>Ga0316217_10000003_pt1 | contig 361156 bp, 335 predicted proteins | sample 1anoAmetaG_FD_203633 | JGI IMG/M metagenome (GOLD analysis project Ga0316217, IMG submission 203633) | Freshwater microbial communities from Trout Bog Lake, Wisconsin, USA - 1anoA | ecosystem: Environmental > Aquatic > Freshwater > Lake > Hypolimnion/Profundal zone | place: USA: Wisconsin... | reverse complement strand
GAAATGTCGAACGTTTGGTCGGTCGGCGGTAACGGTCGAAGCCAACAGCAGACAGGGAGAGCTGATCATCACGTGTCATGCCGAACACTTCGAATTCAGCGAACTAAATCATCGTTGCCCTAGGGGAAAAACCGTGAAAATCAAAGCCGAATGCTTCACTCGTCACATCAGTTCCCGTATTGATGATGCCGTTATACTGCACCGTGATCAGCGTCCGATCTACATTCCCAGAGACACCGAAATTGCCCGCAGTCGCCAACTCTTGCCCAGTAGTAGCGAAGTTGATCACATTCAAGCCGTTCAACGCCGCCGTCCCCAAAAGAGGCGGCTGCCCAGTTGTATCCGTTAACGTATTCCCGTTACCGCTCTTGTCATTCCATTGCGTCACCACGCTCGCCGTCGTCAGCGTCGTATTGTCGCTCGCATCGTACCACGCCGCCAGGTTCTTCACTGCAGCAGGCGGCGCTAACGCCGACGCCTCAGACCGAACCCCAACCAGCGTCAACCATATGCACACCAACGCTACCAACCAAGAACTCGGCACTCGGTCAAAGCGAAGCAGTCTCTTCACCAAACGGTAATACCCGTGGGAAGAGTGAATTCCTATCGTCGCTGCGATACGGCTGTTGCGCGGAGTTGGCCGCAGGCGGCGGCGATATCGCGACCCATCGGGTGGCGAACCGTGACAGGCACACCGGCGGCTTCGAGCACGGCACGAAACGCGGTGATCGTCGCGCCGTCGGAGCCGCGATACGGCGCATCGGGCGTCGGGTTGTAAGGAATCAAATTGACATGCGCGAGACGACGCTGCATCAGCTTTGCGAGTTCGTGCGCGGTCTCTTCGCGATCGTTGAAGTTATCGAGCATGAGGTATTCATAGAAAATTTTGCGGTTGGTCTTCTCACGATATCGATCACATGCAGCCATCAATTCGGCGACAGGATACTTGCGATTCACCGGCATGATCTGCGAACGCAACGCATCGTTCGGTGCATGCAGCGAGATCGCGAGATTGACCTGCAACGCTTCATCGGCGAATCGATCGATCTGCGGTACGACACCGACCGTCGAGATCGTGATATGACGATGACCAAGCCCCAATCCCTGGGGATCGTTAAGCAGGGCTACGGCACCCATCACGGCGTCGTAATTGTGAAAGGGCTCGCCCATCCCCATGAAGACGATATTCGTCAAACGACGCTCACGCTGCGCCAGTTCGGCGGCGAAGAAACGCGCCTGATCGAAGATTTCATTCGCCGTCAAGTGACGACCGAAACCCGACTGCCCGGTCGAGCAGAAGGCGCAGGCGAAGGCACAGCCTGCCTGACTCGAAATACAGAGCGTCCGACGCTCACCGTAGTGCTCCATGAGCACCGACTCGACTTCGGCACCGTCGGCAAGACGGAAGAGTGCCTTCGTCGTCTGTCCATCACGCGAGTGCTGCACCAATGTCGGCGTCACCAAAGAAAAGCGCAATCCCGCATCCTGTAAACCGTCGCGCAGCGCTTGCGGCAAGACGGTGACACTGGCGGGATCGGGCAACAGCTCTTTCGTTGCCGCACGATAGAGTTGATCGAGTCGATACGACTTGAGGGTATATCGCTCGAGAAATGTCGGGATATCGGCACAATCGAGTGCCGTTAGGCGCTCTAGCAGCCAACGATCACGCGGAGTCTGGGTCACCATCATGCACGTACCTCGGCGAGGCGGTCACGAACCGCCTTCAGATCATTCCACACCAAACGCTTGGCCTGGTCGAGCGCACCACCGGTCAAACGCAGCACATAGGCAGGGTGGAACGTAACGATCAGGTCGATTCCATCGGGCCCCGGATACCACTGACCGCGTTGTTTACTGATGATAAACGACGACCCGAGAAACGACTTCGCCGCAGGTGCGCCGAGACAGAGAATCACTTCGGGTCGCAGCAAACGTATTTGGGCATCGAGATACGAACGACAATTTCGCATCTCTTCGACGGTGGGAGGACGATTCTTTAGACGCGCTCCCTCAAGCAACGTCGGCCGACACTTGACGGTATTGGCGATGTAGACCTGATCGCGCTGCAGATTGATCGCGCCGAGCATCTTCGTCAATAACTCCCCGGCACGACCGACGAAGGGACGCCCCAGTCGATCCTCCGTCTCACCCGGCCCCTCGCCGATGAGCATGAGACGAGCCGTCGGCGACCCTTCGCCGGGCACGGCGTGCGTCCGAGTCGTACCGATGGCACAGCGCCGACAGGCCTCCACCTCTGTGGCGACCCGGGCAAGACCCTCGATCGTGCTTCCTTCCGACGTACTCATGAGACGACCTCGAGACCGAGCTGCAGACTCCGACGCTGCTGCAGATAACCGCGCAGAAAGGGCTCTAAACCGACGCCGTCGAGCACGCCGTCGACGTTGCTGGTCTCGACGTTCGTCCGATGATCCTTCACCAAGGTATACGGATTGAGGACGTAGGAGCGGATCTGCGAGCCCCACTCATTGGCCCGCCGCTCACCACGCAGATTCGCCAGCTCACGCTCGCGTTCGGCGACCGCTAAGGCAGTGAGGCGAGCACGCAGAATACGCATCGCTACTTCGCGGTTTTGCATCTGCGAACGCTCCTGCTGCGAAGCGACGATCGTGTTCGTCGGAATATGGACGATCCGAATCGCCGACTCCGTTTTATTGACATACTGACCGCCGGCGCCGCCGGCTTTAAAGGTCTCGACACGGATATCTTCGGGACGAATCTCGACCCCATCTTCTTCTTCAGCGATCTCCGGCACGAGATCGACGGAGGCGAACGAGGTATGTCGGCGATGGGCCGCATCGAAAGGCGAAATTCGTACGAGGCGATGAACCCCGCGCTCACTCTCAAGCCAGCCGTACGCATGCGTACCCCGCACAAAAAAAGTGAGCGACTTCAGACCGGCTTCGTCGCCCGGCGACTCCTCGACCAGACTCGTACTGAGCCCCACGCGCTCGGCCCAGCGCAGGTACATGCGCCCCAAGATCGCGACCCAATCGGCCGCGTCGGTGCCACCGGCACCGGCATGGATCGTCACGATAGCGCCGTGGTCATCGTAGGGCTGATCGAAACTTGCCGCCGTTTCAAGCTGATCGAGCGCGTTGTCGGCGCGCGCAATCAAGCCGTCGACCTCTTCTTCGAGGCCGGGCTCATCGCCGAAGACATCGAGACTCTCGGTCGCATCGGCGAGCAGACGCCGGACCGTATCGACGCGCTCGAGATCGGCGCGCAGATCGGCGAGGCGTTTCATCGTCGTCTGTGCGGCCTGCGGATCGTCCCAGAAACCGACGGCGTTGACACGACCTTCGAGTTCGGCGAGACTGCGGCGCTTGCGAGCGTCGTCAAAGACGCACCAAGAGTCCGGCGAGTCGCTGTTCAGAGCGTCCGATCGCGATACGTTGAGCCTCACTCATAGGCGCCTTCTTTCCGTCCCTTTTCTCTCAGACCCTGGATCGCTCACGCCGCCTGAGCAGTCGTCGCCTCGGGGTGCATTGGAGAGCGTTGATAGTGTCGACCGGAGGGCGGCATAAAGAGTGACGTAGCACCGATGACGACCTGTGACTGCGAACCACGACGTTTCGCCGTTTCGTCTTGCTGCCGCTGCGGATCGCCGGGGGTCTCTCGCTCGACATCACTCTTTACAGACCGCTGAAGAGTCAGCTGAACATCGTTGTGACGGCTGTCGGTTAAAGCGCTCGTCTCTTTGTCGTGCTGTTTGACGGCACCGCGTGCCTCTCCGGCGGTGTGGCGCGAGGCGCGTTCGCTCTCGTGCAGACGGGCGACATCACTCGCCGTCTGGCGACGCTGCTCCTCGGCGAGATGCTGCTCGTTCTCGGCGCTCTGCCGACGACTCTGTTCGACCAATTGAGCGTTTTGGCGTTGCTCGGCCTGATACTTCTCAAGGAACGCCTGTGCCTCACGTTGCGACTCTTCGTACGCCTCACGCTGCTGCTTCTCTTCGAGCGTCTCTTCAACGGCGGCCTTGACGACGTCGCTCACGGTCGTAGGCTTGCTGCTCTCCTTCTCCGTACTCTCTGCGGCGCGCTGAGAGGTCGCGTTCTCCATCTCGCTTTTTGTCGCAAGGCTAGCTTGCTCTGCTTCTTCGCGCGCTACGGCTGCGGCACGTTCTTCTTGGTCGATCGCGGTACGTTCGTCATAGATCTTCCGTTGAGGCTCTTCGAGCTGAGACTTTTCGATCGGCTCGCGTCGCGAGGGCGGCGACTCCTCACCGTGCGACCGCGCCTCGGGAGTCGGATGCGGCTCACTCGACGTGACGGGCTCCGCATGCGGTTCACTGGAATGAGCGGCCGGATAGAGCGGCTCGGCAGAATCGGCGTGGCCGTAGTCGGCTTGATCGCGACCGAGGGGCTGAGACCTCTCAACACGCGATTCAACCGGCGAGGGATGTGGCTGTACCTTGGGAGGGAGCGGAGCGTGTTCGGTCGCGTGGCCGCCGAACAACTCCAATGGACGAAATTCGGGCATCCTTCCCTCCTCCAGGCGACGCATCGTATACACAACGGAGATAGCGGGAAACCGCATCTCTACACGATTCTTATGTCGCCTGTGACCTTTGCGACAACGCGTGCCGCCGAGGGTCTTACGTCCCGGGGTTGGATGCCCCGTGGCAGCGTTTATGCTTTTTGCCGGAGCCGCACGGGCAGAGATCGTTACGACCGACACGCGTCGGAGACGGAATCGGCTGCGGACGGAGCATCCCGTCGGGCATCGTCGCCAACGGCTCCGTCGCGAAGGGTGGGGCGACCATCGGCGGAGGCGTCATCGCCGACTCCGGCTGAGGCGGCCCCAGCTCGTCGGGTTGTAGCTCGACAACGACATGAAAGACCGATTTAATCGCCTCATCGGCGATCGTATTTTTGAGATCTTCGAAGATCTCGTACGCCTCGCGTTCGTACTCGACGCGCGGATCACGCTGACCGTAGCCACGCAGGCCGATACCAGTCTTGAGTGTATCCATCACATAGAGATGCTCAACCCAGAGACGATCGATGATCGGCAGCATGATATACCGCGACTCGATCATCCGCATCAACTCAGGCGTAAGCTCGCTCTCTTTCGCTTCGTAACACGATACGGCGACCTCGTAGAGACAACGACGCATCTCTTGACGATCGAACCCTTGGATATCAGCGGGAGCGAGTCGCTCGCGAATCGGGAAGATACTCTCAAGCGAGACGAAGATGCTCTCTCGATCCCACTCCGAGGGATGGACGTTTTCAGGGGCATACTCATCGACGGCCGCCTGCACTTTGCGCTCTAAGGTTGCAAGCATAAAGTCGCGCAACGATGCACCCTCGAGCACGCGGCGACGCTCGGCGTAGATAACCTCACGCTGTTTATTCATCACGTCGTCGTAGTCGAGTACGCTCTTACGCAACTCATAGTTATGCGTCTCGACCTTGCGTTGCGCCGTCTCGATCGCTCGCGTCAGCAGTTTATCTTCGAGCGGAGTCGCTTCATCGAGACCGGCCAAGGCAAAGAAGCCTTGCATGCGCTCGATCCCGAAGATACGCATCAACTCATCTTCAAGCGAAATATAGAAACGCGTCGTCCCCGGATCGCCCTGTCGTCCGGCACGACCACGCAACTGATTGTCGATGCGTCGTGACTCATGGCGTTCGGTGCCGATAATATGCAAGCCGCCCAAATCGGCGACGCCGGCACCGAGTTTGATATCGACGCCTCTTCCAGCCATATTCGTTGCGATGGTGACGGCACCGTGCAGCCCCGCATCTTTGATGATCTGCGCCTCTTGCTCATGGTATTTCGCATTGAGAACGTTACATGGAATGCCGCGTTCACGGAGCAAGGCGGCGAGATGCTCCGACTTCTCGATCGAACGAGTGCCGACGAGGACGGGGCGCCCACGGCCGTGTTCGGTCACGATATCATCGACGACCGCAGCAAACTTCGGCGCCTCGGTCTTATAGACGATATCCGAAAGATCTTGGCGAGAGACGGGCCTATTCGTTGGGATCTGGATCACGTCGAGCCCGTAAATATCGCGAAATTCACGTTCTTCGGTCTTTGCCGTACCGGTCATACCGGCGATTTTTTTGTAGAGTCGGAAGAAATTCTGAAAAGTAATCGTCGCGAGCGTCTGATCCTCGGAACGAATCGGCAGCCCTTCTTTCGCCTCGATCGCCTGATGAATGCCATCGGAGTATCGACGACCATGCATCAAACGTCCGGTAAATTCATCGACGATAATGACTTCGCCGTCTTTAACGATGTACTGCTGATCTCGATGGAAGATATGCCACGCCTTCAACGCAGCATTCAGTTGATGCGTTAACTCAAGATTGCGTTGATCGTAGAGATTCGTAATGCCGAGCATACGCTCGACCTTGGTGACGCCCGCCTCGGTAATCGGCACGGCGTGCGCCTTCTCATCGATCGTGAAATCTTCGTCACGCACAAGGCGCGGGATAAGTTGTGCAAATTTTGCGTAGAGCTCGTTGGTCTGCGGCGAGGTACCCGGCCCGCTGATAATCAACGGCGTACGCGCTTCGTCGATCAGGATCGAATCGACTTCGTCGATCGTCGCGAAGACTAAGTCGCGTAAGACCCGCTCTTCGAGCGTCCAGGCCATGTTATCGCGTAGATAATCGAAGCCAAGTTCGTTGTTCGTCACATAGGTGATATCGCAGGCGTACGCCGCACGGCGTTCGTTCGGCGGCATCGCATGCTGGATAACCCCGACACTGAGGCCTAAGAAGCGATAGAGCGGTGCCATCCATTCGGCGTCGCGTTTGGCGAGATACTCATTGACGGTGACGACATGCACACCTTGACCGGTGAGCGCATTGGCGTAGACCGCTAACGTACCGACGAGGGTCTTGCCTTCGCCGGTACGCATCTCGGCGACGCGTCCCTCATGGAGCGTCTGCCCACCCATCAACTGCACATCGAAGTGGCGCATCCCCAAGATACGACGCCCAGCTTCGCGGCAGACGGCAAAGATCTCGGGCAGCATCGCATCGATGCTTTCACCCTCGTTCAGGCGGCGGCGAAAGAGATCGGTCTTTGCGGCAAGCTCCTCATCCGAGAGAGCGAGCATCGTCGGTTCGAGCGCGTTGACGCGATCGACGGTCCGTTGCAGACGCGCGAGCTCACGGGCTCGGCCGTCAAAGAGTCTCCTCAGCAGATTCATAGCGGAAATCATCGTTCTCCATCGATCCGCCCTCCTCCGTCGCCGGCTCCGCCACTCCGTTGAGCGGCAGGCGAACCTCGAAGGTACTCCCCTCGCCTTCGGATGAGCTGACGAAGATGCTGCCGCCGTGCGCTTCGACGATACGATGAGCGACGTAGAGCCCGACACCCGACCCGGAGATCCCCTGACGCCGCGCATTCGTCGCTCGTGAGAAACGACCGAAGACACCGGCCAACTCCTCGGCAGGGATGCCGATCCCCCGATCGCGGACGGCGACGATCGCCTCGTGCCGTTCTTGTGAGACCTCGATATCGACGAGGGCGCTCGAGTACTTGAGTGCATTGCCGATGACGTTCTCCAGCACATGCCGGAGCGCGTTCGCGTCGAAGGGGCAGGTGATCGCGCGCTCGCGGGTCCTCACCTGCAACCGTGCCCGCGTGGGGCCGAATGACGTCTCGACGACCTCCTCGACGAAGCGCACGAGATCGTTCATCGTCGGCACGACAACGAAGCCGCGAGCCTGGGTGCGTGCGAGCGTCAGGGCGTCATCGGCGAGGCGAGCAAGCCGTGAAACCTGTGAAAGAATCATGCCGAGACTCTCACGATCCTCACCTTGGAGACGCTCGAGAATAAACTCGCCGTATCCCGCGATCACGGTCAATGGCCCTTTGAAATCGTGAGCGAACATGGCGAGCAGATCGTCTTTGAACGCATTGCTCTCGGCCAACGCCTCGTTGGCATGCCACGCCTCTTCGTAGAGTCGGACGTTCCGTAAGGCCAGCGCACCGAGCGTCGAGAACGATTCGAGCATACGGAGATGCTCGCGCGCGAACGGCGGCGACTCGGCAGAGCGAACCAAGACGAGACAGGCGCGTAGCTCCGGTCGCTCGCTGACCGCACCACGCTCGCCGAACGGCACCAGTAAGACATGACGCGTGGGATCGAGCACCGGCGCACCGTTTGCCATCGCGGTGCGGACGTCGTGAAGGCCGAGTGCAAACGGCGGCGCACCGTCCTGCGGGTAGACACCGGCACGAGTGAACGATGCCTCCGGCGTCTCGGTGTAGAGCGCGACATACGGTGCCTCACCGAGTTCGGCGGCGAGACGTGAGACGGCCGAGGCGAGTCGATCGACGCGCGTATAACCGAGCAGCGTACGCCCGGCATCGGAGAGCGCGACGCTCTCGAGCGCAAACTGGCGGTATCGTTGGGTCAGAATCTCGAGTTGATCGCCCGGAATCGGATGTGTATCGGGCATCATATACGTCGCCAAGAGGCGACTCCAGATGGAGATGGTCGTTACCGTCTGCGGCAAGAGATGCCCATCGTCGCAGGAGAGCAGTCCGATCTGGCGTTCACCGGCCCGTAACGGGAACAACAGCAGACCGGCATCTCCGTCACACTCGGCGAAACGCCCGTACGGCGCAACCTCACCGAGACTCGCCGCCGCAACATGCCCCCCTTCGAGACCGCAGAGTCGATCGATAAGCTCGAAAAAATGCGGCGATTCTTGGGCGATGACTCGCGGCAGAAACCAGAGCGGCAATCCGCCTCGCCGCGCCATCCGTGCCTCACGAACCCCGTCGGAGGAGAGATCGAGAATCTGTACTCCGCTACGTCCGGCACTCGAGAGCAGAAGCTCGGCGGCGGCATCGAGGCGTGCGCTCAAGGTCGGTAACTGCGCCAACGACGGCAGACCGATAAAAAGATCCTGGAGCGGAAGCGCAGCAGAGGATTGCACTCTCCAGGTATCGGCGAAAGAGGTTTGCTCTTGACCAAGGGACGGTCAAGCGAGTGTTAACTTGCCGACGTCGCTCATCGCTGATCAGAGCGAGGAAGAGGGAGTGCTCAACGTCAAGCGTACCGGCCGATTCAACGATGCCGTTGTTTCACGCCGGAGCAACTCGGAGACGGTCACAAACTCGAAACCGGCGGCACGGAAGCTCGGGATGAGGCGATCGAGCGCGAGAATCGTCCCCAAACGGCCGCTATGCAGCAAGAGAATTTCAGGAGCGGTCGCATGGGTCAAGACATGCTTCACGAGATCGTCGGGCGTAATATCGCGCCAATCACCCGGATCATCGCTCCACAAGACGGTCGTGTATCCCAACGACTGCGCGATCTGAATCGTCCGAGCGGTGTAACGTCCATGCGGCGGGCGCATAAAGTGCCGTGCACTCGCGGCATGCGTATACGCCGCCAATACGCGACTACCGCCGAGCAATTCAGCAGCAACGTCGCGAGCAGGCAGTGCATCGAGGTAGGGATGGGTCAACGTGTGATCGGCGACTTCGAAGCCCTCGCTCAACGTGCGGCGCGTCAATTCAGGCTGTTGCTCGACATCGCGGCCGATCAGGAAGAATGTCGCTTGAACATGTTCATCGCGCAGTCGTGCCAGAAGCAACGGGGTTAAGAGCGGATACGGACCATCGTCGAAGGTCAAGGCGATGAGACGTGGCCTCGCGGCATCACGCCGCCCCGCGGCCTCATGGAGCAGGTTGGTTAAGCGTGTGCCGAGACTGGGGTGCAAAAGACGCTGCGCATCCATCGCGGGCGTCAGTAACACCGGTGGGGACTCGCCTCGATGGATGAGATGCCAACCGAGAGCGACGAGACCGAGCAGAAAGAGGAGTCGCAGCAACCGGACGTTCACAGCGTTGCGGGCTGAGGCAGAGCGTCGCGACCTAAAATGATCGTGGCGTATCCGGCGAGGGCGTCGGTCGTCTGCGTCGAGTCTTGCACGATCTGCGCCTCGGGCAGAGCGAGCGCTTCGCGCAAACGTTGCCCCAGCGCAGCGCCGCTCGCTCCGACATGGATCTCGGTTGTCTGGTACGAGAAGTTCGCCGCGTTGTCGACGGTATCGATAGGAAAGCCGAGATGGCGCAGACGACCGGCTATCCGACTACCGAGTCCTATCTCACCGGTGCCGTTCTGGAGGTGTAGATGTTGCTGCTGCGGCTGAATCGCTGCGACATCGGCCGTAGGCGCGGGAGTCATCGCGACCTGCGTGAGAAAGAGTCGCTGTACGAGCTGCGCCTTGGCGGCTTGATCGGGCAATAAGACGTCACCGGCATTGGGCAACACTTCATCGTCGACGTAAGGAATTTGATCGACTTGTAAATCGGCGAGATGGAAGTTCGCATACGCGCTCGCCAGACTGAGCCGCTCTATCGGCGACAGATCGGTTTGGACATTGCGGTCTAAGACGTCGATCAATTGTTTGATGTGGATAAGGTCACCGAATTTATCGTGAGTGAGCTTGGCGATCATCAGGCGCAACACTTGTTGCTGCCGTTGAATACGGCACGGATCGCTGCAGGCATCGTGGCGAAAACGGCTATACGAGACGGCCTGCTCGCCATTCATATGATAGAGGCCGGGATGGAAGTGAATATGCAGATGGCCCCATGAATCGTCGTAATTCATCGTCTCTTTGACCGGCACGTCGATACCGCCCATCGCATCGATCAACGCTTTTGTTGCGTTGATGCGCAGCACCACGTATCGATCGAACCCAGGTATCCCCAAGAAGTGGGCGACACCGTTTTCAGATGCGCGGATCCCGCCGACGGCGTAGAGCGAGTTGATCTTATCAACATGTCCGTCGGGATAGGTATACGCGGTATCGCGCGGCACAGAGAGTTCGTGCAACGAGTGTGTCGGCAAGTCGAGCGAGAGCGCCATGATCGTATCGGTACGAGCCGCCGTTGAGTACTCCTCATCTCGATCGTTGTAGTTGTAGTCTAGACCGACGACGAGAATAGCGAGTCGACTCTTGTGAAAAAGCGCCTCAGGCGAAGGGATCGGCTGAAACATACCGGTGATCTGCGAGACGAAGCTTCCATGCGGATCCATGGTACGGCGCGCGACGAAGGCACCGGTCAACGCGAACACGATGAGCAGGACGAAGGCGAAGAGTACCCGACCACGACGCGGACCGGTACGAACACGACGTATATGCATACCGCTCACGCAGCGATCGCGACCGGCGCGAGGTCGGCGACAAAGTCGAATGCCTGGGCGGCGCGGAACGTCACGTCGACGAAACTCCCGATCGGTGCCTGCTCGGCGAAGAGAATATCACCGTCGACACCGGGCGCTTCGCCAGCGGAGCGTCCGACGCTGATCTCAGTCGCACCGCCGAAGAGTCGGCGCAGCGGGTCGTGAACGGCGAGACGGCGACGCCCTTCCACCAGCACGCTCCAACGTTCGCCGAGACGCTTCGTACGGGCACGAGCCGAGGCGAGTCGTGCCGCTTCACGAAGCCGAATCAGACGACGCCGCTGTTCGCGGCTCGGGATACGTCCCGGCAACTCAGCCGCCGGCGTACCCTCTTCGGCGCTATACGTAAAGAAGCCGACGCGATCGAGTTCGGCCTCGGTAAGCCACTGTTCAAGATAGGCGACATGCTCCTCCGTCTCACCGGGGAAGCCGACGATAAACGTCGAGCGCAACGTTATTCCTGGGACGCGCCGACGGAAATCGGCGAGAATTTCATGATACCGCTCACCATTGCTGGGGCGACGCATCGCACGCAACATCTCGGGGTGTGCATGTTGGAGCGGCATGTCGAGATAGGAGCAGACCTTCGGCAGTCGCGCCATCGCTTCGATCAATTCACTGTCGACCGTCGCCGGATAGAGATACAGCATGCGTATCCAGACGAGATCTTCGATCTCGGAGAGCCGCTCAAGCAACGTCGCCAAGCCACCGCGACGGATACCACGATCACGTCCCCACATCGACGTATCCTGACCGATGAGAATCAGTTCACGTGCACCACCGGCGACGAGCGCCCGCGCCTCGGCGAGAATCGAGGCTTCGCTACGACTCCGAAACCCACCACGCAATTGGGGAATGATACAGAACGTACAAGGATGATCGCATCCCTCGGAGATCTTGAGATATGCGGTCGCGCGCGGCGTCGTCACCAGACGCGGCACGAAACCAACCTCGGGCTCGGCATCGAAGCCGAGTCGGGTTGGGCGTCGATCGGCGAAGCTCTCTTCGAGCACCTCGGCGATCTGGCGATACGCACCCGTCCCGACGATACCGTCGATCTCGGGGATCAGTTCACGGAGTTGATCGCCATACCGTTGAGAGAGGCAGCCGGCGACGACCAGGCGTTGATCGGGGCCGAGGCGCTGAGCCTGCTCTAAGATTGCCTCGGTCGACTCCGCCTTCGCGGCGTCGATAAAAGCACAGGTGTTGACGACTACCGCATCGGCCTCGGTCGGGTCTTGGATGGGGCGCCAGCCCGCAAGGCCGAGGCTCGCAATCATCGCCTCGCTATCCACGAGATTCTTCGCACAGCCGAGACTCACAAAAGAGACTGTCCGTGCTCGAGCGGCTTCGTTCGACATCGCGCTCGCTTTCTTTAGCGGTAGTTTTGAAACTGCAAGGGGAGCTCCGTCTCCAGATCACGGAGGATCTGTTGAATCCGTTGGAGGTCGTCCTTACTCTTGCCGGAGACGCGAATCTGCTCATCCTGCAGTTGGGCAGAGACTTTCAACTTCGACGCCTTAATCGCGTCCAAGATCGGTTTTGCCTTCTCTTTCGGGATACCATTACGAATCGTCAGCACCTGACGTACCGACTGCCCTGCGGCCGGCTCGATCTTGCCGTACTCTAACGCTTTGAGCGAGATGCCGCGCTTACTGAGCTTACTTTGCAGAATATCGATAACGTTCTTGAGTTTCAGCTCGTCGTCGGTCACGATGGTGATCGTCGGTTCGGTCGACTCGATCGTCGTCTTCGACTGTTTGAAATCGAAGCGTGTCGCGATCTCGCGACGCGTCTGATCGAGCGCATTCATCAGCTCTTGCGAATCGACTTTGGAGACGACATCAAACGAATAGTCAGCGGGCATGGCTCTGGCCTGTTCGACGTACCCACGGACTCTCCCCGGAGGCACCGCGACGACCGGCGAAGAGAGCGAGATGCCTTCCAAGACGATCTACCCCCTGCCCCCAGGCCGACGCGTCGTCGCAGCGATGAGCGGGGGCGTCGATTCGGCGGTCGCCGCCGGCCTGCTCGCCGAGGCCGGCTACGATGTCATCGGCGTCACGATGAAGATGTACGAGGCGACAAGGACAACGTATGCTCGCTCGTGCTGCGGGAGTGAAGACTTCGACGATGCACGACGGAGTGCGGCTATCCTAGGCATCCCCCATTTCGTCCTCGACTATACCGGAGAGTTCCGCCGCGGGGTCATCGATCGCTTCGTTGAAGCGTACCGCAGCGGACGCACGCCGAACCCATGCATCGCGTGCAACACCTTCATTAAACTCGGGGCGCTGAGGCGCTACGCCGCGAGCATCGGCGCAGAGGCGATCGCCACCGGACATTACGCACGCCTACTGCATGACGCCGAGGGGCCGCATCTCTACCGTGCCGGTCATGCGAAGGATCAGGCCTACGCGCTCGCCGCCCTACGCCGCGATCAACTCGCCGGACTTATTCTGCCGCTCGGAGAGCGCACCAAAGATGAGACACGACGTGAAGCGGGGCGCCTCCGCCTGCCGGTTGAGAAGAAGCCGGACTCGCAAGATATCTGTTTCGTCGAGGGTGGCGATTATCGTACGGTCCTCGCACAGTACGATACGGCCGCGCCGGTACCGTCGGGTGCGTTCCAAGACAGCGACGGCGCGCACCTCGGTGAACACAGCGGCATCGTCGGATACACCATCGGGCAACGGGCCCGGATCGGCGGCGAGCCTCGGGCACGGTACGTTACCCGTATCGATGCCACGACCAACACGATCGTCCTCGGCGACGCCGACGAACTCGAAGCGCGCATCCTCGTCGCCGGCGACGTGAACCGCCTACGTCCCGACGCCTTGCTAGATGGAGCAGACGTCACGGCCATGATTCGCGCGCATGCCGTACCGGCCCGTGCACAGCTCGGGTGGGAAGACGACTTCCAACGCCTACGTCTGACCTTTGAACAGCCGCAACGCGCGATTACGCCGGGACAGGTCTTGGTGCTACTCGATCCGGCGACCGACGAAGTGCTGGGATCGGCGACGATCGAAGGCGCGCAGACCTCAGCGGAAGCTTGAGGCCAAGCCGCCGCAGAGCAACGTCCAACCGTCGACCATGACAAAGAGTAAGAGCTTGCAGGGTAGCGAGACGATCGGCGGACTTAGCATCATCATACCGAGCGCCATCAGGATCGAAGCGACGGCGAGATCGATGGCGAGAAAAGGCAGATAGAGCGCGAAGCCGATCGTAAATGCACTGCGCAACTCGCCGACGACAAAGGATGGTACCAAGGCAACCAGCGGCGGCTGACGTCGCGGCTGATACGGCAAGCGGCCGATCTTCATAAACATAGCGATATCTTTTGCACGCGTCTGCCGCATCATAAAATGCTCCAAAGGCTGCACCGCACGATCGAGCATTTGATGCTGAGATATCTTGCCATGATTATACGGCACGATCGCATCGTGCGAGATCTTCGTTAAGACGGGTGACATAATCAGAAACGTGAGAATCAACGCAAGGCCGCTTAAGACCATATTCGGCGGCAGCGACTGCGTGCCCATCGCCTGACGGACCAATGAGAAGACCACGATAATACGAACGAATGAGGTCATTAAAATGACGATGAATGGCGCTACACCGATCAACGTCAGTGCGATCAGCGTATTGAGCGGTGACGTGACGTGAGCGGTACCCGCAGCGAGTGTTAAGAGATCGTCCATAGATACCTCACTGATCCGCTCAACGCGCTACGAAGAGCCCGGTTGTTGAGAAGAATGCGGCACCGATCGACGAGGCGAGTAGGTCGGAGAGGCGTGATCGACCGGCCCCATCGTCGGCTCATCGTGCCGCGTACGACGACTCGCCTCAATTTCGTCGAGCGTCGGGAACTCGTAGGCATCGGCGATCGAGCTCTCATAGACCACCGCACCATCGTTGGCATCGGCATCATCGTCGATAGAGATGAGGTCTTCGATGCGCGTATGCGGCGTCTCGGGCACGGGCTGGACGGGCGATGTCGGTAACGGCGAGAAATGAGGCCGAGCGCGACGCTGCTCAACGATTTCGGTAATACGTACGGCGTAGCGTCCATTCATCGCCAACACTTCGCCTCGAGCAATTTTTTGATCTTCGATGTACAGATCGATGTGGCCGTCGGGTGCACGATCGAGTTCGAGCAATCCACGAGATTGCAACTCGACCATCTGATAGAGCGGCATACGTAACGTACCGAATTCGGCAACGATGCGAAAGCGTACATCGAGCAAATGATGAAGATCGGCCCGCTTCGTCGACCCTTTCGTTTTCACGTAGATTCCCTCTGTTCTTACGGACGCAACATCAACAGCGGATGCTGTACATAGAATGATGGTTTTCCCTCGCAGATACCGCACGAACCACTGGCAACGGTAATTCCATCGACGCGCAAAAAGGCGGGATCATCGAGCGTCGTATGCAGCTCGACGACGCTACCGACGCGTAGTTCGGCGATTTGCGCGGCGGTCAACGTCGCCGATGCGAATTCGACACGCCCCGTCACTTCGACATCGAGGAGAGTCTGCGGTGAGAGTGACGGCCCGCTCGGCGTCTCTTCGAGTTCGGTCAAACCGACCAATAATGCAACATCGACCGGTGCACCGAGCTTGAGAATAAAGTGTGTGGTACAAGCGGCGACATCCTCGGTAGTCGCCACGCGAAACTCATGGACGCTGCCTGCGAACGGCGCACAAAAGGTGGCGAGTTCGCGCATAACACGTTCAACGAGACGCTCTTCGATAACGGAGAGACCACCTTGACGAGGCGTCTGCGCCTTCTCACTGAACGCATACGCAGCCAGACGCCGGGCATGCTCTTGACTTAAGAGCAGCAGCACATGACGCTCTGCGCATTCAACCACGAAGGCGACCGAGCCACGGATAATCTGCGGTTCGAAATCGATGACCCCGTGCTTCGGATCGGAGCTCCGTGTCCGAATCTCACGACCGAAGAGTTCGCTGAGGCGTTGCGAAGCCGCCGTCGAGAAAGCGTCGACCCGCTCACGAGCGATCGAGAGACGCGGTTCGAAGATAACCCGATGCACCTGTGGATTATCGGCCTCGGGCTCGCGAAAGACGCGTAGCTCGGCGATCACTTAATCAACCCCGTCGCGGTCTTCAAAAAACTTTGCCGTTGCCGCTCGGCTTGCAAGACCGCATTCAACCGTTGGGTAGCGTCGTTGATGGCAAGAATCGAAGAGAGATGATCGACGCTCCCTAGATCACGCGACCATGTCTTGAGCAAGCCCAGGCGAGGCGTCGCCCCGGGGGGGGCCAACTCCAACGGGACTTTGCTGCTTGCAGCTCCAGAGTGATCGACCGTCGTCCCATCCGCGAAGCAGGCCAAGGCGATACGCCCGAACGATGCGGTGGGTGTCTCGCTTTGAACGTGTTCGGGCGAGAGCGGAGCGCCCTGCTCTGCGATGCCGGAGCGCATCGTAGGGGCAAGCTCATCTTCCTGTGAAGAGCCTGGACGCGAGTGCCTTCTCTTTCCAGAGACGGTACCTGAGACCGCGCCGGTAGGAGGTACGCCTACGCCGAGTGGATCTGTCGGTAACGACACCACCGAAGGCGAGGCCGGTAAAGTAGCGGTGACGTCTCTCTCCGACGCAGATGCACCTGGTACGGCATCCGGTGTCGCGTAACTCGGTACACGACCTCCACGAACGCCGTCGACGGTCGTACCGGGGCCTGGTTGGGCGGATGATGCGACGCCGGTCTTGCGGTCGAGGATAGCGAGCGGGCGGAAGTCACTGTCGTCGGGCAAGGCGGCGACGGGGTGTCCGTCATCGGCGATCGCCGGCGACTTCGGGACCTCGGGCATCAGACTCAAGCTACCATCGGAGCGCAGCATCAGCTGGGCATTCGGCGTACCTGCCGGCACCCGAATCGGCTGCAGCTCTCCTTGCTCCTTCCCCGGTGGGTATCCTAAGACACGGCGACCGTCGCCCGTCACAAGATAGCCGTCGACAACTTGCAGCGCACCGGCACGCGTATACCCACGCGTACCGTCACCGTTATCGACGACGAAGAAGGCACCGTGCGGGGCGACGACGCTCAGGGGATCTTCGACGCGAACCGATCGGACGCGCGCATCGAGCACCGCATGAAAATTCGGTTGATAACCGGGAGTCCCGTAGCCGAGTGCATCTGCGGAGTGCTCTTCGAAGTGCTCGATCATGTCGGCGACGCTCTTATCGATCATCCGGCGACCTCCCCATGGGTACGGTGGCTTATCCGAAGACCACGTGCGGCGAGTCGGAGATGCGCGCTCCGTAAAGCGGCATCGATATCTCCGAGCAGACGTGGATCACAGACAGCGGTAATACGCATCTCGCCTCCGAGTTGTTGCACCAAAAGACGTACGCGCTGACGATTAGCGATGATCGTCACGCGCCCCGCAGAGTGCGCGATCAGATCAGACTGGGGCGGCTGTACCGAGGCTTGAAGGCGAAGCGTACGGATACGATTGAGCAGGCGCACCGGTCGCCAAAGCGTCTCGGGTGTCACGCGCCCACGACGCGATGCCGATCCGGTCAACGATGACCCCTCGGTCACGAAAGTACCTGCAGGGCGCAGATCGGTCGCAGGAGGCGGGACGGTGACACGTCGCCCCATCGCCGTCAACGTTGGGGGCGGAGGTGCAGCGGCGGTAGCGGGACGGTTGCGCGCGAGTCCAAGCGCATCGTACCAGGCTTGGGAGAGTGCCCCCGGCTGCACGTAGGGAACGACCATACCCGTGGGTGAGAGGCCGGTCGGCGATGGTGCTTGGTCCATAAATGTACGACTCCGCAATACGGATAGCGACCTGTTTCTTTACGATCTTACGACATTGTTATCATCGGAATATCACCGCAAGCTGCCGGCGGCGGCGCTTCGTGCCCGGTACGCCTCATAACTTGCGAGGACGTTATTCACATATTGTTGGGTCTCCGTATATGGGGGCACTCCGCCATACTTTTCGACCGCGCCGGGGCCCGCATTATACGCTGCAACAGCCTGACGAATATCGCCGTGGAACTCTGCGAGCAACTGACTCAGGTACTTCGCTCCACCGGCGATATTCTGCGCCGGATCGAAGGGGTCGGTGACGCCGAGAGCGGCGGCGGTCCCATCCATAAGCTGCATCTCGCCTTTTGCGCCGACCGGCGAAAGTGCACGCGGATTGAAGCCCGACTCATTCTTCGCGACGGCCCGAATTAAATCGGGGTCGACGTGGTTCGCCTGAGCGGCCAGCGCGATCATCGCATCGATCGAGCCCGGCGGAACGGTGATATGCGCCGTACCGATGTTGTCGTCGACGATCGGCGTATGCCCGTACCCGGTCGCCTCGGCGAAAGGTGCTGCAACTTGTTGGGCGCCGGCATCGGCGGGACCGGCACCGGTCTGCGGCGTTATGGGAGCGGCATTATTGATCTGAACATCACGCATACGCTGCACCAGCATTTGAAAACTCGATGAGCCATCGTACGACGTGATTTTGGGGGGAGCGTTCTCCTGCCCGATAGCGGCATCGATCTGATCCATCCGGGCTTCGATGCGGTTGGCATCTTCTTCAACACTCATACCATGCTGCTCCTCAAGACCACGTTAGAGACGTTGCGCAATCTGCGCCAGTTCTTCGACCGTCATACGGGCATAATGCGGCTCGGGACCCTGACGAAGAAAGGCGTTCATCGCATCCTCGGCGGCGACGGCTCGCTCGACTTGGGCATTCTGCGGTGAAAAACCCAACTCGCGCATTTCACGAGTCCGTTCAAGCGAGGCGAGAGCTTCGCGCATCAACGCCGCGTGCTGTGCATGCTCGCGCGGAACGACCTCGTTCATCGTTCTACTGACACTCCCAAGAATTTTGATCGCAGGATAATGTCCGGCACGAGCGAGGTTCTCCGATAAAACGATATGACCATCGAGCAGCGACTTTGCCGCCTCGCTCAAGGGATCGTTTTCGTTCCCACCGTCGGAGAGCACCGTTGCGAACATCGTGATCGAGCCCGGCCCGGCATTGCCGGCACGCTCGACGAGACGCGCCAACTCGGCGAAGACACTGGGCGGAAAGCCGCCACGCCCGACCGACTCACCGGCGGCGACGGCGATTTCACGCATCGCAGCGGCGAAACGCATCAGACTATCGAGAATCAGCAAAACATTGAGTCCGCGCCGACGCAATTGCGAGGCCTGAGCCATCGCAACGTGCGCAGCACGCGCCCGTTCGGCGGCAGAGCAATCACTCGGCGTACAGACGATCGTCGTACGCGGCGTCACTTTCTCCATCCACTCGGCCGCTTCACGACCACGTTCACCAATCAACGCCACGACCACCGCATCGGCCTCAGCACCACGGACCAAGGTTGAGAGCAGCGTCGACTTCCCGGCGGAGGGTGCACCGAAGACGCCCATACGCGCACCGCATCCGACGGTCAGCAATCCGTCGATCGCCTTGATACCGGTCCAGAAGGGTCGGGTAATAGCGGGACGATCGGCCGGCGAGATCGGCGGCTCGACGATCAACGAAAGACGACCATGAATGGGCCCACGCCCGTCCATCGGACGACCCATGGAGTCGATGACTCGACCAAGGAGCGTCACGCCTAGCGGTAGGATCTCAACGTCAGGATCGGTCTCGACACGATCACCGACCGAGACGCCCTCGAGCGTACCGTGCGGCATGACCGTCACCCAGCGAGGATCGATACCGATCACCGTTGCCTGCACGTGGGTCCCGCGTGAGGTCGTAATCAGGACGCCGCTGCCGATAGCAGCGAGCGGCAGTTTCACGCGCACCAATTCACCGAGCGTCGCAACGACTCGACCAACGCCCCGCGCCTCAAGTACGGCAGTCATTCGCTTACAACGCCACGTTCTGGCCGCGCAGCACGGCGGCGAGACGCGTGCCTAAACGGAGGTCAATCTCACCGTCTTCGACGACGAAGACCAAGTCGGCGAAATCGAGCTGCGGATCGCCTTCGACCGGGCCGGTAAGATGAGGTGCATCTTCGGGTGAGACACGGATCTTCAAGGGCAGCTCTCCCATCATGCGCGCTCGCATCTGCGCGATGAGATTCGCCAAATCGGCACGCTCGGTCCGCAATTCACGACCGAGGACGGTACAGGCAAGATCGTTGAGCATCTCTTCTGCCTTACGCTCAAACGCCTCAGCGGCGCGCGTACGCAGACGCATGACATCGTTGAGCGCCTGTCCCAGAATCTGACTCACCTGATGCTTGACGGGCGCGAATTCGCCGTTATACGTCACGACATTGGCAAAGCGTGCGACCGGTGGGGGAGGCGGCGGAGGAGGAGGCGGAGCGGGTGGGGGGGCAGGAGGCGGCGGCGCCACCTGAGTCGGCGGTGTCGGTTGCGGCGGGGGCGAGGGGACGTCATCGACGAGATCGTCGTCGGGTTCTTCTTCGGCGAGCATAAACTCATCGTCGTCTTCGGGAGCACCCACGATCTCTTCTTCGTCTGCATCGTCCTCTACGGCGGGCTCTTCACCGTCGACGGAGACATCATCCTCATCTTCTTCAACGTCATCGTCGACGACGTGTCCCTGATCATCGACATCGAAGACGCGCAAGCCGTGCACGGGGATCTCTTGCGCCTCTCCAAGACGACCCACGTCCTCAAGGATTGCGCTCGCTCCGATACCGACAAGCGCATTGACCGGCGTGTTACCCACGTGCGCGTCGGGCTGAGCGGTAAGAATCGACTTGAGGGTAAAAAACTGTCTAGGCATTCGAAGGGACCTTCACCAGATCGACGAGGACCGGCGCGATCGGACGGGCGAGGCGCTCGGTGATCTCGCGTCGCTCTTGCTCGGAGAACATATCGAGCAACGCGACTGCGGTGGAGGTCGGAAGCTGACTGATGACTGCGGCTACGACGTGAGCCGGCTCACCATGAATCGTCCGCCATATCGATGCCACATCAACCCCCGATTCAAGCGCGCTTGTGCGACTCAGAATCTCTCTATTTGCATTACGACGCAGAATGGCGAGAATCGGTTGCATCAAGACGAGCAGCACCGCAATAATGGTCAACCCGAGGATCAATCCGGGGAGTGCCTTATCGACGACGACCAAGGCCCCTTGCTCCTGAGGCATCGTCGGAGGCAGTGCATGGTGGAAGACGATCGGGGCGATCGTGAGAACATCGCCACGACTTGCATTGATACCGGCGGCACCGGCGACGAAGGCACGAATCTCGGCCTGCTGATCGATCAACGATTCATCGATAAAGACCGCTACGGAGAGACGAGCGACGGAGCCCGGCGGGACGTCGGCTCGCGTGATAATCCCCTGACTGCCACGCGTCTCGGTACCGTGGACACGGGAGTATGCACGATCCTTACCGGCGAGACGTTCATCGGTATAGTTTTTCGCGATCGCGTCGCCGGCGACGGGCAGGTTTTTATAGGTGTACTCTTGGCGTACCGCTTGACTCGTATCGATGTTAACGGTCACTTTGGCCAGGCCGGCGCCGAGTGTCTCATCGAGTGCGCTCTGCAGATTCGTCTGTAACTCTCTCGCGTTGCTGTTGTTGTCGGCGCGCATCTCGCCCAAAGCCATGCCGCGATCGTCCAGCACCGTCACACGATTTGGGTCGAGTCCCGTCACACCGTTCGCGACGAAGTGGCGAATGCCGTCGACGGCGTTCGGCGCAAGCGTACGGCCATTCAACATTGTCAGTCGCACACTCGCGCTCGCTTGATGCGACTCTTCATCGGCGAAAAACGCTTCTTGCGCCGGAGCGATAATCACCTTTGCATCGGCGATACCGTCAACGCCACGGAGTGCGAGTTCGAGATCGGAGGCGATAGCATTACGGGTCTGCACATCGAGCACCGATTGCGGGGTCAAGGTTCCAATCTTGGAGAGAGCATCATTTGAATCGGTCACGGTTTGATGAGGGATACCGACCATCGAAAGCTTCAGCAACAAATCGCCGCGCTGTCCTCGATCGACCATGACATTATCGGCAGTCGTTGTATAGGGCACCTGCCACGATGAGAGCTGGGCATCGACTTCATTGATTTGATCGCTGGAGAGCGCTTTGGCGAAGAGCGGAATATCATTGTTATGAAGCAAAAATACCGGAATTAAGATTGCTGCAAGCAAGAATAGTGCGACTCCGCCGATCAGCAAAAGGCGCATTTGTTGGGTTAGTTCGTTCCAACGCTGGAGCAATGCAGCAATATTCACGTTACTCTACACCCGCAACTTGATTAGAGTTGGATATTCATGAGCGTGTTAGTTGCCTGCGTCAATTTGGACGCACTCGCTGCGGTAATGTTGAGCAGTGCATCGGCGGTCGCCCGATCGAGGGCCATCTCCAGCAAATTGCCTTTTCCGGCGACAAAGTTCTGCTCGGCTTGACGCGCTTTATCGAGAGCGGTCCCGGTCTGTGTAAACGAGGCGACTAAACCACCGAAGTCGACCAGTCCGCCTACGCCTGCGGTGCCCGTGTTTTTATCCGGCGTATTCAGCTGAGGGAGACTCGGCAACGACGGGAGTGCGGGAGAATCGCCTTCGTCGGGAACCAAAGCGGTAATATTCATGGGAGCTCCAGAGCAGCCGCAGAGCGGGAAGACAAGGTATTACAAGAACAATTTTTGCGAGGCTTTGCAGATGTTTTGCGATGTTCTAAACGGGGCTTTGCACTATCATACCTTGGATAGGCCTTACTGTTCAATGCTGATGGTCTTCGCTGCGAGTGTCTTTCCGACGTCCAAAACGGAGGCATTCGCCTCATAGGCACGCTGCGCATTGATCACGTCGAGCATCTGCGTAATCGGGTTGATCTCTGTACTCGACTGACGGACACCGGTCATCGCGACCAAACCCTGTGAGCCGCCGCCGGCTCCGGCGACCGACCACGCTCCCTGCTCGCTATCATCGCTATCGTCGTCACTCTCATCGTCCGTATCATTACTCGTCTCATCCGTATCACGCGCAGAATGGACCAGAGCAGCGAACGGATTATCCGCGAGTGCATTGGGATCGACACTATAGACCGGTTGATAGCCGTAGACGGGATGACCCGGCGTCGCCGTCTGCGCGAGCGCCATATTCCGCGCGGCGACATCGAGCGCGCCTCGTTGCGCCTCCATCCCGCTCGCAGCATAAGCCATGATATCGAAGTCGTTGCCGACGACTCCACCACCTAAGCCGCTCATCGCTGAGTCACCGTCTTGTATTCAGTAAATCGTGCTTTGATCGCGGCGAGAATAGCCTCGCTAAAGATACCGGCGCGCGCGACTTCGGCGGAAGCGACTTCGGCTCCGACGTTGACGCCCGTCGATGTCTGCGCGCGTGAAACCGTTGCAGATAATCCGGCCAGGGTGTTCCGGACTCCCACTTCGGCATCGGATAATGCCTCTGAGTGCATAGAAACCTCTCTTTATAAAAATCCATTATAGAGATCAGCGTATCTCGCTCGATCGGCGAGTGCTTTCGCCGAGGTAAAGTCGGTCATGAACAGACCGGCACCCTCGATACGACCCCTTGCTTCGAGCGCAGCATCGTCGGAGGCAGGGGTACTCGGCAGCGACGACCCGGAATTGGCAAACGCCACCTGCAACGTCGCCGTGGTAAAGTCGGCGATATCATCACTGTCGTCGTCGGTTGCGCATGCGGGCAAAGGCGCATTTCCCTTATCGCGCAGACTGCCGAGACCAGACTCGAATTGCAAGACGGAGCGGATGCCGTCGGCACCGGTCATCCCTTGTGCTGCGGAGCGATTCTTGAGAAGATCGCTGCTTGCCAGTGTCGCCGGATTAGGCACATCAGTCGACCCGACCGAGGCGAGCGACGGATCGCCGGTCGATGCCGCCGGGTCGATGCCTGCATAGCTCGGGATATCTCCGGAAGAAATACTGGTAGAATCCATTGCAAGCTACCCCGATTTCGCCAAATCGATCGCGTTTTTGGTGAGACTATTTGAGACTTGTTGAATCGTTATACGTAGACCATCGGACTGCTCATTGAGAATCAACAGACCCTGCGCCTCGCGCATCTTACGCGTATTATCCGCAATCACGTTCCCCATCACGCCATCCTGCTGGAGATTCACCTGCTGATCTTTCATCGATTGCTGTGCCAAGCCGGCACTAGCTTGTGCGCCCGCCTGGGCCTGTGCCGCCATTTGCTGCATACTCGCCGCCTGCGCCGCAGCGGCCGCCGCAGTACTACGTGATTGAATCATATTACTAACTAAGCCGATTGCGCCTGCTAAGAAAGCCATATATGCACTACCAATTTTCTTTCTTATAAATACACATAAGACGAATGACCAACAAAACAAGAAGATAATGAGTACGTACGTTACGAAATACTTTTTGCGTATTTTTTCACAACAGTATCGGATAAGGTACAGCAAGAAAGCGACTCTCTCTCAAGATACCTCTCTCTTGGCAAGGACGCAAGCCCCCGACAAGGCCAAGAGACCCAGGACCTATATCGCATGCTCAGAGGAATGCTATCCTTTAGGCATGATACCGCAATCTTCGCGCAAGGATAGGCCGAAAGAAAGATAGGAGCCCGCCCGAAATAGGCGGGGGAAGATATTCCGCGCACATTTTGGCGATTCCAGCGCGACCTTTGCTCCGTACACTCAGAGGAAGAATGGATGCAGTGCCCGGCCTGCTACGTGAGGCGTTGATCGTAGCAGCCTTCCTTTCATTTCCTGTATTGATCGCGGCAACAGCGGTCGGAACGCTTATTGCCATTCTTCAAGCGGCCACCCAAATCCAGGAGCAGACGCTTACCGCGCTTCCTAAAATTTTTGCGGTACTCCTCTTGATCGCGGCCTTCGGTCCGCTGGGAATGTCACTCTGTGCGCGTCTCTTTATCGATGCGATCGGACAGATTCGGGTCTTGGTCGGCTCATGACGATGACGGCGATGGCTCTCGTCTTCTCTCGCACAGCAGGCTTTGTCTTTCGAGCGCCCGGCTTCTCGCATCAAGCGGTGCCGCATGCTCTACGAGCGGCGATTGCGTTTTCGCTGACGTTGTTGCTCGCTCCGACGATTCACAACGTGCAGATGAACAATCTCGCGCTGGTCCTTTCGTTAATCAGCGAGTTTGCGATCGGTGCGACCATCGGCTACGCAGCGTCAGTCTTACCGATGGGACTAGACGCCGGCGGCCAGGCACTCGATGATTTCGTCGGCATTCGCGGAGTCAACCCAACGGCGGGCCCATTCAGCGGAGTCGGCTTCGGCAAACTCTGGTCATTCTTGTTCATTGCCTCGTACTTTATGTTGGGCGGATACTCACTGCCGCTGATTGTCTTTGCCAACGGCCTGCATACCGTACCGCCGGGCGCGATCATCGATCCTAAACAATGGCAAGTCTTCGTCTTTCAATTTCCTAGTCTCATTTTAGAGGCGGCTTTCCTGATCGCCGGCCCCGCGCTCGTGATCGGAATGCTCACCCAATTCGCGCTCAGCTCGATCGCGCGCATCGTCCCGAAGTTTAGTGTCCAATCGCTCACCTTCGGCGTGACGTTCGCCGTCGTGCTTTTTATTACACTCGTCAATCTCCCATTGATGATCGGTCGCGCGGGGCATATTTGGATGCCTCTCCCTCTTCCCGGCATCACGCCGGCGAAGTCACCGTGAAAGCGTAATGTTCTCTCATGGCTGAAGAAAAACCGCATGATCCAACTGCCGGTAAGATCCGCAAGGCACGCCGCGAAGGCAATGTGCCGAAATCGGCCGAGCTCGATAATGTCTTCGGCTTTGCCGTCGGCGCGGCTGTAGCTTTGAGCGAGGTGCCCTATTTCATCCCGCTCTTTCGCAATTGGTTTGTCAGTGCGGTCCACGGCAAGACCTATGTCGCGGTCCCGGTCTTTGAATGCGTCTGCCTCTCTTTACTGCCGATGCTCGTCGCCGGAGTTACGGCGGCGGTTATCGGTTTGATTCAAACCAATGGACCGGTCTCAAAGCCCTTTAAGTTCGATCTCACCAAGATCAATCCGATCCCCGGCCTCAAACGGATGTTTTCCAAAGATGGCATCGTGAACGCAGTCAGAGCGTTTTTCGCTTTTATTCTTGCGGTGGCGGCGATCTATCCACTCTTCGCACAGTTTTTTGCTCGAGGCCTCCTCACGAGTAATCCTTATAACTTAGCGGTCTTAGCGCATGATATGATCCTTCGTATCCTTGCCGTCACGATCGTGATCGGCCTGGTCTTTGCCGGTCTTGACATGTTTATCACCCGTCAACGCTGGCGCAGAAACCTGCGCATGACTCATGAAGAAGTCAAGCGCGAGTTTAAAGAAAACAACGGTGATCCCCAGATTAAAGGCAAGCGACGCCAATTTCATCGTCAACTGCTACGAGGCTCTCCGAAACGCGTCCAAGATGCGGCCGTCGTCGTCACAAACCCGACACACTTCGCCGTCGCGCTCGCCTACGATCCCCCCAAAATACCGGTCCCACGCGTTCTCTGCCGCGCAGCAGACGAGATGGCATTCGAGGTCAGACGACTTGCCGAACTGCACGGCGTTCCGATCGTCGAACACGTACCACTCGCGCGTACGCTCTTTGCTCGAGGACAGACCGATCGTGAAATCCCCGAAGATACCTTCATCGCCGTCGCTGAGATCGTCGCAGCGCTTATTCGTGAAGACCCCAATGGGAAGATCGCTCGTAGCATGAGTTCTCCCGTCTCATAATCGCAGGAGCATATCGGTATGGAAGAGTCAGAACCGAAAAAACAACGCCTCTCGACCGCCATTTTTTCCGCTTTAGTGCTCGGCATTATCGGCATTCTTGTCGTGCCGCTACCGCCTGAGCTGCTCGACTTCTTCCTTGCCCTGAACATCGTCTTCGCCGCACTCGTCATTCTCATCAGTATGACGATCGCCAATCCGCTTGAGTTTTCATCGTTTGCCCCTGCGCTCCTCATCGCGACGCTCTTCCGACTCTCGCTCGACGTATCGGCGACTCGTCTCATTCTCACGCATGGCTATATCCCCGGCGCCGTAGGCAAGGTCATTCCCGCTTTCGGAGACTTCGTTCTTAGCGGCAGTTTAGTCGTGGGCTTCATCATCTTTTCGATTCTTATTACCATTCAATTTATCGTTATTGCCAGCGGTAGTGCGCGCGTCGCAGAAGTTGCGGCACGGTTTACCCTCGACGCGATGCCCGGTAAGCAGATGGCGATCGACGCCGAGATGCATGCGGGTCTTCTCACGCAAGAGCAAGCTCGCAAAAAACGGAGTGACATTCAGAAAGAGTCGGAGTTCTTCGGCGCAATGGACGGTGCCGGAAAATTCATCAAAGGCGACGCAACGGCTGCACTCGTGATCGTCATTCTCAACCTCATCGGTGGACTTATTACCGGCGTCGTGATGCACGGCATGGATATCGGTACCGCGCTGAATACCTTTGCCCTACTCTCAATCGGGAACGCACTCGTCACGACGCTACCGGCTTTCTTAATATCGATCTCGATGGGTCTTATGGTGACCCGCGTTGCGTCGAGCGGCTCTCTCGGATTCGATCTCGGTCAACAGCTCGTCCATCGTCCCGACGTGCTCCGAACAGCGGCGGTCTTCTCGGGTCTTCTCGCCTGCGTCCCGGCGTTACCGCATCTCTTCTTCGGCGCACTCGCCGTCGCGGCACTCGTCGCCGCGCATTTTACCGGCAAACGCAAAGTCGCTCTTGAAGCCGAAGCCGGTGTTCAAGCGGAGAAACAACGCAAGCAGCAGGAGCGACGACCCGAGGCGTCATTCTCGCAGGTCGGTGTCGAAGCGATTACCGTCAGTTTAGGGCCGGAGATTGCAGCCGAGCTGCTCTGTGCGGAGAATGCCGATCAAGTCCTCGATCGTTTCAACGATGTGCGTCGCGAAGTCGCACGCGAGACCGGTATCGTTTTGCCGGGTATCCATCTTCGTGACGATATCTACCTTGAACCATACGGTTACGTGATCCATGTACGCGACGAACTCGCCGGACGCGGGACACTCCGCAGCGGCAAAGTGCTCGCCCTCGGCAACGAACAGGTTCTCCGCCAACTCACCGGCGAGGAGACCCGCGAGCCGGTCTATGGTTTGACGGCGAAATGGATCGCCAACGACGATCTGAGCCAAGCACGCGATATCGGCGCGATGGTCTTCGATCCACTCTCCGTCCTCGCCTCACACGTCGGTCAGATTGCTCGTGATAATCTCGCGACGCTCTTCGGTCGTCAGGAGTTCACCGCACTCATCGAACATCTGCGGAACAAGGTACCGGCGTTGATGAAAGAGGTCGGGACCGAGGCGCTCCCGCTCACGGCGGCGCACAAAGCCTTCTGCCTCTTGCTCCGCGAGTACGTCTGGCCACGCGATCCGGTCACGACGCTCGAAGCCATGCTCGACGCAGGCGAGGCGAGCCAAGACCCGGGCGACCTTGCCGAAGCGGCCCGCAAGCGACTCGTTCCGGCGCTGCTGCGGCGCAAGAAATTCCGCTCGATGCAGATTGCGATGCTCGACCCCGACTTCGAAGCAGAGGTCACCGCTTCATGGAGCGGTGCCGGTCAACTCCCCGACCCACGGATCGCGCTCCATCTCCGCGAACAACTCGAAAAATTCGCCAAGTCGATGCCGGCGAATCAGGCGTTCGTTCTCTGTACCGCGCCGCTGCGTCGTGCGCTCGCTGAACTGGCGATGCGCTCAGGCATCAAAGTGACGGTGTATGCGTTCAATGAAATCCCCAACGAGATGGACGTTCGCCCAGTCTCAGTCATCGGTCCACCGAACGCAGCGACTCACGCGTAGCGTAGTAGAGCAGAGTAGAACGCGCGAACCCCACCGTTCTTAGGGCCTGTGCCATAGGCAACAACACGATCTTTGCGTGGGCGTCCACCCTTACGCCCATTCTCGCGGGCCGCCGCCTTGCGTAATGAAGCACATACCATTTTCGAAGTCGAGCACGATACGATCACGTTCTTTGTCGTATCTCGCTTTCGTAACGGGGTTAGGCGTACGAGCCTTATCCTCCAGCAATCACACGCTCAATATCTTCGTCAGTCATGCTGAATCGAGGGATACGAGTCATTTCACTTCTTCCCAAGGGGAGAGCAACTCGCTATAGACGTTTGCTGCCGTTTTGCCAATTTTTCGAATGTCTGATGCGGTAGCGCCATCGACTCGCCCAATGTGAACGAGTCCGTTATCTTCGAGATACACAAGAAGACGAGCACGACCGAGAAACGCATGGACATGTCGGTTGGTGATCATTTGAGAAGACCTGGAACCGGATACCACCGATACGCTTGCTGCCCATGCGTTCGAAATAACCCGAGTCGATAGGTCTGTCAATAAAAGAGATGAGAACAGAGAGTCATGGGGTTACAGCGATGATGCCCCCCTAGACAAAGCAGAAATGTCCCTTGGAAAAACCCAACGTCTGGCTATCATGACCCAAGTTGCTGCTAACGCCTCATAACTTCCGGAAATCGTACCAAGTGCGGTAAACAGATGAGGACCACTGCTGGTACCACCACCCCCGACATAATTCGGCGAGGTGTTTGAGCCAAAGCCGAGATAATTCCCACTATACGGTAAAAACAACACGTACATATTACCGCCATTGCGACTGGCGAACACTTCGGAATTTTGGGTACCGGCAGAATTTTCTACAATAAATACCGTTGAATCTGGGAGAAGCAAACGAGAAAAATTTGTATCATTCGATTGGAGCCACGTTCCGCTAAAATAAAGCGCACTTAAGCCATTGATACTATTCGTCAAGAGAGATGGCTGATTGGCAGAGGTCGTCTGTACATCAGGTTCTTTACCGCAGCGGGCGGCGCTAACGCCGACGCCTCAGAAACGCACCCCAACCAGCATCAGCCACGCACAAACCAAACCCGCCAACCAAGCACTCGGCACTCGGCACTCGGCACTCGGCACTCGGCACTCGGCACTCGAGAATAGCGTGGCAGACTCTTCACCAAACGTCAATACTCAGGAAAAGTTCAATCTCCTGGCATGTATCGCATACATCGAGCGTATGCTTTTTCAGTGAAAAACAACCAAGAAATGTGGGAAAATTTATCTATACAACCGCTGGCGACTGAGCGGCGTTACACCTCTTTTATACCGCTCTTATGCCAAGCCCTAGTTACCGTTGTTCGAGGAATTCTGCGCGTTACTCGACGATGATTTCATGAGGTGATGATAGATGGGGATCGCCAACTCAAGTCCGAGCATACCGATCATCTGTATAAAGAAGATCGCATTAATCGAATCCATGAGGCTCTTTCCGGTACAATGCGAGCCTACAAACTGCTTCCAGGTGCGCCGCTGTTTGACCAAAAAGGCAGCGCCTGCTGCACGATTCTCGGCTTTTATAGCCTGTTGTTCAGCGTTGGTTGCCTCGTCGTGATACTGTGTAGCTAATTTCTTCAGCATTTCTCGCGTATCTTTTGACAATGTTTTATCTTGTAACTGATCTTTTATGGAACGATGTAACTGCCAATGTTTGGCAGCTTTCGCTTTGTATTCTTCTGATAACTTCGTACTCGTAGCCTTTAGTTGATCATAGAGCCTCCAATGTAAAAGAGGTAGCTTGTCGGGTTCGAAAAGGCCATTATTCAAGAAATCGCCGACCAGAGGCTGAGGGTGCTTAGGATCGTGTGTGTGATTTCTGATGGCGTTAACGTTCGTGTCGCCGCCCATCAAGTCGCGTACATCGCTTACACCGCTCTTGAGTCGCTGGCCAATGAATTCTGCACTAACCCCACCCATCACGCACCGCTCTCTTCATCACTCAACGCCACGACGCCACGTATCGGGCGGACTCACTCTCTCTATGTCCCCCGCGAGAAGAGCGACAAGAGCATGAGGCAATATCAGGCCATTTGCCCTGTCTTCTCATCTTACGTCTCATGAATCATCGCGTTTTCTCTTGCGACCCTTTTCAAGATAGTGCTTTGTTGCGTAATACTCGACCAAGTACAACACGCCGTAGAGCAGCGCCGAGAGAGGGATACTGTTCTTCACGAGGCTTGCCATAATGCCGCCGGCCACCTTTGGCGTGGAGAAGATCTCAGCGGCCCCACGGAAGTGCGTCGCGTAGCTTTCCGTCACCCGTGCCTTTAAACGCTTGACGCCGCCGGTGCGGAAGAGTCCGTACTCCTTGGGTGCGATCATCGCCCCGTACTCATCGGCGGCCCGCCAGTCGCCGATCTTCCACTTGGTCAACGAGGTCAACCCATCCGTCGTGCGATGCGCCGCCGGGGCATGCTCGCTGTGATAGATCGCGGCGATCTCCCCCTCGGGATGACGCGAGGCAGAGCCGATCGCACCTTCAGGGAAGGTATGCCGGTGCCAGACCACGACCCGATCACTGAGTGTAGCCGAGCGATTACCCTCTCCAATCGCCCACCGCTTCGCGCCCTCACCTAAGGTGACGCCCGGGTAGCGCCGTATCAGCTCGTTGACCGTCAACACTTCGGGGAAATACGGCTGTGTACGGTGCTCAAGCGTACGAGTGAAGAAGGCATCGACGTCACTCGCTGAGGAGAGTCGACTATACGCCGCCGCCGGGACGGCTTGCTGCTTCACGAACTCACCCGCCGCGATCTTCGTCTGCTTCGTCGTCGCGGCAGTCTTGCGCGCTCGGAGGATGCTCTCATCGAGCAGCTCGCGGAACTTCTCGTGCGCACTCTGTTCGATAGGAAATTGCGAGGCATGAACCTCGCCGCCGGAAGGGTGATACGGAGCGACGAGATCGGCGGCGAAGTGGCGCAGACCGAGCGCGGCGTGCTCGCCTTCTTTGGCGATAACCGAAGCGAACATCAATGCGGCGGCGGCACGATTCTCGCGTAGATTCGTGCCGAGAGCGACCTCGCGACCGAGATGCGACGAGGTAGCGCCAAGGTACTCTTTTTCAATCTTCTGGAGCCAGTCATTCGACTTGCCGAGTTCGCTCGTCTCGGTCAACTTCTCGCGAACTTCACGTTCATGGTCGAGATGCTGGGTCAAGCGGATACGCTGAGGCATACCGAGCGCCTCCCAGAAGACCGGGAGCAAGCCGAAGGTCGTCACGGCGGCAAGGATACCGGCGACGACGACGGAGAGTAGGCCGTGATTGGCGGCATCGGCATCACTGCCGTCGGTCGGTGCCGCAGTCACCATAAGGGGCATCTCCGACGCGGCGTTCGGTGACTGCGTCGGTGACGCGCTCTCGCGCGGCAGGCGCGATAGCAGAGAAGACATGGCAAAGGAGTCGGGCCGTAGCTGCCCCGACGGCGTCGAGCCATTGGTAGGCGCGGCGGCAGGCGGAGAGTACCATGGCGGCATCCCTGAGCCCACAGACGGTGGAGAGAGAGAGGTCGCATACCCCGAGAAGGCAGCGGCAGCGGCAGCGGTCATCGTGTTGTCCCTTGCATTGAGTGCAGCGGATCGAAGCTCACCACGCCTCGGCGGGGAGCATCTCCGTCATGCAACAGTAGCGAACCGTCGGGGCTCTTCCCGAATACGGAACGTTAGCTAGAGCGAATGCATTGCGCACACGTCGACGACGGTGCGCATCATACAGAGACAACAGCAGCAGGACATCCCAGCCATGACCAGACTGCTCGATGAGGCGCACGTGGAGCATGCGGCAATCGACGTCGACACGGTGAGTCATCCTCTCTTCAGATACATCATCTTGCTCGGGGCGACAGATACCCTATCGCGAGAGATGCCAGCGCCGCTCTGACAATGGAAATAGCGCTGTGTGAACACTATGTGGCGTTGTCGTCCCCATGGCAAGGGACCTAAGCCGAAAAGAAAAGACTTTCCATCCGCATCTTTCTGCGGCATTAGGGCTGTGACACGCTCCACTCACAGCTTCGCGGAGATCTGTTGCTCATGTCATCACGATTCTTCTCACAAAGCACTACCGCCGGTGCATACCTCACCGGCCCGGCGATCGTCAACCCCGCGTTGCTCGGCTACGGCACGGCGGTACTCCCGGCGACGCCGTCGCTGCGACCCTACGCTTTCGCAAAGCCAACGACCACCCCTGAAGCAGAGACCGAAATCTCCGACGCCGAGGTCGCCGCAGCGATCGAGCGCCTCACCAAGCCACCGGCCTCAACCCCCGAAGCGTTGCAGCAAGCGGCACTCGACATGGAGCTTGTCATCCGCCACTTCGATGCCCTCTCGTCGGCCTTCGGCGCCGAGGCGGCGCTCACGTCGCTTGCACTCGACTTAGCGGCGATGCCCGAGGCACGATACACCACATCGGATGCCACCTCAAAGCGACGTACCCGGCGGCGCACCGCCTCGAAGAAAAGCCTCGAGACCGTCTAGCGATCTACGCCGCCGACTGCTCGGCGGCTCGCGCCATCGCTTGAACGAACGGCTCAAACCGGTAACCAAAGCCGTAGATGGTACGAAGAGGCGCCGGAGCCGAGGGAGTAGACTCCAGCTTGGCGCGTATCTGACGCACATGGTTGTCGACGGTTCGCTCGTCGCCGTAGTAGTCGTAGCCCCAGACGCGATCGACGAGCGTCTTGCGCGACAGAGCGACGCCTGGCTGCTTCGCTAAGGCGAGGAGCAAGGCGAACTCACGCGGGCGCAGATTGAGCGGCCGCCCATCAACCCGCGCATCACGGGCATCTTCGTCGATTTCGAGACTACCGAAACGAATGACTCGTGCAGGGTGCGTAACCTCTTGGAGCAGCGTCTCTCCGAGTTCGGCGCGATGACCACGGCGGAGGATCGCCCGAATGCGGGCGACGACCTCGCGATCGGTATGCGGCGCGACGAGAAAATCATCGGCACCGAGCTCGAAGGCGAGGATGGCGTCGACTTCGGCACTCCGCGTTGCATAGACGAGCGCCGGAGTCCACTGACCAGCACTGCGCAGCGAACGAAGAAAGGCAAGACCGTCGAGACCGGCCATCACGAGATCGCAGATGAGAAAATCGTAGGCCCCATCTCGTGCCTCGGCGAGCAGCTCGCGGCCGTCGGCGGCCTCGGTAACCAAAAACCCCTCGGCACGAAGTCGCTCGCCGAGCTCACGATACGCGGAGTGCTCGCTCCGAGGCATGAGTACACGGACGGCCTCAAATGTCTGAGAGTTGTGCGAAGCCATAAAGATCCTCCCATATTTTTTTGGAAAAACGCTTTCCACATCGCTCTTTCGCGACATAGGGCGCACACCCCCTCCATAATACGACAAAAGTCACAAAATTTCACTATCCCGCCGTAAAAGAAGTTCTCTGCCGATACGTAGCACGTTGGCATCGTCGATCTCTTGCTCTTCTCGCAGTCTCCGCTCTTCGAGGTAGGCCTCGTGTCGACGCTCCTTCAACTTCTGCATGACGTTCTTCTCGCGCGTCGCGTTGAGGAGCCGCTGACGCATCGCCTCAAGCTGCTGCTCGGCCTGATCGGCGATCTGACGGGCACGTGCCACAAGGTCGCGGAGGTAGGTCACCTCGGCGTAGGCGTCTTCCATCGCACGGGCATCGGCGTTCATAATCCGCTCGCGGAGACGCCGCAGACTCTCGGCATGCTCCTCTTGCGCCCGACGGAGATCGGCCATCGCCTCCTCATAGAGTCGCAGACCGATGCCGTACTCGCGCTTACGATCCTCTTCGGTACGCTCCCGCAGATCGAGCAGTGGCTGGAGATTGAAGATAAAGGGTGCCATGCAAACGGATCATACGCTACGGAGAGCATGCATCACTAGACCGTCCTAACGGACACTCCCGCCGCCCGTCGTCAGTTGTGATCGGAGGCGCGTCGGCAGGCGCGGCATCTTCGACGGCGAGGCGGCCGCAGCGCCACCGGCGCTACGACGTGGCTTGACCGGAGCAGCAGTCGGCGGCACTTCGGCGACGGCCGGCGTCTTGCCCTGTACCCCTGCGGCATCGCCGGAGCGGTAGAAACCTAACGGGCCGACATTGAGAAAGTGCGCCACTTGCGTGCCGTTCGGTCCGGGGACAACGCGTACATAACCTTTCTCCGGCTCATGCGACTGCCAACGGAACGTATCATTCTCATAGGGCAGAGGACCGATCGTACCGTCCTGGCGCCGCCGCGAGATACGCCGCTGCCCCTCCCGAGAGACGGTGATATCGTCAACGTTCGGGTTCTCCGGTCTCGCGCGAAACGGTGAAGTGGGATCGGCTGGGATACCACTCTCAAAATCGACATGCGCTGCACCGCCGACATCGCGCGCACCGGCTCGAGCCCGCGCCGGTCGCTTCGCGATCGACCTCCTGCGTAGAGGGGTCAGTCCGTTCGAGCCGATGGGGGTGAGTGGTGTGCCCCCCGCTCTGCTGATCGGGTCTGCCATGCGCTATCTCCGATACTTTTGAAAAAGATGCGTGATATTATGATTCGCGGTTGGCATTCATATAATCGGCGATTGCCTTCAATGCTTCACGGTGGATCTGCGAGACGCGCTGACGGGTAACGCCCATTTTCAGCGCGATCGCCGGCAGCGATTTATGGCCCATATAATAGAGCATCATCACTTCGCGGTGTTTCGATGGCAGGGTATTCATCGCGACCAAAGCGGTACCGAGTAAAGTTCGCTCGACGGCGGCCGTCTCGGGGTCTTTCTCGGTCGAGGGAGAGACGGTCATACCGGTCGGCAGCGGAGCATCGAGCGAGACGACCGAACGCTGCAGCGCCTTCTGACGAACTCCGCTCAGGCGCTTATCGCGCTGCTCCATCTCGGCCATCGTCGGCATTGTGCCACGGGTCGCGGCGATACGGTAGCGCTCTTCTTCGGTTTCACGGAGCGCACGTCGGACGCGACTCGTCAGCGGGTCACGCTTACGCATGCCGTTGAAGATCGCACCGATAATCAGACGCCGAGCATAGGCCTCAAGCGCGACGCCACGGGTTGGGTCGAAGAGATCGACGGCACGGATCAAGCCGACGCAGCCGTCGCTGACCAACTCTTCGACATCGGCCTTCGGATAGGCACGGACGACGCGACGGGCGACGGCTTTGACGAGCGGATACAACTCCTGAATACGCTGATTGCGCAACTGCAACTTCTCAACTTCGTTGAGTTGACGCTCGCTCTCCACTAAACGCTCGGCGGCGGCGGCGCCGATAAGCGACTCACCGGCGGCAAGCCAGTCACTAGCATGAGCCGTCGTGTTCTCCTGCGTCGGTGCAGGGACACCCGTCTTACGCTTGTTGTTATTGTTGAACGCGCGCGATGCGAAGAGCATACCCATGATATCTTAGCCGATCTGCTCACGAAGCCGCTCGTACAGCGGTTGGCTCACATGTTCTGCGACCTGGCAAGCAAGTCCGTTCGTGACGACATCGCTCAAAGGCCCCAGGGAAGAGGCGACGGGACGTAAGGCGATCGAGAACAGCATGCCCTCGAACTCCGTCGCGACGCGACGGAGACGTTGCAGCTCCAGCTCCGACGGCTGAGTCTGCTCCGTGGAGGAATGCGAAGCGCTAGCTGCGTTGGAGGTTGTTTGCAATGCGAAGCATTTCATCGGCCGCCTGTACCCCCTTACTATTCGCTTCATAGGCTCGCTGTGCAGCGAGGAGACTCAACATCGATTCAACGATCGAGACATTCGCCTTCTCTAACATGCCGAAAGCAATTTTCGTCTCACCGCCGGCCTCAATACCGTGAGCCGCGCCTGAATCGGCGGTTGCAAAAAAGAGCCCCTTTGTTCCATTTTGGCGCACTCGTTCGGGCGAAGCGAAGTCCCACAACTCGACGCGCCCTAATGCGACATCATGACGATCGCCAAAGGTCCCGACGATATGTCCATCCTCGCGGACGGTAACGTCGGTGGCCTCGGCAGGGATCGTCACGCCGACGAGTTCACAGCCCTGACCATTGACCATACGACCGTCGAGATTCCGTCGAAAATCGCCGAGCCGTGTATACCCAAGTTCACCACTTGGGGCCTTGACCTGGAAGAAACCGTGGCCCTGAAGAGCCAGGTCGAACGGCCCACCCGATTTCATCAGTTTGCCCTGCGAGAGATCGAGGCGAACGCCGCCGTAGCCGGCTCCGAGTCCCGAAGAAAGCGCCGAAAACCAAGCCTCGGAGCCTTTATATCCGGCCTGATCGGCGTGTGCGAGATTCTCACTGATCTGTTCGAGGGAGGTCTCTTCGACAGACATGCCCGACGCGGCGGCGACCATTGCACGATTCATACCATACTATCCTTTGAGACGAGCGACCTCATTTGCAAGTTTTTGACGTGTACTATCAATTGAAGCGTATATTTTTGATGCGGTTTCATAATTGCGTTGTGCGTCGATCAAATCGAGCATGACCTTCGCCGTATCGACATTCGATGACTCGAGAAAGCCGGAACGAATCGTCGATCCCGGCGGAATCGGAATATGACCGACGACGTTACCCTCGTCGACGATCGCCCCGTCGCCGCGAAAAGCGACGTTCGGTCCGACATGAATCGGTCCGTGGTTGGTTACGAGGCGGTGACCATAGGCATCGGCTAGGTATCCGTCACGATCTCGACTGAACGCACCGACGCGCGTCTGTGAGATCGTGCCATCGCCGAGCAGATCGACGACCTGAAAACTCCCCGGCCCATCGATCGCAACGTCGAGCGGACGCCCCGTCAATCGCTGCGAGGGAGGCTCATCGGCAAGCACATGCGTCTCGGTCAATCCATTCGGGGTCATCCGCACCCGATCGACGATCCGACGGAAGTCTTGACTACTCGTATTCGAGAGGTTCGTATTGGCGACAGTCAGCTTGTCATAGGTCGCAGCCATGACCTCGGTCGCCCAACCGATACCATCCCTGTACGGTGCTTGATCTGCTTGATCTGCCATACCCTTAGGGTACCGATTTTTTACCCACGACTGATGAGAGGAATGTATGCACTTTTCGCAGGGATTCGCGGATTGGCAGCGACGCCAACCCGCTCAGTCGTGGAGCGGTGCCCCGGTAAAGCGCATCTCTTCACGGAGCTCATCGTAATCGACGAGGATGCGCTGCTGCTCGGCGAACTCGCCGGCGAGAATCCTTCGACTCAACGGATTCTCCAGCTCGCGCTGGATGCTCCGTTTTAAGGGGCGTGCACCGTATGACGGCTCGTAGCCCGCGTGGACCAAATGAGCCCGAGCCGCCGGCGTTAACTCAAGCGTCAGATGTCGGTCGGCGAGCCGCTCGCGCAGGCGCCCAAGCTGAATCTCGACGATATCGGCGAGCTGCTCTTTCGTCAGGGCGGTGAAGACGACGGTCTCGTCGATCCGATTGAGAAACTCGGGGCGGAAGTGACGACGCAGCTCATCAAGCACCGTTGCGCGCAAGACCGCCTCATCGGCACCACCGAGTTGACCGGCGAACTCGAGAATACGATGCCCCCCGATATTCGAGGTCATAATAATGATCGTATTCTTGAAGTCGACGGTACGTCCCTGACCATCGGTCAGACGTCCATCGTCGAGAATCTGGAGAAAAGCGTGGAAGACGTCGCGATGCGCCTTTTCGATCTCATCGAAGAGCACGACCGAGAACGGGCGACGCCGAATCGCCTCGGTCAATTGGCCTCCCTCTTCGAAGCCGACGTACCCCGGCGGCGCACCGATGAGTCGCGCGATCGCGTGCGACTCTTGGTACTCGGACATGTCGATACGGATCAACGCGCGTTCATCGTCGAAGAGTACGGCGGCGAGTGCACGCGCAAGTTCGGTCTTACCGACACCGGTCGGGCCGAGGAAGAGAAAAGAGCCGATCGGGCGATTCGGGTCGGCGAGCCCCGAGCGAGAGCGGACGACGGCCTCGGCGACGAGTCGTACCGCCTCATCTTGGCCGATGACGCGACGATGCAGCTCCGATTCCAGCTCGAGGAGTTTACGAATCTCGCCCTCGAGCAGCTTCGCGACCGGCACACCCGTCCATCGGCTGACGACCTCGGCGATATCCTCCTCGTCGACGACTTCTTTGAGCAGTCGCGGAGTATCGCTATGGGGCATCGTCTCGTGCTCGGCGTCGTGCAATTCGCGTTCGAGTCCGGCGAGCTGGCCGTAACGCAGCTCGGCGACGCGATTGAGATCGTAACGTAGCTCGGCCTGATCGATCGCCGTCTTCGTCGCCTCGATACGTTCACGGAGCGCCCGCAGACGTTGGAGTCCTTCTTTCTCACGCTGCCACTGCGACTGGAGCCCATCGCCGCTCGTGCGTAACTCGGCGAGTTCGCGCTCGAGACGTTCGAGCCGCTCACGACTGCCCTGATCGCTCTCCTTGCGCAATGCCTCGCGCTCAATTTCAAGCTGCATCGTCCGACGGAGAATCTCGTCGAGTTCATTCGGCATCGAGTCGATCTCGGTCCGCAGACGAGCTGCGGCTTCATCGACGAGATCGATCGCCTTGTCGGGCAGAAAACGGTCGGCGATATAGCGATTGGAAAGCGTCGCGGCGGCGACGAGCGCAGAATCCTTGATCCGCACACCGTGGTGAATCTCGTAACGCTCGCGTAACCCACGGAGGATTGAGATCGTATCTTCGACGGTGGGCTCGCCGACCATCACCGGCTGGAAACGCCGCTCAAGCGCGGCATCTTTCTCAATGTACTTCCGATACTCATCGAGCGTCGTCGCACCGATCAGATGCAATTCACCGCGCGCCAACAGCGGCTTGAGCAGGTTGCCGGCGTCCATACTGCCCTCGGTCTTACCGGCCCCGACGACCGTATGCAGCTCGTCGATAAAGAGCAGCACGCGACCCTCGGCGCTCTGGACCTCTTTGAGAACCGCTTTGAGCCGCTCTTCGAACTCGCCGCGATACTTGGCACCGGCGATCAAGGCACCCATGTCGAGTCCGATCAGGCGTTTGTCCTTCAAGCCTTCGGGGACGTCGCCACGGACGATACGCTGGGCCAATCCCTCAACGATCGCCGTTTTACCGACACCCGGCTCACCGATGAGCACCGGGTTGTTCTTGGTACGGCGCGAGAGCACTTGGACGACGCGCCGAATCTCTTCGTCGCGTCCCACAACCGGATCGAGCTTCCCCGCTGAGGCATCGCGCGTGAGATCGCGGCCGTAACGTTCGAGCGTACGATACGTGCTCTCGGGGTTCGGAGAGGTTACGCGTTGGTTGCCGCGGACTTCACGCAACGCGGCGAGCAGGCGGTCGCGTGTCAAACCACGCTCACGCAGGATACGCCCGACGGTCGCGCCGTCGTCGACGAAAGCGAGCAACAGATGCTCGACAGCGACGTACTCATCGTTGAGCCGCTTCGCCTCAGCCTCGGCGGTCGCAAAAAGCCGCGTGACACTCGGCGCCAACGTCACCGAGCCTTGCTGAGCACTCGCCCCCGTAAACCGCGGCAGTTGCGCGATCGCCTCTTGCAGAGGTCGTGCGATATCGCGGGGATCGACCCCGGCTTTGAGGAGCACCGCCGGAACGGTGCCCTCTTCTTGCTCGAGCAACGCCGCAAAGAGATGCTCGGGAGCCGTCTGCGAATTCTGCTCGCGTACGGCCCGGGAGTACGCCTCATTGAGCGCCTCTTGGACACGCTGCGTCATCCGCTCGACGTTCATGCTGCCGGCAAATGCTTCTTGAGCATGCTTTCGATCCGCGCACCGGAGTCGAAACCGACGAAACGATCGATCTCTTTGCCGCCCTGAAACAAGATCAAGCAAGGGATACCGCTGATACCGTAGCGACCGGCGATGTCGGGCTCGGTATCGGTGTTGATTTTCTTGAAACGAACCTTACCGGCGTAGCTGCCTGCAAGACGCTCGACGACCGGAGCGAGCATCCGGCACGGGCCGCACCAATCGGCCCAGAAATCGACCAAGACCGGCTCGGCGACGTCAAGCACCTCGGTTTGAAAGGTCGTTGTGGTGACTTCGGGCAGTGCACTCATGCGAATAGTAGCTCCTTACGAACGTGCGGCTTCACCGACGGGCTCGCCGGTAATTTCCGTGACTCCCTCGGCCTGACGACCGAGGTTGGCAATAGCTATAACCACTTCACCGCGCCCAAGGTTCTGCAGTTTGACGCCTTTGGTCGAGCGACCGGTACGTCGGATCTGCGAGACCGGTAGGCGAATGACCTGATTCGCCGACGTGATCATCAAAAGATCATCGTCGGGAGCGACGAGAATCTGATCGACGACATGGCCAATCTCCATCTCTTTGGCGAAGGCTTTCACGCCTTTGCCGCCTCGCTGCGTATGACGATAGTCGCCGATCGGCGTCCGTTTACCGTACGCTTGTGAGGTCACGATAAGGACTTCGCCGCGCCCTTCTTCGACGACATCCATCGCGACGAGCTCATCGCCGTGACTCAACGTCACGGCCTTCACGCCTCGCGCATTACGTCCCATCGCACGGACATCGCGCTCACTGAAATGGACCGCCATACCATCGCGCGTCGCCAAGAGAATATCGTGATCACCGCGCGAGAGATCGACCGAGAGCAATTCGTCGCCCTCATCGAGCATAATCGCATTGAGGCCGCTGCGTCGCACGTTACCGAAATCACTCAACGACGTCTTCTTGATCACGCCCTGACGCGTCACCATCACCAAATACCGCTCGCCCTCGAAATTCGAGATCGGGAAGACGGCCGTGACATGCTCGCCCGGAGGAAGCGTCAAGAGATTGACGAGTGCGGTCCCACGCGCATGACGCGTCGAATCCGGTATTTCATAGGCGCGGAGACGATACGCGCGACCTTTGTTCGTAAAGAACATGATATGCTGATGCGTCGTCGCGACAAAGAACTTATTGACGACATCTTCTCGTTTGAGATTCGAGATACCGACGACGCCGCGCCCACCGCGATTTTGCGCACGGAACGTATCGACCGAGACGCGCTTGATATAGCCGCCGACAGTCGACGTTACCACCACCTCGGTATCGGGGATCATATCTTCGATAGCAAACTCGTCGTCGGTCGGCACGACGAGCGTACGGCGCTCATCACCGATCCGTTTCGCGACGTCGAACGACTCCTGTTTGACCACGGCATACTGCCGTTCGGTGCTGGCGAGCAAGGTGTTCAACTCTTCGACGATGCCGAGCAGCTTCGTGTACTCATCCTCGATCTTCTGACGTTCGAGACCGGTGAGCGCCCGCAGACGCATCTCCACGATTGCATTGGCCTGAATCTCCGAGAGTTGAAACCGCGCGCGCAGGTTGGTACGCGCCTCATCGGGCGTCGCGCTCGCGCGAATCACGGCGATCACTTCGTCGATGTGATCGAGCGCGATGCGGAATCCCTCGAGAATGTGGAGTCGTTCTTGCGCCTTACGCCGATCGTAGAAAGCGCGCCGAACGACGACGTAACGACGATGCGCGATATGATATTCGAGCATCTCTTTGAGCGAGAGCGTCTTTGGTTCGAGCGGACCGATCGGGCTCTCGAAGATCGCTTCGGCGGTCGCGCTCCGATCGAGCGGCAGATACGTCGATGGGACGAGCGCCAACATATTGAAACCGAAGCTCGTCTGAAGCGGCGTATGTTTGTAGAGTTGATTGAGCACGACATTCGGTGTCGCACTCCGGTGCAGCTCGATCACGATGCGCATACCTTTACGGTTCGATTCATCGTCGAGCCGGACGATGCCGGTGATGCGCTTCTCGCTGTGCGCCTCGGCGATCGCCTCGACGACGCGCGCCTGGGTCACTTGATAGGGCATCTCGGTGATGATGATCCGATGTCGCCCGCGCTCCTCAACGATCTCGGCGGTACCGCGAATAGCGACGGAGCCGCGGCCGGTTTTATAGGCGGTACGAATCGCATCGCGCCCTAAAACGACACCGCCGGTCGGGAAATCGGGCCCCTGTACGATATCGGCCAATGCATCGTCGCCGATCAACGGATCGTCGATGACTGCCTGGATGGCACGGCAGATCTCACCGATGTGATGCGGTGGGATATTCGTTGCCATACCGACGGCGATACCACTCGAACCATTGACGAGCAGCTGCGGCAACTTGGCGGGCAGCACCGTCGGTTCGGTGCCTTGATTATCGAAATTGGGGATAAAGCTGACCGTCTCGCGTTCGATATCGGTCAACATATCGAGCGCGGCACGGGCGAGACGAGCCTCGGTATAGCGGTAGGCGGCGGGCGGGTCACCGTCGATCGATCCGAAATTACCGTGACCGTCAACAAGGGGATAACGCAAGGTAAAGTCTTGCGCCATGCGGACGAGCGCATCGTACACCGAGGAGTCGCCGTGCGGATGAAACGACTTCAGGACTTCACCGATGACACCGGCACACTTGCGATGCTGCCGATCGGGGTTCAGGCCCATCTCACGCATCGCATAGAGAATACGGCGTTGCACGGGCTTGAGGCCGTCGCGCACATCGGGCAGTGCGCGCGAGGCGATCACCGACATCGCGTAAGAGAGATACGACTCGCGCATCTCTTCTTCGACCGAGATAGCACTCACACGATCGAAGAGGCTCTGTTCCTCGCTCATACGTTCTCCTCCATCCCGTGCCGTATGTCGCGAAGTGCCGCGTCAGTCTGCGCTCTTAAGCGCAGCGCGGCCTGATTCACCGCATCGCGTTGTTCGTCGATAAACTGTTCGAGCGCCTCAGGCAGGGATGGATGGGCGGTATCGTCGTCAGGCATGGAGCGGTAGGTTCGCAGTGGCGTTCCCCGTATCTTGCGCGTCGATGGATCTTCGCTTCTCGATACGCGATCTCGATGAACTCACCGTCTTCGCCGGCGGCCTCGCGATGCTGCTACGAGCAGGCGATACCCTTGCGTTCAGCGGACCCGTCGGCGCCGGGAAGACGACTCTGATCGCCGCGATCGCCGCCGCATTGGACGGCGACGATGTCGCCAGCCCCACATTTACGCTTTGGCATCGCTACCGGACAACGCCGCCGATCAACCATCTCGACTGCTATCGCATCGCTTCACCCGACGAACTGCCCGAACTCGGCCTTGAAGAGGCCTTCGACGAGGCAAGCATCACGCTCGTCGAGTGGCCCGAACATGCACCGAGCCTGCTCCCATCGACGACACGTTACCTCTCGATCGAGGGCGTCGACACCGGTCCGCGCGAGATTCGCCTGCAGTGGTAACGGCACGACCGCACCTGCTCGCGATCGACGGGGCGCTGGGCCGCTTCTCGGTCGCCTACGATAGCGGCACCGAGATCTTCGCGGACGACATCCCGACGACCGAAAGCCTCGAACGCGGACTCCACCTCGTTGCGGATCTACTCACAAGAGGCGGTGGTTCGCTCGCGAGCCTCGACGCGATCATCTGCGGAACCGGCCCCGGCGGCTTCACCGGCTTACGTATCGCCGTCGCGACGGCGAAGGGGCTCGCGCTGGCGATACGCAAGCCGCTGATCGGCGCATCATCGCACGATTGCATCCTCGCGCTAGCGACACCCGTCGCATCGAACGAAGATGAGTCGCTCACCGTCATACAGCCGCGCGGCGGTATTCTCTGCATCCGCGATCCGCGGACGACCCCGCCACGCCTGCTCGCCGGGTCGACGGAGAGCGTGCTCAACGACCTGGGCAGCGTACCGCTCCGACCCAACCAGCGACTCTTTGCCTGGCCAGAGGCGAGCGCGGTCCCTCTCATCGCAGCGGGCATTGCGCCGAGGTGCGAGGCGCTGATGAGCGAGAACGTGGCGACGGCTCTCGTGCGGATCGCACGCAGACGCTGGGAGCGAGGAGAGATCGTCGATGCCATCCACACGCTCGTCCTCGACTACGGCGAAAACGTCGCGACGACGCTCCCACGACGGCGATGATCACCCTTACGCCGATGCGCCTCGTCGATCTCGAACGGATCCAGGCGATCGAGACTGCGGCGTGTCCGATCGGCTGGCCGCCGCAAGCATATGAGCGAGAGGTCGTCGAGAACGCGCATGCCGTCTATCTCGTCGCACGCAACGGCGAAGAGATCCTCGGCTTCGGCGGCGTCTGGGTCATCTTCGAAGAGGCGCACGTCACGACGCTCGCCGTCGATCCGGTACATCAGGGTCGCGGAATCGGCTCTCTCTTGCTCGCGGGGCTCCTCAGCGCGACTCTCGAACGGGGTGGAGCATGGATCGGCCTCGAGGTACGCGTGAGTAATCTCGCCGCGCAGCGTCTCTACCGACGCTTCGGCTTTACCGTCATTGCGACACGTCGCGGCTACTACGCCGACAACGGTGAGGATGCGCTCGTGATGTGGGCCGGCGACCTTCGCAGCCCACTCTTCTTCGAGCGCCTTCTCCCTTCGAGCCGCCGGGTACTCGATGCCCCGTAACGAGAGCCGCGTTGCGGCCAAAGTTGCGACCTTTATCGGGCAACGCCACCGCTATGCCCATAGCCTCCGAGTAGCGCGTCTGGCAGCGAGTCTCGCACGACGACATGGGGTCGATGCTCGTCAGGCAATGCTCGCCGGCCTATTGCACGATCTCGCGCGGCTCTGGTCGCCGCAGCGACTCATCGCCGCAGCCGTTGCGTACGGCATAGAGATCGACGCCTTCGCCCAGGCTCATCCCCTCGTGCTGCACGCCCCGGTCGGCGCGGCGCTGGCGGCCAAAGAATTCGGCATCGCCGACCCGGCGATCATACAGGCAATTTCGCGCCATACCGTCGGCGCAAAGAGCATGACTCCGCTCGACGCCATCCTCTTTCTAGCCGATGCCTTAGAGCCTGGTCGACGCTTCACCGAACGGATCGACCTGCTCACACTCGCCTACGCCGACCTCGAGCGCGGGCTCCGCGCGGTATATGCATCGACGGTGGCGTATCTTCTTCGCGAGGGGCATACCCCTGATGCGACCATGCTTGCAGCGATCGACTCCGAGGCTTGCCTCATCACAGAAAGGCGCTCATCCTGACGACGAAAAGCGACCTCCATCCCACGCCCGCGACCGGCAAAGAGCGTTTGCGACCGACGACCACAATCTCAAGCGACGAGTTACTCGAGCTTGTGGCGAATGCGGCGCTGGAGAAAAAGGGCGAAGATCTCATCAAGCTCCATGTCGGAGCAAAGACGACGCTCGCCGACGCCTTCGTCATCGTGACGGGGCGATCCAACATCCAAACGCGCGCGATCGCCGACGCGGTCGAAGAGGCCGCCGGCGAGCATCTACACCACGTCGAAGGCTACCAGGACGGGGAATGGATCCTGGTCGACCTCGGCTCCGTCGTCGTGCATGTATTCACCCCCGAACAACGCGCCTTCTACAACCTTGAGCGACTCTGGGGCGAGCACAAATCGGCGCCGATATCCGACGCGTCGTGAAACGAGCATACCGCAGACGCCCTTCACGCATGCGCATCCGCCTCTTCCGCATCGCAGTCGGCGTCTTTCTCCTCGGTTTCTGCCTCAGTATCGTCGGTATCTCGCTCGTCGCCACGCGGTAACGACGACGAGCCTCAATGACGCGGGGGCTCCGCAGGGGACCTCGAAGGAGTATGACGCTCTCCCTCGCTTGTTTTGAGGAAGGATCCCCCTCAATGATGCATCCGATCGCACGCGTCATCCTCGCGCTCACCCTCATGGTGCCGGGCATAACCCTCCCGGCGCTTGCTGATGGGCAGTATATCTTCGACACGACCGGCCTCCTCACGAATGCGACGATTGAGCATTTGAATGAGAGCATCGGTGCCTTCGAAGCGACGACGTCGAAAGAGATCGTTGTCGATATTGTCCCGAGCACTGATGGGCTCACCCCTCGCGCAGCGGCGCAACGTGACTTCGCGCTGCACCGAGTCAATGGAGTCATGATCTTCATCGCCAAGGAGCCGAAGACGATCGGGATCCTCGGCGATCGTGTCTCACACCTCGTCTTCAGTCGCAGCGATCTCGACGACATCCGAACGGCGATCACTGCATCGTTTCGGAGCGGTCGCTACGATGACGGCGTCACCACCGGCGTGCGCCTCTTGATGGACGGTTACCGCAACCACGCCCAAAGCCTTCGCCGACCGGCACCGGTCGGCTTCCGCTCGCACGCAGCGATGTACGGCTACGGAGAGCAGCACGGCGACGGCGGGCGGTGGATCTGGATTCTGCTCGGCATCGTCGCGGTGTTCTTTATCATTCGAGCGATCACCCGAGCCTCGAGTAACTCGACGATGCCCTACGGCGGAGGATACGGCGGCCCGACAGGCTACGGCGGAGGATACCCCATGGGCGGCGGATACGGCGGCGGTTGGGGTGGAGGCGGCGGCGGCTTCTTCAGTAGCCTGCTCGGGGGCTTAGGCGGAGCCTTCCTCGGCAACGAGCTGTTCAGCGCCTTTAATCGCCCCAACGAACCGAACGTGTACGAACAGTCGGGTCAGACCATCGATTCGCAACCGGTCGACGACGGCAGTTTTCAAGCCGACGCGGGTCAGGCAGACCTCGACAACGGCAGCTTCGGTGACTGGGGCGGGAGCGGCGACAGCGGCGGCGGCGGTGACTGGGGCGGAGGCGGCGACAACGGCGGCGGTTGGTAGGATTTGGGGACAAGTTTCTGGTTGGGGGAGAGGTGCTTCGGGTCGTGCTCAAACATCGCTTCGCGAACTGCGCGCGACCCGAAGCACCTCTCCCCCAACCAGAAACCGATGTTGTGCGTAGCGAGGGCGGGAGCTACGAGATAATCACCTCAAAAACTCATCTGACAAAGCACTAGTTTTGGTTTTGCTGCTGGGAAGAACGGGTCTCGTAGGCAAGACCCATGAGCGCGATACCGGCGACGAGCGCACCGATGCCGAGCTGGAAGGGTAGTGAGTAGAAACTGCTCCGTATCCCCTTCGCCATCGTCTCGACGTCGTGGTACTCCTTGAAGCTGTGAAGATTGCGGTGAGCGCGGTGCTTGATATCGGACCACTTACGCTTCCACGACTGCGTATCGTTGTTCAATGCCATCGGATAGCCAAGCATCCAATCGAAGAGATGGTTGCTGTTGTGGTATTTCGGGAGGCTCTCGAGATCAGGCGTCTTTCCTAAGACTTGCTTCCAGCCGTCGTCGGCGGCGATAAGCGCTTCGTGGACTTTCGCATACGAGCGCTTCTTATGGTGATCCTTAAAGGCAGTCTCTGCCGACGACTCCTGATCCGAACCGGCGGGCCCGGGATGAATATAGGCGCGAGCAGCGGCGAGCGCGTAACGAGCTCTCTTACTCTCCACCGCACGCAACAACTCTTTGCGACCGCCCACCAAACGCTCTTCGTCGAATTCGAACGCAATCGGACCGAGGCTCTCCGCGTTCTGCAGTAAGGGGGCTCCGGTACGAGCGTCGCCGACCAAGTCACGCGGCACCGGCGGACGACGATCGACGACGAGAATTCTGCCTTTCTTCGAAGGATGCACGACGAGCGCAAAATCCCGCAGATAGGCTTCGTTGCAACTCTTGTTGATGATCTTGCGGCGCTTCTCCAACTCTTCGGGGTTGAGCATGTTCGAGCCATGACTTACGCCTAATTCAATCGGCGAGAGGCCCAAAGCGGCATGATCGATGACATCGTTACGCTTGCCGGAGGAGAAACTGTTCCAAAATTGCTCCGTCCGATAGTCGATGTTCGCTTTTGTATTATCGATTTCGCGTGCTTGACGCGCCAAAGGACGATGCACCTCGACGCCGAGTGCACAAATGATCGCAGCTAAGACGGCGGCGTTGATAGCCAGTGTCGCTCGGAGGATGATCTTGCCGGTCTCGTGCTGAGAGGAGGCTGCAGCGTTGCCGACCGGGGTGCCCACGCTCCCTAAAGCCGACTCGGAGGCCGAGTAGGTCATGGGCACCATCGTCACCGCATCTTCATGCGGTAGAGGTCGCAGAGAGTCGACTAAGACGTTCTGTTGGGAAACAGGACTGGCGAAGCCGGTATAACTCCCCAAGCCGATACCGGATCCACTCGGCGGAGCGGCGGCGAATGCCCACGAGGGGGTGCCCAGCTGGGGAGTGGAGGTCAGGAGGCTCACGCTTGGGCGTCTCTCATGATGTTAAGAAAGCTCACGTTTCTTCACATGCAGTTAAGCAAAAGGCCCTTGCTCAAGGCGCCCACACTTTGTCACTTTGATACGCCTCTGGCAAGAGGATCGCCAGAAAAAGAACTTTCACCGAAAGGGGATCCCACAAGGAGGTTTCTTGCGTCACCATGAGCTATATGGCCTACGCACGCGTAGATGACGCATATTCTCCCGATACTGCATCCATAATCGACGTATCGGGGTTTTTGATCTGAACGCACAAGCAGTATGGATTCGCCTGTAGGAGACGGTTGGATATATGTCGGTCAATGGAGTAGGCGGCCTTCAGCCCTTGAAAGAGAGCCCCACCGGTTTTGAAAAACCGGTCGCCCCGCAACACCTACCACCGTCGCCACCATTAAAGCCTGACACCGTCACACACCGGGGTCGGCGACACCCGTAGCTCATCGACTACCGAAGATACGCTTGCAGCGCGCTGAGTCGCTGTTCCGTAATCCCAGCGACATCGAGTAAATCACTCTCGCGCGCAAAGCCCCCGTTGAGCCGCCGAACGCTGACAATGCGTTCGGCGAGGCTCCGATCGAGACCGGGCACCCGGGCAAGCTGCTCGGCGCTCGCTCGATTGATGTTGAGACGATAATCGACCGTCGACTCTCTCTGCTCGTATGATTGACTCGGCGGCGGTGAGTCTTTTCCACGGCGGGGTCGACGTTTGTGGCGACGACGATGAGGCGCATGCGGCCTCACGATCGGTGCCGATGCGGCTTCGTCGCCTTCTCCAGCCGTAGATGCCCCGCTCGTGGCATACCGCCGCCGTCGGGTCGAGCGGTATTCGGGGGATACCGCATCCTGCTCATGGGTCGGCACGACGATGAGCATACCGTCGCGCAGAGCAGCGGCACGGTTCATTGCGACGAGGTCGGCATCCGGACGCAAGCCGCCGAGACGGCGGAGTGCCTCGCCGAGGCGTATACCGGCAGGGAGCGTCACGACCCCCGGATGCACTACCGCCCCTTCGATATCGACGACGATGGGGCTCACAGATGTAAACGTAGAGGCAGGAGCAGAGGCCTCGGTGGTCGCTGAGTTGTGAGTGAAGAGCGATGCATCGGTGTGCGGCGGTGTATGCGGAGCACAGAGCCGCATCACTCCGAGACCGAGCACCACAAGAGATCCGGCAAGTATCGTTCTAGAGCGCATACCGACACCTCACGCGCCGCCCAGCGACAGCTAGGGCCTGCCAACGAGTGGCGGTCGGTCTGGATGGGAGAGGTCATCCGGTCGTGCTCAAACATCGCTTCGCGAACTGCGCGCGACCGGATGACCTCTCCCATCCAGACCGACCGCAAGCCTCTTACTCAAGACTGATCGTCTTGGTTTTTGCGTCGAAACCAGACGAAGTAGATCGTCGCTCCCGAGGCGATAATGGCGAGATTCGCATTGAGCCACGTGCTGGAGAGCGTCATGTGCATCATCCGCATGCCGGAGTCGTTTGGATCGCAGAGCGCGCTCTTTCCGCCCTTCCAGTACTCACGATGGCGCTGGAGTACCTGACCGAGTTTCTGTTTACTGCCGCCGGCGGTCGCCCACGGTGTCCCTTTTTGGAGTTCGTACTGCACATTCCACTCATGCGCCGTCAGGAGCGAATCCGACTTGTGCAGACGCCCCTTCTTCTGCAAATCGTCCTTCAACGTTGCCGGGTCGATGCCGGCGACGCTTTGGACGAGACGCTCCATCTCTTCGGTCGTTTTCGGCGCTGAGCGCGTCCACACGCGGGCGGCCAACGCACCGCTCTGCGGATCGGTGACGATGCGATCGGCGGTATGGGGCAGCGGCTTAAAACTCGCAGCCCTCAAACGCTCGGCGAATTCGGGGGATTCGGCTTCCGCGTCATGACACGGAGCGGCGGCGAAGAGCCGACCCTCTTCTTCGGCGACGCGTGCTCCGTCGAGGCCGATCGCGCCTTTGGAGAAGAAGCCAAGGAGTCCGAGAAAAGCCTCGCCCTCGGTACCGATCTTGGTCAACCAGGCCCGGTCATGGATCAGATGCGTTTCGGCACCAGGAACAACGAGCGGGTTCTTCTCGACCGAGATATACCGGTCGATCGGATCGCGCCCGGCCAGTTGGGGATTCGCGCTCTGCAAGCGATCGAGAAAGCCTTGAGGCTTCGTCCGAGGGCGTCGCTCAAAGGCGGTTTTCTGCGCATCGAACAGCGTCGTTAAACTCTTACGACGATACGCGATATTCTCCGGACGACCGAAGACGTAGCGCGGGAAGCGACCACGAGAGCTATTCAAGGCAGGCAAGGAGAGAATCCCACCGGTCGCCATCAGCCAGAAACTGCCGTAGACCGCGAAGGTCACCAACAGCACGACCGGTTTATGCTTGTGGTGAGGATGCATCTGTTGAATCGCCGCAGCGCTGTTCAACAAGCCCGTGTCGGCGTCTTCGGGAGGTGCCCCGATCCGCTCAAACGGCGGCGCATACGGCGATGGAGCAGATTGCGAGAGCACGGCGGAGTTGAGCGGCGGCAGCACCACAGCAGAGCTGAGCGGCTGCGGCGACTCAAACGTCAACGAAGGTTGCGCTGCGCCTCTGGCACCATTCAATGAGGGGGTGGGAGGGGTGGTTGTTGTGGTGGACGACTGCTGGTTCGCGGGCGCTAGCCCCCATGAATATGCAGCGGGAGGGGGGGGGGCACCGATTCCTATTCCCTGCGACATACTCATGCCAACCTTGTCGTCTCGACTTTTGGAGATACGACATACATCATATGTCGCAAGAGCTTCTTCCGGAAAGCAATCGACAACACGGCGGAATTTTCTTTTATGCGCCTCCCATCTACGACGATCCGAGGAGGCGACCCGCCGGCTCCGAAAACGCGGCGAGATATGGGCAGTGAACCGACGACGACCTCGAACTACGATTTTCATACGATCGAACGCATGTGGCAAGAGCGCTGGGAGAGCGACGGCATCGCCCACGTCGACGACACCGCGACTGAGGCGACGGCCTATGTCTTAGAGATGCTCCCCTATCCATCGGGCGATCTCCACGTCGGGCATGCCAAGAACTACACCCTCGGCGATGCGATCGCACGCATGCGGCGTATGCTGGGCGAGCGGGTGCTGCATCCCATGGGTTGGGACGCCTTCGGTCTACCCGCCGAGAATGCGGCGATCAAACGCGGCATCGATCCGGAGCAATGGACGCGTGCCAACATTGCCAACATGCGCCGCCAAGTGCGCTCAATCGGCACAAGCTACGATTGGCGGCGCGAATTCGCGACCTGCGATCCGACGTACTATCGCTGGAACCAAAGCCTCTTCTTGCGCCTCTATCGGGCGGGCTTGGCGTATCGTCGCGAAGCTCCGGTCAACTGGTGCCCGACCGATCAAACCGTTCTCGCCAATGAACAGGTCGAAGATGGTCGCTGTTGGCGTTGCGACTCGCCGGTCGAACGGCGTTTGCTCTCGCAGTGGTTTCTGCGCATTACCGCCTACGCCGATCGTCTACTTGAAGGCCTCGATCGTCTCCCCGGCTGGCCCGAACGCATCAAGACGATGCAACGCAATTGGATCGGTCGCAGCGAAGGAGCGACGCTGCGCTTCGCCGTCGACGGCATCGCCGATGCCGAGATCGCGGTCTATACGACGCGACCGGATACCCTTTTCGGCGTCACTGCGCTCGCTTTGGCGGCCGAGCATCCTCTGATCGAACGTCTACTCGAGCACCATCCCGCGTATCGCACAGCGGTTACTGCCTTCGCCGAATCGTTGACGAGCAAGAGCGAACTCGAACGAACGAGTCTCATGGAGAAGAGCGGGCTTTTCACCGGAGCCTACGCTCTGCATCCCCTCTCCGGCGAACGCATCCCCATCTGGGTCACGAACTACGTCCTCGCCGAGTACGGCACCGGAGCGGTCATGAGCGTTCCGGCGCACGATGAGCGCGATTTTGCCTTCGCACAGACGTATAAACTCCCCATTCGCTACGTCGTCATCCCCGAAGGCGAGACCGAGCCACGACGGGATACCGCCTTCGTCGAAGATGGGATCCTCACGGAGAGCGGCCCCTTCAGCGGCATGTCGTCGTCGGCGGCGCGCACGGCGATAACGGCGGCCCTGATTGAGACCGGTCGCGGCGAGCGCAGCGTCAACTATCGGGTACGTGATTGGCTCATCTCACGGCAACGCTACTGGGGCACACCGATACCGATGGTCCACTGCCCGACGGATGGGCTTGTAGCGGTGCCGGAGAGCCAACTCCCCGTCGTGCTGCCGCTCGGGATTCCCATCACGGGCGAAGGCTCTCCGCTCGCTCACGACGCCGACTTTCGCCGAACGACCTGTCCGCAATGCGGCGGCCCCGCCGAACGCGAGACCGATACCATGGATACCTTCGTCGACTCCTCATGGTACTATCTGCGCTACCTCGATGCGACGAATGCCGAGGAGCCGTTCTGCCGCGCGCACGCCGACCGCTGGATGCCGGTCGATCAATACATCGGCGGCGCGGAACACGCGGTTATGCACTTGCTCTACGCCCGCTTCTTCTTCAAAGTCTTGTTCGATCACGGATTGGTCGGCTGCGATGAGCCTTTTACCAACCTCTTCAATCAAGGCATGGTGCTGGCCAACGGCGAGAAAATGAGCAAAAGTCGCGGCAACGTCGTCGGGATCGACGAGACGGTTGAAGAGTATGGCGTCGATGCGATGCGTCTCTATCTCCTCAAAGCCGCCCCACCCGAAGAGACGATGAATTGGACAACCGAAGGGATCGTCGGACGCGTGCGCTTCCTCAACCGCGCATGGCGTCTCTGTGAGCCCTTCTTCTCAAGCGCCGGGACCGGACCGCTCGATACGATTCCGGACCGAACGACCGAGCTGCAGCGTACCCTCGTCCGTGCTCTACACGAGGCACTACGTTCAGGTGCCGAAGAGACGACGACCCGCCGGTTTCACTACAACGTGACGACGGCGCGCCTCGATGAACTCCTCAACGCTCTCAGCGCCGCGACTCGCGACGAGAGCACGACAGCCGACGACGCGGTTATCAACTACGTCGTCCACGCGCTGCCGATCGTGCTCGCCCCGTTCGCACCGCACCTCGCAGATGAACTCTGGCATCGGATGGGACACACCGATTCGGTCCATCGCGCGCGCTGGATCACGCCTGACCCGGCGGCACTCGCTCACGAGACGATCACGCTCGTCGTGCAAGTCAACGGCAAGGTCCGAGCACGATTAACGGTCTCACCGACCGCAACCGAGAGCGAGATCGCACGGCTCGCTCTCGCCGAAGCGAACGTCGTGACGCACCTTGCGGGCAAATCACCACGCAAACAGATCTATGTTCCGGGCAAGCTCTTCAATCTCGTCGTAGCACCCGATTGACGAGCCGTCAACGCACGACGTACCTGCGGAACGGTACGCCGGCAAGTTTCGCCGGCACGGGGGCGTCTCTCAACGCGGCACGACGCAGACGCCAGTCCGGCAGCATCTCCGTCATCAATCGCTGAAACCGTACACCATGCCCCGCCTCGCGCAGATGCACGAGTTCATGGATCACCACGTACTCCAACGCACTCGGCGCCAGATGGACCAAAGCCAAATTGAGTCGGATACTGCGGCGCTGCGGCGTACAGCTACCCCATTTGGAGGTCATCGCACGGAGCGTACAGCGGGCCACGTGCACATCGAGTCGCCGCTCCCACAGCGTAAGCAGCGGAAGCACCGCCTCGCGCATACGAGCCGCATACCACGTTTCAATCAATGCACATCGTTCAGTCGGCGTCCTCGCCGAGACCGTCTCATCGAGCACGAGACGATGGGCGCGGCCCCAAAGCGAGAGCGCCTCTCCGCGAGCATACGTCGGCACAGCTCTCTCGGCGTGCTCGCGCAGACGCCGACGATGCCGCTCGATCCATTCCATCCGCTGCCGCACAAAGCTTCGCACGTCGTCGAGCGTGGCTCGTAACGGCAACGATACGCGTATGGCACCATCGGGAGCGACGACGCGCAGCGAGAGATGTCGTACGCGCTTACGCATGACCTCGACCGAGAGATCACCGATCAGGAGATGGGTGACGGCGCTAGGGCGCATCTCGTTGCGTGCAGATGATCTGCGGATCCCGACTGCATGACTCCGTCTCACATTGCATCGTCACGTGGGTAATGTTGTAGCGTTCACGGAGCGAGGCATCGATGCGTCTGAGAATCGCCGTTGCATCGCTGATGCGACGATCGTCGAGCACCGCATGCGCCGTCAACACATGCTCGACCCCAGCGAGCGTCCAGACATGGAGATCGTGAATATCGAGAACGCCGTCGATCGTCAGTAAATGCGCCCGAACGGTATCGGTATCGGCATGCGCGGGCGCGCTCTCGAGCAAGACATCGATCGCTTCGCGTAAGATCGCGATTACGCCGATGATGATGATACCCGCCACGATCAACGAGAGCAGCGGGTCGATCCACGGGAGATGCCAGAGCAGGATCGCGATCGCTCCGATGATCACGCCGACGGCGCCGAGAGCATCGCCGACAACGTGCATCAATGCAGCGCGCAGATTCATCCCGAGGTGCGCATGACTGTGCGATGCGTCGCGATCGTGGCCGTGTACCAACGCAAAACCGACGAGCGTATTGACGATCAGGCCGATCGTCGCGGTCAATAGCATAACCGCTCCCTGAGGTGTGCCGCTCTCAAAGAAGCGATGGATCGCGCTCACCACGATCACCCCGGTGACCGCACAGAGAAACGCACCGTTTGCTAGTGCCGCCAAGACCTCGATCCGCGCAAAGCCGAAGCTCTGCCTCGGCGTCGCGGGCCGTACCGCTTGGAGGCGTGCGGCGAAGGCGATCCCCAAGGCGACGGCATCCATCGCCACATGCGAGGCGTCGGCCAACAAGGCCAGGCTATGGCCGACGACACCGCCGACCAACTCGAAGATCGCGACCGCGATCGTCAGAGCGCAGGCGATGCCGAAACGCCGGGTTGCGGTCATGACGTCTCGCGAGACGCCTTCCAGGCAAGCGCGGCGAGCATCAGGCCGAACGTCACGAAGGTCCGCGTCTCGGCACGAGCGATCACGCTCGCATCGAAGCGCCCCTCCGCTTCGTGATACGGCCGACGGCGAGGCACGAGACGGCCGACGGCGGCACAGTACGCCCGGTAACTCTCACCGAAACGACCGGCGAGATAGGCCTCTTCATGCGGAACGATCGTAGCATAGACCGCGCCCATCGCCGTCAAGCCGCCAGCGATCATCGCGACGCGCACCCACGGCGAGAGCTTGCCGGTAAAGGCGATGCCGAAACCGAGAGCGGTGATCGCATTGCCGATGTAGAGCGGGTTGCGCGTATACGCATAAGGACCATTCGTCGCCAAACGCGGTGCCTCGACCTGATCGCCCCGCGTTGTAACACCGGAGTAACCGACCCCCCAGCAGCGGAGCAGCTCGCCGAGGTGCGCAAGCGGTAGACCGAGCGTCACCGACAAGGCACTCGGGCGGCCGAAGGCGACGAGCGCCAATGCCGGCAGCGCGAGCAAGGCACCGCGGTAGCGGAAAACCTGCTCGCGATAGGTCTCACGGCTAGACGAAGAGGGCTCGGAAGAGGCGGCGGTATCGTGTTCGTCCATCGCGGCGGGAGTTCCCAATCGACGTCATTCGGCCTGCCGTAACGCATCCTCAAGGATCGCCCGCAGAGACTCATCCAGGGAGATCTGCGGCGCCCAACCGGTCGCACTCCGCAGCAACGTGCCGTTCCCGACGAAACGCGGCGTATCGTTCGGCCGCAGACGGGTGGGGTCGAGGCGAATCTCGACCTGGAGTCCGGTCAGCGCGATCATCCGATCGACGACCTCGCGCATGACGACGGCGTATCCACGACAGACGTTGTATGTCGCCCCGTCGGCGCCGGCGAGCAAGAGGTGGCCGTAGGCACGGACGACATCACGGACATCGAGCATATCGCGTTCGGCGTCGAGATTGCCCAATGCGAGAATCGGCGGCGCACCGGCACGAATACGCATCAACTGACGAGCGACGTTCGCCACGAGAAAACGAGGGGACTGACCGGGGCCGATGTGATTGAAGGGACGTGCGATGACGACCTCGACTCCTTGACCGCGCGCCGCCAAGGCGATCATCTCAGCGGCGGCCTTACTCGCCGCATAGGGATTGACCGGTGCCAGCGGCATACTCTCCGCCAAAGCGACGCCCGAAGCGGCTATACGGCCGTAGACTTCGGCCGAACTGACGACCAGACAGCGAATCGGGCGCTGCTGCCGACGGAGCGTTTCGAGCAGACGTGCCGTACCGATCGTGTTGATCTCATATGTCTCCAACGGCTCGCTGATCGCGGTCGGTACGAACGTCTGTGCCGCGAGATGGAGCACGGCGTCCGGACGCGTCTTTTCAACGGCGCGAGTCACGCTGCTCGTCTCGCGAAGATCCAGCGGGATATCGAGCGGCTCTTCGGGTGAGCCCGCAGCGATAACCGTAAAGCCGTCAGCGGCGAGACGCGCGGCGGCGATACGTCCGACAAAGCCCGAAGCACCGGTGATCAGCAATCGCGACATCGGGCTACCGTGAGAGAGCGGCGCGCAGAGCGGCGAGATCGGCTTCGACCATCATGGTGACCAGCTCCTCAAAACTCGTCTTCGGACGCCAGCCCAACTCGGCGTGAGCTTTGCCGGCGTCACCGATCAACAGATCGACCTCGGCGGGTCGAACCAGACGTGGATCAAGAACGATATACCGCTGCCAATCGAGATCGGCGACGGCGAAGGCGAGTTGGACGAAGTCACGGACACTATGCGTACGCCCCGTCGCGATCACATAATCGCTCGGTTGCTCACGCTGCAACATGTGCCACATCGCTTGGACGTAATCGCCGGCGAAGCCCCAATCACGTTTCGCATCGAGATTACCCAAGCGTAGCTCGGTCGCAAGCCCGTATTTAATACGAGCGACGCCGTGACTGATCTTCCGCGTAACAAACTCCATACCGCGCCTCGGACTTTCGTGATTAAAGAGCATGCCGCTGGTCGCAAAGAGATGGTACGACTCGCGATAATTGACGGTAATCCAATGGCCGTAGACCTTAGCGACACCGTACGGGCTACGAGGATAGAACGGAGTCTCCTCATTTTGCGGCACGACGACGACCTTACCGAACATCTCGGAGCTCGATGCTTGATAGAAACGAATCGTCGGATCGACCTGGCGAATGGCCTCCAAAAGCCGCGTCACCCCCAAGGCGGTAAACTCACCGGTCAGGACAGGTTGCGTCCATGACGTCGGCACAAACGATTGAGCAGCCAAGTTGTAGACCTCGGTCGGCCGAATCTCTTGTATCAACCCGGTCATCGAACTCTGATCGAGAAGATCGCCGGAGACCAGTTCGATATCGTCGAGGATACCGGCGAGGCGATCGTGCCGATCGGTACTCGAACGCCGCGTCATCCCCACAACACGATACCCTTGGGTCAGAAGAAATTCGGCGAGATACGATCCATCTTGCCCCGTGATACCGGTAATCAGTGCAGTGCGGCGCGTCATAGGCCTCTCTCTTTGTAAAGATTGATTCGGAGCAGTTCCTGGCTACGATGAGAGAGGCGATACTGAGTAGGTGAAACTCTCACTGATACGTCTCCTCATCGTTTTGGTTATCGGCGGCGCTTTTGCACCGGCGCAGAGTCACGCCTTCTCGACAACACCCTCAGAGACACTTTCCTCGCTTACAACGAACTCGTCGCTAGGTCTCGAAGAGCATCTGCTCCAACTGAGCAATCTCCATGCCGATCTAGCGCAAGCGACACCGGTCATGCAGGAGGCGAAGCGACATATGACGCTCAACGATTTGCGCCACCTTGCCGCCGTCTGGGACGTACGCCTGCATGTGTTGCTTCAAGGCGACCATCTCGCTGCAACCAGCGCAGCAGTTTTACGAGAAGTTGCCGAGCAACTCGAGACGATCCGACGTCAGGTGTTACTCTACGCAGCCTCGTTTAAATCGTAGCGACGCGACGTTCGTCGTTCCACCGTTCGAGTCCTGAGAGCAAGACGCCGCGTTCGGAGATACGATGTACTCGTAGCAGGCGATGGTTCGGATCTTCACCAGGAATCAACTTGATCGGTTCGCGGGCAAGAACAGGGCCACGATCGAGGTCGGGCGTCACGCGATGAACGGTTGTTCCAATCCATGAAGCGCCTGCCTCAACGGCTTGCTCCAAGGCATGCATGCCGCGAAAGGCGGGTTGACGCGTCCCGTCGGGCATCACGACATCGTCGTGCTGCGGATCGAGCGGGAGGTATGCAGGGTGAATATTGATCGTGTCGGCTATACCGGCGAGCGTCTCCGCAGAGAGAATATGCATCCAGCCGAGCAAGAGCACGGCATCGGCTCGTGGCGCCTGTAACGTATCCGCAACGCGCGCATCGTAGTGCTCGCGCGACTCTTGTGCGCGATCCCAGAGCACGACACTCGTCTCAAAACGCGCCCGCTTCGCACGCTCGAGAGCGTAACAGTTGGCCTTATCCACAACGACGCGGACGATCTCGAAGGGGAGACGCCCTGTCCCGATCGCATCGGCGACAGCTTGGAGCAAAGAGCCGAAACCGGAGGCACAGATCACGACCCGGGCGACCGGCGGCTCGGGCAGAGAGACCTGCTCTACAAGGGCAGCGCCCACAACCGTACGCAGCGTATCGACCGCGCTGGCGCGCAGTCCCGGCAGTAATGCACGGCGCGCGCCTCGTGCCTTCGCACCGCGCAAGGCGGCGAGTAGCAGCACAGGCCACGCCTCTCCGATGCCGACCTGACCGCCGAACGGACCGACGATACAGAGTTCGGGGTCACCGGCGTATGGCGCGAGCCGTTTGGCCTCGGCGATCGCTCCGCCGTAGCCGACGCACGCAACGATATCCCGGATACCCCACCGCTCGACCAGAATGACGCCCCCGCCGGCGAGCTGCGGCCCCACGCTGCCTTTGATATGCAGATCGACACGGGCGAGCATCTGCTCAGTCGGAGCGTCGTGGCATGAGACGATGAAGCCCTGTGCATCCAGAATATCGAAACTCGGCTCGATACGATCCCACGGAATAGCCGGATGATCGAGCGCGACGATAACATCGGATCGCTGGGCGGCGACACGCTTCATGGGCGGCGTATCCGCACCTGAGGTGCGTCCTCCTCCCGCGCGACGATCTCGCCGATCAGCCGTGCCTGAGGCAGGGTCGCGAGGGCACGCGGCACGTCGCCTGCGGGGACGATGACGATGTACCCGATCCCCATGTTGAGAATCCGGTAACGATCGTGCTCATCGAGCCCGGCACGACGGACGATCTCGGAGCAAATCGCCGGCACAGGCCAACATTGTGCATCGAGCTCGGCCGTCACCGATGCCGGAAGACTCCGAGGCAGGTTCTCCAATAGACCGCCGCCGGTAATATGCGCCATCGTCCGAATCGGGACGACCGAATCGAGCAAGGTAATCTCTTCCCAATACGACGGATGCTCGGCGAGCAAGGCCTCGATGACCGTCCGCTGTTGCGGATCGCCGGGTAACGGCTGCCCCCATTCACTCTCGGCGAAAACGGAACGTGCCAAGGAGTACCCATTGGTATGTAATCCGATCGCAGGCAATCCAAGAATCGCGTCGCCGGGTACCACCTGACCGGGATCGGGCAGACGCGCACGATCGACCATACCGACGATGGTACCGGCGAGATCGAAGTCGTCGGCGGCGTAGAGGCCGGGCATCTCGGCGGTCTCACCGCCGAGTAAGGCCATCCGATGCGCCTGACAGGCTCGCTGCACACCGGCGACGAGTCGAGCCGCCACTTCAGGGTCGAGACGGCCGACGGCGAGATAGTCGAGGAAAAAGAGCGGCGTCGCCCGGGTCACGAGGATATCGTTGACGCAGTGGTTGACGAGATCGGCACCGACGGAGTCGTACATGCGGTGTCGAGCGGCGAGAAGAATCTTCGTGCCGACGCCATCGGTGGATGCGACCAAGACCCGCTGCTCATCGCCGGGCAACGCGAAGAGACCGCTGAAACCGCCGATACCGCCGAGCTGCAGAGGATGACGCCAACCCGACGTCACCTCACGGTAGCGATCGACGGCACGATTACCGGCGGTGATATCGACACCGGCTTGCGCATAGGCGTCTCGAACAGTCGGCGAAGAGGCCCCTTCGCTCACGCCCGATACCATGCGAGGAAAAGGGGTGTCCCACAGCGCACCCGAGAGACAACTTGACCGCGGTCAACAGTAACCATCACTTTCGTTTTCGTCCATTTTGTCGGAAAGGCTTCTTCTGTGACGCAGATCCGTTCTACGACCGACGCTCCGACCACGATCGACGCCGATGCTCTCGTGGTGCCGCTTTTCAGCGACCGCCGTCTTGAGGGGGCCGTGCAGACGCTCGATACACAGCTCGGCGGGGGGTTCACAACGGTCTTCGCCGACGATGAAATCACCGGCAAAAAAGGCGAAAGCGTCCTGCTTCGCAGCACGACTCTGCCGACGAAGCGCGTGCTCGGCCTCGGCCTCGGCGCACGTGAAGATCTCTGCGCCAGTGCACTCGCGCGATGGGCTGGCACGGCGGTCCGGCAACTCGGGAAACGCGGATGCACCCGTTTTGCCTTCGTGGTGCCGACCGAATGCAACGACCCTGAAGCCGCCGCCGCCGCGATCGTTGAAGGCGCTCTGACCGCACCGATCGAGACGACGATCTACCGTACCGAGATCGAGCGGGCGATCGATCTACGCGAGATTCTTCTCATCGGAGCAGATCATACGAGACTCGAACGCGGAGCCGAACGCGGGCGCATCGTCGGCGAAGCGATCAACTTCGCCCGACACCTCGCACAGACTCCGGCCAATGATATGACGCCGACGATTCTCGCCGAGCGTGCCCAACAGCTCGCTCGGGACGCAGCACAAAAAGGTGCACCACTCAGTATCGATGTCCTCGACGAGGCACGCATGCGTGAGTTGGGGATGGGCGCTCTGCTCGGCGTCTCGCAAGGTAGCGATCAACCCGCAACGTTGACCGTTCTCACCTACCTCGGCGATCCGAGCAGCACCGAGAGAATCGCCCTCGTCGGAAAAGCGATCACGTTCGACTCCGGCGGCATCTCGATCAAGCCATCCGAGAAGATGCACGAGATGAAGTATGACATGAGCGGCGGAGCGGCGGTCATCGCGACGATGGGCGCACTCGCACAACTCCGTCCGAAAATCAACGTCATCGGCGTCGTACCGGCCTCGGAGAACCTGCTCGGCCCGAGCGCGACGAAGCCTGGCGACGTTCACCGCGCAATGAGCGGCAAGACGATCGAGATCATCAACACCGACGCCGAGGGACGCCTCATCCTCGCCGATGCCCTCGCCTACGCTCGCCATCTTGGGGCGACACGATTGATCGACTGCGCCACCCTTACCGGGGCATGCGTCATCGCGCTCGGTCACGCCGCAAGCGCCGTGGTCAGCAACGACGATGCCTTCGTCGCCGACTTTCTCGCCGCAGCGGGGAAGACGACCGAACGATACTGGCGGATGCCGCTCTATGACGACTTCAAGGAAGAGGTCAAAAGCGATATCGCCGACCTACGGAACGCCACCGGCCGCGCCGCCGGGACCTTAACCGCAGCGGCCTTCCTCGCCGCATTTGCGGAGAAAACACCGTGGATCCATCTCGACATCGCCGGCACGGCCTACACCGACGATAACGGCCCGGGTATGGCGAAGGGCCCGACAGGGACCCCGGTGCGCGCCCTTCTCTCATACCTATGCCCGCCGCATTGCGGAGAGTGTTCTTAGGACGAGGACTCTACGCCAACGAGTCGATGCTGCCGCCGACGCCGGATCCCGATGCACCGATCAACTGACCGACGATCGCGCTCTCGGCGTTGGCGTTGGCGAGTAGCGCGATATCGAGTTGCCCAAGGACCTGAGTACCGGCAGTCGCCGTGCTGAGTGAACCGACCGTTGCCATAGAGATCCTCCAATATGACGAAGCACGAGAGCATAAAACGGTGAACCCCTCGGACGGCAACATTCCGCGTCGCTCATCCCCTCGATGGATCGCCCGAGAGGGACTCTTCAGGTATCGGCGCGCTTGGCTTTTCGCGGAGCGGGTTTCGACGGGTGCAGGCCATCAGGTAGTCGTGCCGTACACAGCGCCGCGATGAACATCGTACGTGCCTTCTCAGCCCTCACGGCGCATCAACGCAATATCTTCTTCGTCGCACTGCTGGGTTGGGCGCTCGATGCTTTCGACTTCTTTATCCTTCCCTTCGTTGTGGGAAGCATCGCCCTCGAATTTCACGCCGACATCTCGCATGTGCTCCTGGCGCTTACCCTGACCTTAGCATGCCGTCCTATCGGTGCGTTGATCTTCGGCATGCTCGGCGATCGGTTCGGGCGACGGAATCTCTTGATCGTCGACGTCGCCCTCTTTGCACTCTTCGAACTCCTGAGCGGCTTCGCACCGACGCTTACCAGCTTTCTCGTGCTGCGTGCCTTCTTCGGCATCGCGATGGGCGGAGAGTGGGGGCTCGGCTCAGCGCTGGCGATGGAGACGCTGCCGGTCGAGTCGCGCGGACTCTTCTCAGGGATTCTCCAGCAAGGGTACGCCCTCGGCTACCTGCTGGCGGCGGCGGTCTACGGGCTCTGCTTCGCGACCATCGGTTGGCGCGGCATGTTCTTCATCGGAGCCTGCCCGGCACTGCTCGCCTTCTTCATCCGTGCGAAGATCCCCAGCGATAGACAGCCACAGACGACACAGCTCACCGGGCAGCTCTTGCCGCCCTCCCCTGCGCCACGGTCGCGTGTCCGTGGATTCGGCCTTTTCATCTATGCAACGCTCTTGATGACCGGTTTCACCGCGATGTCGCACGGGACGCAAGATCTCTACCCGCTCTTTCTGCGCGAGCAGCACGGACTGAGCATCGGGGCATGCTCGCAGATCACGATCATCGCGAATCTCGGTGCCATCCTCGGCGGGATCTTCTTCGGCGGCCTCTCACAGCGTATCGGCCGCCGTAAAGGCATCGTCGCCGCAGTCTTGCTCGGCCTGCTGCTCGTACCGCTGTGGAGCGGCGCCGCGACGCCCTTGCTCCTGGCCCTCGGCGGTTTCTCGCTCCAATTCGCCGTGCAGGGTGCCTGGGGAATCGTCCCCGCCCATCTCAACGAACTCGCACCGGCGACGAGGCGAGCAACGTTTACCGGCTTGGTCGCTCAACTCGGCAACCTTCTCAGCTCCGGCATCGCGCAGGGCGAGAGCCTCTTGGCGCACGGCGTCTTCCGCCTCGATACCGGTACGAGCGATTACGGCCGATCTTTGGCACTCGTCGCCAATATCGTCTTTTTCGCGGTCGGCGTTCTCGCGTGGCTCGGCCCCGAACGACGATCGGCGACCTTAACGCTACCACCTTCTGAGGAGATCACAACGTGAATGGCACCGCCGACGCTCGTACGCGCGAACTGATTCCCCGGCAGATTCTCTTCGGCAATCCCGAGCGTGCAGCGGCGCGCATCTCGCCCGACGGGAGATATCTCGCCTATCTTGCGCCCCTCAACGGCGTTCTCAACGTTTGGGTCGGCTCACTCGACGGCAGCGATGCGGAGCCGATCACGCACGATACCGAACGCCCCATACGGCTGTATCTCTGGCGACCGGACGGCAGCGGGATTATCCACCTCCAAGATCGCGGCGGTGACGAGAATTTTCATCTGTACTCCACCGATCTCGCGACGCGTGTCACGACCGACCTCACGCCGTTCGAAGGAGCACGCGCCGAATTCATCGCCATCGAACAGAGCATCCCCGATGAGCTCCTCGTCGGGATCAACGCACGCGATCCGCGCCTGTTCGACGTGCATCGAATCGATCTCCGCACCGGCACAAGTCGTCTCGAACTTGAAAATCCGGGCGACGTCGTCGGCTGGATCGCCGACGCTCAGTTGCACATCCGCATCGCACACGTCATGCGTCCCGACGGCGGCACGACGCTGCGGCGGAGAGTCGCCGAGGACTGGGTATCGTTTCTCGAGGCCGATCCCGAGGAGACGCTGCACGCCCAAGGCTTCGACGATCGCGGACGCCTGCTCGTGCTCTCTTCGCTCGACGCCAATGCGACGCGCTTGATCGCGTACGACCTTGACGCTGGCACCGCCGATCTTCTCGCCGAGGATCGACGCTACGACGTCTCCGGCGCGATGCTGCATCCACGAACCCATGCGATCGAAGCGATCGCCGTCGAGGGCGAACGCGTCCAGTGGCGAGATATTGTACCGACAATCGCCGACGACATCGCGCGACTCTCACAGCTCTCGCATGGGGATTGGCGCGTGACGAGTCGCGACCACGCCGACCGGCAGTGGATCGTCCAGTTTGTCGTCGATAATGGACCGGCACGGACCTATCTCTACGATCGCGATACCGGCGAAGGACGCTTACTCTTCACCAATCAACCCGCTCTCGATCGATACGAACTCGCATCGATGCAGCCTATCCGTCTCACGGCGCGCGACGGTTTATTGCTCGAAGGTTATCTCACGCTTCCGCCCGACACGAGCGGACCGGTACCGCTGATCCTCTTGGTACACGGCGGCCCGTGGGCACGCGATTCGTGGGGCTACCATGCCGACGTTCAGTGGCTCGCCAATCGCGGATACGGCGTCTTACAGATCAACTTTCGCGGCTCGACCGGCTACGGCAAGGCGCATCTCAACGCCGGCGATCGGGAGTGGGGTGCGAAGATGCATGACGACCTCCTCGATGCCAAGGCCTGGGCGATCGCCGAAGGCTATGCCGACCCTCAACGGATCGGCATCTACGGCGGGAGCTACGGCGGCTATGCGACGCTCGCCGCGCTCGCCTTTACACCCGATGAGTTCACCTGCGGCGTCGACTTGGTCGGTCCATCGAATCTCCTTACCCTGATCGCCTCGATCCCACCGTATTGGGCACCGATGCTCGCGCAGTTCACCCGTCGCCTCGGCGATCCGGAGCGCGATCATGCGCTGCTCGTCGAGCGATCGCCGCTGACACGTGCCGCAGCGATTACCGCACCGTTGCTCATCGCACAAGGTGCCAACGATCCACGGGTCAAGATCGCCGAATCAGATCAGATCGTCGAGGCGATGCGCGCCCAAGGCAAAACCGTCACGTATCTGGTCTTCGACGATGAAGGCCACGGCTTTGCACGACCGGAGAATCGGCTACGCTTCGCGGCGGCGACGGAGTCCTTTCTTGCCGCGCATCTCGGGGGCAAGATGGAGCCGGCGAGCCCCGAGGAGGATATCGCCTCGCGCTGACCGTTCGTCGCCGGCGATCAGTGCGAGCTTCTCAGAGCGGGCGAGACGCTTGAAAGCCGCCTCAAAGCGCAAGGCGGCTCCTCGATTCGGCAACGACCAGAGCGCGAAGAGCCGTATCGGCAGTCGAGCACGAGTGTAACGACTGCCGATACCCCGACGGTGAGCCGCCAAACGACGGGCGAGATCGTTTGTCCAACCGGTATAGAGCGAATCATCACGACACTGCAGCACGTAGACGACGGCGAGACCCGCTGCAGATAGAGCGATACCATCAATCTGCGCTTCCCTACTGCCCATGGGCCCCATGATAAGGTATACTCGCAGGGATGTCCTGCGAAAAGCTACGTCTCACCCTGCCCCCGGTGCGCCACTCAAGCCGCCGCGCCCGTGAAGCCATCGCCGATTTTCTGCAGCGCTTCGAGGTCGAAGACGATCTCTTTCTCGTCGCAGTCGGCGAGGCGCTCGCCAATGCGATCGAGCACTCACGAAGCATTCATGATATCGAGGTCTCTGCTCGCTGCGCCGACGGTTGTGCAACGGTTGAAGTACGCGATCGCGGCATCGGCTTTAGCGTCGCGACACGCGACACCGAGACTGCGCCCTCGGCGTTGAGTGAGCGCGGTCGCGGTCTGCTCATCATGCATCGATGCAGCGATGAGTTCGCCATCGAAAGTTCGCCGCGTACCGGCACAACCGTTACCTTGAGCCGTCGCCTAGCAACCACACGTAAGCACGAAAACTAAAGAGATTGCCGATACCTAAAAAGACCTGACTATACTCGTTTATAGACAGGCATGTGCTCTCGTAGGTGCTCCGGCGCGTACGAGAGCACCAATCGCTTCACTGCTATACGGTATCCTGCTATTTCTTTGCCCTGAGCCAAAGGGCATTATGCCACAGCCTGGGAAGATCACCCCCTAATTTACCATCTCGAAGGTATACGACATGTCGCAATTCAGCGTCGCTCACGCAAACGAGCGTGTGGCGATTTTTATCGATGGGTGGAATTTCGCGAAAGCCACCTACGAAGGTCTCGGCGTTCGCGTCGATTTCAAGCGTCTGCTTACCGCATTAACCGGTGGACGCATGCTCATTCGCGCGCTGTATTACATCGGCGAATGGAGCGACGAGGGCTTCGCCTTAATGCAGAGTCTGCGACGTGCGCGTCTTGTCGAAGGCGGCGCAGTCTATACTCCGCCCGATCCGACCGAGATTGAGCGCAAGCGAGCACAGCAGCAAGGCTTCATTCGTATGCTCAATCGCAATGGCTATCAGGTCGTCAAAAAGCCGGTCAAAGTCTTTGCCGACGGCAATACAAAAGCCGACCTTGATATCGAACTCGCCATCGATATGCTCACTCTCGCGGATCGCTGCGATCGACAGATTCTCGTCTCGGGCGACTCCGATTTTGTCCCTGTCGTTAAAGCCGTCGGCATGCGCGGCGTACGTGTTCAGGTCGTCGCAACGCAGACGCCTCTTGCATACAATGCCAGCCCGGAGCACCCGCGATCATTCCCGGCACGCGCATCCGATGAACTCCTCGACGCCGCCGATGAGTTCACCGAATTGCGCGAATTGGTACCGCATATCGTTCTCCAAGAGCATGCCCAAGGACGACGCGGAAACCGTCCCTTCAGTCCATCGCCGGAGAGCATGTCGTCGCTTCCGCTCGACGATGACGGTCTCGATGATCTCGACTAGGGCGTAGCCGTCAACGCTGCACGAGCAGCTTGCAGCGTTTCGACGATGTGCTCATCGCGGTGCTCGGTCGAGAGAAACATCACCTCATTCGAGGATGGTGGTAAGAGGATGCCTCGCTCCCGCATCGCGTGGTAGTATGCCGCGAATCGGGCGCGGTCGATCTGCGCGGCATCCTCGGCATCACCGACCGGTGGACCGGCGCGGAAGGTCACATCGACGATGCTCTCAAGGTGCTGCACAGGGTAGCCGAGACCGCAGCTCGCGACGATCTCTCGCAGACCTTGTGCAAGATCGGCGGCACGAGCGGCAAGGTCTCGATAGAGATTCGGGCTACGCTCGATTTCATCGAGCACCGCGTGTCCTGCAGCGACGGCGAGCGGATTGCCTGCATGCGTACCGCCGGTGAAGACCGGCCCATCGGGTGCAAGAAAACGCATCACCTCGGCCCGGCCACCGAAGGCCGCGATAGGGAGCCCGCCGCCAAGAATTTTGCCGATCGCGGTAATGTCGGGGCATACCGCAAGACGACCCTGCGCACCGGCGAGGCCGAGCCGGAGCCACGTGATCACCTCGTCGAAAATCAGCAAGGCACCCGCCCGTCGGGTCGCCGCAGCGAGAGCGGCAAGATAGCCGTCGTGCGGCATAACCAGGCCCATATTCCCGACGATCGGCTCGATAAGTACTGCGGCGACACGGCCACCTTCGACTGCCAGCAGTGTTTCGAGTGCAGGCAGATCGTTGTATCGTAGGACCCGCACATCGGCGACGACACCGGACGGAATCCCCGCACGAACGGCGTCACTCGTCTCAGCCGAGGCACCGGCGGCGAGTAAAGCGAGATCGAAGTGGCCATGGTAGTTCCCCCCAAAGCGCACCACGAGTGGGCGCTGTGTCACGGCTCGAGCGAGTCGTACGGCTCCCATCACCGCCTCCGTACCGGTCGTCGTGAAGCGGATACGCTCCATGCTCGGCAGATGCGCGCGGATACGCTCGGCGAGCGCAATCTCCGCCTCATGGGTCGAGCCGAACAACACCCCGTGCTCGAAGAGACGCATCAATCGCTCTCGATCGGGCAGGCGATACCCGAAGAGCAAAGGCCCATAGCCCATCAGATAGTCGATATAGGCGCGCCCTGTGACGTCATACGCAAGAGCGCCCTCGCCGCGAGTCTGATAGAACGGCATGCCGCCGACACGGCGACCGGCGCGTACGGGCGAACTTGCGCCGCCAGCCAAGACGGCACGCGCCCGAATATCCCACTCAGAACCCATGATCGCTACTACGCATCGCCTCGTCGGTGTGCCTCTCTCACGGCAGGGCACTCTTGTTCGCCGATGCGACAAGGTCGCGACTCGTCGCCTCAACAGCGATGAATCGCGACCTTGTTTATAGCGTAGCTCTAAGGATTACTCACCAATCCATCGTATGTATCCTAGGTTGAACACTCACACCCACTAGGCTTCGAAGATCCTGGTGCCGCTTTCGGCGATGAGACGGCTTTCCCGCACTGTGGACAGTCGCCGCCATGCTCTGTTGCGGCGAGACTTGGGCCCATATTGCGAGATTTTCCTGACAGTCGTGTACTCTGTGTTTTCATGAAGATAGCTCCTTCGCTATGTCATTACATCGTTGGTGAGTAAAAAAGGTGCTGTCGCATTCTTGATCTTTCAAAGAGGCAGATGCTGTATGAAATGCGACAGAAAACGTCTTTTCATTATTTTTTATGTCGTTCTCGCATTTTCGTATCGTGCGCATGGGTCAGTGAGCGTAAATTTCCATCGAACTGTCGACGGGCGACCTCATAACATTCGCACGATGCATCTTCAAGACCCAATCGATCAACAATGCGAATCAATCCATGGCTATATTTGATAAAGCCAGCTTGCTGTAATGTCGCAGCAGCTATCGCCACGCCTGATCTGCCTGTACCCAGCATCATCGCCAAGAATTCTTGCGTCAAAGGAATTTCATCAGAATCGACACGATCATGCGTCATCAGCAGCCATCGAGAGCAACGCTCGTAAATACTGTGGAGGCGATTACAGGCAGCAAGCTGACCAAGCATGTTCACGTACGACTGCACATAACGATCGAGCAATTGCCGGAACCCTGGATCCTCTTTGATCAACGCATGGAAAAGCTTCGCCGAAATCCTGATCGCATCACCGCGCACTTGGCAGTAACAGAAATTGGCGGTACTCGCTGCACCAAGCAGTAACGGGAAGGCCGACATACCTTCACGACCGATGGTTCCCACCTCGATTTCGCTTCCATCCTGCATCTGCGCAACGATGGATAGGACACTGTTGATGGGGAAGTAGACTTCATCGATAACTTCTTCCGATTGATAGATCTTCTGACGCAGTGCCAAAGAAAGAAGTTCGCCTTTTTCAACGATGCTTTCAGCGGTTGCATCGGCTACCGATCGTAAAATAGCATTCTGTTGCAACAATGCTAAGGGGACCGGCCGACTTCCAGAACTCACGCTTGCCTGTTTTTCAAGTCAATTTCCTTATGATCGCAATGATCGAAGAGTCGCCCTCGACCTGGAGCAACATCGTGTATGATGCTATCACGAGAATGAGTAAGCTCCTGTACGATTTCATACAGACGCACAATCAATGAATGCGTAGGTTGAGGCACCATACATCATGCGAAAAGTACTATAAAAGGATGCAAACATGGACATGATCGATCCCGAGCCACAGAAACTGATACACATGGAATCAGCGGTTATCGCTCTCTTTAAAGATCATAAAGACGTAGAGAACGCGGTCAAACAACTCGCCGAGCATTCGTTCGATGTTACGCATATCGATGTCGTTGGTCGCGGATTTCATAGCGAGGAGCACGTGACCGGGTTCTATCAAAAACATGATCGCATCATGTTCTGGGGCAAGCAAGGCGCATTTTGGGGCGGCCTCTGGGGTTTATTGTTAGGTGGCCTTTATATCACGGTTCCTTTTGTCGGCCCCATTATTATCGTCGGACATCTTGCGGTTATTGTTGCCTCCGTTCTCGAAGGTGCTCTTGTTGTCGGTGGCCTGAGTGCACTTGGTGCGGCACTCTACAACATGGGGTTCCCCAAAGAAGACATCATACGATACGAAACGGCGATCAAAGCCGATACGTTTTTGGTCATGCTCCATGGTCGACCGAGCGAGATTCGCCGTGCCAAGTCGATCCTCGAGCATACGAATCCGACGCATCTCGATGTCCACCATAACGTCAAAGTGCATCTCTCGGAGATGGACCAAAACGGCGTCGTCTATCATCACGAGCAATCAGACTTAGTGCATAACGCCGAGAACAAAACGGCGAAGCATCTCTGCACCTGCTAGCAGCCCTCCAGGCGACGAGACCCGGCATAACCGATACCTAGAACGTTCTCGTGCCCTTGCCAAGCAAGCTCTGTGAGACATGGTAGAGGGATGGGCAGTAGGGCCTATCTCTCTTAAATCAAGGATCAGCAGATGGGACCCATTCAGGTACGTCCATGGAATCCAGAGTATTGGTTAGATAAAGAGCGACCTCAACCGAGGATCCGCCAGATAACCAGCGATACAGTAGCAACTCCGACCGCCAGCAAGTCGGGCATAACGACGAATACACAGAGTCAACCGCAAGGAATCGAGAACGATAAGCTGCCCAGCGATACGGTGGCGCCCCCCAGTGTCCAGCCGGACACAAAGCCGCAGAGTCTGTTGTTCATCGACAAAGCGACTCCTCGAACACCTTTGTTCAACAGAGCGGTTAATCAGTAACCCTGGCTAGGACGGCGGCGGTAAAGTCCGTCGTTGAGAGACTCGTCTCGCCGGGGGCGGCGATGTCGCGCGTGCGAGCGCCGGCAGCGACGGCCTCGGCGACGGCGAGCTCGATAGCCTGCGCCGCCTCTTCGTCAGCGAGCGAGTGACGACAGAGCAGAGCGGCGGAGAGTATCGCGGCGATCGGGTTGGCGATATTCTGTCGGGCGATATCCGGCGCGCTACCGCTGATCGGCTCATACATGCCGAACATCGCCCCGTTGTCGCCGCGACGCGGGCCGAGACTCGCACTCGGCAGATTACCGATCGAGCCGGTTAACATCGCCGCTTCATCGGAGAGAATGTCGCCGAAAGTGTTCTCTGTCAGGAGCACATCGAAGCGTCGCGGGTCGCGAACAAGCTGCATCGCAGCGTTATCGACGAGTAAGTGATCGAGCTCGACATCGGGGTAGTCGGCGGCGAGGCGAGTCACCACACGGCGCCAGAGACGCCCACTCTCCAGCACATTCTGCTTGTCGACCGATGTCAGACGATTGCTACGCGAGCGAGCGAGTTCGAAAGCGACGCGCGCGATACGCTCGATCTCGACTTCGTTGTAGTACAAGGTATCGATCGCCTCGACAACACCGTCGACCGTCCGCGTCGTCTTCGGTTGGCCGAAGTAGAGCCCCGAAGTCAACTCTCGGACAACGACGAGGTCGAGTCCGGCGACGATCTCGGCGCGCAGGCTCGAAGCATGCTCAAGACCGGGCAGCGTCTGAACTGGACGCAGGTTAGCGAAGAGATCGTGTTCTTTGCGAATCGCGAGCAGAGCCTGCTCGGGTCGAATCTCTTGACCGTCGTATCGCGGATCACCGACCGCGCCGAAGAGAATCGCAGCGGAACGGCGCAACAACGAACGCGTCTGCTCCGGGTACGGGTCGCCGGTGACATCGATCGCACTCGCCCCGACGAGCGCCTCTTCGAGGACGAGATCGGGACGTACCCGACGCAACACATCAACCGCAGCGGCGGTAATCTCGGGACCGATTCCATCGCCTGGTAAGACCGCAATCAACGTCATGGCAAGCGACTCAGATCGTCACCTCGACGACTTCGACGCTCTCGCTCACCGAGATCACCGTCGGCCCCTGATTCGGCGAGGGCATCGGCGGCGTCATCGCGTGGTGCAATTGCTGTGTCTGCTCTGTCGTCGGCGCGAGCGGAATCTGCTTATCGAGCAGATTCAGATACATCACCAGCATGCTGCGCAACTCGATCTTCGCTTTTTCGGCGAGTTCGAGCGTCGACTGAAACTCACGACGAGCTTCGGCGGCACGACCATCAACGGCACCGACTTCACGTTCAGCGAGGACACGTGCCTCTTCGAGAATCAGTTGTGCCTTATGATGAGCGGCGGCTTTGACTTCGTCGGCGGTGCGCTGGGCGAGTAAGAGCGTATTCTGCAACGACTCTTCCATCGCCTTAAAATGGCTGATGCGCTCGCGAAGATCGGCGTTCTCCGCCTCAAGCACTGCACGGATCTGGGTTTCATCTTCAAGCGACTCGATCAATTCGTCGAGAAACTGATCGACTTCGGTCCGATCGTATCCCTGCAGTGACTTTTTAAAGGTCTTGTGCTGGATATCGATCGGGGTCACTTTTTTTGCCATACGACCTTACCCTCGCTCCGAGAACACATCGAGCAGCGACTCGCCGCCGAGTGAGTCACGCAGCCCCTGCGTGTTCACCGTCACGCCGGAGGGGACGATGAGGAACAACGACTCGGCAAGCTTCTGTATACGACCGTCGATCGTGTACGCGACACCCGAGGTAAAGTCGATGACGCGCTGCAGCAGAATGCGGTCGGCCATCTGCATATTCACGATCACCACCTGACGACTACGCAGAGCATCGGCGAGATCGGTCACGTCGGCAAACGTCTTCGGCGAGTAGACACTCACCTCAGTCCCGCCCGTGTTGCTCCGACGCGGAGCGTTGGTCAAAGGCACGACATTGCGCTGCTGCTGGGGCGGTGTCGTCACTTCCGTGTCATCGCCTTCTTCTTCATCGTGGAAGGTGAAGAACGAACCGATCCGCTGTAGTACGCTCATCTCGCGCCTCTCTTCACTACTATTCATTCTACCGCCGCACTTCTCTTCACTCGGGTACCGAAAATAGCCGTCCCAATCCGCAACATCGTCGAACCTGCGGCGATCGCCTCGCGCCAGTCGCCCGACATACCGATCGAGAGCGTTGTTCCGCCAATGTGCGAGAAAAGACGCGCCGCCTCCTCGAAAGAACGACGAATCTCTCCACGATCCTGCGTCAGTGGGCCGATTGCCATCACGCCGTCGACATGCAACCCCATGGTACGCAACTCCTCCGCTAGCATAGGCGCTCGATCGACCCCAACGCCGAAACGCTCCGTCGGCGACGAAGTCACCTGCACGAGGACCGAGACGGAGCGCCCCGACTCTCGGCTCGCCTGCAAAATCGCACGCCCGACCTCGACCCGATCGACGCTCTGAATCGTGTCAAACAGCGCGACGAGACCGCGTATCTTATTCCGCTGCAGATGACCGATAAAATGACGTCGGCCGACGACAGGCACGTCGGCGAGTTTCTCGTGCGCCTCTTGTGCGTAGCTCTCGCCGATATCCTCGACTCCGGCCTGCAAAGCGGCCCTGACCGCCGCAGCGCTATGCCCTTTCGTCACCGCGCAGAGCCGTATCGTCGCAGGATCGCGTCCGACCGACCTTGCGACGTCGGCGATCTCGCGGCGCAGTGCGACGATACGCGCGATAATCCCCTCTGTCTCCTCTGCGGACACGATCACCCCGAGAGGCCTCCGGGGGCGCGACGCAGCGTCAACACCAGCATCGTGACGCCGACGACGAGCATCGGCAAAGCGAGGATCTGGGCACCGGTAAAAGGCCCTACCTGAATATCGGTCTGTCGCCAGATTTCATCGATGAACCGCGCGATACCGTACCAGGCGCACCACAACCAGGCCCGAGCACCCGCCGGCCAGCGCCGCCGCGTCACGAAGAGTAAGAGCGGCAGAATCACCAGGTCGAGAGCGGCCTCCATAAGCTGCGAGGGATAACGGGCTCCCGGGTAGAGCGGAAAGACCATACACCAGGGATGGTCGGGTCGACAGAGACGACCCGGCAACTCATCGTTGATGAAATTGACGATGCGGGTCAACGCTAAGCAGATCGGCATCAAGACGACGACTTCATCGGCGAGAGCGAGAAACGTGACCTGCGGATGGCGACGGATGAAGAGCCACACGGCGATGACGACGCCGAGGAACCCACCGAAAAAGCCCATGCCGCCGTTCCACACGGCGATCAGATTGATCGGCTGCATCAGATACCACGAGAGATTGTGGTGCGAGAGCACATCGGCGAGCACGAAGAAGAGCCGCCCGCCGACCAATACGCCGATCAGGGCAAGCGTCAAAAAATCTTGCACCGCTTGGGGCGACACATGCGTTCGCGCCCGCGTCGCCGGTCGCGTTAGCCAGAAATAGACCAAGAGAAAGCCGAGCAAATACGAGATCCCGTACCAATGGACGGCGATCGGCCCCAGGCGAAACGCAACGGGATCGATCTGCGGATAGGTAAACCAATGATGCATGGGCTCCGATCTCTCCCTCACGGCGGCGTTTCTGGCGGGACTGCTCTCGTTTCTCTCCCCCTGCGTCGTACCGCTCCTGCCGGCGTATCTCGTCATGCTCTCCGGCACACGCCTTGAAGAGCTCCGGGCACAAGGGGTGCAGCATCGTTCGACGATGATCGCCCGAGCGGGGTGTTTCGTCCTCGGCTTCAGCGTCATCTTTCTCCTCGCCGGACTGGCGGCAGGCTCGGCGGGTCGGCTGCTCTCACTCGATCGACCCTTGATCGGTCGGATCGGCGGCGGGTTGGTGCTCCTCTTCGGTCTCCAGATGCTCGGCCTCTGGCCTCTACCGGCGTTGCATCGTGTCTACCGCCTGCCCATCTCGTTCGGCGGGCTCTCCGCCGGCATCGCTTTCGTGAGCGGGGTCGCCTTCGCCGCAGGGTGGTCCCCCTGCATCGGTCCTCTTCTTGCGAGCGTGCTCGTGCTCGCCGGTACGCACCCAGGAGTCTCAAGCATGGCGCTGCTGTGCGCGTATACGCTGGGCTTTGCCGTGCCGTTCTTGCTGACGGCGCTCCTCATCGATCCCGCCCTGAGACTCCTCGCCCATCTGAAGCCATGGCTGCATTGGAGCGAGCGAATCGCCGGTCTGCTGCTCAGTCTCATCGGCCTCTGCCTGCTGTTCTACGGGGCACTGCCCTCTCTTTAACGAACGATGCTCTTGCCGTGACCGATTCAGCTCGCAGACGACTCATCCACCGCATACCTCCATCGGGACGCATCGTCATCGTCGCGTTGTTGGTCCTTGCATGCGACCAAGCCGCGAAGGCCTGGCTGTTGCTCCACATCGCGACGGGTGAGAGCCGGACGATCCTGCCGCATCTTCTCGAATGGAGTCTCGTCGAGAATACCCGAGGTGCCTACGGGCTACTCGGGGGCAGCCCCATCGCGCTGATCCTCTTCTCGCTGATCGGACTCGGCTGTATCGCGGCCGCCTTTTGGCGACTCACGCAGCGTCCGATCGTGGCGATCGCCCTCGGCGCCGTCGCCGGAGGTGCCTGCAGCAACGTGCTCGACCGGCTTCGTGACGGCTTCGTCGTCGACTTTATCCACCTCATTCCACTGCCGATCTTCGAGGTATTCAACCTTGCCGATGCCGCGATCTGCCTAGGCATGGCGACGCTCATCCTCGCGACGCTTCGTCCCGAGTCGCGATCGTGACATCGGAGATCGATGCAGAGGAGCAGGCTCTCTGCGATACACTGACGGTCACGGAGCAGGCCGGCGAGCGGGTCGATGTGATCGTCGCCCGCGCCGCCAAGGTGCCGCGATCGGGCGTCGCGGCGGCGGCCGAGGCGGGTCATCTGCTGCTCAATGACCAGATCTGCAAAGGCAGTGCACGCGCCGCCGCCGGCGATCGGATCACCTACCGCATTGGGCTCGTCGCGCCGCTCGCCATTCTGCCGCAAGAGATCCCACTGACGATTCTCCACGAAGACGAGGCGCTGCTCGTCGTTGAGAAGCCGGCCGGCATGGTCACCCATCCCGCTCACGGCACACCCGACGGCACACTCGTCAACGCCCTGCTCGCTCATGTCGCGCGACTCCCGGGCGAGCCGGTGCGCGCCGGTCTCGTCCATCGACTCGATCGCGACACATCGGGTCTGCTTGTCGTCGCGAAAACCGATGAGGCACTCTCCTACCTCGGGCGCGCCATGGAGCGCCGTCTCATCACCCGTGAGTATATCGGTCTCGTCGTCGGCCTCCCCGAAGATGCCGCCGGCACACTCGACGGTCCGCTCGCTCGCGACCCGGAGCATCGCCTGCTCTACGCCGTCCGCAGTGAGGGCAAGCCGGCGATCACCCACTTCCGTCTCACGGAGGCGCTGCGTGGCGCAAGCGAGATGGCCTTTCGCCTCGAAACGGGGCGAACGCACCAAATCCGGGTTCACATGTCGGCGTACGGGCATCCCCTCGTCAACGACCCTCTCTACGGTCGCCGCGATCGGCGATCTCCACTGCCAGGGCAGGCGTTACATGCACAACGCCTGACGTTTCGCCATCCGACGACGCGCGAGATCCTGACCTTCGAGGCACCGCCGCCACCGGCGTATCTGGCGACAAAGGCCCTCTTCGGTCAGTCGCCGCCGTAATGCAGAGCGTCGAGGCGACCTCATCACCCTACACGCTGCTCGCCACCGATGGCCGTGCTCGACGCGGTACGCTCAAGTTGGCCCACGGCGTCGTGGAGACGCCCTGCTTCATGCCGGTCGGCACCGCAGCCACCGTCAAGGGCTTGACCGGCGAAGAGCTCGAGGCGCTCGGCGCGCAGATCATCCTCGCCAATACCTATCATCTTTGGCTACGACCAGGCATCGAAACACTTGAAGCGGCGGGCGGTCTACACGCGTTTATGGCTTGGCAGCGCCCGATTCTCACCGATAGCGGCGGCTTTCAGATCTTCAGTCTCGAGCAACGGCGGCGGATCGACGAAGACGGCGTCACCTTTCGGTCGCATCTCGACGGCAGTGCGCACCGCTTCACGCCGGAGAATGTCACGGCGTTTCAGGAGCGGCTCGGCGTCGACGTCGCGATGGCACTCGATATCTGCGTCCGTCTACCTGCCTCACGCGACGAGCTCGGCTACGCCGTCGAGCAGACGACACGCTGGGCCCGGCGCTGCGCCGAGGCGCGACGGCGATCGGATCGTACGCTCCTCTTCGGGATCGTGCAGGGCGGACTCGATGAGCGCCTCCGTACCCGGAGCGTCGAGGAGCTGAGCGCCCTCGACCTGCCCGGCTACGCGATCGGCGGGCTCTCGGTCGGTGAGAGTCGCGCCGAACTCGACCGTGTCACTGCCTTCACCGCACCGTTGCTCCCCGCCGATCGTCCGCGGTATCTCATGGGCGTCGGTAAGGTACGCGATCTGATCGCGAGCATCGATCGCGGGATCGACCTCTTCGACTGCGTCTATCCTACTCGCTGCGGCCGGAACGGGCGGGCGCTACTCCGGCATGGGCATCTGCATCTACGCAACGCCGCTTTCACGCGTGATCTGCGGCCGCTCGATGCTTCATGCGACTGCATGGTCTGCCGACGATACACTCGGGCCTATCTCGCCCACCTCGTGCGCTCCGGCGAGCTGCTCGGCGGACGCCTTCTCTCGTATCATAATCTCTGGATGCTGACCCATCTGCTCGAAGAGGCTCGTACGGCGATCCTCGCCGGTACGTGGCAGGCATTTCGTCGGCAGTTTCTCGACGACGAGGGCAACGCAACATCACTCATCTCCGCATCGGGAGCGATCGCACATGGCGGCTCTATCTCCGATTCTGCAGTATCTTAGTCCGCTCCAATCGCTGACGTTTATCGCGGCTCCGGCGTTGTTAACCAACGCCTGCTCGCTGATGATCCTCTCCACCTCGAACCGTTTCGCGCGTGCCGTCGATCGGGCGCGCCTGCTGGCACAGACGCCGCCCGGAGACGGTGGTGCCGCGCTGGCGCGCGTCGAACGCCGGGCGCTGCTGTTGGTGCGCTCATTGATCGCGCTCTACACCGGAGTCGGTGCCTTCAGTGCAAGCACCTTCACGGGCTTGATCGGCAGCGTCATCGCCACGGCAGGACGCGGCACCGGAGTAGCCTTGCTCACCGAGATCAGCCTCGGCTGCGCGGCGATCGGCGTCTTTTCGGTCGCCACGGCGGGCCTCCACCTCGTCGTCGAGGCGGCCAGCGCCTACCGTGGGCTGCTACTCGAAGCGACGACGATCACTCGCCATCGCCCGACGCGCGGCTTCAAACCGGAGGCACCGGATCCGTAGCAGGAGCACCGGTAAGCCAGCCTAACCATCCCCGACTTGCCCGATGCTGCGAGGCAGGGCCGACGGGAGTGGGCGCGGGAGCAGCGGGTGGAGAGACTGACCGGAAGTGCGCGATCAACTCGGAGCGCAACCGGTTCGACGCAGTGATATCAGCGAGACGTTGGCGGTGGCGACGGATCCCCCAATACGAGGGGACCGCACCGATCAATGAGAGCGCCCCTCCCAGCAAACTGAGCGTCATAAGGGGAGCCGCCAATTCTGAGCGGAGGAATGTCCATCCAAGGGGCACACCAGCGACGGAACCGACTCCCAACAGGCTCGTTACTCCCATGAACGCGTATGGTCGGTAGGCGCTCTCGCGGGGGAGCATCCCTAGCGAGACGAGGCTCTGTGCGATCTGCCGATGATACCTAGCTCGTTCTTGCTCGTCGAGAGGCGGTTCGAGCGCGGGAGCGTTGTTATTGACGTAACGAACAGCATTCTCCAAATCAGGCAAAGAACGAGCATCTCGGTTCGAAGAATTGCGATTAAATTGGCTCATAACACGTTCTAACGCTGTAGCAGCGCTGTGCACCGCGTTGTTGATCGACTCGTTACGTTGCGACTGCTCCGTTCGTCGAGCTGATTGTTGCTGAAGCGCAGTCCTGTATTCCGTCAAAGCCTCGGTCGTCATCCCTAGCATAAACGTTGCACTAGCGTCGGGAAGCTGGATGGCGCTCATTCCACCATCTTGCAGTCGTTGTTCTAGACCCAAGCGATCAGGCGACAACACTGCCACCGGAACCTGACTGGAATCACGAGGCGGGGACTCTCGTCCAAGCACGGAAATTTCCTGACTCGATGAAGCTGACGACGACTCAAGTTCGGTCATACCGACGACACAGACACCTCAGACATGAGGACTATTTTCAATTTCGAGCGCAACATGCTGAGCACTGGGAAAAGTGCTGGCACCGGAATCGGCTGACGGCGGTTCCCCGAGAGGCCTTTGCGGCATCTCAACCGCGACATGCGGCGCAGAGGCACGAGCAGAGTCTACTGACGGCGGTTGCCCCGACCGTTCATCGCCTGGCAGAGCACCAACCGCCGGTAGTGGTGTTGCAGGGGAATAAAATCGCGTAACGAGATCTGGGATCGCTCGATTCACGGCATCCGCGTGTTTTTTTCGTTGTCGGGCAAAATGTGCAAGAGATAGAAAATATGCGCCGACACTAACGAGTATCGCTGCACCTGATGCAAAGCCCAGATGGGCCTCTACGGACTCTCGCAGAGCAGCCGTGGCTGCAAACAAGGATCCATTTGCTATGCACCCTCCGCCGAGTACTGTAGACCCGAGCATACAAGCTCGAGTATTTTGAGTATCGACGCGATAAGGAGAGAGATGCGCAGCGACCTGTTGGCGGTATGTCGCACGTTCTGACGGAGAAATTGGTGGCTCGAGATTCGCTGGATAAGCACTGTTTGCACTTACCACGAGAGTCTCGACCGCTGCTTGAGAGAGTGACGTTGAGTTTTGCAATCCTCGGAAAAGATTCCCAGCAGCCACACGAGCAGCGACTTCGATGCTCCGACCACGCCCAATACGTGCAGTTTCGGCTGCGGGTGCGGGCAAAGCTGGAGCGCGTTCATATGCCTCTCTATACTCACGTGTGATGCCAAGCGCGACCCGCAGGTGCTCGCCTGCTGGAGTAGGATGTATGACGACGGGCGGCGAGGGTAAATTCCTGTTCGATGAAAACACAATTTGATAACTAGGCACTTCTGCGATGGGCAATTCGGACGATGCGAAAGTCGGCTCTAATCCACTCACGGCATCTCTCATGTCACAATACGCTTTCCTGACAAGCCCTCAAGCGTCTGGAGCAAGCGCAGACTACTCCTCGCGTAGACTCTCACCGGTGGTAAGACGCGCGACCCACTGAGCGGGGATGAGGCCGGCGAGAGCGGTGACGCAGATGAAGCAGAGCAGAAAACCGAAGAGATGCCCCCAGGGGATCGTCATCTCGATCCACCAGCCGAAGGTCTGCGGATCGATCACCCGGACCAAATCATAGGCAAGTGCAAGACCTACCGCAAGGCCGACGACACCGGCAAGCAGAGCGATTAGCGCGGCCTCGATGAGCAGCAACATCCGCACGCCCGTACGCGAGAGCCCCAACATGCGGAGCATCCCGATCTCGCGTCGTTGCTCGAGCACCAGCGCGAAGAGTGTGCCGACGACGCCGAGCATCGCGACGATACTGGTAATACCCTCGAGCGCCGACGTGATCGCGAAGGTTCGATCGAAGACCGTCGTGACATAGGCACGAAGCTCGCGCGTCGTAGAGATATCGACGCGCAAGGGCGCAAGCGCACGGACGGCTTCGGAGCGGAGACGCCAAAGATCGGTCGTCGGCAGCGCATAGAGGGCGATCGAATTCACCGCCGTGCTGCGAAAACGGCGCACGAAGAGGCTGCGATCGATCATAGCGACGCCGCCGTCGCTCGAGTAATCGTTGTAGATCGCGGCGACGCTCAGACGGAGCGCGCCGGTCGGGGTCGGGACGGTGATCGCATCGCCGACGTGAATCGCAAAACGCTCGGCGAACGGCTGACTCACGACGGCGACCGAGAATCGCTGCATCCGAGCACAGAGCACGGCGAGATCGACCGGGGTGAGAAAGCGCAGCTGCCGATGCTGCGCGACGGCGGCGAACTCGGTCGCGGCGAGACTCGTGAGACGATCGCGGAAGGGAATCGTGACGCTGCGAAACGTGTTGAGGTCGCTCAATCCCGGCAGACGTTGCAGACGCGGCACCGCATCGGGCGAGAAGAGCGTCGAGCCCGCCTCGCGATAGCCGAGCGGACGCAGATAGAGATCGGCGCGCAACGTATCGTGCGTCCAGGCAACGACGGTTGTCCGGAACGAGGCGACGAGGATCGTGATGCTCGTCACCATCGCAAGCGCGGTCAGTAGGGATGCAACGGCGATGCTCGTCCGTCGCTGCGCCGCTTCGATACTGGTTGCAGCGAGCAGGATCGGCACCGAGCGTGCAGCGCAGCGACGGACGGCGATCACGAGTCGCTCGATGCACAGCGGCACGACCCCGACACCGGCAAAAATCGCGAGCACCCCGCCGAAATATCCGAGAATCGGCAGATCGGCGATGCGCGGTGCCTGCATCGCCGCAGCGGCACCGAACGCGAGCAGCACGGCGCCGCCGGCAGCCCAACCGACGAGCCGTGGACGGCGGCGCTCGACACCGGCGGTACGGATCGCGCCGACGGGCGGTTGTAACGCCGCTTCGCAGGCCGGTCCGAGCGTCGCGAGGAGCGCGACAAACAACCCCAGGAGCCAGGCTTTGCAGAACGGGAGAGGCGTCAGCGTCAACGCGTCGTTATGACTCGAGACGTAGATACTCGCCACCGTGTGCCCCACAGCGGCGATCGTGAGGCGCGCCATCGCCGCGCCGAGCAACAAGCCGCAGGCTCCGCCGAGCGCTCCAAACATCGCGCCCTCACCGAGAAAGAGCGCGAGTACGCCGCGACGCGAGAGGCCGCTCGCACGAAGAATGCCGATCTCCTTGCGCCGACGCACCACCGAGAACGTCACCGTGTTGAAGAGAAGAAAGCCGCCGACAAGCAATGCGATCGCCGCCAGCGCATCGAGGTTGAGGGCGAAACTCGCGAGCATGCGCTGAATCTCACCGTCGCGACTCTGCGGCGTGAGCACACGCGCCGACGGCGGCAGTCTCGCGGCGAGACGACGGCGCACCCCCTCGAGCTGCGTAGGCTCGACCTCGAGATCGATACGATCGAGGCGACCGATACGACCGGTCATCTCTTGTGCGGTCGCGATATCGACGAACACGACGCTGGAGTCAACTCCGACGATCGCTCGCGGTAGCACGCCGGCGATCTGCAGACATCGGCGGCGATCACCGACCAGGCCGCAGAGTCGTTGATCGCGTCGCACGTGGAGGCGCTGCGCGAGGAGCGGACTGATCAGCGCGCCGTCGCCTTGGAGCAACGAGATCGTATCGATGCTCGGTTCGCGATGGGTTCCGTCTGCCTGAGCAACGGGGAGCGGCTGTGCAAGATCGGTGCCGAGCACATGCAGCACCTCGCCGGAGAACGGATCACCGGATTTCGGCGATAGCGTCAATTCGGCTTCAAGCACGGGCTCTGCAGAACGAATCGCCGGATCGTCGAGCAACGGTGGGTAGAGGTGTTCATCGAAGCCGTCGGTCAACGCAAGGATCTGGAGATTGACCCGATGCGAGACGAGGTTGACCGACTCGGCGAACGCATCGACCGAAGCGGCATTGGCGAGATCGATCGCCAGGACAAGAGCGACGCCGAGCGCGACGGCGAGCAGCGTCGTCAGTGCGCGGAGCGGATCGCTCCACCAACCACGCAGGATGAGTGTACGAAAGAGCATGCTACGTGCGCGCAACCTCGCTCAAACGGCCATCGCGTAAGATCAGGCGACGATCGCAACGGGCGGCGGCCTCTTCGCTGTGCGTCGCCATCAGCATCGCCTGCCCGGCATCGGCGTACGAACGCAGCAAATCGAGCACGATACTGCCGTTCTGCGAGTCGAGGTTACCGGTCGGCTCATCGGCGAGTAATACAGCGGGGCAATGAATCGTCGCGCGAGCGAGTGCGGCGCGCTGCTGTTGGCCACCGGAGACTTCGCCGGGACGCGCCTGCGCCCGATTCGCCAGGCCGACACGCGCGAGCGCCGCGTCGACGGCACGACCGATCTCGGCACGTGAACGTCGGAGCAAGACGAGCGGCAACGCGACATTCTCGGCGAGCGTCAACGACGGTAAGAGATTAAACGCCTGAAAGACCATCCCGACACGATGCCGCCGCAGATACGTCAAGCCGTCATCGGAGAGCGCGGCGATCGACTGCCCCGCGATACGGATCTCGCCGGAGGTCGGTACGTCGAGACAGGCGATGAGATTGAGCAGCGTGCTCTTCCCTCCGCCGCTCGGACCCATCAGTGCGACCAACTCGCCGGGAGCGAGTGTCAGTGAGACTCCGGCGAGCGCCTGCAGTGTCTCATCGCCCGCCGGATACGTTTTGCCGACGTCCAAGACTTCGACGATCGGCGCTGCGCGCGGCTCGCTCATCCGAAGGTGAAGGCGTATGCACGGACACCTGGCCGCAGAAATTCGATCGTCAGCGTATGATCGTCGATTACTCCGTGCTGACGAATCAGTTGGTAGAGACGCTGCGTCGTCACGAGCCCGCGACCATGCGGCGCATCGACGCCGCCGGAATCGCCGACGGAATGACCGTCGAGCGAGAGCACAAAGGGAATCGGCGTACCGTTCGCCGGCGGCGCGAGCACCAAATGAGCGTCACGGGCATGAAAGCGAAAGAGAATCGCCGCTCGTCCCTGGCGCGACTCGATACGCTCGGGCAACGTCTGCCACGAACCGACGAGCCCCCACGCGTTGAGTGCGAGATGCGCGTCGCCATGCAAGGCCGATGCCGGTAACGCACCGACGCCATTTGCCCGCCGATCAGCACCGAGGTACGTCTCGGGGCTCCGATCATCGCTATCATCGGCGGAGAGCGTCACGCCGTGGGCATGGACTTCGACCATCCGATCGGCGAGCGGTGCCGCGTTCTCTTGCAGCAACGTACGGATAGCGGTCTCGGTCTCGGCCTCATGCCCCTCACCGAAGGCATGGTAGCGGAGATGTCCGTGCCGATCGATGAGATACTCTGCGGGCCAATACTCGTTGGCGAAGGCGTTCCAGACACGTTGATCGTTATCGAGCGCGACGGGATACGCGATGTGATACTCGTGAATCGCCCGCGCGACATTCTCGCGATCGTGCTCAAAGGCGAACTCCGGCGTATGCACGCCGATCACGATCAACCCATCACGACGATACTGGGCATCCCACGCGCGAACATACGGCAACGTCCGTAAGCAGTTGATGCACGAGTAGGTCCAAAAATCGACAAGCACGACATGCCCGGCGATCGTCTGCGCGGTAATCGGCGCATGATGTACCCACGTATCGGCGGCGGGTAGTGCGGGAATCGGGCCTTGATCGGGGTAACGCGCAGCGTCGCTCAGGAGGGTCGCCGCACTGGCGGTCGTCGGCTGTGGGCGCAAGAACGTGAGTAGATGCTCCTCGATCGCGGTGTTGCGCGCCTGACCGACTTGGGTCAGGAGTCGCTGATCGAGGCCGAGCGCGATCGCGACGGTAGCGGCGAGGATCACAACGCCGAGCCCCTTTCGCAGCCACTCTTCGACGCCGAGGGAGCCCTTGAGACGAGCCAGCACTCCTTGACCGACGCGAAGCACGACGGCGAGCGATGTCGCCGCGCCGAGGCCGTACGCGACGAGCAAGCCGAGGCGCAACAACGGAGCATGGGCGAGCGCGCTCCCCGTCAAGACCAGGCCGAGAATCGGCCCGGCGCAGGGTGCCCAGAGCAGACCGGTGGCGATCCCCAGCAAGAATGGCCCAGCGATCCCCTCGCGTTGCCGCGCGCATGAAGAGAGGTGACTACCGGCGCGCACCAAGGGGCGCGTCATGAGTTCGGCGAGACGCGGACTCAGGAGCGTCAGCGCGAAGACCGCGAGCACGAGCAGGGCGATGTCGCGCCCCCACTGATTCGCCGCAACGACCCAGGCACCGCCGGCCGAGGCCAACGAGGCGATCGCCGCAAACGAAAGCACCATTCCCAGGAGCAGCGGCAGCGTACTCTGCACAAAAGGGCGATCGGCGCGCGCGAAGACGAACGGCACGACCGGCAGAATACATGGGCTGAGGATGGTGAGCACACCACCGATATATGCCAGAACGATGAAGAGCAGCACGGCAGGCCTCCTGCAAGCGAGAATGTCGTGAGGTAAGCCTTCTGAGTGCAGGACTCCTGGGTTCTCTCCTCTGGGTAGTAGGTGGTGTCGCTGCCGTTCGGGACGTCGTCGTAAAGATCGGAACGGTAGCAGGGTAGTTGGATACGCATCTCACTGAATCTTGATCGCGAACCCCACCGTCCCGCTGTTGACGCCGCTGCCGGGAGCGAGTGCACCGCTCAGAACCCAGCGAATGTTCGTTACCGTCCGATCGTAGCCACTCGCTGCACCACCCGCGCCACTCGTCGGCGTGTATGTCCACGTACTCCCGCCGTCGCTCGAGTAGCTCGCCGTGTACGATAAGCCCGTACTCCCCGCGTTTGACGTGAGAGAACCGACCTGGAAGTCGGTGTGAGCCGGGATCGCAGCACTAAACGTCGGGTTGTACGCTATCGTCCCGCTGTTGTTCGTGTACGTCGTCGTATACGTCAGCACCGTGCCGGGTGACTGGTTACCGGTCGGGCTCACCGTAGCCACTAACGTCAAGTTCGGCGTCGCTGTCGCAGGGCACGTCGACTTGTAGGGATGACTGCTCGGGAGACTGCTCTGCAAGCCCCACTTACACGCAAGGTACCCTTCGATGAATTGCTGCTCGGCAGTGCTCAACGCGCTATTGTAATACACCAGTTCATAGATAGGACCAACCCAAAATTGTCCACCCCCCAACCAGGAACCCAGATAAAAAGACGTGCCAGAGGGCGTATTCGGTATGGCAGACTTACTACTCAGGCTACCCCCGTTCATCGCATTGAATTCCGTCGTACTCCCATATTGACCATAGCCGATACTCAAGGTTGAGCCCCAGCTCGAAGATGATGAGTACAGATTTTGGACACACTCGGCAATGTCAAGCAATTGACTCCCATTCGCCTTCCCAAAACCACGGCCTTGACCGACAGAGCACACACCGTACGACATCGTATGCCCGAAATAGGTATTCGCACTTCCAGTCCAGGCCGCCACCACAAATACCGACGAGGGATTTGAACCCGTTGCAAATGTATTGCTTGTACTACTCACCAGCTGTTGTCCGCCACTAAACTCCAGCGCTTGCTGACCGCTGATCGTCGTTACATACGGCTGCGCCGATTGTGTGCTCTGCGTCAGCGTGTTCCCACTACCACTCTTGTCCGTTATCTGAGAGACAAACGATGTGGCTTGGGTCGTGATCGTACTGGCATCGCTCGCATCGTACCACGCACTCAAGCCAGAGATCGCACTCAGATTCGCGCTCTCCGTACCGCTCGGGCAACTGCTCTTCCACGGATGATTCGCAGGAAGATTACCTTGCAGCCCCCACTTGCACGCAAGAATACCTTCAATCTCCTGATACGAGCTCTGAGTCAGCGCCGTGTTATAGATAATGATCTCACCAATCTGTTCATAGGCAAAGCCATTTACTGATCCATAGCATGCGGAAGGACCATACGCACCGACAGAAAGAGCACATGACTGCGTGGGGTCAACATACGGCAAACTACCCGAGGCAACAACGCTTCCATCTTGGTCCATAGAACCTGAAGCGCCTTGCGTCCCAACCGTCATCCAAATATGCGGATTCGTAATGTTCGCACCCGTGGCTGTCAACCTTGCATTCCCGCCAGTGCCACCAAAGTCAACAATGGTTGGCTCTAAGGTATACCGATGACTACCGGTACCCGACCAAAGTAATGGCCCATAATCTCCCCGAGGGCTCTGGCTCACAATGAAAACCGTTGAAGAAGGCAAGAGATACTGCCAGAAATTAGCATTAGTAGAAACAAGGTATTGGCCGCTACCATTCCACCCCGTTCCAGTAAAAGAAAGACTCCCCATTCCATTTATCCCATTGTTCAGATACGCTGGCTGCAAACCAGAAGTTGCCTGAACAAGTGTGTTACCCATACCACTCTTATCATTCCATTGTGTCACCACGCTCGTCGTCGTCAGCGTCGTGTTATCGCTCGCATCGTACCATGCCGCCAGGTTCTTCACCGCAGCAGGCGGCGATAACGCCGACGCCTCAGAGCGCACCCCAAGCAACATCAACCATGCGAACACCAAACACACCAACCAAGCACTCGGCACTCGAGAATAGCGAGGCAGACTCTTCATGGCGTGTCAATACACAAATGAAGCAAGCACTTCCTGGAGCAAGCGCAGGTACCGACTCACTGCGCTGCGGCCATCAAGCAACGATCTTTGCTCGCACAACAGCCGCAAAGGCGGCCATGCTCAGAGATAGGTTACTGGGATTGCCGTCACCGAGGCGGATAACGGCAATGCGGTCTCGCGCAAACACAAGATGATCCCCATTCCGATCGAGTGACCCGCTTTTTCCAAGAGAGAGAACGACTTTGCCATCGTGAGGGTTGGGTTCGCGCTCTTCTTGCATTCAATCGGATAGAGCACGCCGTCTTGTTCAAGCAGAATATCGATCTCGTGTTGATCTCGATCACGATAATACGAGATCGGTGCGACAAGGCCACAATGCCAAAAACTCTTCAAGATCTCGCCCAGCATCCAAGTTTCGAGGATCGCGCCAGACATCGCACCTGCCTCAAGCGTCGCGGGAGTCGACCATTGGGTCAAATATGCGCATAAACCCGTATCGAGAAAGTACAACTTCGGCGTCTTCACCAAACGCTTCGTAACATTGGTATGATACGGCTGCAAAAGAAAGACCAATCCCGAGGTCTCCAGAATTGAAAGCCACGCCTTCGCCGTTTTCATATCAATATCGACGTCGCGGGCGAGATCGGCGTAATTCACCAATTGCGCTGTTCGTGCCGCCGTGGCCCGAAGAAACCGCGCGAACCGCAGCTCGTCGCCGACACGCGACAGAGCACGCACATCGCGCTGAATATACGTCTGAACATACGACGAGTAGAACACATCGCGCGGCGTCTCATCCTCAAGTGCCATACGAGGAAAAGATCCACGCCATATCCGACGATAGAGAGCCTGCACATCCATCGCCGCAAACGCGCACGATCGCTTTTCCTCCAGCCATGGTGGAGTCGGCAAAAAGGGCTGTGCACGCAGTCCGTTCCCTTGCAATTCCGCTTGCGAAAAGCCGAGCAGATCGAGCACCGCCACACGACCGGCGAGGCTTTCCGAAACCCCTTGCATCAAGTGAAACTTCTGTGAACCGGTCAACCAAAAGAGGCCGTTCTTTTTCTCGCGGTCGACCACGCTCTTGATCGCCGAGAATAATTGAGGCGCATACTGCACCTCATCGATCATCACCGGCGGCGGATAGGTCTGAAGAAAGAGCAAGGGATCCTCTTGCGCCAAACTGCGCTGCCCAAGATCATCGAGCGAGACGCTACGATACCCGCGCGCTGAGGTGATGCCCTCGAGAAGGGTCGTCTTGCCGACCTGACGCGGACCAGTCACGAGAATGACAGGAAAATGCCGAGAGACTCTCTCCAAAATCGGCCCGAGTGTACGCTGCTGCATGCCTCATCCTTCGGCTAATATGGATTCTGATTCCATATTAGCCGAAGGATGAGAGAGCCCTATTGGATCTTGATCGCGAACCCCACCGTACCGCTATTCACCCCACTTCCGGGAGCGAGTGCACCGCTCAGAACCCAGCGAATGTTCGTTACCGTCCGATCGTACCCGCTCGCAGCACCACCCGCGCCGCTCGTCGGCGTGTACGTCCACGTACTACCACCGTCGCTCGAGTAGCTCGCCGTGTACGATAACCCCGTGCTCCCCGCGTTCGACGTGAGAGAACCGACCTGGAAGTCTGTGTGGGCCGGGATCGCTGCGCTGAACGTCGGGTTGTACGCTATCGTCCCACTGTTGTTCGTGTACGTCGTCGTATACGTCAGCACCGTGCCGGGAGGTTGATTTCCCGTCGGGCTCACTGCCGCAACTAACGTCAGGTTCGGCGTCGCCGTCGCAGGGCACGTCGACTTGTAGGGATGACTGCTCGGGAGACTGCTCTGCAAGCCCCATTTGCAGGCAAGGTACCCTTCGATGAATTGCTGCTCGGCGGTACTGAGCGCACTATTGTAATATACGAGTTCGTAGATAGGCCCAATCCAAAATTGACTACCCAACCAGGAACCCAGATAAAAAGACGTGCCAGAGGGCGTATTCGGCACCGCAGCCTTACTACTCAGCACGCCGCCGTTCATCGCATTGAATTCCGTCGTACTTCCATATTGACCATAGCCGATACTCAAGGTTGAGCCCCAGCTCGAAGATGATGAATACAAATCTTGGTTACACTCGGCAATGTCGAGCAATTGACTCCCATTCGCCTTCCCAAAACCACGGCCTTGACCGGTACCACACCCTCCATACGACATCGTATGCCCCCAGGAAGTATTCGCACTCCCAGTCCAGGCCGCCACCACAAACACCGACGAGGGATTTGAACCCGTTGCAAATGTATTGCTTGTACTACTCACCAGCTGTTGTCCGCCACTAAACTCCAACGCTTGCTGGCCGTTGATCGTCGTCACGTACGGCTGCGCCGATTGCGTACTCTGCGTTAACGTATTCCCACTACCGCTTTTATCCGTCATCTGAGAGACAAACGAGGTAGCTTGGGTCGTGATCGTACTGGCGTCGCTCGCATCGTACCAGGCACTCAACCCTGATATCCCACTCAAATTCGCACTCTCCGTACCACTCGGACATGTGCTGTAATACGGGTGATTACTCGGCAGTTGGCTCTGCAAACCCCACTTGCACGCAAGAATACCCTCCACAACCTGGTAGTTCGCTTGAGAAAGCGCCGCATTATATACAATCACTTCGCCAATTTGACCGGTGAACCAGTACGCAAAACCGCCTCCGCATGTCTGAATAGCACCGATCGACACCGGGCATGAGAACGTCTCACCCGTATTCGGTAAAGTCCCGGAGGCAATCGTTGTACCGTCATAATTCCACGTACGCGTGCTCCCCTCACTCCCATCCGCCATCCAGATGTGAGCACCAACAACACTGGCAGTCGACGTTGAAACAGCAACACGATTACCACTCGTACCCGTACTGACACCCGAATCGCCAAAATCCAAATAGACGGTACTACCCCAGGGCAAATGCATATTGTACCGACCATTCGATGCCTGAGAAAATATTGACGAACTGTTCTGAGAACCATTCGTGACGTTTTGCACGATAAATACCGTCGATGTCGGTAGTAACAAACGTGAGAAATTCGTATCATTCGATAGAAGATACTGAGCACCAGAGAATTGCAGGCTACCCAAGCCGTTGATTCCACTCGTTACATACAAAGGACCGGTCGACGGCAATGACGTTAACGTCTCGCCGTTCCCACTCTTATCCGTCATTTGCGTAATAACGTTCGCTGTTGTGCTCGTCGTCAGCGTCGTGTTATCGCCCGCATCGTACCACGCCGCCAGGTTCTTCACCGCAGCAGGCGGCGCTAACGCTAACGCCTCAGAGCACACCCCAAGCAACATCAGCCATGCACACACCAAACACACCAACCAGGCACTCGGCACTCGGCACTCGGCACTCGGCACTCGGCACTCGGCACTCGGCACTCGGCACTTGGCACTCGGCACTTGGCACTTGGCACTTGGCACTTGGCACTTGGCACTTGGCACTTGGCACTCGAGAATAGCGTGGCAGGATCTTCACCCCGCGTCAATACGGATCATGACAAACAAGTCCTGGCGCATACCCGTCGTTCACCCAACGCGAGCATTCATCGATCTGCTCCTCTTGCACAACCGACGACGCTTTACATCGCCCATGGATTGATGACGAGTGCTCCAGACGGCAGAAAATCTTTCGTGTTACGCGTAACCACATGAAGACCATGCTGAAGCGCGGTTGAAGCGATCAAGCCATCCATTGCCGGCAGCTGATATCCTTGCAGCTTTGCGCGAGCGCTAACTTCTCCCCAGAGCAGCACTGTTTCCGCATCGACGGGCAGAATCCGATCGGCATACTCTTGCTGCAAACGCTGAAACCATGAGAGCAGAGATTGCTGTCTTTGCCCAACCGGAAGCAGCATGATACCGCGCATGACCTCACCGAGCGTGATCACGCTGAGAAAGACGGCTTGACGCTCGTATCGCTGAAGAAATCCAGCGATGATGCTAGATTTTTCGGCGCCTACGGTTGCAGAGAGGACGCACGTATCCAGCAAAAGCTTCATATCATAAACATACGGGACTCTTCTTCAGAGCGCGCCAACTCAAGATCGGCGATATTCGGCCCCTCAAGGAGAAAATCGACAAAATCTTTATGCACGCCGATAAGCCGCTCGTATTCTTCTTCCGATAAGACGATCACCGCTTGACCTCTACGGCGTACACGTTGCGGCCCAATAGTCAGCGCCTGAGTCACTAACTCGCTGAATCGGTTCTTCGCCTCTGCTAGTTGCCACTCCATGGCACCCCCAATCTAGACAATCTAGATTATTCTAGCACAGGTGGTCAAGATCGCCATCCGCCCATACGCAACTTGGGCGCATGAGGCAGAAGAGCCTAAGACCACGTCGGCTTTCGTGTCGCCCTACCGACTCAATCCAAGACTGAGGCCAATCTCTACAAAGCCCGACACAACACGAAAGCACTTGCATCGTCGAAAAACAGTAAATGCTTCTTGGCCGCCCACTGAATCCTACGTGACAGGACCAGTCACACTTTACACCGTTCACGCATTGATATCGAAGGGTTCAATTCTTCCTCAGGACCACTACCACGTATCCTTACCGTTTCACACAGACTCTTGTTTGACCATGTTCAATCGGCGTCTTCATGAGCCAAAAATCCGTATTATTGAAATAACGATCAAGTTTTTGCCGCTCCTCACTGTCGGCGAGAGAGGTGTTCGCACAAATCAACAGGCCATTATTTCGGAGCAAATCTTTCACTTGGTCAAGCACGGCAATAGATGGTGCAAATCCGTCAAAAAATGCGACATCATATCCGGGAACGAGATTCGCAAGCGTATCTATAAAAAGGCCCTGATGTACAGTAATATTCGCCGCGAGTCCCATATCAGAGATGTTTTTTCGCGCAAGTCGCACATGCGTCTCGTCTGCCTCGACGGTATCCACATGTGTCGACTCATGACCTTGCGCGAGACAGCATGCGGTAAATCCAAGTGCCGTTCCCAACTCAACAACACGCATGGCGCGAACGGATTGAACCAAATCAATCAATCCGTAACCGTCCTCAAACGTATACGCACCGCACCCATGTGCTTGACGGTGCTCGCGAGTCGCCTGCTGAATGCGTTGTAAACGCTCAAGGATATCTGCGTGAGAATTTTTCACAGTCACTTTTCTGACCTCCGTTCGTTGCCGTCAATGTCCGTGCCGTACGGCTTCGTGCCCCTCGAAGATGCAATATATTCCAGTCTCGAAAGTCGAGATCATTCAGCAACGCTGCTACGACCCGTGTACGATTGTTCTCAGCTCACTGAATCTTGATGGTAAACCCCACCGTGCCGCTATTCACCCCACTGCCGGGGGCAAGTGCGCCGCTCAGCGTCCAGCGAATGTTCGTCACCGTTCGATCGTAACCGCTTGCTGCACCACCTGCGCCGCTCGTCGGCGTGTACGTCCACGTGCTCCCACCGTCGCTCGAGTAGCTCGCCGTATATGATAAGCCCGTGCTCCCCGCGTTCGATGTGAGTGAGCCGACCTGGAAGTCCGTATGCGCTGGGATCGCTGCGCTGAATGTCGGGTTGTACGCTATCGTCCCGCTGTTGTTCGTGTACGTCGTCGTATACGTTAGCACCGTGCCGGGGGGCTGGTTGCCCGTAGGACTCACCGCGGCGACTAACGTCAGGTTCGGCGTTGCTGTCGCAGGGCACGTGCTGTAGTAGGGGTGGGTGCTCGGTAGACTGCTCTGCAAGCCCCATTTGCACGCCAGGTAGCCTTCTGCAAACTGGTATTCCGTTGGAGAAAGAGCGCGATTATAGACAAGCACCTCACCCAGCGAACCAGGCCACTGGAAGGTGATATACTGATTCGCCTGGTTCACGCAATCGACACGAAGACCCAGGACCAGTGGGCAAGCGAATGCCGTCGTCAATGAACTCGTACGGGATCCAATAGTTGCTCCATTCGCACGAAAAAATTGGGTTTTCGCATTTTCATCACCGATACCGACCCACAAAGAAGCACCGGTGAGTGCGGTAGAGACGCCTAGTGAATTCGTCGGCCATGATCCCAAAATAAAGACATTTTGTGCGAAGACATCATCTTGCTGCGGACTGGTAGTCGTTGTGCCACTCCAAAGCATAGACCCACCGTTATTGACACTCGATACCTTCGCAACCACAAGCAGCGTCGACGCCGGACTCAGAAGACGAGAGAAATCCGCATCGTTTGAGAAAAGATATTCGAGACTCCCATCAAAGGTCATACTCCCCAATCCATTGATACTACTTGCGGTGTAGGTCGGCTGAGCGCCGATAGCGTTGCCTAAGTTTTCACCGTTCCCGCTCTTGTCGTTCCATGCGATGACGGTAGTCGTCGGCGTGGTTGATAGTGTTGCTTGATCAGACGCATCATACCAAGCGGAAAGTCCAGAGATACCATTGAGGTTCGCACTCTCCGTACCAGTCGGACATGTACTGTAATACGGATGACTACTTGGAAGTTGATTCTGCAGGCCCCATTTGCAGGCCAAAATTCCCTCAACGAGCTGTTGATTTGCTTGAGAGAGCGCAACGTTGTACACGATTACTTCACCGAGAAATCCTTGATAGTAATTCCCCGTCGCCGCTCCTCCGCTACAGGTTCCCACGGCACCGACATACCAAGAACACGCGATCGTCTCTCCTCCATACGTTGATGTTTTCGAACCAACTGTGGTCCCATCTTTATCCAGAAAAATGGGACCACTTTCCGTACCGATTCCCGTCCAAAGGTGCGGCCCTGTAAAATTTACCGACGGGCCGATAACATTGCCACAGCAGTCACCAAAATTGAAATATTCCTTTCCATGATAACTCAGAAAAAGATCATAATATACCGATCCGGTTCCGTTGCTTGCTACGGCTGCGCCATAATTTGCAGTATTTGTTGGATTTGCGACAACAAACAGCGTTGATGTCGGCAATAAAAATCGTGAAAAATTTGTATCTGTCGAAACGAGATATTGGTTCGCACCGTTAAAGAACAGGCTTCCCAAACCATTGATGCCGTTGCTGACATACTCCGGATCGGCCGTCGTCGTCAGTGTCTCAGCATTACCGCTTTTATCCGTCATCGCGGTCACTGCTGTTGCGGTTGTGAATGTCGTCGCATCGCTTGCATCGTACCACGCCGCCAAGTTCTTCACCGCAGCAGGCGGCGCTAACGCCGACGCCTCAGACCTCACCCCAAGCAACATCAGCCACGCACACACCAAACCCACCAACCAAGCACTCGGCACTCGGCACTCGGCACTCGGCACTCGGCACTCGGCACTCGGCACTCGAGAATAGCGTGGCAGACTCTTCACGGCGTGTCAAATACGTATCGTGATACACAACCTCCTGGAGCCGAACCGACGGTCCCACCAACGCAACCTTTCAGCAATCCGCTCCTCTCGCACAATAGCGTGACGCAAAACGAGCCCTCCCCAAGACAAGACGAAGAGACTAATCCCCGGGCTTGATATGTACGTCAGTTATGATAATATATTGATGTGATTAAGAGCTTTGCGAATGAAGGTACCGCCGACATAGCAGCAGGCATCGGCTCACGCCTTGCAGGCAAGATGCTGCCGACTCAGCTTCATGCTATTGCCTACCGAAAGCTTGCGTTGATTCACTTAGCAACCACAATCGAGCAACTTCGCCAGCCACCGAGTAATCATCTCGAAAGACTTAAGGGCAACCGTCAGGGGCAATACGCTATTCGCATCAATGCAAAATACCGCATTTGCTTCTTTTGGGATGAGATCCATGCCAGCGAAGTTGAGATTGTCGATTATCACTAAGCAATTCTAGCATTGAGATACGAGAGTCAAAAAAAGAAAGGAGAGTTCCATGAGCGTTCCACCAAAAAAATCTCGCAAAGCCCCAGTGCCTCCTGGTGAGTTTCTTGTTGAAGAATTTCTCAAACCAATGGGCATAACTCAAGCGACCTTTGCTGACGAGATAGGCATCTCAAAGGCCTATCTCTCTGACGTTGTAAACGGACGACGAGGCGTCTCCGCCGAAATGGCGATGCGTTTTGAGGCAGCCTTGGGTATGGAGGCAAGCTTCTGGCTTCGAGCACAGGCTGAAGTTGATCTCTACAAGGCTCAACACAACGCGAAAGCCGTTGCATCATCGAAAAACATTAAACGCTTGCTCGTCACTCACTGAATCTTGATGGTAAACCCCACCGTGCCACTGTTTACCCCGCTCCCAGGCGCAAGCGCACCGCTCAAGGTCCAACGAATGTTCGTCACCGTCCGATCGTAGCCACTCGCAGCACCACCCGCACCACTCGTTGGCGTGTATGTCCACGTGCTGCCGCCGTCGCTCGAGTAGCTCGCCGTGTACGATAACCCCGTGCTCCCAGCGTTCGACGTGAGTGAGCCAACCTGGAAGTCGGTGTGAGCTGGGATCGCAGCACTAAACGTCGGATTGTACGCTATCGTCCCGCTGTTGTTCGTGTAGGTCGTCGTATACGTCAGCACCGTGCCGGGTGACTGGTTTCCCGTCGGACTCACTGCCGCGACCAACGTCAGGTTCGGCGTCGCCGTCGCAGGGCACGTGCTGTAGTAGGGATGACTACTCGGGAGTTGGCTCTGCAGGCCCCACTTGCACGCCAGGTACCCTTCGATAAATTGTTGCTCGGCAGTACTCAGAACACTGTTGTACACAATGGCCTCATACAGCGGGCCACTCCAGGGGTCGTGAGTCGCCGTTTGATATGCCCCAAAGGTCAGAGCCGTATTCGCCAGCAGTATTGGGGATGAGACTCCCACTGATCAGCAGCGCACCATCAACGCTGCCCGATGCAACCGTACTCCCAAACGCACTATAGTACAGAGCAGGTTGGTTCGGAAGTGTCGTCGCGTTCACTTGCCCGCTATATTCATTCGTAAACAATTGCAAAGAAGACGTATTATTATAAATACAGATCGCACGACTCTGGTGAGAGGCAAGAGCACCATACGCCAACGGGCACGGATACGGCGCACTACCCGTTTCACTCCCAGCGACAAGAAACATCGATGACGGATTCGAACCCGTCACCAAGGTATTCGTCGTACTGGAACTCAGCATCTGAGCCCCACTAAACTCTAACGCTTGCTGACCGCTGATCGTCGTCACATACGGCTGCGACGATTGCGTGCTCTGCGTTAACGTATTCCCACTACCGCTCTTGTCCGTCATCTGAGAGATCAAAGGTACCGTCGTAATCGTCGAGGCATTCGATGCATCGTACCATGCCGCAAGATTCGAGATCGTCGTCGGGATACTACTCCCCGATGGACACGTCGAGTAATAGGGATGCGTGTTCGGCAAAAGCGACTGCGTCCCCCATTTACAAGCAAGGTACCCCTCGATCTTCTGATACTCGCTCTGCACAAGCGCACGATTGTACACTAGAATCTCACCAACTGTCACGTTCGCGTTCGCCTCAACAGAGGCGCTGGCAGTGAAACTATTCGGAGTGAACGTACCGCTGGTCTTCGCCAAGGTTCCATAAGGAGTTCCATCATGATCGTAACTCTCGGTACTACCTGAAGTACTTCCCAATACCATAAACACATGCGTACCAATGGCCATAGAAGCAATTGATTGGCAACAATAATAATAGGCTCCCGTTGTACCAAAGTAAAGACGCATTTGCACACCATCAAGATTGTCAAACGTGTATTGATACGCCATCAGTTGATGTGAACACACGACGATTGGTCGCAGAATCAGGCTCATTCTGCACAATAAACACCGTTGACTCAGGAACCAACAAGCGAGAAAAATCCGTGTCGCTCGTCTGAAAACCGCTGGATGAACTCGAGAAAAAAATTGCACCAAGACCATTGATCGTCGATACCGTCGGATAAGCACCCGAGACGGCCGTCAACGTCTCACCGTTACCACTCAGGTCAGTCCATTGCGTCACGCCACTTCCAGAAGTCGTCAGCGTCGTATTATCGCTCGCATCGTACCACGCCGCCAAGTTCTTCACCGCAGCAGGCGGCGCTAACGCCGATGCCTCCGACCTCACCCCAAGCAACATCAGCCACGCGCACACCAAACCCACCAACCATGCACTCGGTACTCGAGAATAGCGTGGCAGAGTCTTCATCGCGGGTCACATACGAAGGCAGACGAGGACTTCCTGGAATCTCCGCGCCAGCGACGCTTTACCTTCCCCACGAATTGATGACGAACACTTCGAACGGAACAACGACGACCATCACTTAGCGAGACATTCACTTCTCAGCACGGCAATTCGAAGTCGCTGCGTGAAACCCGCAGCCGAGCGAAAACGCGCCCGGAGAACGGCTATCCCACAGGCTTTGCCACGTCTTTTTGCTTCACTGAGATACCGAGATCGCGGAGCGAGACGGCGGGGACCGATGACGGGGCTTCCATCATGACATCGCGCGCCATCTGATTCTTTGGGAAGGCGATAACATCGCGAATACTCGTCTCGCCACAGGCCAACATGACTAGGCGATCGAGACCCAACGCCATACCACCGTGAGGCGGCGCGCCATAATTTAGTGCCGTGAGGAAGAATCCGAAGCGATCTTCGATCTCATCCTCGGAGAGCCCCAAACTACGGAAGACACGACGCTGAAAGTCAGGCTGGTGATTGCGGATCGAACCGCTGCCCAATTCAAAACCATTGAGCACCAGATCGTAATGCTGCGCACGAAGTCGCAAGGGATCGCTCTCGAAGAACTCCTCCTGCCCCGGTAACGGCGCGGTAAAAGGATGATGCGCGAACGTCATCTCACCGCTCTCAACGTCGTGTTCGAAGAGTGGGAAGCCGATAATCCACGTAAACGCATACGCTGCAGCGTCGCGCAGACCGAGTCGATCACCGATCTCTACGCGCAGCTTACCCGCAACGCTCGTCGCCGCTGCGGCTTGGTCGGCGACGAAGAGGATCGCATCACCGGCGACGGCCTCGGTTGCACTCTGCAACGCGCGGACCTCATCGGCAGTGAGAAATTTTGCGATCGGGCCACGCGTCTCTTCACCGAGCGTGATATAAGCCAACCCCTGCGCGCCCCACCCCTTTGCCTGCTCCTGCAACGCGTCGAACTCACGACGCGAGAGTGCAGCGCCGTTGGGATAGCGCAACGCGATCACCCGTGCCGCTGCACCACGCTCCGCCAATGCACGAAACGTCGTAAAACTACTCGTACGGAAGAGTTCGGCGACATCGACTAACTCGCAGGCAAAACGAAGATCGGGCTTATCGCTACCGTAGCGGCGCATCGCCTCATCGAAGGTCAGTCGCGGCAACGGATCGGGAATCGTCACGCCAAGCGCTTCGCACCATAAGGTGCGGACCGCACCCTCCATCATCGCCATCACCTGTTCTTGACCGACAAACGTCATCTCGACATCGAGCTGCGTAAACTCCGGCTGACGATCGGCGCGCGGATCTTCATCGCGCAAGCAGCGCGCGATCTGAAAGTATCGTCCGATGCCACCGATCATCAACGTCTGTTTCAAGAGCTGCGGCGACTGCGGCAGCGCGTAAAACTCGCCGCGATGGATACGGCTCGGCACGAGATAATCGCGCGCACCCTCCGGCGTCGATTTAATGAGAAGCGGTGTCTCCACTTCGATAAATCCGTGAGCATCATAGTAATCGCGCAGCACCTTCACCATCCGATGGCGCAGACGCAGATTCCGTTGCATCCGAGGTCGCCGGAGATCGAGATACCGATACTTGAGGCGCAGATGCTCGTCGATCTCTTCTTCACTCGCAATCGGAAACGGCGGCGTCTGTGAACGAGCGAGCACGACGAGATCCTCAACCACGACTTCGACACGACCCGTTGTCAAACGGTCGTTCTCGGTGCCGGCCGGTCGAGGGCGAACCGTACCTTCAACGCGGAGGACATCCTCGCTGCGCACCGTCTGCGCGACGGCGAAGGCCTCAGCGTATACCGGATCAACGACCAATTGCGTAACACCGGTATGGTCGCGGAGATCGAGAAAGACTAAGCCGCCATGATCGCGCCGGCGATGCATCCAGCCCTGCAACAGGACGCGCTCGCCGACGACATCGAGGTGCGTGTCACCGCATAAAAGCAGACGAGGAGAGACGAGGTCGGCGTGCATGAGGGACTCCTTATGAGGAATGAGAGCGCTCGGCGAGTGCGGCGACGATGCCGCACTGGTATGCATACTGATAGATCAGGGTACGAGCAAGACCGGTACGCTCGCCACGTCGCTCCAACCAGCGACGGAGGCGAGGCAAACGGTGCAACACACGATACAGCATCAACGACGGTGCGGTAGCACCAAGCTTGACTTGCGCCTCAAAGGAGCGATGCTTCTGCAAGAACCGGATCGTCGAGCGACCCGCCAGCTCCATCCGTTGCCGTTGCTCGTCGTAGGGAACGGGATGCCAGTGGTAGTTGACGGCACCAGGCTCGTAGAGAATCGAGATCCCTTGACGGATCAATCGGAAGCCCAACTCCAAATCTTCGTGGCCGTAACCGGTAAAATGCTCGTCGAAGCCACCGAGTTCGACGAGATCCTCACGTCGAACCGAGGCGTTTCCGGTCAAGAAGTAGAGCCAATCGAGACGGCGACGACGACTGGGATGCAACGGACGACGACGATACGGTTCGTCGCGCAGTCGCTCGTACGTCTCGATCGAATCGACTTGCAGCTCCATGCCGACGACGGCGACACGACGATGACCGCGCGCCGCCGACGCAGCGTGGGCTTGCAAATGGCGGCGCAATAAACCGGGTTCGGCGATAATATCGGCGTCGGTAAAGAGCACCAACGTGCCCTGAGCCACGGCTATCCCGGCGTTACGAGCCGCCGCACGCCCCGAATACGGGCCGGGCACATGCCGCAGATGAGGATGCAACGCGGCCATCTCGGCGAGATACTCCGTCGTGCCGTCATCGGACTGCGAATCGGCGACGATGACCTCGTAGCGATGCGCCTCAAGATCCGATGCGAACAGCGAGGGGATGACCCAACGCAACGTCTCGAGACGATTATAGGTCGGGATAACGACGGAAAGATCGGTCATGGAGAGAGCACCCTTCCCACCCCTGCGACGAGCTCCTGGCGCATCGCGGAGAAACTCGCATCGGTCGACTGCGCCGGCTTGCGGACGACGACGGCTGCGACCCGATACGGCGCCCACTCCCGTGCGTTGAGCGCGAAGGCAGCGTGTTCAAAGAGCACCACCGCCGGACGACCCACTGCACTCGCGACATGGGTCGCACTCGTATCGACGGTCACGATGCACGCGGCGCGCGCGAAGAGCGCAGCCCACTGCCCGAACGGGAGTCGGTCGGCAACCGCATCGACCAATCCATCGGTGGCGCGACGAACAATCTCGACCAGATCGGCGACATCATCACCGGCCGTCACGATCAACGGACGCCGGTACCGGCGGAGATCGTGCAATAATGCGATCAGATTCGTCTCGGTATAACCCGAGAGACGCCAACGCGGTGCAAGATGGAGCAGAATCGCCTGCTCAGGATACCCAGCGACCGCCTGATGATCGGCTGCGCTTATCGGAAGGACGATCTCAGGCACGATCTCCTCACCACCGGCGAGACGGACCAACGCCAGAATCTGGTCGACCTCGTGCGGCACCGGCAGCTCGGGATCACGCTCAACCAAGACAGGATCGGCCGAGGCGACGAGATGCTCGGTCAAAACGCAGTGCGCTAACAGACGCGTCCCCCAACGACGAACGTAGGTGTACCCCAAACGACGTTTCGCGCGAGTCGCCGCGACACAGAGAATATCGGCGGTACACGGTGCCAATGCGACCGCGAGATCGATACCGCGCAAGCCTCTGCCGACACTGATGGCACGATCGGCATCGACGATGAGCACCCGATCTAGGTCGGGGTTATCGGCGACGGCGACGGCGTTGCGTCGGCTACAGGCAAGCGTAATCTCCGCCTCGGGGAAGGAGCGCCGGAACGACCGGATCGCCGGTGTCGAGAGGATGAGATCGCCGAGTCGGTCGAGTCGAGTGAGGAGAATCTTCACCAGGCGGCATGCAGTGCTCGTGCACGCTCCAGCTCGGCGTAATAGGCATGTCGACAAAGCCCCCGTACCGCGCGACGCTGAGCCGCCGAAAGCGGCACGCCCGGCGCACTGCCCTCGAGCAGTCGCTGGAGGCGGCGCTCACGGCCGAGAGCGCGGAAAAGACGATCGATACCGCGCTGCACCGGATCGTCACCCGTCGCTAACGGTACGCGCCAATTCGCGTGCAACTGCCCAAACGCGACGGCGGTGCGCGCCTGAGCTCGCGCTTGATCGAGCATTTTCGGCACCATCTCTGCGGTTATCGGTGCCTTGTAATGAAACACGACGGCATCACGATGGAAGTGTGACCGCAGACCCGCCCGACGTAGGCGAAGGCCGAACTCCAGATCTTCCCAGCCATACTCACAGAACGTTTCGTTAAAACCGCCGAGACGAATCAACGTCTCAGCCGGTACGGAGACATTGCTCGTCCAGAAAAAATTGGCCGAATAATCGCGCAGCGACCAAAACGGCGCTGGCAACCGATCGAAACTCGGCGTGAGAATAACCGCCCCACGCACGATATCACGCGGCGATCGTGCAGCGCGTCGTAGGTGCTCTTCGACCAGATTCGGTGTCGGAAGCACATCATCGTCGATGAAGAGAATGCGCTGCCCGCGCGCCATCTCTAAGCCGACATTACGCGATCGAGCCAACCCACGATTACGATGGCTCACGTACCGGAACGCGACGGTGGCGATCCGGGCAGCCTCTTCGAGGACCGACTCCGTCTCATCGGTCGAACCGTCATTGACGACGACGACTTCATAGTCGGGAACCGTCTGCTCAAAGCACCCACGCAGCACACGTCGTAGCAACGCGGCTCGATTGTATGTACAAAACTGGATCGTCAGTCGGGGGTGGGCCATGAGGGTGACCCTTCTCGTTCGCGGGCAAGCTCCCTCGAAGTCGCCTCTTCTTCGGCACGAGCCAACAGGGCATCGGCACGATCGAGAATCTCGGCGATCGGCAACTCGCGGACGCAGGCGAAGTCGGGGCACCGCTCCTTGGTATGCCATACCGGGCATGGGTAACTCGCCCGCACGACGTCGGTATAGCGGCCCAGTGGGTGCCAACGATCGGGTCGATCACTCTGCATCACGAAGAGGCCGAGTGTCGGCGAGCCCGTCGCGGCCGCGAGATGCATCGGTCCACTATCCATCGCAACGACAAGGCGGGCGTGCCGTGCAACTTCGGTATAGGTTGGCAGATCGACCCGTCCGGCGATACTCCGCGCCCCGCTGCGCCGCGCGATGCCCTCGGCGACATGGCTATCGGCAGGCGAGCCGCTAATCAGCACCGGCAAGCCGTAGTGCTCACGCAAAGTCGTCGCAAGGCGAGCGAGCCCACTGCTCGGCCATCCTTCACGCTGCGTCGCGATACCACGCGTCGGGTGCAGCAACAGATACGCTTTCGGTGTGAGCGCGAGTTCGTCGAGGAGCGCTGCGGCCTCTCGCGCGGCGAGCGGCTGCATCGGCGCACTCGGTTGCGCATCGCCGTCACAGCCGAGCGCACGCGCGTAGTCGAGCAGAATCTCGCTCCAATGAGTCGTGCGATCGCCGAATTCACTCCGCACAATGACGCGATGGGTAAAGAGCGGTGAGTAGAGTCGACCCGCCTGTCCGACGCGAATCGGCACTCGGGCCGCGAGCAACAGCCAAGCGATCGAAGCGGTCGCCCAGGTAACGACGGCGGCATCGAAGCGCGCCTGACGTATCCGCCGCAGCATCGCCCAGAGATCGGCCGAATGATGCCATATCTCATCGGCCACCTCGGAGGTCAAGACCGGCGCCTGATCGGGACGCGTCAAAACGGTTACCTGCGCGAAGCGTTGACGCAGCGCTCGCATAACCGGCGTCGCCAGGACCACATCACCGACGCCGCCACCGAGAGAGACTACGAGCACACGTGACATGCGTACCGCCTCAGTTCATCGGCAAAGCGCCTCGCCGGGTACGGCGAGGAAAGAGTCGCTCAAGAAGCGTCGTCTCCTCATCGGTCAACACGCACTCGCCTGCGAGAGCGTTCGCTTCGACATGAGGAATCTGCGCGGCTTTGGGAATGACAAAGACCTGCGGATCGCGCAGAAGAAATGCCAAGGCCACGACCTGGGGCGTGACGCGATGCGCGGCGGCGATCTCCTCAAGTGCTGCACGTTGCGAACGGGCAGAGCCCGTTGCATCCGACCCGGGGACTCCGGCGAGCGGCGTGTAAGCGACCAAGGCGGCACCATGCTCCCTGAGCCACGGTAGCTCATGCTCCTCAACCGTCCGTTCCGCGAGATTGTAGAGCACCTGATCGCAAGCGATCGGGACTGTCGACAACGCCGCGCTCGCCTCCCGCAAATCCCACGGATCGAGATTACTGACACCGATGGCCCGCGTCTTGCCGCTCTCGACCAAACGTTCCAAGCCTTCCATCGTTTCGGCGAGATCGACATCGCCACGCCAATGCAGCAGATAGAGATCGATTTCATCGACCCCCAGGCGACGGAGGCTCGCTTCACACGAACGGATCAAACGATCGCGGCCGCCATTCTCCGGCAGTACTTTCGTCACCAAGAAGAGTCGCTCGCGCACGATGCCACGAATCGCCTCGCCGACGATCTCCTCCGATCGGCCGTTGCCGTACATCTCGGCGGTATCGATATGCGTCATCCCCAAGTCGATGCCGCGCCGCAGCGCAGTGATATCCGGCACAGGCCACGTACCCTGACCGACGACGGAGACCTCTACCCCCGTCGTACCGAAGAGTCGTTGCCTCATGAACGGGCGATCGCCGGACGCCGTTGTGGAACGAGCGGATCGAGGCGATAATCGCCTTCAAGATACGCGACATACTCTGCGACGGCGTCTTCGATAGGCGTCATCGGCGCCGTATACCCGGCGGCGCGTAATCGATCGAGCACCGCACGAGTCGAGTATTGGTAGACGCCGCGCAGCGTCTCCGGCATATCGATATACCGAATCACCGGCCTCCGTTCCAACGCTTGAAAGAGTGCGCCGACCAACGTATTCCACGTCGTCGCCTCGCCCGAACCGACGTTGTAGAGACCGGCGGCACTGGGATCGGCGGCGAGGAAGAGTGTCGCGGCAACGGCATCACGCACATAGACGAAGTCACGCCGCTGTTCGCCATCGGCGTATTCCGGACGATCGCTACGAAAAAGCGTCACTTCATTCTGCGCGCCGATCTGTGCATACGCTTTCGCGACGACGCTGCGCATGTCGCCTTTGTGTGCCTCATTGGGGCCGAACACGTTAAAGTATTTCACTCCGACGAGTTGATCAAGCCAACCCTGCTGCGAGGCATACAGATCGAAGAGATGCTTCGAATACGCATAGCCGTTGAGAGGGCGCAATGTTGCCAGCGGCGCTCGGTCATCGAGATCATCTTCCCAACCGCCGTACGTCGCGGCGCTCGAGGCGTAGACGAAACGGATCTCGGCATCCAAGGCGGCTCGCGCCAAACGCTTGGTGTACTCCGTGTTGTTGCGTAGTAAAAAGCCCATGTCGCGCTCGGTCGTACTCGAACAGGCACCGAGATGGATAATCGTCTCGACACCGTACCTTGCAAAGCCGTCGCGCTCAATGACTGTCAGCAGATCATCGGCGTCGATATATTCTTGGAAACGTAACGGCACGAGATTGCGAAAACGATTGCTGGTATCGAGGCGATCGCAGACGAGAATATCGTCGTGGCCGACGCAATTCAATGCCCAAACGAGTGCACTACCGATAAAGCCTGCTGCGCCGGTAACCAGAATACGCCCCTCGGGCACACGCGGTATCCATGAGGTGGGCATACGAGATCTCCTTCAGAGCGATGCGGTTAGGGCGTAGGCGATGCAAGGATCGTGTTCAAACCGGTGAGACTCTTCGTTGAGAGTTCGGTCGCTGATTCGCCCGCGTAGGGCAGAATCCAGGTAGAAGCCGCCCAGGGCTGCCAGCGGCGACGCATGTTCGCCGTCGCCGACGGCGCAAAGATATCGACCAGCGGAGTCCCCAGCATCCCCGCCGCATGCGCCGCGCCGGTATCGGGCGTCACCAAGGCTCGTGCTCCTGCGATGGTCGCCAACCAGGGCTCGAAGCTTCGCATACGACGCACCGCTAATCCACTCGCCGCTTCTACTTCGGCAAGAAACGCCTCTTCGACTGCAGCGCCGACCAAGAGACACGAATAGGCCGCCGATACAGAGCGGGCGAGTACGGCAAGCCGAGCGGCATCGCTCCACGGCAACCAGCGCGTCGTCACTTGCAAGACGACGTTCGCCGTCGGCGCAGGCTCCTGAGCGAGAAGCCAAGGGCGCAAACGCGCAAGGTCACGCGTCGGCTCCGGTTCGTCATGCAAGCCGATCCCCAAATCGAAGAGCGTCGCCACCTCATGCCGCGACGCATCACCGACGGCGCGATACCGTCGCTGCGTCGTCTGAGTTGCGATCCAGAGACTCTTGAACGGCTTGCCCAAACCGTTCCAAAAACCGATCCGCTTCGCGATGCCTGCCGCAACGGCGATACGATACCCTACCGGCTTCTCGGTAGCGATTAACGCCATATCGTACCCCGCTTCTTTGAGCTGCGCGAGACAGCGTTGATTGTCATGCGGATCGTAGATATACTCGCGAATCTTCGTCGAACGGTAGATCCCGGCATTCTGCGGACTGAGCACGATGCCGAGCCGATGACCGGCGGCTTCGAGCGCAACGAGCAACGGGAGGAGTAAAAGGGCATCGCCGACTCCGTCGAGTCGTACGATCAAGATCTGCAAAGCTTGCCGTACGGGGATGACGCTACTCCTCTGTACGTCGCAACGTTGCGACGTACAGGTCATCGAGATATCGTTGACGCGCCCAGGCACGAAGGGGTGCCGGAGCGCCTGGTGCGTCGGCGAGCGTGGCGGTGAGTGATCGTGCCCAAGCCGGCGAGAAGAGGGCGGCACGAAGATGGTTGAGTCGATAATCACCCGTCGCTAGACGCACCCGCAGAGTGCCGTGCTTGCGCACAAATCGACGCGCCATCTTCGCCTTTTCAATCGTACGCTGCTCGGCGCTCACCAGCGAGTCGGCGTAGGCCGGTTTGTAGTGGTAGACGTAGGCATCCCAGGCGAACCGGCGGCGTAAACCGAGGCCTCGCAAACGAACGCCGAGTTCGGTATCCTCCCAGCCGTATCGATCGAACGATTCGTCGAAACCATTGACCCGCCGAAGATCGACGAGCGGCACCGAGACGTTGCAGGTGCAAAAAAAGGCACGTGAATAGTGCCACCAGCGTGGCCGGGGACGATCCTCTGCGTCGCCGACATTCAGAATCGGACCGCTCACCACGCCACCGCCTAGGTGGAGCTGCGCAGCGAGATGTGCACGCACAAAGCCCGATGGGACCAGCACATCGTCGTCGATGAAGACGATGATTTCACCCTCGGCTACGGCGATGCCGCGATTCCGAGCACGGGCACGGTTCGGCTCCGGCTCGTAGAGCGCACGGAGACGATACGCCGGGCTCTCCCAACGGCTCAACAGTGCCGCAGTCGCATCCTCTGAACCGTTATCGACGACGATCACTTCGATATGCTCGGCATCGGCCTGATGCGTCAGTGCAGTAAGAGTCGCGAGAAGCGAGTCGACGCGATTACGAGTCGGGATAATCAGCGAGAGACGCGGCTTCATCGACGCCTCTCACGAGAGAGTGCATCGAGAAGACCTTGGGTCATTCGTGCAACCGCACCGACATGCGGCGCAGAGAGCAGTCGCAACTGCTCGGCTTGTTGAACACGTCCCGCTTCGTCCTCAATCAAGGTAACTGCACGTTCGGCGACCCGCATCGGCGTCAACGTGCCGACGAGTTCAGGCATAACCTCGCGATCGGCATCGATATTCGGTTGGGCGAAATAACGAAACCGCTGGGCGAAGGCGAGCACTGCGGCACGCTTGAGCGGGCGACCGATCACGGGCAGACGATCGAGGTAGGTCAGCGGCCCGTTGATTGCAGCACGTTCGGGGAGATTGAACGGCGTACAGACCAGGGTCGGCACTCCGAGCGCGGCGAGTTCGATACACTTCGTACCCGGGATCGTCACCACGAGCGCGGCACGGCGCGCGGCCGCTAACGATCGATGCAACAACGGGAACGGCTCTTGCTCACCCTCAACCACAATCCCCGCCCCCTCGCCGAGCGCGACGAGACTCCCCGGTTTTGCATACAACTGCGGCTCGAGCGGCGGACGTAATGCCGTAGCGATAGCCTCGTTTTTGGTAAAGGGTGAGAGACCAAACGCGATCGGCAGATCGGGTCGTAGGCGGCGCAGATGCACCGCGACCGTCGCAAAGAACGGGAGCAAATGCGCAATCTCGCGCCGACGAGAGCCAGGCATAAAGAGGACACCGTCGAGCGGCGCGGTCGTCTCGGGCTCGCGACTCGCTTCGGCGAGCGCCCCGTCGACGGCGAGATTGCCCGTGACCGTCACGCGTTCGGAGGGGACGACGCGCTCGATCCGGCGACGATTCTGTTCGTCGAGTGCAAAGGCATGATCGACTCCCGCAGCGATCCAACGCGGAACGTAGCGATATGCGAAGAGACGAGCACCCAGACGCCGACGCAACACGACGGCATGCATGACATCGCCGCCGAGATACAGCACGCCGTCGAAGGGCGGGAGGCGGCCGCGACCGCAGAGAGCGACACGAAAGTACGTGCTTGGCGAATGCACATGGAGACCCGGTAACGCGGCCCGAGCGACCTCGCTCTCACGACCCGTCGCATAATCATCGGGCAGGAAGAAGACGTGCAGCTCGACCTGAGGCGCAACGTGGGCGAAGGCGAGAGCGAGCGGCCGCACCCACCCGGCGAACTCTCCCGGGCCGTTACACGTCATCGCCAGACGCACGGGCCGACTCTCTTCGGAAGGGTTCAGCACGCCTCGGGCAACGTCGCTTGGCGGAGGATGCGCGCGACGAGATCGGTGGTACTCAATCCGGCGAGATGAGGCGCAAGTCGCACCTCGCCGCCACCGGCCTCGACGACGGCGCGTTCGGGCAACTCGTCGAGGCGATACTGGGCACTCTTGACGTGGATATCGGGACGCAGCGCGGCGAGGAGCATCTCCGGCGTCGACTCAGAGAAGCCGACGACACGATCGACCATACGCAACGCGGCCAAGAGGCGACGGCGGTCTTCGAAGGCGACGAGCGGCCGCGAGGCACCTTTGAGGCCGCGTACCGAGGCATCGCTATTTAAACCCAAGATCAGGACATCGCCCTGCGCGCGAGCCCATTCAAGATACGCCACATGACCGGCGTGCAAGAGATCGAAGCAGCCGTTGGTAAAAACGACGCGTCGCCCCGCAGCTCGCAGCTCTTCTCGCCAAGCAACCGCGGCCTCTCGTTCTGCGGTATGCTCTTGAGCGCTCATCGAGCGCCGGCGACTTCGCGGAAGAGTGCCAGCATCGCCAACGGATCGGCGACCGCCGTACCGAGCTGCTCGACGACGACTCCGGCCGCGGCGTTGGCCATCTCCAGCGCCATGATGATCGGCACATCGACGGCGAGGGCGAGGCTCAACGTCGCAACGACGGTATCGCCGGCACCGCTGACATCGTAGACGGTTCGCGCGACGGAGGGGATCAAGCTCCGCTCGCCATCGCGTCCGAACAACGCCATGCCTCGTTCTCCGCGAGTAATCACGACGTATCTGCACTGCAAACGTTGCAGCAAGATCGTTCCGGCGCGTTCGAGACTCTCTTCGTCGACGATATCGATACCGCTCGCCAATCCCGCTTCATAGACGTTCGGTGCAACGCAGGTAACACCGGCGAACAGATCGACATTCTTCGGCTTCGGATCGGCGACGGTTACCCGATGCCCGATCACCGACTCGACGAGCGAACGCGAGAGCACGCCCTTGGCGTAATCGCTGAGCACCACCGCGTCGTACTCACCGATTTCGGCGGTCAGAGCACGCTGAAGTCGAGCGACTTCGTCGGCGTGTAAGGGTTTGGTCGACTCCCAATCGGCACGAACCACTTGCTGGTTATGCGCGACGATACGTGTCTTACAAGTCGTCGGACGATCGGGGCTGGTGAGCAAGAGATGATGCCCGATCCCTGCATCATTGAGCAACTCGACGACTCGCTCCGCTTTGCCGTCTCGACCGACGACCCCGACGAAATCGACATCGGCACCGAAGGCGCGCAGGTTTTTGGCGACGTTGCCCGCTCCGCCGAGGGTGAAAGAGTGATTCCCGACCGCGACGACCGGCACCGGCGCCTCGGGGGAGATGCGTTCAACCGAGCCCCAGATCCACTCATCGATCATGATATCGCCGACGACCAAGATCCGTTGTCCGCGCATTCGATCGACAAAGCCTGAGGCCGAGCGCAAACGCTCACCCGGGGGAATCGTTTCACCGGTGACGACTGGCACAAAGGTTTGCATCGCCTCAGTGCCCATGGCTGAGAATCCAGGTCGCAGCATCGGCCAAGGTCGCGACGACGGCGTCGGGAAGGGGGCCGTTATGGCGGTCGTCGTCGGGGCCGGTCGTCACGAAGACCGTCTTCACACCGGCGGCATGCCCGGCGGCGACATCACGCCCCCGATCACCGACCAAATAGCTGCGAGTCAGATCGAGGTTCCGTTCATGAGCGGCACGCGTCAGGAGACCCGGGAGCGGCTTCCGACAATCACAGCCCTCATCGAGATGCGGACATGAGTAGAACGCCTCGAGACCCGCGCCCTCAGCGTCGAGCAACTCCAATAAGGTAGACTCGACACGCTGCAAAGCCGATTCATCGAAGAGACCACGAGCGATCCCCGATTGGTTCGAGACCACGACGCGCTCGTAGCCGGCGGCACGGAGACGACGAAGCGCATCGGCGACGGTAGGGAGCAGACTCACCGCGGCGGGATCGCTCAAATAACCGACATCCTCGATCAACGTCCCGTCACGGTCGAAAAAGACCGCTGGTGTAGCCATCGCTATGCGACTCCCTGTGCCTGAACCGCGCGCAAACCGAGAAGACGTTGCTCGACGAGGTCGCAGATAATATGCCCGAAGGTGATATGCACCTCTTGAATGATCGCCGAGTAGCCGGTAGGCCCGAGCAAGACATGATCGGCTAGCTCGGCGACACGTCCGCCGCCATTACCGGTGAAGGCGACGGTGACGGCACCGATGCTCCTCGCGACCTCGAGCCCCAAGACCACGTTGGGTGAGTTACCGCTGGTGGTAATCCCCACGACGACATCTCCCGGTTGGGCGTTCGCCTCAACAAGTCGCGCGAAGAGCCGCTCGTAACCGTAATCGTTGCCGATCGCGGTAACCGCCGAGGAGTTCACGGAGAGGGCTTCGGAGGGATAGCCGCGCCGCTCGCGCAGGAAGCGCCCCGAGAATTCGGCGGCAAGGTGCTGGGCGTCGGCGGCGCTGCCGCCGTTCCCCATCCACCACACGCGGTGACTGCTCTCGAAGGCCAGCACGAGCGCATCGGTGATAGCTGCTACTTGGCGCTCATAGTGCGGAGCATCGAGCAAGCCACGGCGATCGGCCAGGAGAGCGGCAAAGGGTCGAGCCCCCCGGGGGTCGTTCGGTGTTTCGTTCACCCCGTCGATTCCGCGAAGATAGGGCATGGCTCCTGTATGCCGACCCGCTATGGTTTTGCCGATACCTCAAAGACCAGGAGGGGCTATGCGACTCAACACGCTGAGAGTGGGGATCGTCGTCCTGTTCATCGCTCACGATGGACTCTTCCATCTCTTCCAGCATGCCCTTCCGCACGTCACCTTCATGGATGGGCTCGACGTCGTATGCGCCTTGCTCGGCCTTCTCCTCACGAAGAGTCTCTCTGCCGGCAAGCACGATATCCACGTATCGCGGGCGGCGGCATCGCCTCAGAACGTCTTTACGACGATCGTGCCGGCCCACACAGCGACCCAGCTTGATGCCCTCACCGGCCTCCCCGACCGACGGCACTTTTTGAGTGTAGCCGATACTCGACGCAAAGCGAGTCAATCGTTGATCGCCGTCTTCTTCATCGATATCGACCGCTTCAAAATTATTAATGATGCATTAGGAGAGAATTTTGCAAACTACGTGCTCGTCGCGATCGCTCAGCGAGTCGTCAGCACACTGCCCAAGGGCAGCTGCGTAGGTCGCGTCGGCGGCGATGAGTTTGCGGCGCTCGTAGAGGTTGAAGACGAAGCCACTGCTCTTTTTTTTGCAGAACAACTGCTCTCGGCATTTATCAACCCCATCGCCATTGAACGACGGCGCATCCACTGCACCGGCAGTATCGGACTCTGCTTGAGCGCAAGCCCGCGCGAGACGGCAATGCACCTGTTGCGTGACGCGCACACGGCTATGGCCACGGCGAAGAGCGACGGTCGAAATCGCATTGCCATCTTCCATAAGGCAATGCATGCCGAGGCCGAACGAGATATGCAGCTACGAACGGACTTACGAAACGCTGTCGACGCACACGAATTCTTTGTCGAATATCAACCCATCTACGATCTCGCAGCTACAGAATTGACCGGTTTCGAAGCGTTGGTGCGTTGGCATCATCCGGAAAAAGGAGCGATGGCTCCCGACACGTTTATCCCCGCCGCAGAAGAAAGCGGACTCATCATTCCTCTAGGTCTCAATATTATTCAAGAAGTATGCCGCCGCATCAACGAGTATCATCTTGACCATACCACGCCGATCAGCATCAATCTTTCTGTTCGTCAACTGTTGCAAAATGATCTCACAAGAACGATCGAAGAAATTTTCTCACAGCATAATATTGATCCGGAGATGATCACGTTTGAAGTCACGGAGTCGATTTTTCTTGAAAATCTCAAATTGGCGCGCGAGCAACTCCTAGAACTCAAAAAACTCGGTGTTAAAATTGCGATCGACGACTTCGGCACCGGCTACTCGAGTCTGAGCTATCTGCGAGAACTGCCGTTCGACGTTCTCAAAATAGACCGTTCTTTCATACGTAATATTACACACGATACAACCAGTCAAGATATTGTAAGGACACTCCTCATGCTCTCGGGAGCGCTCGATATGACAGTCATTGCCGAGGGAATCGAAGAAGAAGAACAACGTCTTTGCCTCACACGACTCGGCTGCAGCAAAGGGCAAGGATTCTATTTTTCACGACCATTATCGCCGGAGGCAGCGTTCGCACTCGTACGACCTTCATCAGAAAGGAGCCTCTCTTGGTAAATGATCGCCTTGCGGGGCAACCGAAACGTAAAGACTCTTCACGCGCACGCTCCGTCCTCTCTGAGGCACGTTTACTCTGTCATGCGTTCATTTTCGTACTTACCGCGACACTGGTCGGCAATATCATGCTCATCACCAAGATGATTGCGAATCTCCACCTTGACGAAAAATCCGATGCTGCCTATAGCGTCGGGGTAAGCATCATTGATTATGAAATTATTCTTCTCGTTTTTTGCATCCTTGCAGCGGCATTCTTTCTCTACTCGGGCATCGCTAGAAAATACGAAAAATCTTCACTCATTTGGGAATACGTTGCAACGCGTGATCCGATGACGGGGCTAGCAAACCGTGCTGCATTTATTCAGGCTCTCGATGAAACGCTCGAAGAATCAACGGGGAAAAAGCAACAGTCAGCGATTCTTTTCATCGATCTCAACAAGTTCAAACACATCAACGATACCTACGGCCATGCGGTCGGTGATCTCGTACTGATCGCAACGAGCAAAAGAATCTTCCAAGCCGTCACGTCAAAAGACGTCGCGGCGCGTCTTGGGGGCGATGAATTTGCGGTTTTGCTCACCAACATACAAGCGGGCCCTGCGGCGAAATTGGTCGCTCAACTCGACAGCGCACTGCGCGAGCCGATCCAACTCGGCGGCGGCAGTCAGCTTCAAGCGAGCGCGAGTATCGGGATGCGGATGACGACGAGCAGCGATCGAAATGCCGAAGAGATTTTACACGATGCAGACGTTGCTATGTACCAAACCAAAGCCGTCGAGCATGCACGAGTCGGCAAAGCACAACAGCCCGCCCGCTAGGGCATGTTCACTCAGGAACGATACGGAAGAGCGCCTGACCGCGCGTCACCAACTCACCGTTCTCGACACAGAGAGCGGCGACGACGCCGGCGACATCGCTGGTAATCTCGTTCATCAACTTCATCGCTTCGATGATGCAGAGCGTTTGTCCGATACGAACGCGATCACCGACGGCAACGAACGGCGGCGCTCCAGGCGAGGGAGCCCGATAGAAAACCCCGACGATAGGAGCCGCGACAATCTCTCCGGGGAGCGATTCAGGAGCACTCGCCACGGCAGGAGGCATCTGAGATGGGGCGACGGGCGACGCAGGCTCACCAAGAGGAGCGACGGACGGAGTCGGCAGGCGGCGTACGATCTCAAGACGCCAAGCGCCCTCTTCAACGACGAGACAATCAAGATCATGCTCGCGGGCAAGGGCTGCAAAAGCCGCGACGTCATCCATATCGGCTGGCATTCTTCTCAAATGCCCTTACGACCCTTCGCCGGGCGTTGCAAGCGCCTCGAGAGAACGATACCAGGCAAGGATCGTCGCGGCACCCTGCTCACGATCCTCGCCCATCGGTAGCGGCTCCTCACGCCGTGTGACGAGATCACGGGCGAGCACGACGCCCTGGACGAGTTCGTCATCGCCGAAGACAATCGCGGCTCGAGCGCCGTGTCGATCGGCGACTTTATACTGAGCCAGCAACTTACGGTCGGCGTACTCAACAAAAATAGGGAGCGCTCCGCCCTCGCTCAAGACATGACGCCGCAAGGCAGTGGTGACGTGCACCAATCGTTGGTGGGCCGCTTCGCCGAGGGCGATCACTTGGATCCCTTGCCGCAGCAGCTCGGCATTCGCCGCTATCGCCTGAGCGGCAAGTGCGATACGCAACCGTTCCAGGCCGACTCCGAATCCCACCGCCGGTGTAGGCTCTCCGCCGAGTTCGGCGACGAGTCCATCGTAGCGGCCTCCACCGCAGAGCGCGCTCTGTGCCCCTAAACCGGTACTCGTCATTTCAAAGACGGTGCGAGTATAGTAATCGAAACCGCGGACCAAACGCGGCACATGGAGATACGCGATACCATTCTCTTCGAGCAGTCGACAGAGCCGTTCGAAATGCTCGCGACACGCCGGGCAAAGATAGGCGACCATCGAAGGAGCTGCGGCAATCAGCTCTTGTTCGTTCGGCGCTTTGCTATCGAGCAGACGTAAGGGATTACGCTCTAATCGACGCCGCGACTCATCGGAGAGCAGGGCTGCATGTGGACGGAAATGGTCGATTAAGGCTTCACGGTACGCTGGACGACATGCCGCATCGCCGATCGAGTTAATTTGTAGGGTCACGTCGTGCAAACCAACACGTCGCATCGCTTCAACGGCGAGCGCGATCACTTCGTATTCACCCTCGGCTCCGGCGATGCCAAACGATTCAACGCCGAATTGATGTGCCTGGCGCAACCGTCCAGCCTGTGGACGTTCGTAGCGAAAGAATGGACCGATATAAAAGACCTGCTGCGGGTCTTGTCCGAGTCGCCGATGTTCGAGCAACGCTCGCACGACCGGCGCGGTCCATTCAGGACGCAACGTCATGCTACGGCCACCCTTATCGAGAAACGTGTACATCTCTTTCTCCACGATATCCGTGGCTTCACCGACACCGCGAACAAAAAGATCGGTCGTTTCAAAGATCGGTGTACGGACTTCGCCGTAACCGAATGTTTGAGCAACGGCACGTAACGTTGACTCGATCTGCTCCCATCGCTGCGACTCGGGCGGCAATACGTCGGCGGTACCCCGCGGCCCGGTCAAAATCGTTTTCGCCATGACACGCCTCTCTTCAACAACACTGTACCGGCTCACGCGAGCCGAGGACTCGCTCTAATGGAGAAAATACCGACGGTTTGAAAAGACCAAACTGATTCGATGACGATCGGCGCTCGCAATAACCTCGGCGTCGCGTATCGATCCGGCCGGAGCGATAATCGCGGCACAACCATAACTCGCCGCCGTCTCCAACCCATCCGGGAATGGGAAGAAACCGTCACTCGCACAGGCGGCACCGCGCGCCTGGTCGGCGGCAGCGATACCGGCTATACGCACCGAGCTGACTCGATTCGTCTGCCCCGCACCGATTCCACGCGTGACGCTGTCCTTGACGAAGACGGCACCGTTGCTCTTGACGTGCCGTACGACGTCCCAGGCCAAGACGAGATCGGTCCACTCTTGTTCAGTCGGCTGACGCTCGGAGACGACACGCCAGGTCTCTTCAATCGCTGTAGGATCATCGTCTTCGGCGAGGACACCGCGCAATGCACTACGCAGACGAAGTTCTCCGAGTAAACGTTCGGGCAACCCGAGTGGGTAGCGCAGAATACGCAGATTCTTCTTCCGCTTCAGTAACGCGAGTGCGTTGTCATCGAAGCCCGGAGCGGCAACAATCTCAAGGAAGAAGTCGGCGAGTCGCTCTGCCGTAGGCAAATCGACCGGCGCATCGAGCGCGACGATGCCGCCGTACGCCGAGACCGGATCCGCCGCCAACGCAGCGATGACGGCGTCGAGTGCCGTCACCGCTTCAGCGACGCCACAAGGGACGGTGTGTTTCACGATAGCGACGCGAACCCGCTGCGACGTCATAGGCAAAGCGATACCGCGCGGCGATCGCACCAGGAGTCGTAACGTCGCGTCGAGATCGAGCAAGTTATTATATGACAGCTCTTTGCCCCAAAGCTGATCGGGCAACGACTCTTCGCGCGGCAGATAGAAAGCGGCCCGTGACTGCGGATTTTCACCGTAACGCAGCGACTTCGCCAGGGGCAACGTCAACGTCAGTGAGCCAGGCAGAGACTCCGGCACACACCCTGCCTCAAGGTACCGTGAAATTGATGCATCGTACTCGGCGGTATGCGAAAAAGCCCGAACGGCGAAGAGCCGGCGCGTCTCGAGGTCGACCTCACCGGCGATAATCGCCGGATACTGCTCCGGATGGGTAACGACCGTGACGTGACGATAATTTTTCGCCGCAGCACGAATCAATGCAACACCGCCGATATCGATCTCTTCAATCGCTTCGGGCAACGTTACGTCCGGCCGCGCGACCGTCTCTTGAAACGGATAGAGATTGACGATAAGGAGAGAAAATGGCGCTATACCATGCTCGCATGCCTGTTCGCAGTGCAATGGCTTATCGCGATCGGCGAGCAGTCCACCGAAAATCGCCGGATGCAGCGTTTTGACACGCCCCTCGAACAACTCAGGGAACCCGGTCACCGAGCCCACCTCACGCGCTTCGATACCGTGCTCGGTGAGATACGCGTAGGTGCCGCTCGTCGCGACAAGAGCGATATTGCGCGCTCGCAATGCCGCCGCCACATCAAGAATGCCATGACGTTGCGAGACGGAGATAAGTGCAGTCTGCTGAGTGTGCATGATCCTTATGTCGTATTTCCAAAGAGGGTACAAAGGGAGAAAAAGAGCGGTTTCGCTACGCCGTTACCAACTCTTGGTCGAGAGCGGCCGTAACGACGGTACTGACACCCGGCTCGGCCATAGTAATACCGTACATACGCTGAGCCAACTCCATGGTTTTCTTATTATGGGTCACCATAACAAGCTGCGCCTCTGAGGCGAGTTGGCGAACGAGGTGTGAGAATCGTTCGACGTTCATCTCATCAAGCGCGGCATCGATCTCATCGAGCAAGTAAAACGGCGACGGCTTGACTCGAATCAAGGCAAAGATCAAGGCAACGGCAGTCATCGCACGCTCGCCACCGGAGAGCGCGGTCAACGAGGTCATCCGTTTGCCCGGCGGACGTATCGAGATTTCGATACCACTCTCATTCGGCTTCTCGGGTTCGCTCAACCACATCCGCGCCTCGCCTTCGGGGAAAAGCTCGGTATATGTCGCGGAGAACGCCTCGGCGACCGCGGTAAACGTTGCGAGGAATTGACTCTCGCACGATGCGTCAAGATCGGCGATTCCGGCAAGCAGCATCTCTCGAGCACGACCGACATCGTCGAGTTGACTCTGCAACTCGCGTTGACGCGTCAGCAGCTCTTCACGATCGACTTCGGCATTGAGGTTGACATTGGCGAACCGGGCCAGTTGTTCACGGAGTCGCGGCAATTCATCGAGCGTCGCATCCGATGCATCACGGTATCGTTCGCCGATCTCAACGATGCGGTCGGCATCGACGAGCAGACGCGTCTGTTGTTCGTTGAGCAGAGCCAGTTCGGCCTCGAGTTCGGCGACCCGACGGCGGTCGGCTTCACCGGCTTCGAGGATCTCACGTTCATGTTGACGCGCGGCCTGAGCCTCACGCTCCGCCTCAAGGACGCGTTGACTGCTCGCCTGGCGCGCGGTGAGGCTCAGACGCAGCGCCTCTTGGCGCTCCACGAGTCCTTGTGAGGCTTCGGCGAAAGCCGCTTCGCATTGAGTCACTCGCGCGCGTAACGCGGCAATTTCTTCTTCGGTTGCTCGATCGAGTCCGGCAACGCGCTCTTCCTCGTGCTGCAAATGCTCGCACTGCGTACGCGCTGCGTCGCGCTCGGCGAGGGCCGCCGCGAGACGCTCGCGCGCCTGGGTCGCCTCGCGTCGCGACGCAACGATCGCGGTCTCTCGCCGTTGCAACTCCTCGCGCCGCCGTCGCACCTCGAGTTCGAGACCGACGACCGTTTCGTCCGACTCGAGCACATGCGTCTCGTAGACGGGCAAAGCAGCGAGACGCTCCTCGACTTCACGAATCTGCGCCTGTAAGCGTTCATCGTGTTGCCGGAGATAGGCGAGACGACTCTGCGCCTGTTCCGTCGTCTTCTGCTGCGCCTGTCCGTGCAGCGTCACTTCACGACGCCGCGCGGCGAGCATCTGCAGGCGGCGGCGGGTCTCCTCACGCAGCTCCGCTTGCCGCTTCGTCTCCGTCGCGGCCTGCGCGAGATCGGCTTCGGCGTCGGCGAGCGCCTCGCGCAAGGCAGGCAACTCCACTTCGCGCAACTGACGAACCTGCGCGGCACGCACCAGAATCGAGCGTTCGCCACGACGGCTACGGCCACCGGAGAGGGCACCACCGCCGAGCAGTTGATCGCCCTCGAGCGTGACCACGGTATCGCGGAAACCCCGTTCGCGAGCGAGGCGAACACCCGTCTGCAGTGTATCGACCACGAGCGTGCGTCCGACCAAGAAAGCGACGACACCGCGATACGCGACCTCGGTGGCGACTAACTCGTGTGCATACGCGATGACGCCGGGAAGACGCAAGTGAGGAGAGAGTTCGCGACCGACGCGATCGGCCATCAGATCGAGCGGCAAGAAGGTTGCCCGACCGAGCTCACGACTACGCAGATACTCGATCGCCGTCTCTGCAGCATGCGCATGCTCCGTCACGATATTCGATACGCCGGCACCGAATGCAACATCGAGGGCACGAGCATAACTCTCTTCAACATGCACCAGCGATGAGACGACGCCGACGATGCCGCTGAGTCGACCGGCCGCACTCGCCTCAATCACCGCACGCGTACCCGGCACGTGCCCTTCGAGCGTCGCTTCGAGCTCTTCCAGCGTCTGCAAACGCGACTCGACCGAGGCGATACCGTGGAGACTCTCACGCAGCCGTTGCTGCGCCTGCGCCAAGCGAAGCTCGGTCGCCCCCACCTCGGCTTCGCAAGCCGTCAAGGCTGCCTCAAGCCCCGTAAGCTCGACGGAGAGTCGCTGTTCGTCGTCGCGAACGCTGAGCAGCTCGCTCTCTGCGTGAGCGAGATCGCGCTCAAGGGCGAGACGCTCGCCGGCATAGCGAGTCAGCTCGTCGCGCAGATGCCCCTGCTCGCGCTCGATACCGGCGCGAGCGGTGATGGCGGCCCGCGCTTCGGCGACGAGCGTACGCGCGGCAAGGTCGCGCTGACGATGCTCAACGGCGAGGGCCTCCGTCGCAGCTCTCTCGGTCTGCAACGCTCGTTCGGCCTCTTCGACCACGGCGATCAACTGCGTCACGCTCTCTTGGAGCGGCGAAAGCTCGCCTTCAAGCTGCACTAAGCGCATGCTCAACCGCTCACGCTCGGCGCGACGCCGCGCAGCTTCTTCACCGGCGCCGTCACGATACGCCTCGCGAGCGGCTAGTCGGCTGCGGGCAGTCGCGACATCGCGCTCGAGCGCAGCGACGACGGCGGTAACGGCCTCACACTCACCGCGCGCATGCTCGACGCATCGCTCCGACTCAACAGCGAGTCGACGCTCCTGTTCGAGACGGCGATCGAGCTCGGTGAGCTGCATGCTCGCGGCCTGTCGTGCCTCAAGCGCCTGAGCGACCCGCCCCTGCGCCGACTCCAAGGCGGCACGACGCGAGGCGGTTGCCCGGAAAGCGAAGACGACCTCGAGTTCTTCAACGCGACGACTCAAGCTTCGATATCGCTCGGCACGACGCACCTGTGCTTCGAGCTCGGGTAGCCGCGTTTCGACCTCTCGGACGAGGTCGTGAAGTCGCACGGCGTTCGCACTCGCTCCTTCGAGTCGACGGAGTGCCTCGGCTTTGCGGGTCAAGAACTTGGTCACGCCCGACGTCTCTTCGAAAAGCGCCCGTCGCTCACTCGGCTTCGAGGTCAAGATCGAATCGATCTGGCCTTGCGAGACGATCGCATACGAGCCCGGCCCCAAGCCGGTGCCCATCAGGAGTTCATGAACATCTCGCAGACGGACACGCTCTTTATTGATGTAATACTCGATATCGCCGCCGCGATAGGCACGACGCGAGATCGCCACCTCGGGGTAGGGCAACGGAATACCGCCGTCGCGATTATCGAACGTCAACGTCACCTCGGCGAGGCCGAGAGGGCGCCGCCGAGTATTACCGGCAAAGATAACGTCCTCGGTCCGCTGCGAACGTAGCGACTTGCTGCTCTGTTCGCCGAGCACCCAACGAATCGCATCGACCAAATTCGACTTACCCGAACCGTTCGGTCCAACGATCGCGACAACGTCCGCATCGAACGTGAGCGTCGTCGCTTGAGCAAATGTCTTAAAGCCGAAGAGACGCAGAGAGCTCAATCGCACGACGGCACCTCCGTCGCAAGCTGCATCTGAGCGGCGGCGGCGGCGGCTTGCTGTGCGGCTTTTTTGCTGCGCCCCTGCCCCCTGCCCAATTCACGATCTCCCACCGTTACCCGAGCGCGAAACGTTCGCTCGTGGTCTGCGCCATCGACGCCGTCGTCATGGTATCGAGGAGTTTCGCGAAAACGCGCCTGAGTCAGCTCCTGGAGCGCCGTCTTGGCATCGATATCGGGGCCGAAGGTATCGGCAAGCGGCACAAGATGCTGTTCGATCAAAAAACGCCGCGCGACGTCGAGACCGAAGCGTTGGGTGAGAACGGCCAAGAAGGCCTCAAAGGCATCGCCGAGATTCGACTCGCGCTCCGCTCCGCCGTTGGCCTGCTCTCCCTTTCCGAGACGTAAGAGATCGCCGAAGCCGAGACGGCGCGCCGTCGTTGCGATCGCACGATCGCTCGCAAGCGCCGCCTTACGACGCGAGAGTTCTCCCTCAAAAGCCTCGGCGTGACGCTCGAACAGCCACTCCGCCGTCAAATATCCCAAAATAGCATCCCCGAGAAACTCGAGTCGCTCATTAGAAGAGGTCCCGCCGCGCGCTTGACCGAGGAGGCTTGAGTGGACGAAAGCCGGCTCGATGGCGGCATGCTCTGCTCCCTCAAGACCGACGAGGTCGAGCAGCGCGCGCAATCGACGACGACGCGTCTCTCCAGCCATCACTCACGCTCGAAAATCGGGGTGCGCGAAGACGACGACGTTGTTATGCCCCCCAAATCCAAACGAGTTGGAGAGCGCGACCCGGATACGCGCCTCACGGGCAACGTGCGGGACGTAATCGAGGCGGCATTCGGGATCGGGCGTATCAAGGTTGATCGTCGGCGGGATCACGCCGCGTTCGATCGCTAGCGTCGTCAAGACGCCTTCGAGCGCACCCGCCGCCCCCAACGCATGCCCGTGCATCGACTTTGTCGAGCTCACCGCGAGGCGAGTCGCGTGTTCGCCGAAGACATGCTCGATGCCACGCGACTCGGCGGGGTCGCCGATCGGGGTCGAGGTGCCGTGGGCATTGACGTAGTCGACCTCGTCGGGGCGGACCCCAGCCGAACGCAGGGCACGCCGCATCGCCAACTCGACGCCGCCGCCCGTAGGATCGACCGCGACAAGATCGTAAGCGTCGGCGGAGCGACCGTAGCCGAGCATCTCGGCATAGATATGAGCACCACGTGCCAGCGCCGACTCGCGCTCCTCAAGCACAAGAATGGCGCCGCCCTCGGAAAGGACAAAACCGTCGCGATCGACGTCGAAAGGGCGACTCGCCCGCGTCGGCTCATGGTTGCGCGTCGAGAGGGCACGCATATTGCAGAATCCGCCCATCGCCACATCACCGACCGTCGACTCACAGCCACCCGTGATCATCGCCCGCGCCTGACCCGAGGCGATCTGGGCATACGCATCGGCGATGCCGTCGTTACTGCTGGCGCAAGCGCTCGAGACCGCGTACATCGGCCCGCGGAAACGGTGCGCCATCGAGATCTGGGCCGAGGCGGCATTCCCCATGAGCTTCGGTACGAAAAACGGACTGATCTTCGCCGTTGAGCGCTGGGTCACGACCATTTCAACGGTTTCACGGATCGTCGAGATCCCACCGATACCGGTGGCGACGATCACCCCGACTTCATCCCGAAAGGCGGGGTCTTCGGGGAGCTGAGCATCGGCGATCGCCTCGCGAGCGGCGACGACGGCAAACCAGGCGTAACGATCCATCCGGCGCGACTCACGGCGACCGATCAAGGCGTCGGGATCAAAATTCTTAATCTCGCCGGCGATCTGCGTCACCATATGGCTCGAATCGAACAGAGTGATCGGCCCGATACCGCTCTGACCGGTAATCGCAGCGTTCCAGAACGTCTCTCGATCGTTACCGAGCGGGGTTACCGCGCCAAGACCTGTGATGACCACACGACGATTCACGACGATCCTCCGCTCGCAAAGATGAGGCAGAAGGAGCAGGCCTGGTAGGTGCCCCCCAGAGAAGCAAAACGCATCCCATTAAGACGCCGAGGCGCGACTCCCTGCCGAAGACCACTCAGTCCCACGCAGACCTCGTGACTTTCACGCGGCGCTCACCCTCTACCGCATGCGAAAGGGCCCCATGAAGCGGACCTATCAACCCCATAATCGCCGCCGCAAGCGCGTCCACGGCTTCCTCTCACGGATGGCCACAAAGAATGGACGTCGCGTCCTCGCCGCCCGTCGTCGTAAGGGGCGTCGGCGCCTGACCGTTTAACGCACGACGCGCTTGTGCGGACCTATGACACGTTACGACGACAGAGCGACTTTGCACGACTCTATCGTCACGGGCGTCGTTGCGCCCAAGAGAGCCTTCTCGTCTACGCGGTGCGTGGCCCCGCAGCGCGTGGTGCACGCGTCGGCATCGCGGTGAGCAAGAGTATCGGCAAAGCGGTATCGCGGAATCGCGTCCGCCGACGGATCCAGAATACGCTCGACGCGCTACGCTTCGGCGACACCGGCGGATACGATATTCTGGTCGTCGCCAAGCCCGGTGCGGCCGAACGCTCATACCTGGATTTCGCCGCCCAGCTACGAACCGCACTCTCCGGCGTCATCGAGCGAGCTGCATGAAGCATCTGCTCTCGCTCGTTGCATGGGCGACACGCACCACGCTGCTGCTTCTCCTGCATGGCTATCGCTTCGTCATCTCTCCCATGCTGCCACGCTCGTGTCGTTTCGCTCCTTCATGTTCGCAGTACGCACTCGAGGCCGTGGCGAAGCACGGAGCGATCACGGGACTCTGGCTCGCGATCGCGCGCCTCGCACGCTGCAATCCCTGGACCCTCGGCGGTGTCGACCCTGTACCCCCTGCCCGAAAGGCTGATCGGTGACCTTGTTTCTCGCCTACAACCTCCTCTCGCCGTTCGTCGCAGGCATGCAGTATGTGATCTCGCAGATCGACAGCGTCACGCACAATCTCGGCTGGAGTCTTATCATCCTCGCAGCGCTGCTGCGCCTGATGTTCTGGCCGTTGACCCGGATGCAATTCGCCTCGATGGCCAAGATGCAAGCTCTGCAGCCGCGGATGAAAGAGCTTCAGGCACGCCACAAAGACGATACGCAGCGTCTGAACACCGAATTGATGGCGCTGTATAAAGAGCACGGTACGAATCCTTTCGCGAGCTGTCTCCCGCTCGTCGTACAGTTGCCGTTTCTTTACAGTATTTATTGGGCGATTACGGGCAACAAACAGGCTTTCTCGCAGACCCATTGGTGTTGGATAGGCTCAGGCTTCTCGCTCACCCATGCCCACATTCTCGCGACGAGTCTCGCCGCTCCCGACCTTGTTCTGCTCGCGCTGTATGTGGTCTCGATGTTCTTTAACGTCAAGCTGGCGAGCCCGCCATCGAGTGATCCGCAACAGGCACAGACTCAACAGATCATGGCCTTTGTCTCGCCGGTGATGATCGCATTCATCGGACGGAGTTGGCCATCCGGGCTGATGTTGTTCTGGCTTGCCTCGAACATCTTTCAGACCATTCAGCAGGTACTCCTCATGCGCGGACGGCGCGTGGCCCCGGCGAATACCCCAATACCGGTAGCGGAGACGAGTACGGTACCAGTCGCCAAAACCTCGGGACGGCGACGCAACGCCCGTCGTTCCAAGTAAAGGAGTACATGATGCAGGCACCGGGCACCCAATCCTCATCGATCCCCGAACCAGGCGATCGGCGGCGCGGCGGACGACCGCGGCGCCAGGGAGGCACCACCTCCAGCTTTACCCCGCGCGCGCCACGCAGCATCGCCGCGACACCGCCGCCGACGATCGTCGCATCACCTGAACCGCCCGAAGTTGTCCCGATTCGCGAGTTGCTGAGCGAGATTCTTACTCGCATGGGAGTAGGTCCATGCGAGATTCTCTACCACGTACGCCCCGAGGGCGAGTATCTTGAGGTACGTGGACGCGATCTCGCGACCTTGATCGGGCGGCACGGCAATACGCTCGAGGCTCTCAACCTCGTCTTCAACACCATGCTTCATGCAGCGCACCGGAGCAACGGCGGTAGCCGTCAATACTATACGATCGACGCCGAAGGGTATCGCGCCCGTCGAGCCGATGCACTCAAGAGCCTCGCCCTCCAAGCTCTCGAGCGAGCCGTCCGTGAGCGAAAGCCACAGATGCTCGAACCGATGCTGCCCTCCGAGCGCAAGATCATCCATCTTGCTCTCAGTGAGAGTCCATTCGTCTCGACCGCTTCGGCCGGGGTTGAGCCCGAGCGCCGAGTCGTCGTCACACCGAAGTAAGTCAGTCGCGATGGTCGATGACGGAGCGACCATCATCGCCTTGGCGACGCCGCCTGGTCGAGGAGCGCTCGCCATCTTACGCGTCTCCGGCCCAGAGGCACACGCGTTTGCCCTGCACCTTGCTCCTGGAATTCGCCGACTCGCGCCGCGCGTTGCGACGCGGGCCCGTATCGTCGATCGTGAGGGCATGCCACTCGACGATGCCCTGCTGCTCTTCTTTGCCGCTCCGGCGAGTGCGACCGGTGAGGATATTCTTGAGATTCACATCCACGGCTCGCCGCTCATCGCAGAGGGCGTTCTTGAGAGAGCGACGCAAGCCGGACTACGCCTCGCCGGGCCAGGCGAGTTCACCCGCCGCGCCTTTCTCAACGGCAAAGTCGATCTCAGCGCGGCCGAGGCCGTCGCCGACGTCATCGCGGCCGAGCATCGCTCTGCTCTCCGTGCCGCGACGGCTCGACTAGGCGGCGCACTCCACGACATCATCACCGAGGCTCAGCTCGATCTGCGCAGCGTATTGGAGGAGCTGGCGGCGGCACTCGACTTCCCCGACGAGGTCGCCGAGCCGGAACGCACCACGACGCTCCGGCGTATCAAGAGCGTCCATGAGCGCCTTGCTGCACTCTTGACCATGAGTCACCAGGGCGGCCTCGTTCACGAAGGCGCTCATGTCGTTATCGTCGGTCCACCGAACGCGGGGAAGTCATCTCTGCTCAATGCCCTCCTCAAGACCGATCGCGCCCTCGTCTCAGCAACCCCCGGAACGACACGCGACACAATCGAAGAGCGTCTCGACCTCGACGGCCTGCTGATTCGTCTGACCGATACCGCCGGTTTACGCGAGACGGAGGAAGCGATCGAGGCAGAGGGCATCGCACGGGCGCACCGACTGCTCGCAACCAGTCGCCTCGCTCTTGTCGTCATCGACGGCTCACAGCCGCTCGGTGAGCCTGAGAGACGCATCCTCCGCGAGACACGCGACCGTGAGCGTCTGCTCTTCTTCAACAAAGCCGACCTCGGCGAGAGCGGCTATACCGCGCGTGACGCAGCCGAAGGCGATGCGTTGCACGGCAGTACGCATGACCCCGTGACGATTCAACGCCTCACCTCACGACTTCGCTCGACGCTTGTCGGCAACGCAACGAGCAGCGACCTCGAACGCCCCAGTCTCACGCGAGCCCGCGAACGTGACGCTGCGCAGACAGCTCTCTCCTCGCTCACGGAGGCGCTCATAACCATACGCAGCGGCGAGCCGCTCGATCTTCTCACCGGCGATCTCACCAGCGCGATTGCGACCCTTGGGCACATCACCGGTGCGACGGCAAGCGAAGAGATGCTCGACGGCATCTTCGCCCGCTTCTGCATCGGCAAGTAAGAGCATGGGATACGCCATAAAGATGGGCATCAAGAGGTGTCGGGTATATTTGCCAAGCATGAGGGCTTTATGTATGACGTTGCATTTAGCGGCGAAAATCCAGGTGGTGCTTTTGCATCACTCTATAACGCGATCGTGGGAATACCAGATGCAGGAATAGTCACAGGATACCCGATTGGGCATCAAACCCGCCGTTTCGCATCATCTTCATCAGATTCTGACAGCATCGCATCCCCGCTTCGCGACGATCCACCACCAGCCCCGGAAACGCCTGAATCCCCTGAGGAACGCCTTCGCAGAGAGCGTACGGCATGGGTTACTGAGACACTTCCTCAGGCATGTGTTCGGGAATTCTATAGACGCCCACTGCCAACAACATCGACCGACAGCATGGTCGAGCACAACGCTATTTTCCTGAGATACCGTACTGAATTAGAGAAGCAACGTTTCCCCCAAGAAACGCCAGAAATGCGAGCGACAAGACTGCAAGATGAACGCGAGCAGTTTCGAACAAACGTCTTAAATAGTATCAAGGGCACAGCTTCTTATAACAGATACCGGGCCCAGCGCACGGATAAAGATGCCCGTGGTCACAAAAATACCACCTACGGGTGTGGTACAGGAACGGTCGCCTGCGGAGGTGGCAGCACAGCATGCGGATTAACACATTATAGCATGTGCTGTATGGGCACTCTGGCTGCCATGGGCGGACTTGGCTTGCTTTGCACCATCTATGAATTCAGAAACTGGTATCGCAAAACTCGCGAAAGTGATACGTATCGACAAGCGGCACAACACAATGGCGCTTTTTATCATCTCTTCGCACAGGCAACCCAAAACGAACCACCGAGCACAGCGCCGACTGCTTCAGCCATGCAAAGCCCACCAATCCCCGAAGGCCCTCCTCTGCGCTAGCGAAGCAGACCGCGCTGCAGGAGCAAGGAAATTCCGCCGGATCAAACGGTTTTTCCCCACGCTCCGAAACAGCTTCCTCGATCTCAACCGGGTTCACTCACCGGGTCTCCACGGATTGATAATCAGCACGCCGCATCCCTCAAAATCCGCTGGTTCCGGGTTGCCAGCGCAGCGCCCCGTGATTGGGCGATGGCGGCAATCTGCGCATCGAATTGGGCAATCGGCTGGCCGGCCTCGCGGCGGCCGGTGACAATCCTGGCATAAGCGATGGCAGCGGCGCTATCGAAGGGCAAGATGCGGCCGGAAAAATCACTGGCCAGCATTGCCTCAACGGCAGAATGCAGATCACTGCGACGACGGCCAGCGGGGAGCTACGGGCAGAGCGAAGCCGCCTGGATGCGCAAGCGGGCTTTCAGCGTCTCATCGAGGTTACGGATGGTAATGCTGGCCAGAACGCCGCCCCTTCCTTCATGCATCATCATTGATGCACTTTAAGGCAATGATAGCAGAAGGTCGGGCAACGCACACCCTAGCGTCACCGCCCCGGATCCTTTATGCACACCCCCTCACCGCGGCAAGCGTCGTTTATCGAAACGGGGTGGACCCTTCCGTCGGGGCGGCAGTGCGTGTCGGATCGCTTTGACGCGTTCTCCCTGCTGTAGCAGCGTCGTCTCAATCGAACTATCGGCGTCATCACGCGCTTGGCCGATTTCGGCGGCATGGCGATAGACCTTTGGGAAGCGTTGCGCCAGCCAGAGATACAACGTCGCCAAACGGGAGCGCTCTTCGAAGAGCAAGAGCGGGTCACGACCGGCGATATCGCCCAAAATCTCTTTCCCTTCGACCGTGCCGTCGAGAGCATGCTGCTCGCCCCAACGGGTAAAGATCGCAAGACTTCGCTCACGAGCGACAACCGGCGCCCGAGCATACGTCAGGCGCGTCGCCAACGGTAAGCGCAAAAAACGCTCCGAGAGTTCGAGGGCTAACGCAACTTCGATCATCGGTCGTAAATCGGCGATCCGCAATGTTGCAAGATCGTTACGAAGTACACGCGTCTGAAAAAACTGGAGCAATCGACTGACTCGTTTGGTCTGGAGAATGTTGCTCAATCGGGTGAGATGGTCGTCGGTCGGCGAGATCCAAATCGGTCGATCATTCTGCGGCGGGTCGGCGCGTTCGATACTGCTCCGGATCAAACGGAGTGCGCGCGGATCGAGCGCCGTGACCAAGCCTTCTTCATAGACACCGTAACGGCCGGCGCGACCGGCGATTTGACGAATCTCCGAGGGCAGAAGTCGGCGCGTTGCAATCCCGTCAAATTTTTCGATTTCGGCGAAGATCAAACGTCGGATCGGCAGATTGAGGCCGAGACCAATGGCATCGGTAGCGACCAACACTTCGGCGTTTCCTTGACGGAAACGCTCCGCTTCACGTCGGCGCACCAGCGGCGAGAGAGAGCCGTAGATCGCGGCCGTCGAGCGGCCGAGACGACCGATCTGGGATTGGAGCTCGACGACGGCTTTCCGCGAAAAAGCGACGACGGCATCACCGACTCGCAAATCATTGAGGCCGATCGCATCGACGACATGTAACGGCTGTTTTCGTTCGAAGCGTTCGATCTGGCAGAGTAACCCGAGACGCTCGGCGAGTCGTTGAGCGGCGCGAAGCCCCTCTTCGGAGCCGCAGAGGATGATCCGCTGAGCGCGTACACCGGCTATCGCGAGCGTCCACGCCCAGCCACGCTGCTCATCCTGCAGCATCTGCACCTCATCGACGACGGCGACTTCGACCTCTCTGCCGAGATCGACCATCTCGACCGTTGAACTCACGTGTCGAGCAGCATCTCGCAAGATTCGCTCTTCGCCGGTAATCAACGAGGTCGGCAAGCCGTCTTCGTTGAGTCGTTCGAAGATCTCAAGCGCCAACAACCGTAGAGGCGCCAAATAGACGCCGGAGGATGCTGCGCGCAACTGTTGGAGAGCGGCGTAAGTCTTACCGGAATTTGTCGGACCGACAAAATAGATCAGTCGACGCGGCTGGTGCGTAAAACTCTCGAGATAGAAACGCAAGCCTAAATCGGCCTCGACAAGATCGTCGAGTCGACGATTCTCAAGCTCTTGATAGACACGCAGCATGCCACGATGGGCATGCTCGATCGCCGTATGAAAGTCGGGATGCTCATAGATATGCCGTTCAACGATATCGTCGGGCAAGGTCAGCACTTTGGCGGCGGCACGCTCGAGACCGATACGCAGACGCTCCATCTCGGGAGCGATGACGGCATCGACCGCCTCATCGCCGGCCGCCGCAGTAAGCTCCGTCGGCAACGGAACGGCGACACGACCACGCACGACAATAGTACGTGGCCCACATGAGAACACGCGCTCGCTACGAACCTCGACCCGACCACTCCCCACGAGCTTCCAGCCGAGGGGAGTGATCAAGCGTTTGAGTTGCGCGCGATCGGAGACTCTCGTAGAAGATTCGCTTGTTTCAGGAACTGGCTGCGACTCCATGCCGCAGTTGTTCGGAGAGAGCGCCTATGTTCTCCCCTCCTGACTCCATGTATGCGGTTCGATCAGGCAGCGATCGGTCGACGGCGATCGCCCATGCGTCGCTCGGCGATCATCGCATACTGCCGTTGCCGTCGGTCGGCACCACGACGCCTCTCGCGCTCACCGACCACAGGTGTATCGACTCGCGCAATCGCCGCATGCAGCTCGCGCTCGAGACGATGGAGTTCTTCACCGGTACGCCGTACTTCGGTAGCCAACTCTTGCAATCGTTGCCGAAGCAACGCGGTATGATCACTCGTCACCGTTGGCAGAGTCGTACGCCCTGCGACGGTCGGCGTAATTGAACGTTTCATCACGTGCCCAACGGCATGCACACACGCACAGCGATAGAGAGGAACCGCACGGACACCGAGAAGCCACGTTCCGCAACCGTCCTCTCCGTGGAAGCTCAACAAGTGATCACACTGCTTGCAACGCGCCTCGTTATGCTTCTCATCCATATCGATACCCCTCCATCGGCGAAACTCTCACAGATCCACTTCGCACCATCATCGTAGCCGCTTCGGCTAGGCGACTCTATCCCTGACGGCGAGGGAGTTGTTCGAAGATATCGTAAAGGAGCGTTGGGTGGGCGATTAGCTCAGCTGGGAGAGCGCCTCCTTTACACGGAGGATGTCGGCGGTTCGAGCCCGTCATCGCCCATTTCACCCGTCCCCACCGCGACTCCGGACGCGGAGCGGGCGACTCAGCTATGCTGCGTTCGCTGGGGCGCCGTGTCGGCAACAACGCCCATGCGACCATCAGGCCGAAAAACGCGAGAAACGCCGCGACGATATCCATAAAATGCCCTTTCATGTTCACGCTCAAAGCAACGACCGTAGAAGCTGTAACGTTTCATGTGCTGTATGCGACCTCCGAGTGCTGCGAAACATCGAGACCCATCGCCTCTTCATTTTCGGTGACGCGCAAAGCGACAAAATGCATCATCAACTTTAAAATACCGTAGGTTACCACAGCAGAATAAAGCCACGTCGCCGCCACCGCGATGCCCTGTAAGAGAACCTGTTTGGGATTGCCGTAGAGCAGACCGTTCACGGCAGCCGGGTCGACGGCCGTCGTAGCGAAGAGACCCGTGAGAATCGCACCAACCGTTCCACCGATGCCATGCACCGCCCACACATCGAGCGCATCGTCGACGCGTACGCGATCTCGCATCTGGACGGCGGCGTAGCAAATCAGAGCGACGATACAACCGATCAGAATCGCCGAACTAGGAGTGACGTACCCTGCAGCCGGCGTGATCGCCACCAACCCGGCGACAGCTCCCGCACTTGCTCCGGCGACACTCGGCACGCCTTTATGAAGCCATGAGACCGTGATCCAACTGAGCGCCGCCATAGCAGCCGCGGTATTGGTGTTCACAAAGGCATACGCTGCAAGACCGTTTGCGCCGAGCGCACTGCCGGCATTGAATCCAAACCATCCGAACCACAGGAGCGCCGTACCTAACACGACCATCGTGAGATCATGCGGCCCGACCTCTTCGCCCTCACGATGCGTCATACGAGGCCCTAAGACCCAAGCCGCAACAAGCGCAGAGACACCCGATGAGATGTGCACGACGGTGCCACCGGCGAAGTCGATCGCTCCGAGTCGACTCAACCAACCGCCCTGCCCCCAAACCCAGTGCGCGATGGGATCGTAGACGAACGTTGCCCAGAGCAGACTAAAAATAACAAAGGCCTTGAATCGCTTCCGCTCGGCGAACGCACCGGTGATGAGTGCCGGCGTAATGACCGCGAACATCATCTGAAACGCCATGTAGGCAAGATGCGGGATTGCAGGAGCATAGGCGGCATTCGGTGCGATACCGACACCGCGCAAACCGATCCATGAGAGATCGCCGATGAAGCCCCAACCGTGGACATCGGGGCCGAACGCAAGCGAGTAACCCCAGAGTACCCACTGCACGCTGATCAGGCAGAGCACGAAGAAGCTATGCATGACCGTCGAGAGCACATTCTTCCGTCGAACTAAGCCGCCGTAGAAGAATCCTAACCCTGGAGTCATCAACATCACGAGCGCCGCACTGACGAGCACCCAAGCGGTATCGCCGGGACTGATCTTCTCCATATGCCCAGAGTGTATCGAGCGAAACGCCTTCAGACACTCACCAACCGACGAAGCCGACGACCTCTCTCTACGACAAGGGGTGTACGACTTTTCTCGGATTTCGAATGACCGCAACGCGATACCCCACGAGGCCCACGCAGACAAAGCTGCGTATGCTCACACCTATGACTGCAGGGATGACCGTTGTTGGCTGGCTCGAGGCGATCGGCGTCTTTCTGATCGTTTGGGTATCGGCACGCCCCTTAGGAATGTACCTGGTACGAGTCTTTCAAGGAGAACGGGTCGCGTGCACCTCTCTCCTCCAGCCGGTGGAGAGACTCTGCTATCGCCTCATCCGAATCGATCCGCTCCATGAAATGTCTTGGCAAGAGTATGCCTGCGCGATCTTTGCTCTGCTGTTCATCGAGCTACTTTATCTCACGGTCTTATTCGGAGTACAGGGGTGGCTGCCGCTCAATCGAGACCATATCGCCAATCTCACACCGACCCATAGCATACACGTTGCCCTAGCGATGCTCGCGGGCATGCCCTGGCATGACGCGAGCGACAATCATCTCTTAAGCTATCTTGCAGAGACGATCGGCCTGAACTGGCAACGCACGATATCGATCGCACTGAACATTGCGGTAGCGATTGCCATGATACGTGCATTCACGCGGGCGCAGTGCGCGACCGTCGGCAATTTTTGGGTCGACCTCATCCGAGGCATGCTCTATCTTGCCCTTCCTATCGCACTCGGTATAAGTCTTTTTTTCTTCATCCAAACCACGCTTGAGAGCTTGGCACCGAGTATGTCGCCGGCGACTCTCATCGGGTCAGTCTTCGTATATGCAACGATGTTGATGGCGCATATCAGGCTCGTTGCCATGTTTCTGCTAGGAGCGGCCCTGACGGCAGCCTTCGGAATATCCGTACGCGATCACCGGCAAGGCTGGTCGCTTTTTGCCACCATGTCGCTTCTCTTCTTTGCATCTTTCGACGCCGTCTATGCAAGCGAAAGTATGGCGCCACCGCCTATCCATCACGTCGGGATCGCCGAATCCGCACTCTACACCACGATGAAGGCGGCGACTTCCAGCAACATGTTCGAGATACCGCATGCACCGTTACCACCTCTCACACGGTTGGCACTGATCCTCATCCTCCATACGGGTCAAATTATTTTTGGGGGCGGGATCGGTTTTATACGCCTGCTAGCCTTTGTCATACTTGCTGCATTTCTCGCCGGACTTCTTGTCGGGCGAACGCCCGAGTATGTGGGCAAGATCATCGACCGACGCATTATGTATTCCATTCTTTGCGCGCTCTTTCTGCCGTTGTGTAGCTCGTTATTCTCCATTGTTTTCAGTGCGCTGATATACCTCAGCAGCCTTGCAATCTATATACCTGCGCTCGCGGCGACAGGAGCCATCGCCAAGCAACGAACGATTCCTATCACAGCGAACACCTTCTCGACGAGTTCATTGACGTTTCTGCTCTTGCTTGTCACGCTTATTGTGAGTGTAAGCATTGTCAGCATTTTGCCGTTGACGGTGCTACAACCCGTCATTGAGCATGCACGTCTTCTGCAAGGAACGAACGGCATATGAGAATCGTCGGTATTATCCAGAGCGCTCTGTTCAAGTTCGATCCCCGAGACCTACGCAATCACCCGATACTCGCTTTCTTGACCCTTACCGCGATCTCGCTTTTTGGCGTCGCCTTGTTGCATCTCTCCCTACCCGAAGGCCGAGACGCCCTCATCGTCTCGATTCTCTTCTTCGCTTTCGTCATGCTAGCGCACGTCGCCGAAGCCATAGCCGAGGCGTATGGACGTGCCTACGTCTCACAGATTCGCATCGCCACGGGTGAGTCACGCGTACGGCGACTTCGCAACGATATCGAAGAAGATATTCCGACGACGATGTTGCAACCCGGCGATCGTATCCTCGTCAAAGCCGGCGAAGTGATCGTCGTCGATGGTCGAGTCGCTGAAGGCGTCGCGGTAATCGATGAGTCGGCGATTACCGGCGAATCGGCGCCGGTAATCCGTGAAGCCGACGGCGAACGTTCATCGTTGACGGCAGGGACACGGGTTCTCTCCGAAAGCGTGCTCGTTCTCGTGGGCACTCATGCGGATGATGTCGTTCTCGCCCGCATGATCGGCCTTGTCGAAGAGAGACGTCGTCAACCCACTCCGAATGAAGCGGCGCTCTCGGTCTTGACAGTCGGACTAACCCTCTTGGCCATACTCCTCGTCACCGGCATCATGATCTCGCTGGGGGCGAGACCGAGTTTAACGACTGCGCTGCTCGCTATCGCCTTGCTCGGGGCACTCATGCCGATGACCCTTGCGGGACTACGCTCTACGATCGGGATCGCAGGGATGAACCGTATCCTACGCAGCGACGTTCTTGTCACGACGGCGGCGGCTATCGAGATCGCGGGTAATATTGATACGCTGTTGATCGATAAAACAGGGACCATCACGCTCGGTGCTCGTGACGCGACCGAATTGATCGTTGCACCGGGCGTCGATCCCGCACGCGCCTTACGTGCCGTCTATCTCTCATCGATCGCCGACGATACACCGGAGGGTCGCTCAGTCGTCGCCCTTGCCCTTCGACTCGGTAGCAACGATCAAACCCTTTTGCCGAACGATGCGGTCCTTGTACCCTTCGATGCCTATACGCGGATGTCGGGAGTCGATTTGCCGGATGCGACACAGTATCGCAAAGGAGCACCCGATGCGATACTCTCTTGGGTCGCCTCGCGTACAGAGACGATACCGACTCATCCCTTACAAGAAGTGATCGAGCGTATCGCCCGTAACGGCGACACCCCTCTCCTTGTCGCCGACCAGCAAACGATTCTGGGAGTACTCTGTCTCCGTGACATGATCAAGCCCCATATGCGTGAACGCTTTCAACAACTGCGTACGATGGGGATTCGCACCGTCATGATTACCGGCGACAACCCCTTAACGGCGAGCGCCATCGCTCGTGAGGCGGGTGTCGACGATTTTCTCGCAGAGGCGACGCCAAGTACAAAAATGACTTTTATACGACGCGAACAGAATGAAGGTCGACTCGTTGCCATGACCGGCGACGGGACCAACGACGCCCCGGCTCTAGCTCAAGCCGATATCGGTATCGCAATGAGCAACGGGACACAAGCCGCAAAAGATGCTGCGAATGTCGTCGATCTCGACTCAGACCCGGCGAAGCTGATTGAAATCGTTGAAATCGGCAAACAGGTCTTAATGACGCGCGGCGCACTGAGCATCTTCTCCATCGCGTACACGCTTGGGACATACGCGCTACTCCTGCCGAAGCTTTTTGCAGCACAGTATCCTCTCCTCGAGACCTTCGACTTCGTGCCTTTACTGCACACCTTCAGCGCAATCGTTGCCGTGCTTTTGCTCCATATCGTCACGCTTATGGCAATGATGCCGCTCGCCTTCCGTGGGGTCGCATATCGACCGACTAAGGCGAATGCAGTACTGCGAAAACATCTCTTGTTATATGGAATCAGAGGTCTGCTTGCCCCATGGTTTGGGCTTACGTTGATTGCGCGAATGCTGCAGATTGCGCATCTGTCGCACGGCATCACGCAGCCATAAAGACGATGTGTTCACACCGGTGGAGGGATCCGGCTATCGTCGCTCATACGAGGCGCTAAGACAAGCAACTCGGCGGCACCGGCACGCAGAAGGCGACGCGCGAAAGAGGGGCCAGCGAAGAGGCGTCGCCGGTTATGCGGTGCCGAGACAGCGATAACATCGGTCGGCTCGGCGGCCTCGACGAAACCTTCGGCGGGATACTCCGCGAGCTGCTCGGCGAAGGTCCCCTTGGCATCGCGCGCGGCCTGCTCGAGTTCAGCTCGCACGCCCGTATCGATCGGCTCGTCGACACAGCGACTACATACCACGCGCAGATCGACTTTGAGACGCGCGGCGATACGCCCAACCCGACGAATCACATCGATCTCTTCGGTTCGGGGCGCAACGCCCAAAACAATCCGCTCAAAGGGTCGCTCACGACGACGGTTTGAGCGTGCATAGAGAATTTCACGCACGGCGAGTTCGCGTAACGCCGCCAGATTCTCCGTCCGAAAAAAATTCCCGAGTGCCGACTCGACACGATCGGCCGGATAAATCTTGCCGGCACGCAAACGCTCACGGAGAATATCCGGCGTCACATCGATAAAAATCACCTCTCGCGCCAATTCAAGCATGGCATCGGGCAACGTTTCTTTGACATGGGTGCCGGTCAATCGTTCAACGGCATCGATCACGCCCTCAAGATGCTGAACATTGACCGTTGTCATGACATCAATACCGCTACTCAAAAGAGCCATCACGTCATCGTAACGCTTCGCATGATCATCGTTACGTTCATTGGTATGCGCCAATTCATCGATGCAAACGACCTGTGGTCGACGTTCAAAGATCGCTTCAAGATTCATCTCGCCGTTCGGCAAGCGCGGGAGCTCTTCGAGACCCTGTGCCCGTTCAATCGTATCGGCCCGTTGATGTGTTTCAAGAAAACCAAGCACGACGTCGACACCTTCATCACGTAGCTGATGAGCACGATCGAGCATCGCGAAAGTCTTCCCACACCCGGCAACGGCTCCGAGATAGATCGTAAGATCGCCGTAGCCGATACGCATACGGTCACTGCCGCTACCCTCGACGCCGCGTGCAACCGATGACATCAACAGATTACGCGGCATTGGCTTACGAGCCGGATCGACAATCAAGACGTCACGATCGAGAGGACGCGAGAGTATACGCTCGGCGAGAGCATCGCGCGGAACGATCACCAGCGTCGCTCGTACGGTACCGAGATCACCGCGCGCAAGACCGTTGGGCGCATCGATGACTCCCGCTTCGAGGGGGACGGCGATCCGTTCGAGACTCTCGCGTTCGGCTTCATTGAAACACGTCGTTTCAAGCGCAAGATCGAGAGCGTTGGCGAAACTCATCGAACGTCGGAGAAACGACTCGGCACTCTCCATCGGCGGAACAACGGCAAGAGCCGTCGAGACTTTCGCTGGCGCAAGCACGGGAATCGTCAATTGATCGACCATACGCAACATCAATTCACGGAGCATCTCGAGATTGCGCGCTTGATATAAGCCGCTCTGTGCCCGTGCGACATCGTCGGCACGAACGATACGCCCTGTTCGTAGGCGTGACTCGATCACCGACGGACCGACGTCGAGTGCGATGACGCGATCGGCTCGCTCAAGCAGCGATAAGGGAACGACTTCACGCACCGGATAACCGATGATACGCTCTGCCGCCGGAGCGATGCTATCGACATGAAAGACATTCAGTGCGCCAAGCACGCTCTTACCGGCAGCACGTAACGCTAACGCATCTTGCCAACGTTTACTATGCACCGCCCCGGGCGGATTCGTATGCGCCAGTTCATCGAGCACGATGATCTCATAGATACTTGCAAGCGCCGCTTCATAATCGAAGTCTTCGATCATTCGACCGTCGACGAGATAGCGCCGCGCAGGGATACGCGGAATCCCCTCCATCAGCATATCGAGGTGAGGACGATTCTTTAACTCGATCCAGCCGATAGCGACGCGGCGGCCGGCTCGAGCGGCGGCGGCGGCCTCAGTGAGGAGACGATGGGTCTTACCGGCTCCGGGGACAGATGCGAGAAAAATGGTGCATCGCGGGCTATAGCCCAATTCGGCGAGCAGAGCATCGGCATCGGGGCGTTTGGGGTGATCCACGATACGAGACTTCGCAGGGCGCCCTCGTCACTCCCCGAAGATGCCCGACGGCATGCACGTGCGAGTTCCGTTTTTTCTTGCCACGCTCTATCTGATCGCGGCGCTCCTTGTCGAGGCGATAGCGCAGCAACAGAGGCTAGCGACAGCGGTAGCACTCGCGTTGCCGGCGGCCGTGTTTGCGGTCATCGTTGCAACCCGCACCCCCGCCAAACATCCGGCGAAGCGCACGCGTATCCAGCGTGAATCGCTCTTGGCGAATGCCTCGGAGCGCATCCGCGAAAGTCTCTCCAGCGCTCTTGTCGCACGCGCGATCGTCCGTGAAGCACTAGCGGCTCTCGGCGTCACGAGTGCACGATGGTATCCCTTACGTGACGGCGAGTCATTGATAGGCTCGCTCGGAGGAGCCATCGAGCCGGTCGAAGAGCCGATGCCGCCCGAACTCGCCAGCGTCGCACGCCGCGCGATCGAAGAGGAACGCGCCCTGCTCTTTACCGGCAGCGATGCCCTCGCGCGCTTGGTGCTCGACCGCCTGGACAGCTCCTCCGCCATGGCCATACCGGTACGCGACACGACAGAGTCGTACGGCGTGCTGATCATCACGAGTCAAGATCCCTTCGACGACGAGAGTCTCGTCTTTGCCCGGACCTTCGCCAACATCGCGGCGACGGCGTTGGCCCAGGCACGGCTCTTCGGCGAATTGGCGCAGCGGAATGAGGCGCTGATCGAACGTCAAGAGGTCATACGCGATCTTGTCTATGCGCTCTCCCACGACTTACGGACGCCGCTGGCGGCGCTCGCCCTGACCCTGAAGCAGGCGCGCGAAGGAGCCTTTGGCCCTCTACCACACCCGTACCATGAGATTCTGGCGGCGAGTCTGATTTCGATCGACGACCTCCGCCGTCTCGCCGAGACGCTCTTACTCGTCGCCCGTATCGAAGCCGGAGAGCATAAGAGTCGACCCGAGACCTTCGATCTTCGTACGATGCTCAACGATGTTCTCGCAGAGTTCGAGGCCATGGCGCAGAGTCACCAGGTGACTCTCGAACTCACCGGTACGAGCGTCTCGCTCTGGGCCGATCGCGCCGATGTGCGGCGCGCCCTCGTCAATCTGATCGCCAACGGCCTCCAACACATGGGCCAGAACGGCACACTCTCGGTCAATATCGATACACAAGACCGTGAGATTGTCATCACGGTCCGTGACGACGGCTTCGGCGTCCCGGCGGAGCGGCGCCCATATCTCTTCCAACGCTTCTCAGGCGGTGCCGGAGGCGGGAGCGGGCTTGGCCTCTATCTGGTACGACGCATCGCCGAGGCGAACGGCGGACATGTGCAGTACCAAAGCGCCGACCCCCGTGGCTCCGTCTTTCGTTTGACGCTGCCGCAGGCACTCGCCAAGCACACCTAGGGCGCGCAGGGACCATCGTCTCAATCTCGACGCAATCGGGCCTGTCTCGCTTTACGCCGAGCCGGCAAGTCACATGTAGAGAGTGTCACCCTATATATTGCAGGACACTTTTTTGCAGCTAGGTCCCGTTCTTGAGAATAGAGAGTAATCATGACGACACCGGTTACCGCACTGACCTCCTACGATGCAGCTCCGATCCTCCCGATCGATGCCGTCGACGATGCGTATCAGATTCAACAGAATGTTGCATCGTTTCTCCGCCGTATTCTGATGCCGACGAGCGTCGAGAGCTCCGACGCTGCACCGAGCACGCTCGGTAGCGCAGCGACCCTCGACACCACCGTCGAGAGCGCTCCCGATATCACGACAGCGAGATTGCCTATCCCTGAAAACCCCTCGCCTGCCGTACAACTCGCACAGCTCCTTGCGCCGAAGCAAGTAGATATTTTGGCGCCGTTCTTAGCGAATCTCTTCGGGCCGGAGATGACCATCCAACTGCTGCTTCTCTTGACGATGCCGCAACGCAAACGGAAAAGCACGGAGACGACGGCAGCGATGAACGCAGCCGTCACCTCACTCGAAGAGTTGATGCGCGTCTTTGCCGACTTCGGTCTGGTCGGTCTGCTCGGCGCGCCCTAAGTTTCGGCATTGAGAGCGTCATACAACGGCGCGAAGACCGGCTGCAACAGCTCCGTCAGCGCGCGAACATCGACCAGAAAGGCGTCATGGCCATGCGTCGAGTGCAGCTCTCGATACTCGGCGGAGTATCCCGCCTGGGCAAAGCGCGTGACGCTCCGACGAATACGATCGGCGGGAGAGAGCCAGTCCGAATCGATGCCGACGAAAGTCAACGCGGTCGGGCCAGCGACGAGTCGGCGTTCACGCAGATCGAAGAGATCCATGGCGCGCTGTAAGACGAGATAGGTATACGGATCCATGCGCTCGAGAAAACGCTGGCCTTGGTACGCAAGATAGCCGCCGACATCGAAACGATCGAGGATATGCTGCCGGGGATCGCCACCGGCACGGTCGGGCCGATGAGCAAAGCGTTCTTCGAAGAGATGATCGCTCTTATACGTTACCGTATTGATCATGCGCGCGAGACGCAGACCTGCATCATTTAACCCCTGTGCGACCGCATCATGCGCTACTGCGTGCATAGCGAGCGTCAACGCCGGTTGCGTCTCATACGCAGCGACACAGATCGCACGAGCAAAGCGTTGCGGCTCATCGAGGACCCACTGCAACGCCTGCATCGCTCCAAGCGAGGCACCGATAATCGCCGCAAGAGAGCCGAGACCGAGCCGACCGAGCAAGGTCCGCTGAGCGAGCACCATATCGGCAACGGTCACCACCGGGAAGCGCAGAGCGTACGGCTCTCCATCTGCGGCGAGCGACATCGGCCCGGTCGAGCCGTAACAACTGCCGAGAATATTTGCCGAGAGAATCGCTAAGCGGTCAGTATCGAGCAACAGACCCGGCCCGACGATACCACCCCACCAATCGGCGACTCGCGCGCTACCGGTCATCGCGTGCGTGACGTAGACGACATTCGCGCCATCGGCTCGCGGCGACACGCCGTACCAACAGATGCGCTGGATGACCCCGTCGAGCGTTCGACCGTTCGTGAGTGTCAATGAACCGATCGCAACGTCGTCGACACGACGTGGTTCGAGGCTCACTCCGACGTGGTCTCGTGGAGCACGGCCGGCCCCCCGTCGGGCTGCACCTGGGCACTGTAATCGATGTCGTCCCAGATCGGAACGACACTACCGACGCCGATCCGCGCATCCTTCAAGACGGCCAACAGACGCTCATCATGCGAGAGCGGCAGTGAAGCCGTCCGCACTGCGGGCACATCCAACGCGATCGCCGGGATGCCTGCTTCGCGCAACGCCGCACCAGCGAGTTGTGCATCGCCGCCGTCGCTGAGACGAATGATTCGTGAGAGGGTGAATGCGTCGGGATCGATCTCTCCGACCGGCATCAACGAGGCGGCGGCGGCATGGTGAAGAGAGATCCCATGAAGGGCGGCGATAACATCACCAACAACGGCGGAGGCCGTCGGATCGCGCCCAGCCCCTGTACCGGCGAAGGTCAGGCTACCCGATGCGCGACCGACGACCCGAATACAGTTCTGCGCCCCGGTTAATTGGGCGAACGGATGCTCGCGCGAGACGTACGCCGGCGTCACTGCAGCGGCAAAGGGAGCTCCAGGCTGCGGCATACGCGCACAAGCGATCAATTTGAGCGAGAGGGAGAGACGCCGCGCCAAGAGGATATCGTCGGGCACGATCCGCTCGATACCGCGTCGCTGGATCGCCGGAGTCGTCACGGCACGGCGAAAGGCGAGTTGTGAAAGAATCGCTAGCTTATGCGCCGCGTCGATGCCCGCAACGTCGCTCGTCGGATCGGCTTCGGCGAAACCGCGACGCTGGGCCTCGGCGAGCGCAGCCTCATAACTCGCTCCGGCGAACATCTCACTCAAGATGAAGTTGGTCGTGCCGTTGAGCACGCCGCCGACTTCAAGGATACGTTCACCGGCGAGGGAGCCGGCGATCGTACGAACGATCGGGATCGCTCCGGCTACCGCCGCCTCATATTGCAATGAGACACGATGAGCAGCGGCGAGAGCGCGTAACTCAGGGCCATGCATCGCGAGCAAATCTTTGTTCGCCGTGACGACATGCTTGCCGTTGCGCAGTGCGGCCTCAACGTAACGCCGCCCCGCAGCGATGCCGCCGATGCACTCGATGATCAGATCGATCTCCGGATCGGCGACCAACGCGTCGGCATCGCTACGGAAGAGATGGATCGGGATCCGAGCCGAGCGATGCTTCTCCAGCGAACGGACCGCGATGGCGACCAGTTCGTACCGAGCGCTTCCCAGTTCTTCGATCGACTGAGCCTGCGAGAGCAGCAAATCGGCGACACCGCCACCGACTGTTCCACAGCCGAGTAACGCAAGACGGACGACGCCGTCGGACGAACGAGGCGCGGAAGAACTATCTGAGAGCGTCATGGGAGCAGGGGCATTGTATCGGAGAGTGCCTTCGAGCGTCAAGGCGCAAGGTCGGCGAACTCCGGCGCAGGATGGCGTCTCGCATGAAGCCAACGCGCGGCCCATGACGCGTTCTCGACTCCTCCTGGTTTTGGCGTTCACGCTGCTCGCCGCGCTTCTCGTCGGATTCAAGCGCCTCCATCTTGAGAGCGAGGCGACCCGAGTCGAGATCGCCCTTGACTGGAATGAATTCTCCAGCCTCGCTCGCGCCTACGATTACAATCCTCGCGCCCTCCTTATCGGCCTAAGGCGTGCCGGAGTCACCTCGCTCGCAGTCTCCGAGGAGTTGGGCGGCGCAATCAACGGCGGCGACGACGCCTTTGTCGTCGGTGGTGCGACCCTGCTCGACCAAGCCCGCGTCGGCGGCGTCGCGGATCCACGACTGGCGAGCCTGCTGCGACACGGCAAAATTTCCACCGATGCGGTCTACCTGACAGTCTATCGCCCCGAGACCGAGGCACGCTACCAGCGGCAGCTCGCTCTGCATTTCGACACCAGATCGATTCACGTGCTCCACGATCGAGCACCGTATCTCATCGAGATTCGTACCCAACCGGATTACTTCGGCGGCGTCGCACTCGGCCTACCCGAAGAGCCGATGCGCCTGGCACGAGAGCTGCATCTCTTGCTGATCCCACGACTACAGAATGACGAGCGTTTCGCCGCACCGGCGATCACGAGTGAGTTCGCGGCGATGCGACGACACGAGCGCGTCAGTACGGTGATCTTCTTCGGTTTACGCAACACCGTTCTCGGCTATCCGACCCATGTCGACGACGTTGCAGCGGCGTTTCGAGCAAGTCATCTGAATTTCGGCGTCATCGAGACCTACGATACGAGTCAAGTACAGAAAGGCAGCGAAGAGTTAGCGCGGGCGATCCCTGGGCAGAGCGTCCGCGTTCAGGCGATCTCACGCTCAGAGCTCGACCGACTCGATCTCAAGACCGTCGTCGCGCGCTTCTTGCTCGGTGCCCGTGAACGCAACGTACGCGTCATCTATTTGCGCCCGATCCTTCATCAAGAAGGCGCGCTCTCCGTCCAGGCGACGAATCGCGAGATGGTGCGACAGATCGCCGACGGACTGCAGAGCAGAGGTCTACGACTCGGTCGAGCGACGCCGATACCGGCCTTCCGTGTCAACCCACTCCTCCTCGCCGTCGTCGGCATCGCCGTTCCGACGGTGATTCTGCTCATTCTTGACTTGCTGGGCATAGCCGTCGCTTTACCTGCAAGCATCGCCGCGCTCGCGACGGCGCCGCTCTTGATCGGCCTTACGACCCTCCTTCATCACACGATGCTTGCGGCGAAGCTCCTCGGACTCACCGGAGCGATCGCCTTTGCCGTCCTCGCCGTCATCGCCATCGCTCCCACCTTCACCGAAGATTCGCCTGCGAGCCTCGGAGCAACACTACACGCAGGGCTCCGCCTTGTCGGCATCGTCACCGGCATCGCTTTGGCAGGGGCACTCGTCGTCGTCGCATTGCTGAGCACGCCGCTGACGATGGAAGAGATCGATCGCTTCAGCGGTGTCAAGGCCGTGCTGTTGGTACCGCCGCTGCTCACCCTACTTGCCTATCTCTTCACAACCCGCTTCGGGCGTGCGCCGCTCGCGATCGCCGAGGCGCTCCGCGAGCCGGTTCGCGTCGCTCAGGCACTGGTCGCGCTCCTGCTCTTGGTCGGAGCAGCACTCTATCTCGCAAGGAGCGGCAATCAAAGCGATATCGCTCCGAGTACCTTCGAGCTGCTGCTGCGCTCGAAACTGACCGCCATCCTCAGCGTACGCCCACGCTTTAAAGCTTTCTTGATCGGGATCCCCGCGATGATGCTGCTCCCGAGTCTGCGCTTCGAGCTGCGCTGGCGCATCGGCTGGCTCTTCCTCCTTGCGATCATTATCGGTGCCGCCGATACGATCGACACGTTCTCTCATCTCCATACCCCGCTGCTCGTCTCCCTACTCCGGGTCATCAACGGAGTGGTCATCGGCATCATCATCGGAGGCGGCCTCGTCGTTGCGTTGCGACGACGAACGACCACGCCATGAGATTTCTGCTCAGCGGCTACTATGGCTTCGGCAACCTCGGCGATGAGGCGCTCCTTGCGATTATCGTCGAGCAGCTTCGCCGCCGCTGGCCGACGGCGATGATCGAAGTACTCTCGGCGACACCGGAGGCGACGCGGGCGGAGTACGATGTCGACGCGACCCAACGACACGACCTTCTCGCCGTGCGACAAGCGATACGTCGATCGACGTGCCTGCTCTCCGGCGGTGGCGGCCTCCTACAGAATACGACGAGTCTACGAAGCCTGCTTTACTATGCCGGCATGCTGCATGTCGCTGCCCGAGCAGCACTACCGACGTGCATCTTCGCCCAGTCGATCGGTCCGCTCGATGCCTGCGGGCGCCGAGTCGTCGCACGCCTCTGTCGCAGCGTCGGTCTCGCAACCGTACGCGACACGGCCTCCGAACGACTCTTGCGCGAACTCTTGCCGCAGCTCCGCATCGAACGAACCGCCGATCCGGTCTTTCTCATGCGCTCTCCAAGCAGCGAAGAACGTGAAGCTCCGCTCGGCCTGAGAAGTGAGAGCGGTCCGCTTGCATTCATCAGCGTTCGCCGCTCCAAACAGAGTGAACAGGTCGTCGAACGCGTCGTTCGGGCCGTCGACCATCTCGCCACCCGGTGGGGAATCCGCAGCGTCTTCGTCCCTCTGGGCGGAGCGAGTGACGCAGAAGTGGCGACGGCGGTCATTCGCAAGTCGACAAGTAGACCGCTGCTCCTACCCGGAGGCGATCTGGCGACGACGGCGGCATTGATCGCTCGTTGCGACGTCGTGATCGGGATGCGGCTGCACGCTCTGATCCTCGCAGCGGCGGCGCATGTGCCGTTCCTGAGCCTCTCTTACGATCCGAAAGTCACTGCCCTCACCGACGATCTCGAGTACCCTTTGCCGCCGCTCTGGCACAGCGACCCGAGCATGACGACCGAGGCTTCACCAGAGGCGTTGGTCGATCGCCTTTGCAGCGAGCGCACCGCTCTCACGGCGACGCTCGCCGCAGGACACCGCCGTATGCAAGCGGCGGCGGAGCGCAATTTCACTCTGCTCGAGGAGTTCCTCGGCCACGACGGAAGTTTCAATCACCGATGACGCCTCCAGAGTATCGCTCGACGCTCAATCTCCCTCAGACCACCTTTCCTATGCGTGCCGACTTGGCGAAACGCGAGCCGGATCGCGTTGCATGGTGGCGTGAGCACCATATCTACGAACGCCGTCTCGCGGCGAATCAAGGCCCGCTCTGGACGCTGCACGATGGGCCGCCGTACGCCAACGGCGATCTCCACATGGGGCATTTTCTCAACCGAGTCCTTAAAGACGTCTTCGTTAAGCTGCATTTGCTCGAGGGATATCGAGCCGCATTTACTCCCGGCTGGGATATGCATGGCCTCCCGATCGAGATGGAGACGCTCCGCCATCTCGGCCTCGACTTCCGCAAGATCGATCCGATCGTCTTGCGCGATCAGTGCCGCGAACGTGCTCTCCACTGGCTCGACGTACAACGTGAGACGATCTTGCGGATGGGCGTGCTGGGCGACTACGCTCACCCATACCGCACCATCGACCCCTCCTTCGAAGCGACGATCGTCGAGACACTCGCGACGCTCGCCGAGAACGAACAGATTTATAAAGGTCTTCGTCCGACACTCTGGTGCACGCATGATGAGACGGCGCTAGCCGAGGCCGAGATTGAGTATCGCGAACGGATATCGCCCTCGGTCTACGTTCGTTTCTCAGCCGACACGCAACAACGACGCGATGTGCTTGGTCGCTTCGACCTCTCTCCAACCGCCGAACTGCCAGAGCATCTCTCCGTCGTCATCTGGACGACGACACCTTGGACGTTACCCGCCAACGCCGCCGTCGCAATACGCCCGGATGCCCCATACAGTCTCTATCGAGCCAGCATTACCACAACGGAGGGCACGCGTCGCGAAGAGCTGCTCATCGTTGCCCAGGCTCTCGGGCCAAGTCTCGCGGTTATTTACGAAGAAGCGGCACGTGCAGCGGCAACCGACGCCGATATCGCCGAAGTCAGTCTCGTCGAAGTCGCCACGGCGATCGGCGATGCACTCGTAGGCGCGCCGTTGCGCCATCCCTTCCTCGATCGCGATTCACGGATCGTCGGTGCCGACTACGTCGAGCTTGATACCGGTACCGGCGCAGTACATACCGCACCAGGGCATGGAGTCGATGACTTTCGCACCGGGCAGCGTTTCGGCTTACCGACGCTCATGCAGATCGATGATCAAGGGCGCTTCACGGAGGCCGGCGGCGCATACGCCGGACTGACCGTCGCCGAAGCCAATCCGCGTATCATCGCCGATCTGCACGCCAACCATGCTCTGCTGAGTGCGGGCGAGTATCAACACTCGTACCCCCATTGCTGGCGCTGCAAGAACCCGGTCATCTATCGTGCCACTGCGCAGTGGTTTATCTCAATCGATGCCAATCGTCTCCGGCAGCGCACGCTCGATCAGCTAACCTCGGTCGTCTGGAGCCCCGGTTGGGGCGAAGGCCGAATGCGCCAGATGATCGAGAATCACCCCGAATGGTGCATCTCACGGCAACGCACCTGGGGTACGCCAATCCCGGCCGTCACCTGCACCGCCTGTCGCACGGCGATTCTCGACCCCGACGTCGCTCGCATCGCGGCGACCCGCTTTCGTGAGGTTGGGGCGAATAGCTGGTGGATCGATGAGTTGAGCAGTTTTCTGCCGCCTCACTTCGCCTGCCCGCAGTGCTCGGGTACGACCTTTGAGCGCGAGCATGCGATCGTCGATATCTGGTTCGAATCGGGGATCACTCATCTCGCCGTCTTAGGTCGAGAGCATCGCTCGTGGCCGGCCGATCTCTACCTTGAGGGCAGCGACCAATACCGTGGCTGGTTTCGCAGCTCGCTCCTCACCGCCGTCGCGACACGCGGCGTCCCGCCGTATCGACGAGTGCTCTCAACAGGCTGGGTCGTCGATGCGCAGGGTCGAGCGATGCATAAATCAGCCGGCAATTATCTCGGCGCGCGCGACGCGATGGGCAAGTACGGCGCCGATGTGCTACGCCTCTGGGTCGCATCGGTCGAGTTTACCGCCGATGTTCGCCTCGGTGAGAGCCTGCTTGAGAACGTCGCACACGTCTATCGGAATCTCCGCAACCGACTGCGCTTCTTACTCTCGACCGTCGACGACCTGACGCCATCGTTGCTCGTTGCACGCGAGCGCCTCGAGCCGCTCGATCGACTCGCGCTGGCGGCGCTCGATCGCTTGACGACGACCGTCCTTGAGGCATACCACGAGTACCGACTGCACGATGTCTATCTTGCACTGATCGCATTCGACGCCGAGGAGCTTTCACGGTTCTACCTCGATGCCCTCAAGGATCGACTCTACTCGAGCGCAGCACATTCACCGCGACGGCGCAGCGCCCAAACTGCCTGTTTACTCATGCTCCAGCGATTGGTTACGCTACTTGCACCGGTGCTCTCGTTCACGGCCGAAGAGGCATGGCAACATCTCCCTGAGCAGCTCCGAGGCGAGAAGCAGAGCGTCTTTGAGCTCGAGCTCAAGATGCCCGCCAAACCGTCGAAGAGCGATCTTGCACTCTGGGATCTTCTTAAAGATCTGCGAACGGCCGTATCGGCCAACGAATCGGCTCGTGACTTTGAACTGCATGCGACCCTACGCGCCGATGCCGATTATGCCGCATTGACCAGCCTCGGCGACAATCTCCGCGAGGCGTTGATCGTCTCGCAGTTGCGCCTCGAACGTGAGGTTGGGATCGCCTCGACCAGCATCGAACTCGAACTCGCGAGTGGAGCAAAGTGCGCTCGCTGCTGGAAAGTGCTCCCGAGCGGCAACGATCCGCAGCTACCCGATCTCTGCCAGCCGTGCACGGAGATCGTCGCGGCGCTCTAACGCTCCGATCGCGATCGTCACGACCGCGACGTCGTCGTGAGGCAAATGCTCTTCATCCACGCGCGCGCTGAGCACCGCATGGGCTATACGTTGCGCCGGATGGGCATCGGCGCTGACATCGGGGTCGCTGAGCGCGCTACGGAGCAGACGCTCCCCTTCAGCCGTGTCGTGATCTTCGTCGAGAAGTCCGTCGGTATAGGCGACAAACAGATCGCCCTCTTCAAACGTGATCGTACTCGTCTCGTAGCGACATCGTTCGGCACCGAGCGGGACACCGGGCCGGCTCGGCAGCTCCCGTACCGTACCCGCACGACTACGAATCAACGGAGCGGGATGACCGGCGATCGCGTAGGTTAAGCGGCGAGAATCAGGCTCGATGATCGCGGCGATCGCGGTAGCGAGTCGCTCCTGTTCGTCATCGAGTTCGAGCGTACGATGCGCCAAAGCGAGCATCTCGGCAGGCTGCGACGTGACGAGAGCCGCGACGCGAAGTGCTTGTTTGACGTGACTCATCGTCGCGGCGGCGTGCATCCCATGCCCCATAACGTCACCGATCGAGAAGACGATAAGGCCGTCGGCCAAGCGGAAGACATCGTACCAATCGCCACCGACCAAACGCCGCGATGTCGCCGGGGCGTAGTAGGCATCAAAACGGAGACCGGCGATCTGCGGCATCACCGTCGGCAACGCAGCGCGTTGAAAGATGCGGGCGACCTCGCGCTCACGGTCGTAGGCATCGACGACCCAGCCGAGCGCCTCGCAGAGCCTTCGATGCGTCTCAATCCCTGGCGGCTCGCTCACCGTACTTCCCCTTCCCTCCGCTAGAAGGCAGCCCTGCCCTGAGCCTGAGATGCCCCTCCAAAGGGGATTCGGCGAATCGCTCCCCAACGTTGCGCTCCGAATGCCTACACGATCATCGCTCCTTCTCAACTGCCCGCTCTGTGGTCGTCGAGTCGACGATGACGGCGTCATGCTGCAATGCCCCCAAGGTTGTACGAGCCTGCTGCAGAGCGAGTACGCTGAACAACTCTTTCGTCCCGACGCTCTCTACCAGGGACTCGCCCGCTACCACCGATGGCTACCCGGTCTGCCGGAGGCAATCGAGGCGGGTGAACCGGCGATCCTACCCGGGGGAGCACTCGGTCACGAGTTGGGCATCGAGCGCCTCTGGCTCGCTTTGAGCGGCGATGCACCGCAGCACGGAGCGACTCTTACCGCCGGGTCGTTTAAGGCGCTTGAAGCGGGTGCCGTCCTCGCACGCCTCGCCGAGGCAGAGGGTGCTCCGATTCTCACGCTTGCATCGGCCGGCAACACGGCCGTCGCTTTCGCCGAAGCTTGCAGCACCCAGCGGCGCGCCTGCGTTATCGTCATCCCCGAGCGCGTTCAACGAGAGATGCGACTCGCCACACCGGTCGCTCCCTGGGTCGTTATCGTCACCCTACGTGACGCAAGCTACGACGATGCGATCGGCTACGCACAGCGCATCGCCGAGCAACCGGGTTTTGTGCTCGAAGGCGGCGTACGCAATATCGCGCGACGCGACGGACTCGGCAGCGTGCTGCTCTTTGCTACCGAACGCATCGGACGCATCCCCGATCTCTACGTACAAGCCGTCGGCAGCGGTGCCGGCGCGCTCGGCGCTCTCACGATGGCGGAGCGACTCCGTACCGACGGACGCTTCGGTACGCACCGACTCCGACTTGCACTGGTACAGAATGCGCCGTTCATGCCGCTGGTGCGCAGTTGGCAGGCTCAGAGTCCGACGCTTATCACCGACCCACCGAGCGAGGCACGGGCACACGTCGCCGCCATTGCCGCGCAGGTCTTATCGAACATGGCACCACCGTACGCGATTACGGGAGGCGTCTACGACGCTTTACGCACGAGCAACGGCGTCATGTGTGCGGTCGATAACGATGCGATCGCTGCGGCGAGTGCGCGACTACAGCAACACCTCAACATCATTCCTGATCCGGCCGCCGCAGCGGCGTTGGCCGGACTCAAGAGTCTTCTCGCCTCCGGCAGCGTCTCGCCGGATACGGAGATCTTGTTGCACTTGACCGGTGCGACGCCGGTATCGGCGATGCGGGAGCATCACTTCCCCACGACGATCGCCGCGATGCCCGGCGAAGAGGCCGCACCCTTCGCCGAGCGTATCGTCGAGATCCGCCGACACCTTGAGCAGGCCCTCAGATGAGCGAGCGTGCGGCCGGGCACGGGATACGATGCGGCTCGATTCTGCTGGTCGGCAGCCGCGATCCCCATCTTGCTCTCTCGCTGCAGCAACGCGGTCTCTCCGTCGTCATCATTGACGAACGCCCCGAGATGGTGCTCGTCCATCGCGAGCGAGGGCATATCGCCACGCGGATCGCGTACGACACGCTGCGCGATCTCGAGTATCCCGTCGACCACGTGCTGCTAGGCGATGGGATGCGCGAATTACCGAGCGCACGCATCGCTCAGGTGATAGACGATGCGTGGCGCCTCGTCGCACCCGGGGGGCGACTCGTCGTTGCTTCACCACTACCCAACCCGTACGATCGACCCGAAACCATCGCCGAACTCTGCCCGGGACAGAGCGCGATACCGCAGGCAGACCGCACCGAACATCCTTGGTTCTCGGCACGTCGTGCCCCGACAACAACATGCACGATACTCTGGGACGGCAGCCTCTCTCCGGCGATCGATAAAGAGCTGGGGGAGCAGAACATCGTGCTGGTACGCAACCTCTTCCGTACTCTTCCTCCGACGATCGCGTTACGCTGCACCGCCAAGACCTCGGCGATACCGGAGACGCTCACTCCGACGATGATAGCTCATCCGCCGGCGATCGTCGTACGCCACCGCTGGCCACTCGCCAGACCGCATCAGCTCGCTCAGCGGGTTGTTGGGTTGCTGCCGTACCGGTTCACGACGTTGCCACCGGATTGGTCGACGGAACACCTCAACGATCTCGACGAACTGTGGACGCCTCACGGCCACCTCGCAGGTTTCGCGGGAGTACGTGCGCTACCGGTGCTCGCTGCGGCATGTGCCGGTGAGGCGACCTGGGAGGCGGCGAGCGCAGAGATCGCCTCTCACCTACGGCGACTCGCCGTCGATCTTGGCTGGTACGAGGACATCGCCGTATGAAGCCACTCGTCTCGATCTGTATCGCATCGTATAACTACGCTCACTTTCTTCAGGCGACGTTGGATGCGGCGTTGGCGCAGCGGTATCCGCATATCGAAGTGATCGTCAGCGACAACGGATCGACCGACGGCACCTTCGATCTGCTCGCACGCTACGCAGATGATTCACGCGTGCGGCTCTTTCGCAACGACGAGAACGTTGGCATCGATCGTAATTTCAACTTGGCCGTCGAACGCGCAACGGGGACGTTCGTCGTGCCGTGCAGTGCCGACGACATCTTGCTCCCGACCATGGTCTCGGATTCTATGGCGTTGATCGAAGCACACCATGACGCGCTCGACGTCGTCTATACGCCGTACCTCGATACCGATGCAACCGGCGAGCAGGTCGGTGTGCCGTACTGCACCGGGTATCTGCCTTTTCCGTACGCCGGCGGGCGCAATGAATTTCGCCGCCTTCTCTGGGGCGCCCATTGGCATGTGCCGTCGCTGCTCATACGCCGCACATCGTTTCTGGCCTCAGGCGGCTTCAACGCACGAGCGACGACGCAGGGCGACTGGCATCTCTTCTTGCAACTCGCCGAACGCGATACCCGTGTCGGCTACCTCCCGACAGTCGGGGCGCTCTATCGCAAACATCAGAGCAATTACAGCAAAGCCGAGACCTTCGTCGGTAGCGCTCGCGAGATGCACGACTATCTGTTACGGCTCGCCGATTTTGCGAACGATCGCAACGCATGGCGCCTCGAGGGCGTCGTCCCCCGTCTCATCGGACAGCTCGAAAATCTCTGGCAGAATCGTTCGCCGCAGCAGAACGACCTGCGTTTCGATCTTGCCTGTGCAACGCACCGTGAGCGCCTGCGACGCTACGCCACCACGCCGACGCCACGCCCTGCCGATACGCCGGAGGCTCGTCTCTCGGTCATCGTAACGACGCAGGCTGAGGATCCGAACGCGTTACGCGACGCCTTGCAAAGTCTTGCGACTCAGAGATGGCGCGACTTTGAGGTGGTGCTGCTTCAGCACGGCGGCCATTGCCTCGAGCCCTGGATCGCTTCGCTCGGTCTCGAGTTGCGAATCAGATATCACTATCTGCCGATCATGATCAATCACGGTGTCGCGCTGATCTTGGCGACACGTCTTGCAGCAGGCGAATTGCTCTGCTACTTAGCCGAGACGGATCGATACGAACCCCATCATCTCAGCGATCTCGTCGAAGCACTCGATGCAACGGGGACGGAGGCGGTCTATAGCGGCTGGCACGGTGCGAGCGGCTCGGATGATCTCTTGGTTCATCCGAGCATACCGCTGAGCGCGATCTTGCTCCGTACACGGCTTTTGGACGTTGAAGAAGGCTCGTTCTTCCCTACGGAGTTTGATTCGCTTCTCTTCACCACGTGGGCACTCGTCATCCAACTCGCCGCGCAACGCCTCCTCATACCGACGCCGCACGTAACGGTGACTCGGCAGAATGCACGAGAACGGATGAACGCTGCGCCTGCCGATCGCGAGCGGCAGATCAACGCATTCAGGCAGATGTATCGCCTCTTCCCAACCGAGGACCACGGCGTACGCGATCGTCGAGAGGCATGGTTACGGGGGCTTTAACGAACGGCTCACGACGAAGAATACAGGACTCCCCATGAGGAGGGCGTAGCCGTCGGCTATGAGCATGACGCAGCAGCATAACGCCAGACAGGCGACGTATCCCATCGCCTCGATATTCCTCGAACGCTGGTCGCCACGTGCCTTCACCGGCGAGAGCATCGGCGAAGAGACGTTGGCGAGCCTCTTCGAGGCGGCGCGCTGGGCTCCGTCAGCGTTCAATGCCCAACCGTGGCGGTTTCTCTACGCTCGACGTGAGAGTCCCTCATGGAATACCTTTCTCGATCTCCTCGCCGAAGGGAATCGTGGTTGGGTACAGCACGCCGCCGCGCTGGTGGTCATACTCTCAAAGCTAACCTTTATCGCACCGGGCGGCACGGAGGCCGTGCCGTCGCCGACCCATGCCTTCGATACGGGTGCCGCCTGGATGGCCTTGGCGCTCCAAGCACGCCACGTCGGCTGGGATGCACACGGCATGGCCGGCTTCGATCACGATCGTGCACTGCAAGATCTACACGTTCCATCCGGCTATCGTGCCGAGGCGATGATCGCCATCGGCAAACAGGGCGACCCAAGCTCGCTGCCCGAGCACTTGCGCAAGCGCGAGGCGCCCAACGATCGTCTGCCGCTCGACCAAATCCTCTTCGAAGGAGCCTTCCCGACCCAGCCCGGCACGATCCAATGACGACCCGGACGCTCGTCCTTGCCGGCGGCTGTTTTTGGGGGATGCAAGAGATGTTCTCCGCCCTCGCGGGCGTTCACGATACCGTTGTAGGATACACCGGCGGCGCGGCCGAGACGGCGAATTATCCCGATGTCTGTACCGGGCGTACGGGGCATGCCGAAGCAGTACTCATCGAGTACGATCCGAGAATCCTCACCGAGGCGACGCTCTTCGAGATTTTCTTTACGGCGGCGCACGATCCGACCCAGGTCAACGGGCAAGGCAACGACATCGGTACGCAGTATCGTTCAGCGATCTTTACGACGACGGTTGAACAACGCGAAGCCGCCGAAGCCGCGATCGCCCAGTTTGCACCGCGCTTTCGCGCGCCTATCGCAACCACCGTGCAACCGCTGCAACATTTCTATCCCGCCGAGGCCGAGCACCAACATTACGCGGCACGCAACCCGACGAATCCGTATATTTTGCTGGTGGATCGCCCCAAAATGCAGCGCCTTGAGCAGCTTTTTCCCAGTTGTCTGGCTAAGCGAGAGTCACGATAGCGGCGACCGCCTCATGCACGCGCCGGGCGGCGGCGCGACGGTACGGCGGATCGGCACGATGGTACGGAGCGATCATCGTCGCGTTCGCCTCGAAACAGACGACACGTCCCTCGCGGTCGATCGCGAAGTCGATTCCGCCGTACTCGAGAGCCAGCATCTTCGCAATGCTCTGCAGACTCTCCCAAGCCGCCGTCCCCAACGCGGCGACGGGGTCGCGGAGAAAGACCTCTTCTTCTCGCTGAAGCTCCACCGAGAGAGGCGTCTGAGAGGTTGCATAATGCACTTTCCACTGCCGACTCATCGCCAAGTGAACGGGATAGAGACGGCCGCCGATCGTCATGACACGATACTTCCGCACCCAACCATCGACGTCGCGCAGATCGATGAACTCGGCGACGGCAATCTCATCGCCCGGCAGAGAGGCAAGAATCTCGGCGACGTGGGTCTCGGAACGTACAAGCTCGCAATGTTGGCCGGTATGGTAGCCTAACGATCGTATGATCAATGGATAGTGCCACGGTCTTGCAGGATCACGAAGCAGGTCGATAAGCATGGAGCGAGGGGTGGAGCACAGACGTGGAACAGAGACCCCTGGGAGTTCGGACAGGCGTTCTGCGTTTACTACACGTGCTGTCGCCAACACGGCAGCAGGCGCATTGAGAAGACGGGTCGCCGACTCTGGAAAACGCGGCAGCATGGCACGCAGGGTAGCGCCGCAACGATCGGCATCGCCGATCGCTTGAAAGACGATATCGTGTGCCGGGAGCCTCGGAATGTCGTCGAGATACTCGGCGACTACCTTAATCACCGTCACGTCATCGGTCGAGAGATAGGGACTGGTATCGACATTCCCACCCAAAGCGGAGACGACCAACAGCACACGCAGCGCCTCAGGGTTCTTACGACAAGGCGCAATCGTCAGCGCGCGACCGACAAAAGCGTGAGCGCGGTGATACGCTGCGCGCACGGTATCACCGAGACGCTGCGCGGTATATGCGGCGCCTTCATGTGCGAGACGATGCGCCGGGTTGTAGAGAAGGGCACGGTCGTACCACATCTGCGCTTGCGACCATTCACACCGATCGTGAAAAACGTGAGCGAGTTGAGCGAGAATCTCGGCATCCTGGGGAGCCAGCTCTGCGGCCCGTAAAAGCGCAGATTGAGCGGCGTCAAGCTTGCCGCACAACGCCGCATGTTGACCGAATCTGCGTAAGGTTTCGGGATCGTCTGGTCGTTGCATCACTTCAGCAAGGAGATGATGTTCCAGCATATCGGCATGGCGCACACCGACTCTATCGGCAGTCAGGCAAGAAAACGGAGAAGCAATGTCATGAAAATCTCATGGTACATACACGCTGGATCGACGTATTGTTTCAAGGGGCGCCACGCGACGCTCGCCAACAGCGATGTATGGAACGTCGATATTTTTCGTCTCAACGACTACGATTCGCCGGTGCATTGATCACCGTTGCCTTACTCCTGACCATACTTGTACCACCACTACTGCACTGTTGGAATATGCTCTCACACACCGAGCATATCTCCCAGAGTGATCTCGATCAGCGATACAGCGACTGTCAACAACGCCACAGCACGTCGGTCAATAGTACACGCTTTAGTATCTGCAAACCCAATCCATCGACGAGCTTCCGTGTCCTTGGCATCTATGTCGCACATGATGTACCATGCACATGCGTACGACTCGATGCTACCACACTCAATACAGAGACTGACGATGCAGTTCAACGCAGATGCTGGCAAACGCTCACCAAACCGCTCCAGCACGCTATTCTTGTTCTTGCTCTTTTTCTGGCATTCTGGTTTCTCTTACCACCACTTCGCAAAATCTCATAAAATGACAATATACGGTCAGAGTGAAAGGGTGAGCAGGAACTCTTTGTTCATGGTATCACCTCTGTTCTTACTTACTGATGACGGGAGAAATCGATGCAACAAGAGAGACGTCTATCTCGCAAGCAACTCGGCGGCATATTTGCCGGCGGCGTAATCGCAGCGACAACGACCTCGGTACTCGCAGCATCTCCCATGATGACCGCTATCCCCGTGATCGGCGATGATGCGTTCGAGATTCTTGAGCATGATCATCGTCGCATCAAGACCTATCTTGAGCGCTTAATTAACGATAGCGCAACACGACGTGATACCCTGATGAACCTCAGCACTTTATTCACGGTGCATAATGCAACCGAGGAGAACTATGTTTACCCCGCGGTTGCAAACATCGCCCATCTGCCGAACGATGCCGCCGAGCTTTTTCACCAGCAAGATGAGGCCAAATCGGTTGTCTGGTCGCTGCACCATATCGGAAGAACCCAAGGGTACGACTCGCAAGCCTTTACCGAGATGGCAACGACCTTGCTGCATGCCGCACTGAAGCATGTGCATCTCGAAGAGAGTCGTGATTTCCCAAGATTGCGAGCGGCCTTGGGTCCAGTACATCTCGCCGAACTCACACATGAAGTGCGACAGTTTAGGAGTCGCTTCTCTTAGGACTCCTGGTGCAGCGTCCCGTCGAGGTAATACCAGCGGCCATTCTCCGCGACGAAGCGACTCGTTTCGTGTAGGATGCCAACGCCCTGACCCAGCCGATGATATGCTTTAAACTCGACGGTCGCATGCACACCCTTTGCCCAGGACTGCACCACCTCAAGCTTCAGCCAACGGGGATTGGCGGCGAGTGCCAGAGAGGGAGGGCGCGTCGACGGATGCCACGTCGCTTCAAGATATGCTCTCTGTGAGCGTGCATAGGCCGTATAGCGCGATCTCATCAAGGATTCGGCGTTGGGCGCATGCTTCAGACCGAGAAGATACGGCCCACAGCAATGTGCATAGCCTTGTCCCGAGCCACAAGAGCATTCATCCCGCACGATCGTGCCTGGATACCTCACGGCCACCCTCTCTCCTGCCATCGACGGTCGTCAGAAAGATGCCGAGAAGAACGAGCGGAGCGCCTATGAGCAAGGTCGCTCCAAGCGGTTCGCCGAGGAGCAACGCGCCGAAGAATACGCCGAAAAGAGGCTCCAAGTTCGTGAAGATCGATGCGCGCATCGTACCGATGCGCTGAACGCCGTCGTAATACCAGACGTAGGCGAGGGCACTGCCGAAGACGCCCATATAGATGAGGGCTCCACTCCGAGACAGGGTCGCAAGCAACGGCAACGTAGCCGGTAGTCGTGGCCACGCCAAGGCGAGCAGGATGCCTGTGCCGCAGAACGTCGAGGTCGCCGTCATATCGAGCGATGCTTGGTTCTCAGATCGGGCGAAGGCGTACCGACCAACGAGCGTAGCGCCGGCCCACGCGAGGACCGCGACAAGCATAAAGAGGTCGCCTTCGTAGAGGTGGAGCGAGAGAATGCCGTGATCGTTATCGGTGAGAACGAGTGCCACGCCGAGTAGGGCGATAGCGATGCCCACGCGACGACGCATCGTGATCGGCTCGTGGAAGAAGCACGTGGTAATAACCGCCATAAGGATCGGGAACAGGGCACTTAGGAGCGCCGCTCGTCCTGCCGTAATCGTACGCATGGCATCAAAGAAGCAGACGTTAAAGAGCGCGACACCGAGCGCACCGATGGCGATCGCAGGGTATCCGATAGGCAATCGGCGGCGGCGCCAGTCGCCACGGATACCGAGGACGATCAGCAAAGCGACGCTGGCGACAGAAAACCGAAGCGCTGCAAGAACGGTCGGCTCGTGTACGACGGCGAGGAAGCGAGCGGCGACAACATTGCCGCCCCAGAACATCGAGACGAGGGAGAGACGGAGCGTCGTGAGGATAAGGTCTCGCGGCCGTACCGCCGATGAAATGCCGCTTTTCGGATTATCGATGAGAGGTGGCTCCGATTGGTGGAGTACGCAGGGCAACGATACCAAGAATGATACGGGATTGGGACTCCGACGGCCTAGAAGTCATTCCAAAACTTCTTGCTTGGTTGCATTGAGCTGGATCGATTGCTGTTGAATGATACCAGTATGACGTGGCATCATCGTACTGATAGACAGTGATCTGGAGTGGCTTCGTGCTTGTGACACCGATTTAAGCCAGTCATCGCAGGCAACTGCGAAGCGGGCCCTCACGTATAAGCAAGCCAGACGCTATATCAGCCTTCATGCCAATGACCTTCCCATGTGAATCAAGGATAACAGAGGATTCGCGGCATATGGTAATGCTTATGAGAGATCACTATCAACAGTGCTGAATGCAAAGTCAGCCAACGAGCGTAATACTCGCCAGAAGCAGGCTATCCGCGAGGTCTTTCTTCATTCCGTTCGTCCCCTGTCCGTTGAAGAAGTTCTTGAGGCTGCGGTCGATCATGGCGCAGAAGTCAGCCTACCGACGGTCTATCGTAACGTTCGTTCTCTTCTCTCTGAAGGATGGCTAGCTTCAGTCGAGCTTCCGGGCCGAACTCCCGTCTACGAGACTGCCGAGCGAACTCATCACCACCATTTCAATTGTATCTCTTGCAATCGCGTCTTCGAGCTTGAAGGCTGCGAGGCACCGAGGATGCACGTCCCGCCAGGCTTCACTGCAGTAGATCACCACGTTACCGTTACAGGCTACTGTCAGGGATGTACTCGTAAGCGACCGACACGGAAAGCCTCCTAATGCAAAGAGCGCGCATGAGAGCAACGGCACTCTACCTTGCGGCGACTATTCCTTTTGGGATAGCGGTACATCTTTTCGCTGAAGCGAGTGCTGTTGGTTTCGCACATATACACTTGGTTTTTTGGCTTCGACACTGCTATCTTGTCGGCATCGGGCTCTTGGGGACACTGAGCTTTGTCCACTTGCTCCGCTCTTATCGCATTAGTTCAATATTTTGCATCCATGCTTTGCGTCATCATCTTCCATATCAGGGTCGAGGCTTACGCTACTTTTTTCTCTCAAGTAGCTACCAGCTCGGTTTCTTTGGCATCACGTTAGCGACCGAACACGACTCTCTGGGTCGTGGTGATTGGATACTAGGCGGAATCGTCGCGCTAATCACTGCCGCAGTAGGTTCCATACTGCTAAGCCTACTTGCCACGCGCATTGAACACGTGATCGATGCATGGTACCTGCGCCGTGAGTTACATTCGCCAACGTCTAATTTTCGCCAACATGGCTTTGAACTACGCAGGCACTGTTTTGTTGATACGGGATACGGCCAAGTTATTGGTAGTCGACCTCCTCCATTAAGCGCAGCATTTTAAGAACGCCCTGGCGTTTTGGATTTTCCGTTCCGTAGGTGGATCCGCCGTGAGCGTGATGCACATGCGACGCTTTCTCCTCATTGCTGCTTTTTGGAGTTGTATTGTGTTTGGTTTTGAAAACGGCCGACGTCGTTCGGCACGCCGTTTCGGTGCATACAGCATCGCGCTTGCTCTTGTCACGAGCATGGCTCTTTCCGTCGCGTTGCCTACGTCGGTTTTTGCAAATGCCCAGTCACTCGTTCGTGGACAGGTATTAGACGTAGCCGGACACCCTATACCAGGAGCCATCATCGCGCTCGATGGACAGAATATACGTTTGCATACTCAATCAGACATGCAAGGTAACTTCGCTTTTAACACCGCCGCGATTGGTGAGTATCATCTTACAGCGAGCTTATCAGATCTTAAAGCCGTTTCGGACGTTATCGTTACGGGAGATGTCACAAACGTTGTCATGACGCTGTCTCCCCTTAAGGAGATTGGCTCGATACACGTGTATACCAACCCGCCCTCTCAACATTCCGGCACAGACGTTACCATCACAAGCGCGCAGCTTGCCCACTCGCCTAGTTCAATGACGCTTCCAGACATTCTCACACAGTTGCCATCGGCAGCGCGCGGATCAAATGGCCAAATTCATATTAACGGCGATCATAACGGGATCAACTATATCGTCGATGGTGTGCAATTGCCAAGTTCGCTCAATCGTGTATTAGGGAATGAGATTGACCCAACGGACATTGGATCGATTGTAGCGCTAGAAGGAGCCTATCCAGCTGAGTATGGTGACCGTTTTGCGTCAGTTATTGAGATCGGCACCAAGACACCTACGAGTCCAGCTGGTACAAACGCTTCAATTGAAGCGGGATCTTTCGGCACACTCGATACAACGGTAGGATATCATACGCCGCTTTCCGGCGGAGGCGGCATTACCGTCGGCTTACGAAATGCCACAACAAATCGCGGTATCGATCCAGCCGTATCCAACTTCGTACATGACCGGTCAAGCGACGCTTCACAATTCGTTCGTGTTACGCTTCCGGCACATGGGACAGACACGATTAACGCAGATCTACTTCACTCAAACCAAACGTTTCAAATCCCACCCGATACAGCGAACGGCATCCCAGCCAATACGGATGATAATGAATATCAAGACGACACATTTGCATCGCTGATATATCGTCATGATATTAACGGACACGGATCGTTGTCATTCGGACCATCGTTAAAAATTTCACGCATTCTCGATACTCCGGATCAAGCAAACGATTTGAGTCCTGGTTCTTCGCTCCCGGCTCCCGGAGGAACAAACTGCACCGATTTCTCTGATTGCCAATATTTTTCAGCAAGTGGTGATCGTTCTTCGCATGACTATCGTTTTAATGGGGACTACGTACTCCGTTCTCCACACCATGTCATACGTGCCGGCGCGCTTTATGGAACAACGATCGTACAGAAGAATTATGCGATCACGCTGCAGCCCTATTCATCGCTCAATCCAGTCGGGACATTTACAGCTACGGATACATCGCCCAACACCGCTCACCAACAGGAAGCCTATCTTCAAGATAGCTGGTCAATGGGGAAAACCTATCAATTGGATTATGGCTTGCGAACAGATGCGTTTCAGATTTTTTCTGATCAGTTCAATAGAGGATTCAGTCAAACTAGCCCGCGCGTAAAACTCACTCGTATTTTTACGCCACGAGCAAGCGTCTATGCATATTATGGCCGACTATTCGTTCCTTTTTCGTTTGAGAACGTTTCTCCACAAACAGCGGCTTCGTTATTTACCACAAGTAACGCACCAGGAACGACGTTTGATCTTAAGCCGCAACGAGATTCTCTCTATGAGATTGGCGGGCATATCCCACTAGGCGCGGGTGAGCTTGGAATGCGCCTATCGCATAAGGTCTCGACCGACTGGATTGACGACACACAAGTTGGCGCGACCGACCTGCATCAAGACATCAACTTTCCGCAAGGGCGTGTCGATATTCAAAGCGCGTATTATCAACATCCGTTACCACGCGGAGGACGCAGCTATCTTGCAGTAACGCATAGCATTGCGGTCAATAGTGCCAATTGCGAGACGCAACTATTGCAAAACTGCGCACTCGGAGGACAAGCTGGAGGAGATTTCGTCCAGGCCGATCACGACCAACATTACAGTGTCATTGGTGGATTTTTACTGAACGATCGTCGTCGTGGCTGGTTCTCAATGGACACCGAATATGGTAGCGGACTTTCGCTAGGAGATCCAACAATCTGTCCAAGCGACAATGCAATAAACTGCAAGGTCCCGCCGCATTGGATTTTTGACGCTGAAAAGGGTTTTGCACTTAGTCCCGATACGAGTCTATCACTATCGATGCGAAACCTTCTCAATGACCATTATGCGCTGACGCTAGATAGTTCGCTGCAGGGCACGCACTATGCAGCCCCACGCACTATCTATCTAACGCTGACGTATCGCCAACAATAAGATCGTGCTACCGGCATACAAAGATTTAGGGATTCTTTGTATGCCGGACACCCTTTTGAATCGCACGTTCTTGTGCGCAGTACGAGTGGCATCATCGACTATTCCCATATTTCGTCTATGCTTCGAAGAAATCGTCAGGGGATTTTTTTCGTAAAAAGCTTGGGATCTCGAATGCATTCGCATACGTAGACATTAAACTCCCTGCTGTCAATGGGTCCTGATTCTTGGCATTTGATTATATTATGAGCGAGGTTCAGCTCCAGAGAAGCAGCCGTACTTTAGCTATTGCTGGCCCCATAGTCGTTTTTACCACTGGTCTGGTGCTCTTTGTGGCAACGTCGTATTCGGTTTAAGCCGAAAGTTCAAAAATGCGATCATATTGAGAAGGATATTTCAATATCATTAACAAGTAATGATTGAGAATCTCGTTTTTACAAGGATTGCAGTTGCTAGAATGATTAACTCAGTGAATCCACAAGGGCTTAGCTCTCCGTACTCAGTTCCAGATGATAGCAAGCTTCCGAAAAATCCCACATCGGGACAAAAAAGTCCGTCAACTGCCGCCGACCATTCTTTGACGAAAGATGACAGTATCGAGGCATCTCGCGATGAAAATCGTGGTTCAAGCGGCTCCGAGGCTTTTTTAGCAGCCGGGGTCTTTGCCGGACTTGGCGTTGCGGTTGGAGTGTGTATCGATGCAGCACGTCGCTGGCGCAAAGAAAATGCCACGCCACGCAAGAGCAAAAGTGCTGCGCCCGCTAAGAATCATGCTCATGTAAAACCATGCTCTCATACCTGCACATCGCACACGCACCAACCGCACCTGCATGCGTAAGGTAGGAACACCCTCGACACCATCAGCCGCAGCGCGCGCTGCATTTGCGATGGCTCATGGCCCCGGGTGCCCCTGCGGAGGATGCGCAAGTATGCGAATGCTGGTCTTTACTCCGCAAGGAGCCACGACTGAAACTTTGCTCCAGGGTGACACTATAAATGAGAATCGTGGTTCAAGCCGCATCCAAGCGCTTCTCGGACTCGGAGTCATCGGCGGACTTGGCGTTTCGGGTGGAGTGTGTATCGATGCAGCACGTCAGTGGCGCAAAGAAAATGCCACACCACGCGAGAGCAAAGGTGCTGCGCCCGCTAAGAATCATGCTCATGTAAAACCATGCTCTCATACCTGCACATCGCACACGCACCAACCGCACCTGCATGCGTAAGGTAGGAACACCCTCGATACCATCAGCCGCAGCGCGCGCTGCATTTGCGATGGCTCATGGCCCCGGATGTCACCAGCCCTGAAAAGTCGTGCGCGACTTCTCGGGATAGAGGCCACTGGTCTAGGACTTGATGCAGTCTTCCTCACAAAACTGGGTTGAGTTCCGTCGGATCAGCGCATTCGCATTGTCCAATCTCTGAACTCGGAGGCTCGTAACACGTTATGCCCAGAATAGCCCCCAGAAATGGCCATGTTTACGACTGTCGCGGCCATCAACATCATGACGGTACGCCGCATGGCCATGCACACAATACGGCATCAGCATGCGGAGCTGCCTCATCCGATAGTATTAATTGCAGGCAGGCGCATAGTCATGCCGACAAAAAGACGCCTTTCATCAAGTTTCTTTCAGAACATCCCGCAATAGACACGTTGCAGGCAGGCACTAGTCTCTTGATGATTCCGATGCTGCCAATGATGATCTATTCTCTGGGAAAAACGACATATAACGGCTTCAAAAGCTTAGTTTTTATGCTGATGTGATCCCCTCTTGATCATCAACAACAAACATGCCTTTTGAGGTGGGGTGCCTGGTCGCACCTCGAACGTCTGTTTGCCATTTGACATTTCTCTGTCCATTTATATCTGTGGGCTAAGTTCGTATCACACCCAGGCACCCCACCTCAACCGAATGGCAACCGCCGTCGTGAAACATCAAACCACAACGGGACCACGCATCGTGCAAGCGGAGCTGTGAAGAAGTGGCTAGTTTCGTGGCGTATGGCCACCAAATGGCCACCGAGGTGCGGTCATTACGCGCCTCCGTACAGCGCCCCCAAGAGGCACATCACTCGTCGAGTCAGGCTAGCGGCGAGCAGCTCACGCCCCGACGATCTCCGTAAAAATCTTCATAAAAGCAGCGATGATCTCGTCACTACTGGCGAACGGCAGCGCCTGCGTGACGGCGAGCGCAGCTAACTCGACTTTCCATGCGGGTGGGATTTCACTTTGCGGAGGCCACGAATGCACTCCCCGTTGCTCAAAAACCCGGATACAGGATATCTGCGTCTTCTTCGCATCGAGCTGACCCAAGAGATCAATCAGCACGATATCCAGGATGTCTCTCGCCCGGTTTTCCATCTCGAGTACACGCGGATTGGTGCATGCGTGGAGTTTTTGGGCAGCCTGATCCTCAAGGGTCATACAACGAATAGGAGAGGTGACGGGGAGCCCTAACTCAGCGACCCCGCGAATCAGCGGCGGAACAAAATCTACAGCGGACTGCTCAGAGGGGCCCAAGTCAATCGGCACGTTCGAGATTGAGCGGAACCTTCGCACGGAACGTAAATTCGTCGAAGCCCAGCGCGATGGCACCCTCAAATGCATCAAATCGTTCACGACGCGTTCCGAGCAGCCCGATGTCCATGTCCTTTGTCATACGAACACGATCCGCGAACCGAAGTTCAAGCGCCGCGCCGCCTTTGATGTGATAGTCGGCGATTAGTCCCTCGTCGATTGCCCGTTGTAGAACGCCACATAACGCGAGGAACGCCACCCATCGGCGCAACCGTAACTCGTCGACGTTCGCTTCTTTTGCGACGCGATACAGCGCCTTATCAAGGCGCTCACGCACCATGTGCAATCTTCTCCAATTCGGCAATAAGTCGGCGAGATTCGCGCTCGGTTATATATCCTTCACGACGACCTTGAACAATCGCATCACCCGCAAAACGCATATTGCCGCTTCGCGCAACATCTATAATGGTGCGCGAGACTGAAGTCACCGGCAGCCCCTCGTGTTCAATGATGTCTGCATCTTCAACCAGCGCACGATGAAGTTCAACCCGCTCCAATGGACGACGACGAAAACGAACGTCTGATGGAACCGTCAGGTGAATCCGCGACGGATTTGCATCAGTGAGGGCAAGAATGGCTAAGGCCGTTTCATGCGAAAGGGCAACGCGCGGTCCTCGATGAGACTGCGCCCATAGAATCACTTCGCGGTATGAACCAAGTGAATCGGCCTGAGAATGCGCTAGGCGGTAGACACCACGCGAGACATGCTCTATGAGACCGCGCTGAACCATACCAGCGAGGGCCCTGCGGCTAATCCCCCGCTCGAAGGCTGAACGCGTGGTGACCAAGCCCCCGGCTTCGGAGGCGAGTTCCAAGAGCACATCCAGGTGGGTTCCAGGCATGTCAAAACGTTACCATACAAGTAACATATTGACAAGGTCAGGGTGAGCCAGGTCAGGGTGAGCCAGAGAGGGACCAGTCTGGGGTGAGCAGCACCATTCGCGAGGTCATCGTCGCAATGTTAAAGTGCAACCGAGAGCGCATTATAAGGGAGCAATGGTGACACTGTATCTCGCCTGGCGGCAACCCGACCAACGTTGGTGGCCTGTAGGTCGTCTTGTGCGAGAGGCAGCTGGCACCTACGAATTCAGCTATACCGAAGGCGCATTGGACGCTGCTCGGCTCGCCAATTTTGCCCCGATTTTGAGTTTCCCTGACTTTCGCAGAACATATCGCTCTGAGAGCCTTTTTCCGATGTTCGCCAATCGAATCATGTCGACGAAGCGGGAAGAATACGGTGCGCTCATGCAGGCTTTAGATCTCGAGATCGGAGCCTACAACAACCCCCTGGCAATCCTCGCGCGGACGGGTGGCGAACGAATAACAGACACCTTTGAAGTCTTCCCCTTGCCGACGCGAACAGATGATGGCCGGTATCACGTTCAATTCTTCGTGCATGGGCTTGCCCAGTTGGGCGACGATTTAGAGAATCGAATTTCGCGACTAACGTCAGGCGTGAAGCTCGAACTCGAAGACGAGAACGGAAACGCAGCAGACCCGGATGCGCTAAGGATTATGGCAAAGCTAGACGGTGAGAAGCTTGGCTATGTGCCACGGTATTTTTGCAAGGATATTCGTAGCCTTCGGAGCGCTTTGGGGAACCAGGTTCAGATGCGGGTCCAGCAAGTAAATCCTTCATCAATTCCTCGGCCATACCGGATTTTATGCGAACTATACTCACCCTGGCCTGAGGTCTTTCGACCGTTTTCGGAGCATCAGTTTGCTAGAATTGTGGCTGCAGACATCGCTTGATTTAAACTCGCGCCAGCCCATACACGTGTACAGCAGATCTGATATGGTTGACGTAGATCACGAAATAAATATAAAGACAGTCTGCTATCCCTCCAACTGTCAAGCCAACCTTGACAGTTGGATCTTATGTGGCACTTCATGGAATACGGAGCCACCGGTGCCGTGCAAAACTTGCCGCTGCGGCATCCAAAGCGCAACAGTTCATCCGCGATAGGCCGCAATGAGTTGAGAAACCGCCCAGGCATCGCGCTGACTTGCCGCGAGCAAACCTTTCTCGACATCATCGAGATTTCGGAGGAATGCATAGCGCCGTCGAACAGCCTCGACCCACTTCTCGATCTCGACGGGTGATGTCAAGAATCCAATAGCTTCTTCCTGAAATTCACGCCGCGGACGTGGGCGGAGTATTTCCTCCGGGTCAAAGGGAGCCTTACCTAACCCAGAATTATTGATATCACGCCAGACCTTGAGAATGGTCAAGCGCCGCACAAGACTTTCGTCAAACGGGCGCGAGCTGAACCAGGCTAAATCGTAGAGATCACGGGCCAAACTATCGCGACGATAACGGGCAAGCTTTTCAGCCAAGAGTTCTTCGACTTGGATGACCGGCGTTCGATGCGGCTGAAAACGATAAGCACGATGTATCGGCATCGCAACAGGCTCGGCAAGGTCAGCTTTCAGCCATGGGAGCTCATGCGAGATGTCGATTCGTGCCGGGATTAAGGGTGAGCCAAACGCAGATTTCAGGTGCAATCGTGCACGTCTAGCCGGTACCAATGGCTCAACGACGAAACTGAAGCCGTCGATCGATGCATTGTGAAGATGCTCGAAGACGAGCTCTGCGACATCTTGATCATTAACGGCAAAATCGAGATCAGTGGAAAATCGTCCGGCAGACCCAAGCCTAAACTTTCGAAGCGCTGTGCCACCCTTAAAAACCAATCCTAATTCGAACAGACCAGCCTCGTGCAGCAAGTGAAGCGCATGATCCTGAGCCACATCGATAAGAGCACCATCACGGAATGCCTGGTGCCCCTGATAATGACGAAGCAGTAAACCCTCGGTAATCACGTCTTGAGACTACCAATAAGCAAAGAGTCAACGAGGTTATACTCACGCACGAAGTGCCCGTGGCTGCGGTTACGACCGAAGTATACAAGCCCAGCGGGACGCGCCTTGATCATCAGTTCCTCCGCGAGATGCTTAACGTTCGCACGGTCAGCAAGATAGGCGAGTCTTACCCTGGCGGCTTTCGGCGCTGTTTCCATTTCAGATTCCAAATCACGCAAGTCGGCCAGCTTGAAAGCTTCGTGGAGCCATTCCATAACATTGGGCCAATCGCGATAGTAGTGCGGCACGGTGGCCATCTTCGCAAGGAGAGTAGCCACTCGCCATACCGGCAAGTGATCCTTTTGCTCAGGATCAAGTACTCCCCAAATACGCGTTATGCGGAAATCACTTAAGGCTGGCGGTAACTTCCGCTGATTCGGGTAGGTCGCAAGAACCTGCTTCATCGGCTGACGAGCGCTGAGCCCTTGCAGCCATGCGGCTGAGTCATATGCAAGAGCCACGGGAAGGCTGCGTCGCTGAAGGGTGGCTCGCAGCTCGATGTAGGGATCACCCGAACGAAGAGCTCCAGCCCTCGCGGCAGGTGCAAATTCCCAGCGCCCTCGGGTCCTTAACGGAAGGAGCCAGCCGTGCCGCTGAAGCTCGCGTACGACGACCGCCGGATCTTCTGTGATGCCAAGCTCATGCAGATACCCCCCGACATCCTTGACTGTTAGGATCGCCGGTTGAAAAAGCTCAAGATGCTCAACGACCGCAGCCAGGCGACCAGGAATTGAACGACTCAACTGTCACTTACACCAACTATAATACAGATATTACCCAGCAGTAGTGGGTCCACATGACAGTAGCACCTACCAGGAAAACTGTCAACAAGGCCCCTATATCAAAGTATGGATATGCGTAGTATGGGGGCTACACGACAGTAACATGGTTGATCGATACGCTACCCCACTCTTAGCTTGGAACGGGTGACGGGCATCCCACAGCATCAAGTCTCCCTAGAACGACCTTCCCAAAAGGATGCGGCAGCGCCACAATAGTGTAGCGAATCGATTGACGATACGCGAATTATCATTTATTATCATTTTATGGAAATACATAAGAGGCCCCCTCGCCTCAATTATCGGGACGTCGTCACGGCGGCTGAGAACCTGGCTAGGCAAGGTCTAGAGCCGGGCCCGAATGCCGTATTACGCGAACTCGGTCGTGGGTCACTAACCACAATCCAGAGGCATCTTCAAACTTGGCGGGGGAGGCAGATGCACATTGTAGGCGGACCCATGTCGGTAACAGCTTCGGACGTGGCAAATCTCTCTCCACTTGAGTTCGTTCAATTGATTAACCACCTTGCACGCCGCGAGGCTTTAACTTTAAGCCCCGGAGCAATCGTGGATACCACAGCGGCAATCAATACCCCTGATGGCGGCTTAGATGGCACTGCTCGATGGGACAACGGGGGAAATCCCAACCAATTCTTGCCAGCTCGTGACACTGGCTGGCAGTCGAAGAGTGGCCAACGCCTAAAGCCCTCCCAATTCGAGGCCGAAATTAGAGGCAAGGACGGCGCCCTTCGGCCACTGATAAAGTCGCTTCTTGAGCGCGGTGGGGCCTATGTTATATTTTCTGCGGCAGATATGACGCCGGACGAAAAGCAGAAGGCGCTTGAAAAGATGCACGGAGTAGCTCCAGTTTATACCGGGCGTTTTCATATCATCGCCGGTGATGATATTGCCGCGTGGGCGAGCAAAGATCTCTGGGCACGAACGTTTCTCATTCGAACAGTGGGCCGAAACGGGCCAGGAACCTTGCTCACCTTTGACGAGTGGGGGCATCGATTTAAAAACAAATATGTATGGACTGATGAACTCCGTTCTGCGGCACAAAAGCTCGCTCTGGCAGTCAGTGATTATAGTCGCACATTCCGCGTTGGCGGTACACCCGGAACTGGCAAAACGCGCTTCGTTCTTGAAGCTGCCCGGGAACTCCCTGACGTTGGCCACCGCGTTGTCTACTACGACGCGCTTCCGCTCGAGGATCACAGTGAACTACTAGGTGCAATCCGTACTTGGATTCGCTTTGGCGTATCCGGCGTTCTAGTTGTCGATAATTGTAATCATCTACTTGAACAAGAGATTGCGGCGGCTGTTTCAGGATCTACTATTAAGGCTATCACGATTGCGGAGAAGCGTGCACCAAAAGTAGATTTTGAACCGCAAGCAGTCACACACGAAATCATACAGCGCATTCTGGAGGCAAGCAGTGATCGACCAAATTATCCTGCGATTCATCTTGCCGTTCGCTACGCCGAAGGATGGCCACCAATTGCGCTGCGCGTTTATGAGGCAATCAAGAACGGTGCGGAAGATCCTAATACGCTGACAGATGAAGTTCTAACGGAGCGCCTAACTCGTCTCACTGGAGCAGCAGATGAAATCGCCGTTCTTAGAGCGCTCTCAATATTCGATCATGTGGGATACCGTGAAGACGTCAAAGGTCAATGGAAAGAAGTCCGCCGCCTCTTGACTCCTGACATTCCAGAGCGACGCTTCTGGGAGATTGCGAATCAGTATGAAACTCATGGCATTATCCGAACCCATGGACGATTTTTGAGAGTCGGTCCTCCACCACTTGCCATTCGCCTCATCAAAGACTGTCTCGATAATACTGATGGTGAGACCATCGACAATCTGTTTGAGCAGCTCCCTGAAGACATGCGGGTTGCGATCGGGTCGCGTCTGGCGGAAATTAGCACGCCTGCTGCGGTCGAGATTGGTGAGCGCTTGTTGGCGTATGACGGTGGCTTCGGTCACGCTGAGCGTATTTTTACCCGTACTGGCAGCCTGATACTAGCTAGCCTCGCCGAGGTTGTGCCACGCGCCGCTTGTGATGCCATTTCTCGAGCAATCTTCGAGTCTGGTACGGACCTAAATAATATTGGTCAACAAGAAGGTCGGCAAAACCTTGTCTTCGCCCTTGAATATATTGCATTTCACCGCGAGTGCTTCGTTGATGCTGAAAAGTGCCTAGTCGCATTGGCTCGCGCAGAAAACGCAACAAACAACAACAATGCGACGGGGACACTCACCAAATTTTTTCACGTTTATGGTTCGCAGACCGAGGCAGAGCCATCGCTCCGTTACGAGATTGCTAGACACGTGCTTTCGCACGACGACAATACAACGCTTAATTTGGCTGGCAATCTCATCGGCGGAATGCTTTCGGACGGCGGAACTTACATCCGATTAGGTCTCGAATTACAGGGCGGCCGTCCGCCACTAGTCGAGTGGCAGCCCCGGTTTAGACAAGAGATCTTTGACTACTGGTCTACAGCTGTTGACTTCTGTCTTGCACTGGCAGCAAAACGCGACAACGGCTACATGATAGCCAGAAAGGTCTTTGCTAATGCATTACCAGTGCTAGTGAGGAACCACCAGTGGGAAACCGTCGAGCGCGGCATCCACGGATTGCGCGGGGGAGCTTGGCCACTCGCGATCGAGCGTCTCTCCTGGACAATCAGGGTCGCAATGGCCAAGGAAGATGCAAAAAACGTTGATCGCGCATACGAATTGCTCGCTCTTTTACAGCCAGACTCTCTTGAATCGATGATTGAGATGAGATTAATCAACCCACCCCACGAGCTTTACGAAGACGAGCACGGTCAATTTCGCAATATGGCTGAGGAAATGGCCGAAGAGTTTGCAAGAGAAACCGTACATAATGGCCAGATCTCAGCTGTTTTGCCGATGATTAGCACAGGCTTCCCGCAGCTTGCGGTGACATACGGAAGCACGATCGCGCAAGAAGCTGGCGACCTGGAATCAATTGCAACGGAGGCACTTGCGGCATATCGAAACGCGCCTGCCCCTCGTAACGACTTAACTCTACTTGGTTTGTTCTCCGTTCTCCGCGAGAAAGACCCTGCGCTTCATGAACGCCTCTTAAATGTCGTCGCGAACGATAAGAAACTTATCGAACTCCTTCCGGTGATTAGTACAGTCCCTTTCGCAAGCAATAGCGACATCGATCGTCTTGTTTCGTCCTACCAAAGCCCGTCGATGCAAGCTCCACGACAACTGTCCTTCATGGGGCAACGCTTCAGTCATGCCGACCCTGAAAAGGTTCGACGATTGATCGAAGCCCTCATAGACCGAAAATACTTTGTTGCTGTGTTCGAACTGTTAGTGTATGGCGTGAAAACGGCAAAGCCATACTCTGATCTTTACGCGCGGGCCGTTATTGCTGCAAATATCCTTAACGAGGAACTACCCCAAGCAGTCGATTACAGCGTAATGGAGGAAGCGAAAAAGCTTATTGCAAGCGGCAACACCGTCTTTTCTGTAGCTATAGTTTCGCAACTCATTGAGTACTCTTTGGGGCAACGCCCGCTTTGGGAGCGCGAGCGTGGGGCACATCTTTGGCCTGTCATCCTCAAGCATGGTGGCGAAGCGGTTTTGACGATATTCCATCAGCGATTTGCTGGTGCAAGCGAGCGCGAGCGTGCGCGTTTGCTTGCGGGGCTTCTGTATTTTCCACACGGTGGCATTGGTCAACGCTGTGCTCTTGAGGAATTGGGTTTGGACAATATGATGGCCTTTGCACGACAGTACCCTGACGATGTTCCGGTATTTCTGGCGCGCTACGGTAACACAGTCGGTCGTGACCAGTTTCCAACCCCGGATTTAAAGGACGCCGTCGGGATCACTCCACTTTTTGAGGCATTGCTAAAAGAGTTCGGTGAACGGGATGATGTGATCGCCGGGCTGAGCGCGGCTCTCCGTAGCTTCGTCAGCGTCGGACCGCGCGCGCCTTACTACGCTCATCGCCTCGCACTGATCGAGGAAATTCCTACTTTCGGCCAAGCGAAGCTTGAGAGCTGGAAGCGCACACTTCGAGCTGATCTTAGTGCAGAACGAAAACGAGCCGGGCTGCGCGACGACGAGCTTGAGGGAGCAATTTTCTAGCGGCGGGTTCAACCCACCCCATACTGTATCCGAATGACAGTGCCGGTTTCATCTGTGCAGAGAGTACCGGCCGCCATAACAGGCGCTTACCTCACCCCTGGCCTAATTATCCACATCGAGATCTTCGAGAAACTCGGAAGCAGGTTGTACGCCGGTAACCAGCAGATGATCCCTCGCTCGTGTACACGCGACATAGAGTAGATGACGCTCACTGACGTACACTTCTTCCAGATCCGCTTCGTCACCGACCGATGAAATTCGCTCCTGGAGGGGGATGACTTCATCGTCACACGCCATTACGGCTACTGTTCGGAACTCCAGTCCTTTCGCAAGATGCATCGTGCAGATGGAGGCGAGACCACTGGTCGTTGCAACAGACTTATCGAGCACTTTGAAGCTGAGGCCGGCGGCCGTTGCGACTGCACGCGCTCGATCAATCTGAGCGTCCGAGCGCACGAAAATGGCGATCTCGTGCGGCGCGATTCCTTCCGCAATCCTCGCACGTAGCCAGTTCGCGACTGATGCGACTTCATCGGTTTCTGTCGCAAACGTCCGAATCTCAGGGGCTAGACCATTGAAAATCGATATTGTGCCGTCGCGACGCTCGGCATTGCCGTCGACATCAGCAATTTCCGGATCGAGCAGACGATCGGCTTTGCTCCGAATTTGATGGGATGTGCGGTAATTAATCTTCAATACAGCAGACCGACCGCGCACGTCAACGCCAACTGCCTTCCACGAAAACGGCGTTTGGAAGATCCTTTGACCGATATCCCCCGCAAAATACAAAGCATTGGCGCGGCCACCGGCCAATGCCGCGAGGAAACGTAGCTGCGTTATGCTGATGTCTTGTGCCTCATCGACAACCACAGCATCAAACGGCCCACGTGTAGTAGTAAACACCTGAGACAACCGTTGAAAAACTGCCGACGACGTAGTCAGATCACGCTTCGCGAGTTCCTCACGCACACGCTCGAAGATCGCCCAAAGGGTTTGGCGGTGCGCTTCGGAGAGACGGGTTTTACGGCCTAGTCGCGCGACGTCGCGGTAGCTCTCCCACGAATCAATTTGCCACGCGTCGACCACTTGTTCCCATTCCGCGACTAGAAACGCTGGTGAAAATCGTGAGCCTTCTTCTGACCCAAGTATTTCGCGGATAACCGCGCGCACTTCTTCGCGCGAGGCTAGCCGTAGCGGCCCGACGTTGAGTTCATACAGACGGCAGCCTATCGTATCGATGGCCCGCACGTCGATTCGGTCGCCCAAGCGCGGTTCAGAGCTCAGCAGACGGCGCAGCTTTGCTTGCAGCGCATTCGCCAAGGTATCAGAGAATGTCGTTAGGAGCACGCGCGTCTCGGGGTTATTTCGCGCTAAAAAGACAGCCCGGTGTAGCGCCACGATCGTTTTCCCTGTGCCCGCCGAACCCGATACACGCGCAGGACCGGTAAAGCTACGCTCCACCAACGCGCGCTGTGCCGGGTGAAGGAACACCGTCCATTTATCCCACGGCGCATCGAGGGCAGCCTCCAACTCCTCGGCGTTATGCATCACGCGGAAGCGCCGCTGTGCATCGGGGTGCTCGAACGGATCTGCACTTGCGACAGGTATCGTTGGAGGGGTGGGTGATCCACCGGTCGCGAGCTCGATGAGAGATTCTGCGGCCTCACGCGGTAGGTGCTCACAGAGGTCAAAAATCGTGTCCTCGGTAGCTTCGCGAGCATCGGCGAGCCAATCGGTTGGCACACCGAATGAAAGGAGCTCATCATCGGAAAAGCGAGTTAGAATTTTGGGTTTCGTGGTCGCGGAACGCTCTTCTTGGACAAATTTCGGGACAACAATTTCGCGGACGCTCTCGCGTATCTCCACAAGCTGTGCTGCGCCGGTCTTGGGATGAACTTCTAGCCTTCGCTTTTCTGCCCACGCATACGCGTCGTCATGGTGTCCAACGTAGCATGCTACGAGATCGTCACCATCCTTGTGCACTATCAATCTCAGATCGAGACTGCCGCGCAATGACCAGAAACGTTGATCCTTCGCTCGCTCTATCCGATGGAACTGAAGACTCGGGTGTTTTGGATTCGCTTGCAGGTCGAAGGCTGTGGTTTTCGCGGCCTTCTGCTCATCCGCAGTGAGGCGGGCGAGACTATCAGTGAAGGTATCGGCTATGAAAAATTTCATGGACCGACCTTGAAGACTTTCATAACCTCGTCGCCAAGGTGGTTGATTACCTTAACCGCGATGCGTCCTGATTTTGGCTTCGGAAAAGCTCGTGAAACATCACTGTGCAGCGACTCCCAAGCTTCTTCATCGATCTCGGCCTTGAGCGTTTTCTTCAACGCATCGTAGGGGTCGTTCGCGCCGAGGAAATAAGCGTGTCGCACGAAAAAACTCTCTTCGTTGTAATCAGTATCAATGAACCAACAGGCGATACCGTTGGGGCCGTCGCTCCGAACTTCGCCTGTTGCAGGATGGAATACATCGACGCCATTGATCTTGAGGCGGAGTTTATCACCTGGCTCTTCGAGCATGTCGATGTCCGGCTCACCGAAAATGACAAATAGGTTTGCCTTCTCTGTTTTCTTGAGGTCCTCTGCCATGTGCAGGTCGGCATTCATACGCGCCTTAAGGATTTGTAGTCTGCCTAATTTCACCACTTCGCTTGCGTACGCTTCATACGCAAACGCACAGGCAATGAGTACGTCAAATCCCGCATCAGCAGCTTCGCGTGCAGCAGCGGTTAGATCAGCCTTCAAGACGGTCCCAAACTCAGGGCCGATAAATATTGCCGCACGACGTTCATGGCAGGTGTCTGCATCGCCCTCACGGTAGCGGCCTTCGGCGCAAATATATTCCCCAGGCCAACCAACTAAGGAGGTGAAGGAAATTTTGTCAGTTTTTCTCGTTTGCTGAACTCCAGCAGTCTTAAGGTTATCAAGAATCGTCTCGACGAACGATCGCCCTTCAACATTGCTGTTCTCTGCATCGGTGGCTGGGTCTAGCAATTCATCCTCGGGACCCACCCCGACAATCCGGTGAGGACTTAGGCTTTCGACCGTAAATGGCCCAGCCACGCGAATTATTTTTTTAGCCTCATAAGGTTTGTCGTACAAGTACTCAGATTCAGCTTTTGTGGTAATCGAAGCGTCGATTTCTTTTTGACAGGATATACGTGCCTTCCACCATTCGGCGTGGAATGTCTTTGCGTCCGACGACCAATCAGAACCAGCCTCACGTGGAATATCCCATTCCTGCCAAGATTTATTCAGAACTTGATTGAGTGAGGCAAGCAGCGGCTCCAACATGTGCTGCCAACGTTGCCATATGACATCTATTTCTGAATTATTCGCGATGGACTTAAGGGTCACATGCGGTACACGCTCATATACGAAGCCATGGCGTACGTCACCGTAAGTCGGCTGGGAACTCGGAACCACTTGCATAAGCTCAGCTTCTTTAAGCTGACCTTCCAGCGAATCGGCTAACAAATAATAGGGATAACGTCCTCCCATAATACGGGCGCGAGCAAGCGCAAGCGCAACCCGCGAAGTGTCGATGACTATCCAGCGTCGTCCCCAACGTTCGGAAACTGTCGCTGTCGTCCCGGAACCACAAGTCGGATCAAGGACCAGATCGCCCGCATCTGTTACCATCAGGATACAGCGCTGTACAATGCTTTCGTTTGTCTGAACAACGTATTGTGGATCCTTCGCTCCGCCAAAACCCTCCCAAAGATTATTGAGGGCCACATAACGATAATCTCCGAAGAAACGTTTGTATCGAATGGTAGACGAGGTTTGTTCTATTCGTCCTGCACGATAAAGGCGATCAATACTTCCTGGCGGGTATCCCCACCAACGTCGACCGGAGTCAAATTTTTTCCCAAAAAGATCGACCTCATATTTCTGTCCTGGTCCCGGTTTCGTTAAATTGTCACTCATGTACGGACCAAGTTCTCTTCGGTCTGGATCGATTCGAGTGTAACCCGCTGATGCTGCATCCGGATGTTCTTCAAAAAGTACGCGATACTTGAGGTGTTCTTTTGATTTTGCGTACCATAGAATCAGATCAAATCGACCAACAAGCTGTCGGGAACTACCAAGTCCTGGGGTTTTCGTAAACGCAATCTGCGAAACAAAATTTTCAGCACCGAAGACTTCGTCCATCAACGAACGGACAACGTGCACGTTTTCGTCACCCATTTGGACAAAAACAGATCCAGATGTAGTCATTAGCTCACGCGCAATAGTCAAACGATCGCGAAGATAACTTAGGTAGCTGTGGATGCCATCTCTCCACGTGTCGCGGAACGCTTTCACCTGCTCCGGCTCACGTGTAATTTGCTTTACGTCACCATCTTTGACGTCACGGCTTGTAGTTGACCACTGGAAATTTGAATTAAACTTTATGCCATATGGCGGATCAATGTAAATGCACTGCACCTTACCGCGGAGACCCTCACGCTCCGCGAGGCTACCCATTACTTGCAGCGAGTCTCCGAGAATCATGCGGTTGGACCAGTTCTGCTCGTGCTGATAAAACTCGGTCTTATCTACGCCCTTCGGAATGCCGTTGAAATCGGCGAAGAGGTCGGCCATTATCGTGCCATCTTCGTACGCGCGTTCGCGACTCGTGCGGCGCAGGTCATCGATTAACGCCTTCGGATGGATCTTCTCCTGGATATAAAGCGGCGATGCCAAAACGTTAAGGGGGGACGCATCCTGTTCATCTTTCCCTCGCCACACAAGTTGAGGATCAAGATCGCGGTTGCGCCGATCAATCGCAACGCGAATGGGCGTTTTGTCCGCAGCTTCGACAATCGACTCAAACTCAGCCGTCGGAATATTCTTCCGGCTCGCTTCTTTGTGCGCAAGTGTCTCAACCTTCATTCCCTGGCTAGAAACCTTACGCGCCATTTAAGACCTCCTCTTGGATCAGCACACCTTCGACGGCTGTTTTTATTTTCGAATCAACAAGCTGTGTAACAGCTTCCGCAAAATCTGCACGCATCGCATTGATCTCTATCAACTCGGCAAACGCCCAACGGCCATGCGTCCCGAGATTATTCACACCTGGAACCCAGTAAGATTTCATTGTGCTGGCTTTAGCCTTAGCATCCTCACCACGATAGCCCTTAACCTCGACAACGAGGTTAAGGAGATCGCTCTCACCACGGCCATCATCAACACGCACAATGAAGTCCGGCAAATACCGGCGCGCATCCGAAAGATACCGATATGGCACTTCAAAACCAAGATTCTGATTGCGCGTATAGGCACGTACACGCGGATGCCCCTCGAGCACGCGACACAACTCAAGCTCCCAGGTACTATCGCAGATGGCCCAGTTCAGATGGCATCGCCGAGGATCCGTCTGCCATCGCAACGGTCGAGATGTCGTAAAATTCACCGTAGCCGTCGTGCCCGTCGGCATATATGGGTCGAGCACAGCCATCACCGGCCTTGAATCGCTATTTTCGAGATTAATAGCAGCAATTATGCGATTACAAGCTTCGTCGGCTAGGACTTTGTAGGTTAACTGAGCGGGCGTCGTATCGCCTTCACAGCTCAAATAACCGTCTAGCCATTCACGAGTGACACGTTTGAGATCTCCAAACAGATGCGCACGCTCCGTGCCATCCTTCGCGCCCCAGCGCTGTACAAGACGAGCCGTCAAGTGGAAAAGAACTTCCGACTTGCGCATGTTCTTCGTATGCTCGAGCGTCAGGTGCGAAGCCTCACCGATGATACCGGAGTTAACCGTTTCAGTCGCGCCAACAAGCTCTGGCGTGATCCGAAATACCGAATCTGGAGTAAATCGAGCCGTCACCCTATCACGCGGCAATTCGACGCGATAGCCCTCAACTCGTGGAAAGCGAATCTCTGCCGCATCACGGTCAGGCCTCACTGCCTTCACTTGGATCGTCTCTCGCGGCTTCTGGACCTTCGGCTGCTGAGGCTCGACGGTAAAGTCGAAGGGGATGCCGAGAATGTCTGCATACTCGGCGTTAAACAATCCGTTTTCATTAATATCGTAGGACTGGCGACGAAGAGCACGGCCCACGACCTGCTCGCACAGCAGTTGGGTGCCAAAGGCACGCACCCCAAGCACATGCGTCACCGTATTGGCGTCCCAACCCTCTGTCAGCATCGAGACCGATACCACACAACGAACTTGGCCGCCGAGTTGTCCTGCCTTACCAACGGTGTTCATAACCTCGCGCAAGAGGGTCGCGTCGCTGATGTCCTTGCCAGCACGCAGCTCGTCGGCGAGCTGCCCACCACGCTCGAGCGCTTCGCGTTTAAACTGCTCTATCTCGCCTGCGGCCATCCTACGGAAGTTGTCGTCGAGGATATCACCAGATTCTAGCTGAGCACTATCGACCAGAATCGTATTCGGGCGGGCCAAAGGATTACCGTGATCGTCAGTATTTCTAAATAACTTGAGAGCGCCAGGGATTGGGGTTTGCAGACCGCCCTCCTCTCCCTCGATGAAGCCTGCAATGTAATCATAGACGAGTTTCGATGTTGCAGTATTGTTGCAAACAACGATAAAGCACGGCGGCACACTGATGTTCTCGGCCTGCCAGGCCTTGAACGTTGCCTCGTAGTGTCCGTAGAGAGCATCCAGCGCTGTAAAAAGCGGTGTCGGCAAGTTTCGAGGATCAGCCTTTGCCCCAGTCCCAATTTTTTTTGGCAACCCCTTGCCGATATGCGCCCACAGATTGCGGAACATCGGCATATTCTGCCCAGGAATATTATCGGAGATGGGAACGCGAGGAAGCTTCACGATACCGCACTCGATCGCATCCATGAGCGAGAAATCGCTCATAGTCCAGGGAAAGAGCGTGCCTTCGCCATACCCCGAACCACTGAGATAAAACGGGGTTGCTGAAAGGTCGATGACTCGCGCGATGCCGATGGTGCGTTGCACCGCTTCCAGGCCGCTGACCCACACGCGCGCGGCTTTCGCATTTTCCTCGGCCTCTTTTTTCTCATCGCCTTTAAGGCTGCTGTCGTCGCCAGGTTTTTCGCGGTAACAATGATGAGCCTCGTCGTTAATGACGACAATATTTCGCAGGCCCATCAGATCGGGCATGACACGTTGAAGCATTTGGCCTTCGGTTTCAAGTGTCTCAATCTCCGGCCCGCGCCCCTGGAGTAATCTGCGCCCTCCTTTTGAGAGATCAAGCCGCTCGCGTAGCATAAAGGCATGGTAATTCGTAATGACAACCTTCGCGCGCTGAACATCCGGGAGAAGATCGGTTGGCACGAGCTGGCGCGTCGCGTAAAGGTTGGCGGCATCGTTCGGGAGCAGGACCCGCAATCGATCGCGAATGGTCACGCCGGGCGCGACAATGAGGAAGCCTCGCGTGAACCGCCGACTCTGTGGTCTACGGACCGCGTTGACCGTCTGCCAAGCAATCAGCATGGCCATCACGGTCGTCTTGCCCGCACCCGTTGCGAGCTTGAGCGCTAATCGACTAAGGTCGCCGTTGTCTATATTTGCGGCAGCGAGCGCTTCGAGCGCCCCCTTAGACTCACGTTCATTGGGAGCAACCTCTGTTAGCCAGATGACGGTTTCCGCGGCTTCAACCTGGCAAAAGAACGGTCGTGGCCCTTCAAATCGGTGATGGCGCCAATGATTTAACAGCCGCACCGTTTCGGGCGATGCACCAGCATAGTTCTTGCTCCGCCAAGGCTCGATATGGCGACGCATAGCGCCGATACGAGTCGCAAGCACGCGTTGCTGCTCGTTAGATAATAGACTAACTGTGCCAACGTCAAGCGCGAGCACACCTTGCCCCCCCACAACCTTCTTTGGCCGCGGAATCGGCGATTGAAAGTTAGGTAAACGGCGCCCAGCACGAATATTCTGAGTCGGCTGGCCACGCTCGTCGAGCTCCCAGTGGCGCGCCGGGGGCTCATAGGGCGAGTTGAGGATGGGGTAGTCGAAGAAAGCGTTACCCACGACAAATAAATCCTCTAGTCATGGCGTCGCGTTATCGTGATTGAGTGGGCGTGGACGACAATACGGAAACATTCCCTTGCCCAGCCTGTGGCGGCCCGGGAATGGCACTAGGGCACCTATGTGAGGCGCTATACTTCGCGTGTCGGGCATGCGGGGCGATATTCGCACCAGCGGAGCAGCTATCCTCATAGCAGCGATCGCCAAGTCCAGAAGGCGATCTGTCTCTATCCCGAGTTCTAGTGAGTGGCAACCAGAAGATTGCGCCTTTCAAAGCCTAGTGTGGTGTCTCAGAAATTCTATGAATAACGAGACACGATCTTTTCGAAAATCATTTCAACCGTTGCTGTCCAGGTGAAAGGCTTTGGGTTGGTGTTAGGTTCCTTGAGATACGCTTGGATGGCTTGCTCCAACGAAGCCACACTGCGAAACATTCCTCTGCAAATTCATCGACGTGTGATCTCGGCGAAAAAACGCTCCACCTGATTCATCAAGCTTGCACTGGTAGGCGTGCAATGTAATTCAAAGTGGAGTGGTTCCGTTCTTGTGACACTGAATGAAGCCAGTCATCACGAAGTGGTACAACCCCGTTTGGCCTACTCGTTACTTGGGTATCGGAGTTTGATCCCGTACAAGGTCGACCTGAGGAGGGGAGCCGATGGAATCCCCGAGTCATCCTGAATCGTCGTTTCCACCGACCGGCTGTGATGAATTACTTCATTCAGTGTCATAAGAACGGAACCACTCCAATCGGCTCGCCCGTTTCAAGGCATTCCTCAAAAAACATGGACTGTATATACCTTCGAAGACCTCGGTCATGCTCAAATACGTCGGCTCGCGACGCCACTCCAACGGGCCATCAACCGACCCCAACCCACAAAAAAACCCGCCACCACGGCTCAATTGGTAGCGCCAACGGGAATCGAACCCGTCTTTACGCCTTGAAAGGGCGTTGTCCTAACCGATAGACGATGGCGCCGCGAAGAGGGAGGGGAGTGGGCCCGGCTGGGTTCGAACCAGCGCGCAACCAGTTATGAGCCGGCCGCTCTACCACTGAGCTACAGGCCCAAGCAGTCGCGAGGCGTCCCCTTCGATTCTTAAGCCTCCAAAGCCTCGAGCTACCGGCAGCAACGTTGCATGATCGACGACCAACAACTCACTGGACGATCACGGAAAGGTTCTCCGCTCCGAGATCGGGCGTAGAGCGGAAGACATGCATCGTCGTCAGCGTACGCAAGCGGTGCTGACGGTTGAGCTGAATCGACAACTGGCAATCGCGATCGGGTGCCGCAGCCTCCCAATTGACTCGTACCGTATTGAGACCCCGATGAAAGTTTACGCTGATATCATTCGTCAAATCCGGCACGCTGTAGACGCCCTGGCGGGCACCATTGATATAGAGGGTAAACGTCACATCGTGGCAGACCCGGGCCGTATGAAGCTGATACGAATCGTTAAAACCAAGCTCCAGCGCTCGCTCCGAAGGAGAGGGGCTGGTCGGGATGGGCGTCACGAGCGGTGAGGCTACGCCAGCGACCGGCGTCGCCCCATCTGAGGGCAGCGGAGCAGGGCTGAAATCACCCGACCCATCGAGTTCGCTCGGTGCAGCGACGACACGATAGTGCTCGGTATGCATGAGATTGCCACCGAGATAGATATCGACATGATAGAGCCCCGGCCGCCACCCAGCACTCGTCGGGCGATCGACCAACAAGCCATTGACCGAGGAGCCGCTCGAAACCATCTCTTCTTCGGCAAGAATCGCCTGGGTGTTGCTCATCGGAGCGTCGGCGAACCAAACGGCACGGATCGCCGTACGGGCGACATTGACCGCGCTAAAAACGAAGTAAATCGGCTTCGTATCGGCAAGAAAGGTCGACTTGGCGACGTTGTTGTCGCGATCATCGGTCAGATAGGCATCCGTTAAGCGAGGGCCGGGCGACTCAGGAGCGGAGAGGGAGTGGGTCGTCACCGACTGGCCACCACGACATCCTGTCAGGCAAAGCACCGCCCCGACGAGCAGCGCCAAAGCGCTTCTGCGCGGTCTCGACAACCCGTACGCTTCTCTCACCGAAGGCTCCTTACTTCACAGGAAATCAAACGATCGTTGAAGGACGCGCGACTCCCCGAAAGACCGAGGCACCGGGGTAGCGAGCCGTCATCCCTAACTGATCGGCAATTGCGAGAAGACGATTATACTTCTCTACCCGATCACTCCGCGAGAGGGAGCCAGTCTTAATCTGTCCGGCCCCTGTTGCAACGGCGAGATCGGCGATCGTCGTATCGCCCGTCTCGCCGGATCGATGCGAGATAACGGCACGATACCCGGCCCGTAGGGCCGTATCGACCGCGTCGAGCGTCTCGGTCAACGTACCGATTTGATTGACTTTGACGAGGATCGCATTGCCACACCCCTCATCGATGCCGCGTTGAAGGCGCTTGGTGTTGGTCACGAAGAGATCGTCACCCACGAGCTGGACGCGACCACCGAGACGGTGCGTTAACTCACGCCACCCCGCCCAGTCGTCTTCGCCGAGACCATCCTCAAGCGAGAGCACGGGATACTCAGTACAGATGCGCTCGTAGAAATCGACCATCTCGCCGGCGGTCAATCCACGACCGGCACGACCATGCGGATAGTAGCGGCCATCGCTCAAAAACTCTGTCGCAGCAGCATCGAGGGCGATCGAAATCTGCTCACCGGGACGATAACCCGCCCCACGTATCGCCTCGAGAAGCAACTCAAGGGCATCCTCAAGCCGCTCGAGCGGCGGAGCATACCCACCCTCATCGCCGACGAGTGTCGTCTGCCCACGCTGATGAAGCAGACGACCGAGATACGCGAAGACTTCGGCACCGGCACGCACGGCCTCCGAAAAGGTCGCGACGCCATGCGGGACGATCATGCACTCCTGAAACTGGAGTGCGCCCTCGGCATGCTTGCCTCCGTTGATGACGTTCATCATCGGCACGGGTAAGGTCGCCGCCGTCGGCCCGCCGAGGTAGCGATACAACGGCACGCCGACGCTCACCGCCGCTGCACGAGCGCAGGCCAGCGAGACGCCGAGCAGCGCGTTCGCTCCGAAATTGCCCTTATTCGTCGTGCCGTCGAGCTCGATCAAACGTGTATCGATCTCACGCTGCGAGGTTACATCGAGGCCCTCCAACGTCGGCCCCAACATCTCATTGACGGCGGCAACCGCACGCAAGACGCCCTTGCCGCAGTAGCGATCCGGGTCACCGTCGCGCAACTCAACGGCCTCATGGGCACCGGTTGAGGCACCGGACGGCACCATCGCCTCTTCGACGGCACCGAACGTCGTCGCCACCGAGACGGCGACGGTTGGGTTGCCGCGCGAATCAAGCACTTCGCGAGCGTAGATACTCTCAATGAGGGGTCGTCCACCGCCTCTGAGTGACTCATTCGACACAGCAATACCTCATAATATGATCGGCAAGAAGCGGTGGTATGGAACGGGGAACACGACTCCGGGAGCCTACAAGCTCTTAGGCCTCGACCAGCCACTCCTCAAGTGCCTGCGAGCGCGCAAAAAGTTCGTGTTCGGCGAAGAAGATCGGAATTTCACGGGCAGCGCTCTCGGGTGAGTCGCTCCCATGCACCAAATTACGGCCGATCGTCTGAGCAAAGTCACCTCGAATCGAGCCAGGGGCGGCCTTGACGGGGTTGGTCGCACCGATCGTCGCACGCGCGCTCTCGATCACACCGACACCCTCAAGCACAAACGCCGCGATGGGGGCGCTGGTAATATACGTCACCAAACCATCGAAAAACGGCTTGCCTTCATGCTCGGCATAGTGACGCCGCGCTTGTTCCGGAGTCACCTGCAGCAACTTGAGGCCGAGGAGCAAAAACCCGCGACGCTCGAAGCGGGTAAGGATATCGCCGACCAATCCACGGGCAACGGCGTCGGCTTTCGCCAGGATGAGAGTACGTTCAGTTGGCATAGCACCTGCATGTTTGATCTTGCTGCCGTTCGTGCCTTGCTCGGTGGGACACGCTTCACCCATCTTCGTCTCGTCGAAGAGACGGGGAGCACCAACGACGATGCCTTACCGCTGCTCGCCGACGACGCCCCAACACCGAAAAGCATCGTCGCGGAGTTCCAACACCACGGCAAGGGTCGTCACGGACGCGTTTGGCTCGCCGAACCCGGCACGAGTCTCCTATGGACGACCGTCTTGCCGCCGATCGCGAGCGATGCGCTCTGGGCGATACCCTTTTGGGTCTCGCTCTGTCTCGCGGAGGGAATCGCTGAGGCGACCGACGTCCACGTCCAGTTACAGTGGCCGAACGATATTCTGCTCGACGGTCGCAAACTCGGCGGGATTCTGTGCGTATCGCGCATCAACGGTCGCTTTGCCCGCGTTGGATGCGGCGTCGGTTTGAACATCGTACGACCCGCTAGAACACTCGCCCTCGAACAGCCGGCCGCTTTCCTCGCCGATTATGCCGCGACGACACGAGAGCAAGTGCTCGCCTGTTGTCTCGCCGCATTCGACGCGCACCTCGGAGATCTTGAAACACCCGAACAGATCGCCCGCACCTGGGAGTATCGTGCTCGCCTCGCAGGTACGCCGTACCACGTGCTGGTCGACGGCAGCGACACCCCTTTCACGGGTCTGGCCAAGCGTCTCGACAATGATGGCAGTCTCGTTATCACCCATGAGGGCAAGGATCGTCATATTTCTCTCGGCGATGCTCGCGTCATCCGGGATACGCCCTAGGGCCTGTTCACTCTTGGTGAAGGCGATGCTTCCGCTCACACGACTCGCAAAAATATGAGCCATGACGGTCAAGTTCATACATCGTACTCGCAACGGCCATCACGCAGTACTCTGTATGACACGTACCGAGACCGAACGCACGACCGAGCGCATGCGTCGCCTGTTTGAGTAAACGCTGAAAGAGCAGATTCGCCGAGTCGTCTCCGGCGTCACGCTCAGGGGCAAGACGATGCAACGAGACGACCGCAATACGCCCGGCATCACTTGCACCGGAGAAGACGAAACGCTGCGTCGTCTTGTAGAGATCGTACTCCGTCACCGCGAGGATAGGATCGGTCACTGTTGGATAGACCGCAGCGATCTGCGTCACCAAGACATTGAAGAAGAGTTGGTCACGCTCCCGATTCACCTCAGTCGCAGCGACGGGCACAGGAGACTCCAGACGAGCCTCCACCAAGAAGCGCTCTTCAAGGCAGTGACCGAGACGGACAAGCATCTCGCTGTCGATGCGATTGATGGGAACGATCCGCAAGGACGACACGGATCGCTCTTCTCTCGCCTGTTTGGTCGATCCTCGCATCGGCAAGCTCAGTCATTCCTCAAGGAATCGCATGCTCTTCATACGATAAGAGCTGCGCAATGATTATCGGCATCGGTCTCGACCTCGCACCGGTCGAACGCTTCCGCTTCGACGCCCCCCGCCTCGACTGGTTTCAGCGACGCATCTTCACCGCCGACGAGGTTGCTTATGCCCAGCGACGACGCCACTGGCCCGAACACCTCGCCGGATGTTTCGCCGCCAAAGAGGCCTTGCGCAAAGCATACGGCGGCTCTCTACCCTGGCTCGAGATCGAAGTCACCCACCACGTCAACGGCGCACCGCGATTGCTGCTCGGCCCTCGTGTGCAGCAGCGTCTCGCAGAGCAAGGCGCGCACCACATTCACCTGAGCATCACCCACACCGCGACCCATGCCGCCGCCACCGTAATTTTGGAACGAACCGATTAGGACACCGTTGTCTCGTACCAATCAAGGAGATGCTCTGCAAGGCGACTCTTACTACCCTCACCCAACGCGTAGCGAGCGTCCTTGGTCAGGAGCGTCCAGGTATTCTCTTGAAGACCAAAGCCTCGGGCGTTACTCACGTCGTTCACAATAATCGCATCAAGACGCTTGGTCTCAAGCTTGGCGCGAGCGTACTCCTCATGACGCTCCGTCTCAGCTGCAAAACCGATGAGATACGACGCGGGCAATCGACTCCGTAGACCGGCGAGAATATCGGGCGTCGGCTCCAGGTCGAGATGCCGTAAAGCGTCGGCTCTCTTCTTCTGCTTCTGCACCGCGACTCGGACGGGACGTTCATCGGCGACGGCGGCGGTCGCAATAACCAACTCCGGCTCGGTCGCGGCACAGACCGCCGCGACCGCCTCTTCCATCTCTGCCGCAGTGCCCACGGGAATAACGGTTACTCCAGGAGGTACCGCCAGCGAGGTAGGGCCGAGCACCACATTGACGGTAGCACCACGTCGCGCCGCCTCGTAGGCCAACGCCAAGCCTGTCGCTCCGGTTGCGGGATTGGAGAGAAAACGTACGGGATCGAGCGGCTCACGCGTCGGCCCCGCCGTGATGCAGAGACGTCGCCCCCGAAGAGAGGAGACTCGCGGCGAGAGCAATGCCTCGATACGAGCGAGAATGTCGCTGATTTCGGCGAGGCGCCCCACACCTTCTTCGCCCTCCGCCAAACGTCCGAAGGCCGGCGGAACGATCTCAACTCCACGCGCGCGCAGCGTCGCCAGATGCGCCTGCGTCGCTTCATGCTCGTACATCGCGGTATTCATCGCCGGCGCAACCAGTATCGGGATCCGCGCCGCGAGCGCAGCATTGGTCAGCAAATCGTCGGCGAGACCGAGAGCAAGCTTGGCGATACTCTGAGCCGTCGCCGGCACGACAACGAATAGTTCGGCGGCACGAACCGCGGCTATATGGGTGATGGCCTCCGGCGACTCCCACAGATCGGTCATCACCGCGCGCCCCGTCAATGCAGCGAAGGTCAGCGGCGAAACGAAACGTTGCGCCGCCTCGGTCATGACGACGTCGACGAGGTGTCCGTACTGGACGAGATGACTCACAAGGCCACAGACCTTGTAGGCGGCGATACCACCGCAGACGCCGACGAGAAGGCGACGCGGCGACTGCGTCATGAGAGTACGTCGGCGAGCGTGGCGGCGGCGACTTCGGCAAGCGGCACATTATCCAAAAGACGAACCGCGCTACATCGGACGGCACCGATCGCGAGACCGTCGGCATGATCGGAGAAACGGGCGATATCGGGTAACGGCAGAAACGTGCGCGCGTCGACAACGTCGAGATACTCGACCTCGGCACTCGGGAAGCCATCGACGACGATACGTCTCCCCCATTCACTCGCTTCATCTCGTGAACGACCGGCGAGATACGCCTCAACGGCCGCACGCAATCCACGAATGAGGCTCGGTGCTTGCTGACGCTCCTCTCGACTCAAGAAACGATTGCGACTGGAGAGCGCGAGACCGTCGACGTCGCGCATGATCGGCACGGCGACGATCTCAACCGGCATCGACAAATCGTCGACGAGACGACGAATAACGGCGAGTTGCTGAGCGTCTTTTTGCCCGAGATAGAGACGCGACGGAGCAACAATATGCAAAAGTTTTGCGACTACCGTTGCGACGCCACGAAAATGCGTCGGTCGAATCATCCCCTCAAATCGCGTGGTCAGCGGACCGACATCGATCGTCGTCGTAAAACTCGGCGCATAAAACTCTTCGGCCGATGGGGTAAAGACAAGACTTACACGACGATCTGCAAGAAGAGCACAGTCCCGTTCAAGTGTACGCGGGTACCGCGAAAAATCTTCGTGCGCGGCGAATTGCAACGGATTGACGAAAATCGAGACGACGACGCTCTCACACTCTTCGACGGCACGATCGATCAAGGCGAGATGACCGGCGTGCAATGCCCCCATCGTCGGCACAAAGCCAACGGGTCGCGGAAGTCGCCGCGCCTGCATATCGGCTACGGTGTTGACGCGGGCAAGCGGCGTGACGGTGGTATCGACCGCGACGTCGACATCACGTACGACCCGTAAAAGCGTCCGACCACAGACGAATCGTCGCTCGAGCGGAAGCATACCATGCTGTATCGGCTCACCGTCGATGGTCGTGCCGTTACGACTCGACAGATCGTCGATCCGCAAGACACCGCCATCAACGCGGATCGTTGCATGCGATCGAGAGAGATAGCGATCGATCGAGATACAGGCACCGGCGACCGCCTCATCGCGACCGATAACGATCTCTTGCTCGAAGCGCCACTGAGTCCCATCGAGCGGTCCACTCATGACCTCGAGTACGTACATGCCGCGACCTTTGACGCTCTCGCCGAAGCCGCCTGCGACGACTCTACAGAGGTCGAGCAGGGGGGCGCGCTACAAAAGGGAAGGCTCGCGAGGCGGGGAGTCGTGCTCCGCGGCGTATTGTTGTGCGTCGGGCAAGCCGGTAAAGAGGGCAAGTAAGATGCAGAGTCGAGTGAAGCAGCTCCTCGAAGAGTTACGTAACGACGACACCCTGGTGGATGTCGACTCCGATGCCCTGCGCGAGGCCGAATTCGCTCAAGCCCAAGCGATCCTCGATACGATGGTCGGCAAGCGCGTCACCGCCGCCGAGATGGGTGAGACGCGTATCACCATCACGACCGAAGACGGCAACCGGTACTTCTTCTACGGTTTCCTCAGCGGCAGCCAGCCCGAGAGTTAACAAGAGCGAGAGAGACTCTTCACCGGGGCTGAAGACGCTGCACGCGCAGTATTTCGTAGACACAGTCACCTCCTTGAACACTGATAGTCTTGCCCATACTGTTGAGATGAATCCAACCGTTTTTCTCAGGTTGATGCAGGTACAGAGTCCAGTGCCCCATGGTCGCTTCACGACTTTCGGTTACTTTTTTGAGAGAAGCTTTAGATTGTTGGTAAACCGCTTTGGGCACCCAATGAACAAACAGCGCATCAGCAAGCGATAACCTACTCCGAAGATTGGCATCCATCTCGGCACCGCTGTTTTGGATAAGCTCAACCTCTCTCTCGTGCTTACCGAATTCGTCCAAGGGTTTCGTTAAAATATCACGCAACTGCTCCGCTGTTGCAGCATTACTAGACGGCTCTGTGCCTCCTGAGACACCCTTCAGAGCTTCTCGATAAGACTTAAGGCTGAACAGTTCCATGTTTTCATGACGCTGCATCTCCATCGCATGGACATACGCATTGAGGCAGTGTTTAGCACACAAAACCCCCTCCTGGTCTTCACAATACGGACCCGAAGGCGAGCCACCGGGAGTCTGCCTCAACTTGACGATCTTATCTTCATCTTGTGCTCTGAGGGCATCGAGGAGGCGCTGGGATCGTGTGATTTGAGCGCCACTATAACGCACGTCTGCATTCACAAGCGTAAAACTGTCAATAATGTTGTGCAATGTACGTTTGTACGTATACACGGGAGTCTCTGCTTTGGGCTTTCGGCTCTCAAGAACAGCACTCGACGGACGCGTGCGATCCGGAATCCTCGACGCGGTAGGACTCGGGGTAGCAGCAGGGTGGGGGGCAGGGATCACGGTAACACGCTCGATCGCTGTTTTCGATGATTGCGGTAAAGCAGCAGACCGCGCAAGCGAAGGTCGGAACGGCAACTGAGCACTCGGCGCAGGCGATGCCTGCGGCGTCTTAGAGGATCGCCCCAAGGCCGCAGCGCCTACGGCTACGATAGCCGCCGTCGCACCGACACCCGCCACAGGCAGCGTTGGGAACGATGACGCAGACTGCGAGGGCGCATTCGGAGCCACGGGAGTCGCCTGCAAACCCGCTACGGGAGTCGACTGTGGACCGATTCCGGCCATACGCCCCTCTGATTACTGTTTCACAACAGAGCCACGTTTTCGAGGAGCGACCTCGAAACGCGACTCTTCATCTCTCTCCATGTGTTCGAAGGGTGCGCCGACAAGCACGATACGCGAGACGTCTAGACGTCTTTTGCCTGGTGGTCGATCGACTCGACGTAGGCGACGATCGCAGCTTGGTCGGCAGGAGCGATACGCGTGAAGGCGATGCCATGGGCGAACGCACCGACGCCGGCGTCATAGAACGAGAGTACGACCTTGCCCTGCGCCGACAACTCATCACCGCTCGGCAAACGGAAGCGAACGTCGAGGAGCGACTCACGCGCGAGATCCTCTTGATTCACAAGACGGATGCCGCCGCCGCCGAGGTTAACGATCTGTGCGGGCAACGCAACGCTTTTCGCCGGTACGGTATAGGTCGCTGCAATATCGACATTCGCTCGCGCAAAGCGCCGCTGGGCGCGTGGACGTTCTGACATTGCTAGCCTCTTTTCTGCGACCATCGCCGCTTTGTCACTACATTACTCTAATACTGCGCCGCCGGAGCGCATGTCGTGACCCCCTTACGACATACCGATAGCCGGCCACTGCCGAAAAGATGACGCCTTACGCTTCAGCGCAGACCGCGTGCGCCGCATAGAGCGCACCGAGCGCAACGTGTTCGGCACTGGAGCCACCCTGGAGATACATCTGATACGGCGGTCGCAACGGCGCATCGCAGGAAAGCTCGATCGTTGCACCACCGACAAAGGCCCCGTCCGACATAATCACCGGATCGACATACCCCGGCACAGCGCCGGGCTCAGGGCGGAAATGCGCATTGATCGGCAAGACGCGCTGCAACGCCCGAGCGAATGCCTCCAAACGCGGGCGCGTCTCCAAACCGATCGCCTGCACGATATCGCAGCGAGACCCTGTCGGCATAGGATCGACCAAGAAACCCAACTCATGAAACAGAGCGGCGGCGAAACGCAGGCCGCGAATCGCCTCCCATACGACTTGCGGCGCCAGAAAGAGCCCTTGGAAGAACAGTCGTCCCAGGCCTAAGGTGGGCCCCAACGCCGCACCGATACCTGGAGCGTAGAGTCGCCTTGCAACGCGATCGATCAAAGCGGCGCGACCGACAACGTAGCCGCCGGTCGGGGCGATGCCGCCACCGAGATTCTTGATTAATGATCCCATCACCACATCGACACCGTATGCGGTGGGCTCACGCTCTTCGACCAACTCGCCGTAGCAGTTGTCGACGAGAATCACGGCATCGGGGGCGAGACGACGCACCAAGGGAACGAGCGTTTCAAGCTCGGCCAACGGCAGCGATGGACGCGGCGCGTACCCTCGTGAGCGCTGGACGAAAATCGCGGCGACGGGTGGCCGATCGGTCGCCGTGAGGGTCGTTGCGATAGCATCGAGGTCGAGGCGGCCGGCGGCGTCGAGAGCGATGCTTTCATAGAGAATACCCTGCTCGCTGAGCGAGCCGGGTGCCTCGGCGATCGCATAGTGTAGCGTATCGTAGGGTCGCCCCGTGACCGAGATAAGCCGTTGTCCCGAGGGGATAAGCGCCGAGCAGGTCAGGAGAATCGCATGCGTCCCACTGGCAATCGCGATACGAGCCAGGGCGGACTCGGCACCGAAGAACCGCGCCAACACGGACTCGTAACGCTCGCGTGCGGCATCGTGGTAGCCGTAACCGGTCGTTCCGGCGAGATCGCTTTCGGCGATACCCTCGGCTAAAAACGCCGACAACAGACGATTCTTCACCTGAGCCCGACGCCGGAGATCATCGGCTTGCGGTAAGAGCCATCCGGCGGCACGGCGGGACGCCTCAGCGACGCGAGGGTTGAGTTCCTTCCCTCCAAGCAAACCGACGAGTGGCTCACCGGTCAGGAGGATCTGCAGGAGTACCTGGGCATCGCCGAAGGGCTGCTCGGTGTTCACCGCAGCGGCGTTCATGGCTCGCACGAATCTGCCCTGTTCTCGCCGGAGAAGCAAGAGGGTTGACAAAAAATATTTGATCCATAAGGCTCAATGAGAGAAGGAATTTTACGGAGAAATAACACTCACCAGAGTTCCCTGGCTTGGAGCCCGGTATAGGTCCTACCACGGATGGTGGTTGGTGAATTGCATGCGCACACACGGAATAGAAGGGCGTTTATGCGTCGTCTTCTCGTGACAATTGCTCTGAGCACCGCCTTCCTCGGTCTCGCGGCGTGTTCAGCGGGCTCATCCGGCAGCAATATCCTACCGACCGGGCCAACTACCCAAGCCCTCTCGCGCGGCAGCTTCTCCGGCACCAACGGCTCATTCTCCGGAACCAACGGCTCGTTTAACTCCAGCGGTCAAGCGGGTTCAATCGGCAACGGGAGCGTAGGCACTGCGTACTGACTTACTAGCTCGGTAGCCTCTGCACGGCGACCGATGCGGGGTGCGACGGCATAGAGAATCGCGTCGATATCTTTCGTAGGTCCGCAAAGCCGCGCTCGCCGTGCAGAGCATACTCGCCCCGCGGCACCGTCCCTCTCGCGGAGAGGTGAGACCTATGCCCCTTTTTGCTGCCTACCCGTCATTCTTAACGTTTTCGGAACGATACTCCGACCGTCACCATGCATTTTCACCCCCCGCAGACTCTCGACGTGACCGACAATAGCAGAGAGAGATTTCTGTCACAAAGGGGCGGGCGTGACGAGAGAGCCGATACGGCGAGAGGCGACGGAGCATATCCGTGAAGCTCTCACACAGGCGACGATCACCTTGCTGCAAGGCGCTCCCGGCGTCGGCAAGAGCTGGGCGCTCGATGCGCTCTTCGCCTTCAGCGACGACATCATCGAGCGCACCGCCTGCGTCTTCCTCCGCCTGACCGCACGCGATTCCATGCCGGAGTACTTCCTCTGGCACCTCGCCGATGCGCTGAGAATGCGTATCCCACCGAGCTACGACGAGCCGGAACGCTTCATCGAGGCGATCCGACGCCTGCCCGCCCATACGATCATCGTCCTCGATGAATTGCACCTGCTGGGCAATGCCGTGGCACCGCATACGTTGCTCAACGAGCTGATCGAGACCACGACACGCCCTCTACGCGGCAGCCCGCGCCGCTGGCTACTCTCGACGCGGCGCAGTCCTCTCTTCCCGCAAGCGGTCTGGCTCGCCGATGGGCGGGCACGCCTTCTCGAAGGGGATACGATTCTGACCCTCACAGCGGCCGAGAGTGCGGAGCTCATCGAGAGTAGCGGGGTCACAAGCGGCAAGCCGTTACGACTACACGGAACGATTCGATCGGCCGCGTTGAATCTGGCACAACTGATCGCAAAAGAGCGACGACTCCTTGGGTCACGCAAGCAACGACGCACCGCGCACTCCAGCATCGCTCGCTTCATCGATCGCCTGCAACCACGCCTCGTCGAGACGCTCACCTCGCTGAGTCTGATTCAAGTGATCCGTCCAAGTCTGTTACAAAGCACGACGCTTCTCGACACCGAGGTCGTCGCCATACTCGCCGATCTCGGCTTGATCCATGCGGATCCGGCCTTAGGCGGCTTCGCCCTCGACTCGGCCTTGGCGTTGGAGCTACGCACACGCCTTTCGCAGGCCCCGGTTGCTCACATCTCGGCGGCGACACGTCTCGCGCTGCACGTCGGGCCGCACGATGCCGACATTCGACCCGGTTTCACCCTTCTCGAGGAGGCCGAAGTATGGCCGGAGCTGGTCGCCTTGCTCGAGGAGTTTGGCTTCGCTCTGCTCGACCGAGAGACGCTGCACGGCTGCGTCTCTCACGCGTTGGCGATACTCCCGGCAAGGTATCGTGAGCAACATCCGATCCTCACGGGGCTTGCCGGCGCCGTCAACGCTCGCGTCGGATTCGGTGACATTGCAGAGTCGTGGTTTCAGAACGCCCTCAACGATGAACGCCTTGTAGGAGCTGCGAAACAAGAGATCACCTACCGCTACGCCGTCGAGCTGCTGCGACGAAATCGCCCCGATGCGCGCACCGTGCTCGATCCGCTGCGACATGAACTCGAGGCGAATCCGGCGCAGAATCCCAACCTCTTTGCTCTAGTCAAGAGCCTGCACGCGGCGATCGCGGCACAGCAGAATGATCGTGAAACGGCGAAACGGGCGCTCCGACTCTCCCTCGATGCGCTCGACGAATGCTGCACCCGAGGGACACGAGCGTACGTTCTTCACGCCGGCGCCTATACGGCACGTCGACTCGATAACCACCAACTCGCCATATCTCTCGCCGATGAGGCCTTACTTCTCGCCGACGCCGAAGCGCTTCACGACTTAGGCTCTCGAACCGCATCGATTCGTCAAGAATTGGCCTACATGGTCGAGCACGATGCAACCCTGACGGCGACCTACCTCGATCTCGTCGACTATCACGCGACGCTCGCCGGTGAGGCTCGGATGCAGCTCTTTGCCTGGCTGACGCGTTTCTGGCTCGGTGTCGAGGCAGGCGACCTCGAGTTGATGATCTCGGCGCAGCGACATATCGAAGGCTCGGAAGCATGCGACGACTATATGCAAGCCCAACTGCGCCAAACCATCGTACCAGGGATCGCCATTGGCGAGGCGTGGAACGGGGCGTTCTCGCACGCGGCGCATCTCGTCGAACACTATGCTCGCAGCAGTCCACCCGGACGGCACAGAGCCTACCGCTGGAGCGAGCTTGCCATCTACTACGCGGCCATCGCCGCGACGACCAATAGCAGCAAGGCACGTGAACAGGCTGCGGAGGCACTCCATGAGGCACGCCTTCATCTCACGCCCCTAGCCGATGCCGGCGGCTTAGGTCATGAGAACGATATTCTCGCGCGGATTGCCCTCACGTTAATCTTGCTTCAGCGACGACGCGGAGCACGAATCCTCATCGGCCAGATCGCCCAACACGCAGCGATCGATCACCGTGCGGCGACGATCGCCGAGAGTCTCGCCTGCCTGAGCGCATATTGCGATGGGAGCGGGACATCGCGGACGCTCCGCCGCGCTCTCACCCACTTGAACGACATCGGTCTCGGCGGCATCGCACGGCTCATCGCCGCGCTACCCGACCCGACGATACCGTACGATACGGAGCCCGAACAGCTCGCGGTGGGATGAAGCGAGCTGCACGACGTGGTACTCACCGTGCATGGTAGGCACAGAGAGCATCGGAAGCATCCTCGGCTTGCTGCTCGCCGGCCTTCTTGGAGGCGCCGGACTCGTGGCGTTACTCACTCAGATACGAATCGCCCAACTCGGCGAACGCCTCCAGGCGAGCGAACGCGAGCGAGAGTCACTCCGCGAGCGTCTCCAGATCGAACGCGAACATGCCGAACGCGAGCGGGCGAGCACCACGGAGTTGCAGCAACGCCTCACCGGCCTCTTTGCCACGGTGAGCAGCGAAGCACTCGAACGCAATGCGAAGACCTTTCTCGATCTTGCGCGCGGGCAACTCGCGACGATGACCGAGGCGGCGAAGAGCGACCTCAGCCTACGACAACAAGCGATCGGTGAGACGCTCAAACCAGTCACCGTCCAAATGGAGCGCCTCGAAAAGCATGTCGCCGGTCTGCAGGAGGAGCGACAACGCGGCGACGGCGAGTTGCGCACGCACCTTCGCACCTTAGCCGAAGCCCAGCAGCGCCTTGTCGAGGCGAACGGCTCGCTACGCGAAGAGACGGCACGCCTGACCAGCTCGCTTCGCGGCAGCTCGACGGTAGGACGGTGGGGCGAACTCCAGCTACGCAACGTCGTCGAACTCGCCGGGATGTCTTCGTTCTGTGACTTCACCGAGCAACAGACCTTACGGAATCTGGAAGAGGAGAGTATTCAACGACCCGATCTCATCGTGCGCCTTCCCGGGGGCGGTACGGTTGTGATCGATGCGAAAGTCTCACTCGGCGCCTACCTAACGGCGACCGAGGCGAGCAGCGACGAAGAGCGACGTCGCCACCTTGCAAATCATGCCAAGGCGATTCGCCAACATTGTTCTACGCTGAGCAGCAAGGCATACTGGCAGCATTTTAGCGATACCCCCGACTTCGTTGTGCTCTTCATTCCCGGCGAGATGTTTTACAGTGCGGCCCTGCAGCAAGATCCCGAACTCCTGAAGTGGAGCTGGGAGCGCAAGGTCGTACTTGCGACGCCGAGTATGCTGATCGCCCTCCTACGAACGATCTCACACGGCTGGCAAAGCGCGGCCCGTGAGCAGAACGCACAGCGTATCGGCGAAGCCGGTATCGACCTCTATCAAGCCGTTCGCAAGGTGATCACACATTTCGAAAAAGTCGGCAAATCACTCGATCAGGCCGTCGATGCCTACAACAATGTGGTCGGTTCGCTCGAACGCAACATGCTACCGAAAGCGCGACGCTTACACGAGATCGGCGACATCAACGAATCGATGCCCGAGCCATTGCCGAGCGACCGAAGCATCCGACCACTGGTCAAAGCAGAGCTACGATCGGCGCTCGAGGAGGGGCAAGAGGGATCGGCACCCGTGCTCGAAAGGGGCATCATATGATCCATCTCCAAGACGTCTCACTGACATATCCCAACGGTGTACGCGCCTTAGAATCGGTGAGCCTCACGATCGAGAAGGGATCGTTCGTCTTTCTCGTCGGCCACTCGGGTACCGGCAAATCGAGCCTCCTCCGCATGCTCTATCGAGAAGAGGTCAGCACGTCGGGCGAGGTCTGGGTCGACGCGGTCTGCCTCAACCGACTGAAACGCCGCGACGTGCCACGTTTCCGTCGCACCGTCGGCGTCGTCTTTCAAGACTTTAAACTGCTCCCCAACAAAAGCGTCTGGGAGAACGTTGCTTTCGCCCTCCAAGTCACCGGAGTCCCTACCCGCGAGATCGTACGCGCCGTACCGCGTGCGCTAGATCTCGTCGGTCTCTCTCATAAAAGCAGAATGTTTCCGCATGAGCTGTCGGGCGGCGAGCAACAACGCACCGCGATCGCCCGCGCGTTGGTACGTAACCCGAAGCTGCTTATCTGCGATGAGCCGACTGGGAATCTCGATCCAACGACGACGAATGAAATTATGGAGTTGCTGATGCGCATCAATCGCAAAGGCACGACGATTGTGGTTGCCATACACAATCAAGCCGTCGTCGACCGCCTCAAACGTCGGGTTATACGACTCGAAAACGGTCGCATCGTCGCGGATGACGAGCGCGGATCGTACTTCGGTGACGAAACCCCTGCACTGCCTTCGAGGAGCTAACAGGTATGGATTTCGGTCGTCTGCGTTTCTTCCTCGGTGAAGTAGGCACGAACCTCACGCGCAATACCACCATGCAACTGACCGCGATCGGTACCGTCGCCGTTACGATTACCTTGCTAGGGAGTTGCATTTTCATGCGAGAGAGCGTCGAGCGTCTAAGTGCACGCATGCTGAGTCGCATAGAGATCTCCGCCTATCTGAACGATACGGCGACCGATGCCGATGCCGCGATCGTACGTCAAGAGATGACACATATTCGTCACATTGTCTCGGTCCGCTATATCCCGAAGACGGAAGGTTTTCGGGAGATGAGTCAACGCATGGCCGGGGCGATCGACACCTCGCTGTTGACGAGCAACCCGCTACCGAATGCGTTTCGCATCCGTGTCGATCGCCCCGAAATGGCCGGTTACGTTGCACGCCATGTCGCACTGATTCATGCCGTCGCGAAAGTCTCTTACGGTCAAATCCTCGTCGAGCGTCTTCTCCGGATCGCCGACGTCCTGGAGCGGATCGGACTGACGATCGTGACGCTGCTTACCTTGGTGGCGGCCGTCATTGTCTCGAATACCATCAGACTCACCGTCTTCGCACGCCGCCGTGAGATCGCGATCATGCAGCTCGTCGGCGCGACGAACACCTCGATTCGTGCTCCCTTTATCGGCGAGGGCTTGATCGATGGCGTACTCGGCGCAGGCATCGCACTCGGCATGCTCGCCGTTGCCCATCTCCAGCTGCTGCCGCGTCTGGCAGCGGCGTTGCCGTTTTTACCGCTGCTCCATCTCGGCGTCGACGAGCATCGCCTCGCGCTTGAGCTCCTTGCTATCGGCGCAGCGATGGGGACCTTCGCGTCATGGTTCGCCGTCGGACGTTACCTGCGCACGTGAGCGCGTCACGAATACGCCGCCGATTCGTCGCGTTTGCCACATGCTGTACTCTGCTCCTCTGCTATGCCAATCCACATCAGGCGGAGGCTGCGGTAACCCGCACGCAGATCGAACAACAGCGCGCTCACCTTCACCAAACCGCGACAGAGCTCAATGCGCATCGCCACGCACTACACGATGCGCAAGTACGCGAAAACGACCTTCAACGACAGGTTGCAGAAACCGAGACGAGCATTGCGGCGACGAGTGCTCGCATCGGCCTGCTCGAAAATGATATTGCCGTCAATCGCCGGCGTCTCGCCTGGAATGAGATGCAACTGGCCGCGGCTCAGCGAAGCCTAGCGCGGCACAACGCAGCCCTACAACGTCGCCTCGTCGATGCCTATGAAAACGGTGAGTTAGGGTATCTGCAAGTCTTACTTGCATCGCGCTCGTTCTCTGAGTTCGTTGAACGGTGGGATGATATCGGGTTTCTCATTGCAGCGAATGAACGGACCATCCGTGAACGAAGGCATCTTGAGAAACAAGTAGCACGCATGCAGGCAACCCTCGAGAACGACGCGGCGACACTCGACGATGAGAATGCGCGCGAGCAACGCACACGCACCCAACTGCAAGCGCTCGAATCGCAACGGCAAAACCTCGTAGCGATCACCGATCGTATCCGGCAACACCACGCCGTTGCAGTCGTCGAGCTCGAAGAGAGTTCGCAGCAACAAGAGAGTCAACTCGAAAGTCTCATCGTTGAGCGACAACGCGAAGAGGCGGCAGCCCTCGAAGCGGCCCGTGAGGCCGCACGTCGAGCGGCCCAACTCGCGGGCACCGCGATCTCGGGTGAGGTACCGAGCGGCTCCCCCGGCGATCTGTCCTGGCCGGTCAGCGGTCCGATTACGTCGCCATTCGGCATGCGCCTCGATCCCGTTAGCGGCGCTTTCACCCGTATGCATACCGGCATCGATATCGGAGCGCCGGAGGATGCAACGATCGTAGCGGCAGCGGCCGGACGCGTCATCCTCGCAAATTGGACCGACGGCGGCTACGGTAATCTGGTCGTTATCGATCACGGCAACGGACTTTCGACGCTCTATGCGCACTGTTCGAAAATCTATGTCAGCATCGGCCAGGACGTGCAACGCGGTCAAGCGATCGCCGCAGTCGGAGCGACCGGGCACGCAACCGGTCCTCACGTACACTTTGAGGTACGACTCGGCGGTCAACCAGTCGATCCAACGTCGCGACTCCGTTAGGGCGTGTAACTCTCGACAACGGGAGTTCCCCGACCATGACTCGAACCCGCGCGTTGTGTCGCTTCGGGTTCGTTCCTCCCTTCCCACGATCGGCGCCATGCTCGCCGTTTGTGCCCTTGCGTTCTGGCTGTTGCATCCCGCCGGCGATGCCGTAGCGAGTGCCAGCGAAGAGGACCGGCTGCTGCTCGATAGCATCACCAACCGCGTCGAAGAAGTCTATTATCGACCGGTCGATACGCGTCAACTCTTTTCCGGTGAACGAGCCGGCCTCAGTAAAGCATGGCAACATGCGCACCTCGGCCATAGTGTCCCTAGCGTCGGGGTTCCCAATGGCGATCTCGGCCATGATAATGCGCTCATCGACCATCTCTTCGCCGCGACCGTCGAGGCGAGCGCTTCACGAGTACCTTCACACACCCTAGCACTCGCCGCGATCGGCGGTCTGCTCGAAGCACTGCATGACCCCTACACGACCTATCTCACCCAGAGTGAGATCGCCTCACTAGAAGAGTCACTTCGTGGCGGCGACTTTGGCGGCATCGGCGTCTACATCGTTCAAGATCCGCGCACACGGGCGATCCTTCTCCAGCCGATCGACGGGACTCCGGCGGCACGAGCCGGACTCCGCGCCGGTGATCGAATTCTCAGCGTCGACGCTCAGAGCGTTACCGGCCTACAACTTGATCTTGTCGAACGTTTGATTCGCGGACACGTGGGAACGATCGTACACTTACGCATCATGCCGCGTGGTTCGAGCCAAGCACGCACCGTGCCGATTCAACGTCAACAGATTCATGTGCCTTCGGTCAAAGCGACGATTGAGAATCGAGTTTCGTATATTCGCCTCGCCGATTTCGGCGATACTTCGGCCGAAGAGATGCGCACGGCGCTCCGAGCTGCGCAAAGCCATGATGTCCTCGGCTATATTCTCGATCTACGCGACAACGGAGGCGGATTGCTCGATAGTGCGGTTGATATCTCCAGCCTCTTCGTCTCGAACGGCACTATCGTCTCGACAATCGATCGTTTCGGCAATCGTGAGACCAAGACGGCTCTCGGCGGAGCTCTTGGAATTCGTCCGCTCATCATTCTCGTGAATCATTACACGGCAAGCGCCTCGGAGATCACTGCCGGCGCTGTTCAGGATACCCACGTTGGTACCGTTCTCGGCACCCGCACATTCGGTAAAGGCGTCGTACAGAGTATCTACCACCTTGCCGAAGGCGCCCTGAAAGTCACGACAGCGCGTTATGTTACTCCAGCCGGACGCGATATTCAGCATAAGGGCATCACGCCCGACGTCATCGTCGATCAAGATGATAATGTCCGAGCCTTTGATACCGCCGATGATCGACAACTCGCTGCGGCCAAAGCGATGATTCTCCGGCACAACATACCGAAACACGCAACACGATGAGACGCTTCCTTCTCGCGACTTGCCTCTTGCTCACGCCGTTCGCGCCCCTCAGAAGCATCGATGCCGCACAACCGCCGCATCTGCCGCCGCTATCGCGAAACGCAGATCAGGAGATCTCGCTCAGCTATCACCATCTCGCCGACTCATTTTACCGCCAGGTCAGTGCTCAAGTCTTGCTCAACGGTGCGCGACAAGGATTGCTCGATGCCTTGCACGGAGCATCGATTCGTCAGCCGACCCTACCGATGTTCACCGCAAGCGAAAATGATACAACGAATGTACGACTCCTCGTCGATGCATTGAAGACGCTCTATGAGCGTTATGGCGATCGGGTCTCCTCGACACATTTGATGTACGCCGAGATCTCCGGCATGGCGCAAGCATTGAAAGATCGTTACACGATCTTTCTCAACCCACGAGAGTACTCGTTGCTCAACGAGGGTCTTGACGGCGGCAACTTTAGCGGCGTCGGACTTGAGATCGCCATCGATACGAAGACGCATGAACTGCGCGTTGAGCGCGTCATCCCCGGTGCGCCTGCGGCGACGGCCGGAGTACAGCCGGACGACGTGATTGTCTTTATCGATCGCGTCGCGACACGCGACCAAAGTAGCGAGGCCGACTCACGTCGCTTACGAGGTCGCAGCGGCACGATCGTTCGCTTGACGATCAAACGACACGGCAGTTTACTGCCGCATCCCATTTCCATTACACGAGCCGTTATCCATGAGCCGAGCGTCGTTGCGAGTATGCTCCCCGACCATATCGGCTATCTTCGCCTCAGCGTCTTCGGTGCAACGACAAGGACAGAAGTCTTTCGCGCACTCAACCATCTCGAAGAACAGGGTGCGGAAGCCTTTGTTCTCGACTTACGCGACAACGGCGGGGGGTATCTCAATGCTGCAGTCGACGTGGCCTCGGCGTTTGTCCCGAGCGGTCCGATCGTCTCGGTTGAAGAGCGTGGCGGCAATGCGACACAATTCAACGCCGAAGATACCGCGATATCCCCTCGACCGCTCGCCGTTCTCGTCAACCGATTCACTGCGTCGGCCTCAGAGATTACCTCAGGCGCGATTCAAGACAACAAGGTCGGCACGGTCATTGGTACGCGCACATTTGGGAAAGGCGTCGTACAAACAATCTATCCGCTACCGGATGACTCCGCGATCAAAGTAACAACGGCGCGGTACGTCACACCGCATGGACGCGACATCAACTCGATTGGGATCACACCGGATATCTCCAGCACTTTGGCGCAAAACGCTCGAGAGAACGACCCCAAGACAGATACCCAGCTGAAGACCGCTATCACCCTACTCCAAGCGGAGATAGCGAAAAGCAAGGAGCCGAAGGTGCAGACGACCGCTAAGCCGCCTGCACCTTCGGCTCCTACCCTTCTCTAGGAAGCAGCCTTCGTACGACGCGGACGCGCCGTCGGGCGTGTCTTCGGCGTGACCACTTCCACGGCCGTCGATGATGCCTTGGGCATGGTAGCCTTCTTCGCACGCGGCGGAGCTATCGGGGTCGGGGGAGTCGCAGCGAGCGGTGCCGCCACCGGAGCCTCGACCTCTGCAGGTCGTAGGCGCCGAGGCCGACCACGTTTCGGTGCGGCTACGGCCACAGCTGCTACCGCGGGCATCGAAGGCGGTGGTAGTGTGACAACCGGTGTAACGACAGCACCCTCAAGCGACGCAGATGACGGCGTCAACGGTGCACGGCGTAAGCGTGGCCGACGAATAGCAGGCTCGGTAGGGGTAGGAATGCTAGGAGTAGGAGCGGGGGGGGGCGCTGGCGGCAAGACACCCAGCTGGGTCGCGGTTAGCTCCGCCGGTGGCTTGGAGAGAAGCGGACGAGGTGCTCGACGGCGCGGCGTGGGACGCGCGATCAACGGCGTATCCTGCGGCACGCTGAGCGATGGAGGCGGCGCCTCCAAGGCAACGGAGGCACGCCGTGGTCGCCACGGCGTCAACGCACGCGACGGCTCCTCCGGGGCGATGCTGCCGGTGCTCTCGGTCGCTCCTTTTGAATCGACGCGGAGAATCGCCCGATGCGGCAGAAGAGGCACCTGCTCTGAGGGCGAGATACCACCCGTCTCGATCGGCGTAGCGCCACCGGCACCACGGCCTCCACGGCGACGGCGACGGCGACGGCGACGGCGAGGTGCCGCATCGGTGCCGGTCTCGTCTTCGTCGACCGCAGTGCGGGTTTCATCCGGCAACAAGGTCGGCTCAAGACTCTGCGTAAGTGAGGTCCGAACGCGAACCCCATCGGCGACGCGGACGACCGATGTCGGCGCAGCGGTACCCGTCGCAGGGGTCGCAGCGACAGGCGTAAACGGACGTGGGGGCGCTGGTGTTCGACGGGGCGGCGCAGTCGACGAAGCGGCGTGTTGCTCCGCATGATCTTGTGCCGCAGTGCGATAAGTGGCGAGTGCTCGCTCGGCCTCTTCGGCCAACAGACGCAATGCCTCCGTCTGCTCGGCATCGACTTCGGCAGGAGCGGGACGTCCGCGACGGCGGCGACGGCCATCGGCAGTGGGAGCGCTCGGCAAATGACGCGGCTCGGCGATAATGTGCTCTTCGTCGACGTCAAGGATACGAACCGTCAGCATGCCGCCAGCGACATGAGCGGCCTGCTCGACCTCGATCAGACGCCCGGCGAGCGTTGCGATAGCCGAGCTAGGATTCGGCAGTTTCATGGTCAGCAACTCGAGTTCGAGTTCGTCGCCGACACGCGGCGTCACCGATGCCGTCGCTGTATAGGGCCCAACAACCAGACGTGTCTGCTCGGGATGCATCGCAGCATCGACATGCAGATGAAGCGGACGTTCAATCTGCGCTGCGAGTTCGGCGAACTCATGGTGGTACCAAAAACGAATCTGGGTCGCGACCATCGGCCCACAGACGATGGTAATCGGCTCCTTCGCCGGAGCGGTCTGATGAAACGCACGTACTGAGCGGAAGCACGCGATAGCGACACTCTCCGGTGACAGTACGGTACCGAGACCACGACACGTGGGACACGAGCTACGCAATTGACCCGAGAGATCTTTGCCGATACGCTTACGGGTAAATTCGAGCAAACCCAACGCGGAGAACGAACGTAACGTCGTGCGTGTCCGATCGCGCCGGAGCCCTGTTTCGAGCGCGGCTAAGACCTTGTTACGACTCGCTTCTTCGTGCATATCGATAAAATCACAGACGATGATCCCACCGATATCACGGAGACGCACCTGGCGAGCGATCTCGGTAGCCGCCTCAACATTCGTATGGACGATCGTATCTTCGGGCGTCTTCCCTCCGGCAAAACGGCCGCTGTTGACGTCGATAACCGTTAATGCCTCTGTCGTTTCAATAACGATCGATCCACCCGACGGCAACGGAACGGTAGGTTTCATCAAACGAGAGAGTTGCTCATCGATCTTATAATCGCTGAACAGCGCTCGACCCTTCGGGTAGTATCCGATACGCTCAACATACTGTGGACCGAGCAAACGCATGAAATCACGCAGCTTTTCATGTTCTTCAGGGTCATCAATCAAGACGCGCTCGACTTCGGGCGTAATAAAATCACGAGCAGCTTTGAAGATCAGATTCATATCCTTATGAATCAACGCAGGGGCCGAAGCGGTTTTATAGGTTTCGAGAATACCGTGCCACATCCGAATCAACACGCCAAGATCGGCGATCAATTCAGCGTCGCTCACGCCGGCAGCAGCGGTACGAACGATTGTCGCCATTCCCTCAGGACGAATACGCTGCATCACCGATTTCAATCGATCGCGTTCGGCGGCGCTCTCAATTTTACGCGAAACGCCACTGAAACGACCATTCGGCGTAAGAACCAGATAGCGCCCCGGCAACGATATATTGGTGCTCACGCGTGCGCCTTTTAAGCCACGCGGCTCTTTGACAATCTGCACCAAGACTTCGTCACCGCGATTGACACGCTCGCTAATCGTCCATCCGGAACGACTCTGCGTAATTTCAACCTCGCCGATATTCAGCGGCGCACGATTGATGTCACCGACATAGAGAAAAGCGTTCTCACCCGTGCCGATATCGACAAAGCTTGCTCCCATGCCAGGGAGAATGCTTTTAACACGCCCCTTATAGATAGAGCCGATGACTTTTTCTTCGCGTTCGATATAGATTTCGGCGAGTGAACCGTTCTCGAGAATAGCGACCCGATTCTCCCAGGGGTCGCTCGAGATGAGCATTTCCGTTGTCACATGGTACCTTTTTGGTGAAGATCTCTCACCTCAACCACCGCCTGCGCAAGCACGAACATCGGCTTATCTGCATCGGCGTGAGAGGGAGAGGAACATACGTAGTAGGTTGCTATCGCATCGCCGGGGGCGTTACACGCTACCGTCGCGACGATTCTCCGAGAGGTTCGGCCTGCGCCGGGTATTCTTTAGTCGATACCATGCTCCTGTCATTCATCAACGAGCGTGGGGAGGTTCTTCTCTCCTACCTACGGCTGTGCCGAAACGTGCTCGGAGTTCGCGGGAGTTGTCTCGGATGCGATGGTAGCCTTTTCAGCGGCCGCTCGATCGGCGAGAAGACCCAAGATGGGAATGTTCGCATGCATCGCCACCGTCGCAGCTTGTTGTTCGAAGCTGACATCGCAGAGATGCGGATCGATTTTGACGTAACGCGATATCACCGCGATAAGATCGTTCTTTAACGCCTCGACCGTCTCGGGGGCAAGCGCGAGATGGTCGGAGAGCAAGACTAATCGGAGGCGCTCCTTCGCAGTCGTACTCGAGCCCTCGCGACGAAAGAAACGCGAGAAGAGTTCGAACATCACCGTCCTCCAAAGAGTGTGCCGAGGCGTGCGAAGAAACTCACACGCGGGCGCTCGATCGGAATATGCTCCCCACAGAGCCGAGCCGCTATCGACCGATACGCCGAACCGGTCTGTGATTTTGGATCGAGCGAGATAGGCTCGCCACGGTTCGTCGCGACGACGACTTCAGGCTCATCGGCGACCACCCCAAGCAAGGGGAGACGAAGAATGGCATTGACATCTTCGACCGAGAGCATTTTGCCTCGCCGCACCAGATGCGGTCGAAGGCGGTTGACGATGAGGCGCGGCTCGAGATCACGCGGCAACAGTCCCACGACTCGATCGGAATCGCGAACCGAGGAGACCTCGGGCGTACAGACGATGATCGCCGACTGAGCCCCCACGACGGCGTTGCGAAAACCGGCTTCTATACCGGCCGGGCAATCGATGAGTACCCAATCGAACTGTGCGCGCAGACGCTCGACCAGCAGTCGCATCTTCTCCGTATCGACGTCGTCTTTTTCACGCGTCTGTGATGCGGCGAGAAGACTCATATTGGGAGAGCGCTTGTCGCGTATCAATGCATCTTCGAGGGAGACTTTATTCTCGAGGACATCGAGCAAGTGGTAACGGACACGGCTCTCGAGTCCAAGAACGATATCGAGATTGCGCAATCCGACATCGGCGTCGACGAGTGCGACGGAGAGGCCTCGGGCGGCGAGTGCGGCACCGACGTTCGCCGTCGTCGTTGTCTTGCCGACACCGCCCTTGCCCGAAGTAATCACGATCGCGCGCCCCTTCGGCTGTTCAGCATCGGTCGTCACGACAGCATCCTGGTTCACGGTCTGCACGTGCGTCAGCCCCTCCATCCAGCGAGGATGCGATTAAGAAATCCCGGCTCTTCAAGCTTGGAGAATTCGACTTTTTCGCCTTCGAGTCGCCGAGCGATACGGTCGTAGATCACGCCGAGACGTTTCGTCGGATCGAGCACGATCGGCTCGCCGCGATTCGTCGTATCGATAATCTCTTCGTCGTCGGGAACGTACCCGAGCAGATCCGAAGTAAGGACTTCACAGACATCTTCGACCGACATCATCTCGCCCGAACGCACCATCTCGGGACGGATACGGTTGACCAGCAAACGGAACGGCACCTTACGCTCGCGCAACTTGCCGATTACACGATCGGCATCACGAATAGCACTGACTTCAGGAGTCGTTACGACGATCGCTTCTTGGGCACCGGCGACGGCGTTGCGAAAACCGGCTTCGATGCCGGCAGGACAATCGATGAGCACAAAATCATGATTCTCGGCAAGGTCGCTCGTCAAGCGGAGAAACTGCGCCTCGGTCACGGCGTCTTTATCACGAGTCTGCGCCGCCGGGAGAATCCAGAGATTCTCAAATCGCTTATCGCGAATCAGGGCCTGCTTCAGTTGACAACGTCCCTCGACCACTTCAACAAGATCGAAAACGATACGCTTCTCGACGCCTAATACGAGGTCGAGGTTGCGTAGACCGATATCGGCATCGACCAGTGCGACGCGTCGCCCACGTTTGGCGAGTGCGGCACCGAGATTGGCGGTAGTCGTTGTCTTGCCGACCCCCCCCTTACCCGAGGTAACAACGATCCTTCGACCGCTCATAGGATCTCCTTAGCAAGGGGAACCACAATGATATGATCCTCCTCGATGCGCGCGACTTCACCGTAGCCGGAATGGCGCGCTCGACGTCCTTGGTACTCGCCGGTCGCGATAAGCGTTGCAATACGCAATTGAGTCGGCGCGAGTTCGAGCGCGGTTACGGTCGCACTCTGATCGCCTTGCGCACCGGCGTGCGCCTGACCGCGAAGCACCCCAAAGACCACAATATCACCGGTGGCGATCAGTTCAGCGCCGGGGTTGATATCACCCACCACCACAAGATGACCCCGGCGGCGAAGAATTTGGCCGCTACGCACGGTACCACGATGGTAGAGGACATCCGGCTCGGCTGACGAGGCGGATGGCGACGCACGCCGAGCGGCGAGATCGGCGCGCGCACCAGCGAAGTCGGCATCGAGAGAACGAGCAGAATCGGAGAGCACTGGACGCTCGTGGACGCGCGGATCGCGAGAGGGGCGCGACTCACGACTCTCTTCACTCAACGCAGGGGTACCGCCATACGGCAACCCCGCCTCATCGGCGAGTCGCTCAACAGCGGTATCGCCGAGAAGACCGAGCAATCCGACGCCTGCCTCGGTAAACAACTCGAGGAAACGCTCGAGCGCTTCGACGTCGGGCAGGGGATCACGGAGAACAAGATATGCAGCACTGCCCCGATAAAAATCGGGTTGAGCAGAAAACGTGGCGGCGAGATCGGCTAATGCAACGTCGATTGGGGTGTTACCAACGCTGATATGAAGCCCTTGCGCCGTACCGCGGAGCAATGCCATGAGCGGCACCGTTGCACCATGGAGACACGGACTCCCTGCTATCTTCGTCGGAGATGAAGATTTTTTTCTTGAAGGGTCGTGCGATTGGTGTCGAATGGACTGCCTCGCGATGATCAACGAACCATGGCGGCGGCGTATGCAGCGTACTACCGCCAGTTTTCTCCTCGTTGGAATACTCGTCGGAGGCTGGCATCTGCCCGCCCGTGCAGTCTCGACCCAGAGCGAGATTCGCCAGAGCATCGCTCTGAATCGCGAGCTTTTACTCAAACAAGATGTCGTCTCCGATCCGCTCCTCCAGGGCTGGGTCAACCGAGTTGCTCACCGCGTCTGGCGCGGCGTTCACCGTACCGATATACCTTATACCGTCAATATTCTCGACACGCACGACGTCAACGCATTCACGATCGGAGGCGGCTTCATCTATCTGAACCGAGGTCTCCTCGACACCGTCGGGTCGGACGATGAACTCGCCGGAGTTCTCGGTCATGAGACCGGACACGATGAGCACCGCCATCCGATTACGCAACGGCAACGAGGCGAACTCCTCTCGCTTCTCTTCGGGCTCGCAGCGCTCGCCTCGCCGATTGCGGCCGGACTCGGTCCAATAGCCGAGGCAGGCATCCTGGCCAAAAGCTCACGTGTCGACGAAGAGCAAGCCGATGATACGGGACTTGCTCTCATGACGGCCGCAGGATACGACGCAGATGCAATGCCGCTCTTTATGCGCCGTCTACTCGCGCTCGAAGGAGGCGACGATAACCCCGTCGATCGGTACACCGCCGATCATCCTGCGCTCCCGCTCCGTATCGACCGCCTTACACACGCGATCGCACGGCGCGACGAGGAGCACCGGCTCGTGAGCTTACGGTCAGAGACGGTGCATGACTTACAGGAGGCACGGTACGCGGTCGCAGAGGCAAGGGAGAACCAGCTCCTGGCGATCGCCCCCAACGATCCCGAACTGCACCTGTTGCGCGGTCTGACCGAGATACGTCTCGCCCGCCCGACGCGCGCCTTTGCCGATCTTACCGTAAGCACACAGAGCAAGACACCGAATCAACGGCGGCGCGCGCACGACGCACTGCAGCTTCTCGAGCAGGATGCTCGGATCGACGCCGATCGCCCCTCCCTCGACATCGCTCCCCTTCGCCGCCTAGCCCTCATACCGATAAGCGACGGCGGCGCGACGTCGCTCGCCGCCACGCCCTTGCGAAGTCGCTTAACCGACCATCTCGCGGCGCTCACCGCACGACTGACGTCAATCTCAGACCGACTTGCGACACGAGAGAGTGCGACCGAAGCAAGCGGCACCAGCCATCCAACGCTCGGCGAACTCAGTGCCTTTGAACGGCGCATCAACACCACTCTCGATCGACTGACTCCCCTACCGGACGCACTCGGCACACTTGAAAACGGGCGATCTTCGGGCCTCCTAGCCGACCAACGCGAACTGGCGCGTGACGTCGCGAATCTGCTTATCGACGATGCGACGGCGCCATCGGCTCGCGCCCTACTTCCCGCGATTCCAACGATGAGCACGACTCTCACCGCGAGCGATCGTGATGTTTTAACCGCTCTTACGGCGGCGAATACGACCCTCACACAACTCGACAGATGTCTCGACGCCTTCGACCGCCTGCTGAACGGCGAGACGATGAGCCAGACGATCGCCGAGCATGCACTCGATGCGGCATTCAGCGAGAGCGATATTGCGAATCGTGCATTCAATCGAGCTCGATCCCGACTACTGGAAGTACGCATCAGCCTGCTCAATGTAGGTGCATTCGCCGATCGGTATGAAGGCCTGCGGTTTGCCTGCGACGAGAAGCTCCCGGGAACGACACCGACCTTCGCCGCCGTCGCCCAGCGCGCCGCAACGACCGGCGAGGTCGTTGCGGCGCGGATCCTCGCTGCGGCTACGCATCGGTCGGTCGAGTCGATCCTCGATGAAGCGATGCAGAAAAGAGAGCCCGTTCTTGACCTGCCTATCGCTGCTCGGGTCGATCCTCAAACAGTCGAAATTTTTCTCGGCCTGATCTATCTCGATTACGCCGACGATGTAGGGGTTGCAACGGCGAAGACGCACGACGAAAGAGGTGCCTCATGAGTCAGACTCTGCAAGCGAGTGCCGCACTCTACCGGCATGTACGTTCATCGGTCGATACGCAACGACTACGTCAAGAACTCCATCGCCCATTCCGTTTTTTGCTCAGCGGCAACCCGGCACTCGTCGCGCAACTGCGCTCCTCTCTGCTCGCCCCGTTTCTTGAGGTGCAACCATCGACGGAGGCGCCGCGACTGCTCGAGACGATCCATCTGCATGAATGCGGCGATCCCATTCGCGATGAAACGCGTTGCGTGCTGCACGTAGGCGAGCTCTCCGAGACGACAGCGAGCCTCTTACGCACGCTGCGCCTACCTATTTTTGCCATCGACATCGACGACGAACCTCTAGCGGCGACTCCGGCACACGCCCTTGCCAAGAACGCCCCTCCCAACCCCGGCAGCATTGAGGCGATTCGCCTCACCTCATGGAACCCCGAGATCCTGCAGCTACGCCTTTTTCCTCGTCTGATGAGTTGCTGTCGCGGACGCGAGGTCGCCGTAGGACGTCACCTCCCGATTCTACGCGAGGCGGCGGCGAGTGCGTTGACGCGGGGGGCGGCACGCAATGCTCTCCAAGTAGCCGCCGCCAGTGCGATCGTCGGCCAAGTACCGATCTTGGGCATCCTGCTCGGCGCAGTGACCACGGCTAGCGACATTGTGGCGATGAGCGTCATCCAACTTCACCTCGCTCTTCAGATCGGCGCACTCTTCGACCGTGAACCCGATCTGGCCACCACCTGGCACCTCTTACCGATTGTCGGCGGAGGGCTCGGATGGCGCGCCCTTGCACGCGAACTGACCGGGTTTGTGCCGATCGCCGGCCCCGTCCTCAAAGCTGCCATCGCTTATGCCGGCACCATTCTTGTGGGAGAGGCGGCGACGATGTATTACCGTAGCGGCGGTCGTATCGACCTGCGCCAGGCCGTGGCGCTCTCTCGCGAGACGAAACGAGCAGCGTTCGACCTCGCTCGCGACGCAGTCGATCGTATCCGCAGAAGGCGATGTGAAGGAGAGAACGAAGGCATCACGCCGTGAAGCTGCCGTCTTTCCTCGCTACCGTTGCCATGGCCGGCGCATGCGCGTTGGGTCTTCTTCTGACCGACCCGAGCCTCGCCCGGGGGGCCGATCTGCAAGACTCGGCGACTCTTGTCGCTCACCCCGCAGCCGATATCAACGATGTCTATCTCTTTCCATCACCGGCGAATGCAGCGAACGTCGTTCTTGTAATGAACGTCGCGCCGCGTATCCCCGCCGGGCAAAGCGGATCGATGAGCTTCGACAGCAACGTGCTCTACCAGTTCAAGCTCGTGCATCGCTCCGCTCCGGCGACATCGGGCTCAACGACCCCTGAAGATACCGTCATTCAATTCATTGTGAATGGTTCGGGCTCATCGGAGCACCTCGCGCTCTATGGGCCGACCCAGCCGAATCTGAGCGGCACCGTCTCGACGGCGGTTCCTGCGGCGCTGAGCCCCACGACGATACCCTTCAATCAGAGCACGACGGTCACGATCCCTGACGATGCGAGCGGCGGCACCCGTACATGGCAGGGGCAGGTCTTTGCCGGGCCACGCGCCGATCCATCGTTCTTCGATCTCGCTCGCTTCTATGCCATCTTCCCCGATCGTTACTATATGAATCAGCAAAACGGCCAAGGGATCCCGGCGGCTACGGCGACGGGCTTTCGCGGCTTCGCCTCCGGGAATGGCTCGAGTTGCGATAGCAGCGTAGCACATGACTTCTTCTCAAGCGGCGGCCTCGATCTTGTCACGGCTCCAGCCGGAGGATACAATACCTTGTCGATCGTCCTCGAGCTTCCGAAAGCCTTGCTAGAACAAGTACCGGGCACGACCACGAGCCAGCCGTATATCAGCCTCTGGGCGACAACCAGCACGGTGAGCGGGACATGAATCGTCGCCTCGCTTGCGCCGCTCTTCTCTTCACAGCATCAATAACGCTGGCAGGATGCTCGAGCGAGACCTCCGGTGTGCCGAATCTTGCGCAACTCGGGCGGTATGTCCAAATCGATCGAGTCGGTCGACCGGGCGTCAAAGAACTGTTTGAGAGTTTCTCCGATCACGATACGACAAACCGGAACGCTCCCTACAATGACCCCACGCTGAGCGCCGCGATTACCAATTTCATGACGGGGACTGCGGGTCGACCAGGGGCGGCTTCGGCGGTTGCGACGGTCTTCGCGCTCGACGGTCTTCAGGCGAATCTCTCACAATCGGGTCAGGCCGGCTATCTCGGTATCGAGACGAGCGGCGCCACCGGCACAGCGTTCGGCGGTCGCGCGCTGACCGACGATGCGATGAGCACCGATCTCGCTGCGGCGTACGGCACCCTCATCAGCTCGCAAGGGACGACGCAACCCTGTATGTCAACCGATAACGAGCCCGGTTCACGTACTGCAGAGGGTTATACCAGCAGTGCGGCGATTGCCTCGGCCGATCATGAAACAGCGACCTTTCCGTATCTTGGAGCGCCGCACTAAGACGAAACGGAAGGTCGAGGAGTTCATTCGATGAGCGAGAAGCTTGCTCGTCGCCCGGAAACGGTGCCTGGGGGTGTAGCTCAGTTGGTAGAGCACTTGCTTCGCATGTAAGGGGTCAGCGGTTCGAGTCCGCTCATCTCCACCAGAATAGCCGATCCTCATGAGAATTTTTCTCTCGCGATGTAGCTTCGTATCTCTTCCGTCGATGGAGATGGTACGATGTGCTATGTTGCTCTCTCTCGACCACGAGCTTCCATCCTAGTACGCACCGTTGCGTTGTTGCTGATCCTTGTCGGCGCCTTTGCTCTCCAACCGACCGAAGCGGCCGAGACGACAGGCACCCTACTCGGCAGCATCGTGGCGAGCGGCGGCACCCAGGCGATCGCTGGAGCAACAATCACGCTGCATGGACCGATCGAGAGCAGCACCACGAGCGATGCGAGCGGTCACTTCACCTTCCTCACGCTTCCACCAGGTACGTATACCCTGAGTGTCAGTGCGAGCGGTTATCGCACGACGGAGAGCAGAGAGCTTGTCATCAATGCCGATAATGAACGCATCGAGCATCTGAGTCTCACTCCGGCTCCGCTCCGTGAAATCGGACACGTCGTCGCACGTAGTCGCGCCTCGTTGGTACAGCCAGGGGTCACCAATGACCTCACCTCGTTTCTTCCCGCTCTGCAAGAGTCGACGGCATTGGTCAACGGCGGAGGGGATAGATATACCGCGTATCCTAGCATCTCGACTGTCCCGGGTGTTTTCGTACCAATCGGACCGGCTGGAGCAACCGAACAACACATTTCTATAAGAGGAGCGGATTGGACGCAAGTCGGCTATGAACTAGACGGTGTCTCTATTACAAGAAACTTCGATCATTACCCAGGTGGCAGTCTCTCAAACCTCGCTAATGCTGAGATTCAAGTCGATTCAGGCTCAGCGCCTGTAGATCAGCAAGCCGAAGGGATCGGCGGCTATATCAATCAGGTGCTGAGAACGGGTACCTATCCCGGTTTTGTTCACCTCGATATGGGAGTAGGAACACCGAGTAAAGATCAAAGTCTCTCCCTTGAAGTCGGCGGAGCAGACGGCCCCGATCGCTTACTGACGTATGATCTTGCCGTCAGCGGGCAACAAGCTGTCGATCATTTGATCGATCAGAGCGATGGATCAACCTTTGCTCCGACACACGGACCGATATCCAACGTTATTGCCGTCGATACCGTCGTACCAGGCTGCGGCAACAGTGGTGGTCCGAACGCAGGCCATCCCAGCGCGGGCTGCTATGTCAATGGCGGCTCGACCAGCACGAACGGATTGCCGCTAGGCCCAAATGGGTACGTGACGTTTCCGAATCTTTGGGGCACGGTACCGACGATCGGCACCGGCGAGGTTCTCGCGAATATCCATGCCGCTTTTCTCCATCACCATACCAACCTACGAGATGACCTGCAAATTTTAGGCGTAAGCGGCCAAGATCGCACCACGCTCAATGCGTCCATTGATGATCTAGGCATTGCAGCAAATGATATCACGAATGGGACGGTCACCGAGCCAAGCGGTAGTGTTCTAGGAACATGCGGCTTCGATGCAAACAGCGGCGCGTTGATCGGCTACGCAGCACCAGGCTGCACATTGGTCGGCCCCATTCAGCCCTTTTATCCCGATACAACGCTTTTTACCGGCCCCTTATATCATCCACTGACGAACGCAGACCTCAACAGCGGCAACACGACATCGCTGCCATCTCAAAATGGCACACCATCATATAGCACAATTCCATCAAATCAAAGCGATGGACAACAAGCGAGTTTTGCCCTTGCAAAGGTTGCTTATACGCATCATTTCAACAATGAACTCAATGGGCGCCTGACCCTCTATGACGTCAGTTCATCGCGCACGGAGAACGGTCTTGTTACAGCATTCCAACCATTCGTCAGTGCTAGTTTAGAACCCGAGTATCTGCTCTCAACACACACCAACGGCTTTGATGCGGCGCTGACTGACCGCCTCTCGGCTCAGCACTTGCTGCATCTTGACGTCGGTCAAGCCTTTACGCATACGTTGCGTCTCGATAACCTCTTGGGGAGCGCATCGCCCGTTGCGGTACTCGTCAACGGGAATGCACCTTTCGCCGGTTGCTACGGCAACGGCGCACCGACGCTCGCCGACTGCAGCACCGCCGGTTCGACAACGGCACAGACAGCGGCTTCGTCATATCTCTTTCAAGGGAGTACGACGCTGACGCCTGGTCCGAATAGCCCGACGCTTAGCGCACTGCCGGGCCTGACATGCGGTACCGGTCCGTGCAGCTATGAGGTCATCTCCGACGGCAGCAGTGCGCTCATCAGCACCGTAGCACCGATCTTTACCAACGCATCGATCCAAGATCGCTGGGAAGTCACCCCACGCCTCTTCGTCGACCTCGGACTACGCTACGACGATTTTTCCTATCGTATGGCAGATACGGATACTCCGGCGAATCAGTTGCTGGATTCAAGCTACAACGCCTTCCATTGCATCGCAGGTACGACGATCGTCACGAAAACCAGCGCGAACGAAGCGTGCAGTGCATTCGGCAGCGGCTACACCCCGACGACACTGAACGCAAGTAGTCCAAACATCGATATCAAAGAGCTGCAGCCGAGACTCGGCTTTACCTATACCATCGACCCGAAGAATGTGATCCGACTCTCGTACGGACGCTACGCTCAAGCACCGCCATCGTCGGCGGTACAACTCACAACCACATACCCCAGCACACCGAATACCACACTCTACGCTCTTACCGGCACCAATACCGCGACTCAACCGCTCACTGCCGAGACCTCGACGAACATCGATGCGTCGTGGGAGCATGGCTTTCGCAATCCGGCGATGAGCCTCAAGCTCACGCCGTATTACCGTACCAGCCAAGGAGAGTTTGCGAATCTACCGCTCGATCCGAAGAGCGGTTTCTCGGCCTTCGTCAACGGTCTCAATCGCAAGAGCACCGGCTTCGAGGTACTTTTCCGAAGCGGCAACTTTGCCAAAAACGGCCTCTCTACCCAACTCTCTTATGCCTATACCCATAGCACGGCTCAGTACGCGACCTTCGCGTCGGGCGGCTCGTTCGTCTCCGAGATCAACGCAGCACTCCAGCAGTACAACGGATACACGCAATTCTGCAGTACCCATCCCGGTGATCCACGCTGCCCGACCAACACGAGTAATGCGGCACCATGCTACGGATTGGCAAGTCAGAGCGGCGGTGCACTCATTGCAAACGGACAAGGCACCACGAGCTGTGGTCCAGGCTTAATTGCGAATCCGTACTGGAACGCTCAGCCTGCGGCCCTGCTCGATCCGAATGCAAGCTACGTGCCCTTCAATGGCGCGCTCGGCCCAGGCTCGAGCGGCACATCGACGAGCCCGACGTTACCGCACCTGGCCAGTATCGTACTCCACTACCGACATAATCGCTTCAGCGTTACGCCATCTTTCGTCTTCGAAGCCGGAGCACGATACGGCAGTCCTTTCGCAGCACAGGGGGTTGCACCCGATAGCTGCACCGGCACGTATGCCGGTTCGACGACCGGCGATCCACGATACGTCAACGGACCACCGACCGGCGGCAACGGTGCATCGCCGTACGACGCATCGACCTGCTACGGTGCCGTCGTCATCCCCGATCCGAAAACGGGCATGTTCGACGGAATCGGGGCCTTCAGACAGCCCGACCTGCTCACGTTTAACCTTGGGCTCAGCTACGATACCTCGCCAACGACAACCATCGAACTCGGAGCGGCGAATCTGCTGTATCGTTGCTTCGGAGGCAGCGCCGTACCGTGGCAGACAGGCGGCCTCGCTTGCAACGAACAACAAGCGGTGCCCTTCGTAGGCAACTTCTACAACCCGGGTGATAGCATTCAACCGATCGTCGCCTCACCGTACTCGGCCGCCGCAGTCTCAGCGATTCAAAACGGTACGGCGACCGTGCCACTGCCGATCGAACTCTACCTCACGGCGCATATTCGTTTATAGACGATGCTCCAAGAATGCGATAGAGAAGCGTGGCGGAGTCCGGCGGACTGAGCGCATACCCGACCCCACCGGCCTCACGCCAACACGCCATGAATGCCGTCACCGGATACCGACCGATCACGTCAGGTAACGCCGGGTCATACACCTCGACGCCGCCATCGCCGCTCAGACCGACGACGACGAGGATATGCCCCGTAGAGGCGGGCAAAGGCGCACCCGGGAGCTGGCCATCACGCCAAGCAATGGCGACGGCGCAAGGGATCTGCGCGGCCAAAAGTCGCGCGAGTATGGCAAGATCGGCACAGTACGCAACGACGGCACAGAGACCCCGGTGAGCGGCGACGGCGGTCGCGAAGGTCCAGTTACCCGTTCCACCGTATGCCGGGTCGTCGATCTCGGCGGCGATCGCGGCAACCTCGACCGTGCCGGAGTAGATGTCGCTCAGAGAGGCCCAATAGCCGAGGAGCATCGCCAGCGAAGCGGCATTACACCACCCCTCTCCGCCGGGGATACGCTGCGTCAAGGCCGGCGGATCGTGGAGCAGATGAATCGCGCCGAACGCAGCCTCCGTGTCACGGGACTCGCCCGGCGGCGTCGCCAGACTCAACCGATCGACGATGCCCTCGCTGCGTACCTCGACGGCGATAAGCGATGTCGTCGGTAGTAGGCGATCGACTTCGATGACGACGGTGCTATCGCGGCTCGAACACGACCTCCACGGCGCAAGACGCACATACGGCAACCATGCAGAGCAACGTCCATCGAGCAGATGCACACGGAGATCGAGGGAGAGCGGTCGTGGGGCGTTCCATGCAAGAATCGCCTCACGCGCCGGCGGCACGGCGAGTCTAGTTATCCGACCAGGCATCGGCGTCGCCAAAACGAGCGGCACCGGCTAGAACGGCATCTGCTCTTCGAGCGGGTAGCCGTACTTGAGAACAGGATACAACGGCTGGCGTGGTGCGATCTCCAGATGACAGAAGACCGGCCCATCCATCGCGTAGACCCGACGTAAGCCATCGTTCAGCTCTTCACGGGTACTCAGATGAATCACCGGCAAACCGATCGCTTCCGCGACACGAGAGAATGGAACAAACGACAGCCCCGACGCCTCATCGACCGCATGGTAGGCACCTTGCAGCCAAGTGTCGAGTGTCTGCCGCTGGATACCGTGGCCGTGATTATCGAAAAGCAACACCTTGATAGGCAAGCGATGCCGCACCAACATCGCCAACTCACCCAGACAGAGCATGAGTCCACCGTCGCCGATGATGCAGGAGACCGTACGGGTCGGATCGGCGAAACTGGCTCCGATCGCGGCGGGGAGCGCGTACCCCATCGGCGTGGTATTCCACGCCGAGAAGAGTCGCTGCCCCACTTTGGCGGCATACCCGTTGAGCGTCCACGTCAGCGTACCACCGGTATCGACGACGATGGTACTCCGCGCTGGCAACTGAGCACTCCACGCCGTGACGACGTCGTAAGCATCCAGCGTGCCGGTAGGAGCAGGCGGACGCGGCTCCTTTGCCGCCGGATACCGTTCACGCCACGCCGCAATCTGCGTCAGCCACGCCGTACGATCGAGACGCTCGCTCGAGGCAAAGGCACTCATTTCCGGCAGCGCGGTCTGCAGCGCAAGCGGAATACGGTGCACGATGCGGATGCCGCGAGTAGTGAATTTTTCGATCTCGGCGGGATCGATATCGATCATGGCGATCGTTGCCTTAGGCGCGAACGTCGGCAGCAGACCACCGGTCAAGTTCTGCGAGAGTCTACTCCCCAAAACGAGCACGAAGTCGGCGTGCTGCACCGCGAAGTTACCGCTACGCGGCCCGTAGACTCCGAATGGGCCGATCCGCAAAGGATGGTTGGCCGGTACGAGATCACTCGCCGGCCATGTGGTGAGCATCGGGAGTCCAAAGGCCTCGATAAACTCGGCAAGCTCACGATCGAGTCGAGGACGTAACAGACCGGCTCCCAGCACCGCGACGGGTCGCGCGGCACGCTCGAGATCGGCTACAAGAGCACGGAGTCGATCGAGCACCATCGGTGATTGCGCAAGCGGCGGCGGCGTAAAGCCTTCGAGAGCGAGCGGATCGATCTCGACTCGCTGCAAGTCGTCGGGTAAGTCGATCACGACTGGGCCGGGGCGTCCCTCCTGGGCAAGATAGAGCGCCTTCTCAAGTTCGTAGCGTATGCAGGTCGGCTCGAGAATCCGTACGGCATATTTCGTCACCGGAGCGTACATCTCAACGATCGGCGTCTCTTGAAAACCGAGTTGTCTCACGCCGAGATCGCCCCGCAGACGGTGTGTCGCGACTTGCCCCGTCAGCATCACCGTGGGGATACCATCGTCGTACGAACAGCAGAGGCCGGTCAGCAGATTGGTCGCACCGGGGCCGCTCGTCGTCAGCGCGACGCCGATCCGCCCTGACGTACGCGCGTATCCGTCGGCGGCCATCGCGGCTGTCTGCTCATGCGACGGAGCGACATAGCGCATCGTCGGATGCCGGCCGATCGCGTCGAAAAGATGCACTGCAGCTCCGCCAGAGATGCCAAAAATGGTATCGACACCCTCCTGAGCAAGGCGTTCGATCACATAGGCACTCAGCTTCATGGATTCGCGGCTCTCGCCTGCGGCTGCAACAATGCACGCCCGACAGTCCCCTCAACGAGTGCGCTCAAGGCGTCGTTCACCTGCGAGAGCGCATACGTTCGATCGACGAGTGCACCGAACGGCATGGCTCCGCTCGCGATCGCTTCCGCATAGAATGGGATATCACGATCGGGATCGGTCGATCCACCCCATGAGCCGATGACGCGCTTGCCACGAATCAGATCGTAGGGATCGATCGAAAGGCGCTCGCCGAGAGGCGGATTCCCGGCCAAGACGGCGAGACCACTACTCATCTGAACCGCATTGATCGCAAGCTCCATCGTCGCGATCTGTCCGGCGGATTCGATCGCATACGGCAATCCATCCCCTTGCGTCAGTTCATGAATCGCCGCGAGCGGATCGTGTTGACGTGCATCGATCAAATGCGTCGCTCCGAGTTCACGTGCTTTGGCAAGCCGCTCCACCTGACGGTCGACAACGATCAAGGGATGCGCGCCGGCGGCCTTTGCCGCAATCAATGCGGCGAGACCGACGCCGCCCGCACCGATAATAACGACGCCTTCATCCTCGTGCAGATCGAGTGCATGACGAACGATCCCCGCGCCGGTTGGAATTGCACAACCCAGCAACGCCGCGACCTCAAGCGGAATATCGACGCGAAGCGGTACGCATCGATTCTCCGAGAGAATCGCATATCGCTGAAACGTAGCGATCGCACCGGAATTGACAACGCCATGAGCGCCGGGATATCGCGTCGACTGGACATCGGCACCGATGCCTTTTATCCACGTCAAGACGACCGTCTCACCGACGCTCACTTTCTGAATATTCTCGCCGACAGCGAGAATACGACCGACACCTTCGTGACCGAGTGTATGAGGCAAGAAACGATCCTCACCCTTCAATCCCATGACTTCGGCACGTTGCGTGTGACAGACTCCGCTGTGGAGAATCTCGACTAGGACCTGACCGGGCCGCAACGGAGGAATCTCAAGTTGTTCGACATTGAGACGAGTGCCAAGTTCCCGCAAGACGACTGCGGGGGTCGTCGTTGGAAGACTCACTCGGCGATAAACCAGTAGTAATCGCCGGTATAACCGACTTCGGCGAACAGATCGACCCACGCATCAACGTGCATATACGTTTGCGCAGTAAGGTTCCATTTCAACATATTCTCTTGCTCGCGCTCGTTACGCCATGCATCGATGGTAATAAACGCATCAGAGGCAGAGACGCGTTGGATCTCGCGCAATGCTTGGCGACACTCTTCGAGTGGAAGATTGTGAATGGTATTGATCGATATGACCAGATCAAAACTGTTATCGGAGTACGGCAAGGTACGAGCATTCCCGACTCGGATAAACGGTCGTACCGTATCCATGGCATGTTCAACGGCATACGACGATATATCGATACCTGCGAGACGCGCCTCAGGCATTAGCTCGGCGAAATCATGGAGCATAAAACCTTTGCCGCAACCCACGTCCAGAATACGGGCATTTTCAGGAAGCTCGTAGTACTCGCGGAATTTACGCACTGTTTCCTGCCAGAACCGGGGATGATAGGTATATCCGCCGTAGCCGGTTAGACGATCGCCGTCGAAAAATTCTCGATCGAATCGACGAGCGACTGCACGATGCTCGTCGGTAATGAGACGACCACGTTCTTCAATCGGACGTTTCGAACGCGGGTAACGGTCAAGCAAGTTAATCTCTGGCATACAAACCATCTTTTCTCTGCGAAGAAGAGCATCATGAGCGAGGCAATCGTGCAAAAGAGAACGCTACGCCGTATGGATATACTCAAGCGGTTGTTGGAGAATGTCCTCCCAAAATTGAGAGACCCATGCGATAACGCCGGAAATCCCTTCATCGATTGAGATCGTTGGACGCCAGCCCAACTCCGTGCGAGCCTTGCTACTATCGATCACGTAGGCGGCATCCTGACCGAGGCGCTCCTCAACGGCACGAGTCCGCTTCGCCGCATCTTCCCCCATCGCTCGACAGATACGTTGGACAACGTCACGGACTTCATAACCATGGTCAGGCGAGAGATGATAGAGTTCTCCCATACGACCATGCTCGAGAATCAAGGCTTCACCGCGCGAGACATCACGAATGTGAATAAACGATTTCACCGCAACCCCGCCGCCATGCAGCTCGATCGTCTCACCACGCCGCAGTCGGATCACAGAGCGAGGGATGATTTTAAAGAGTTGTTGATAGGCTCCGTAGACATTCGTGGCACGTACCGTCACTAATGGAAAATCATAATGTTTTTGATACGTCTGTAGCAAGAGATCCGCACTCGCCTTTGAGGCCGCATAGGGGGTCGATGGATTGACCGGCGCTCGCTCATCGATACGTCCAACGCACGTTCCATAGACTTCCGGTGAAGAAATGTGCAGATATTTTTTGATGTATCGACGATCTTTCAATCCATCGACCAAACGCGCAAGGGCGACCGTATTGGTTTGGAACCAGTCGGCCGGATACTTCCAACTGGGTGCGACCTCACTCTGTGCCGCAAAATTGACGATGTACTCCGGCTCAAACCTATCAAGCTCACGCAGAATCGTCGTGAGATCATTGTTGAGATCGGCCTGCACAAAACGAAAGTTTGACTCTCTACGACGCCGATAGGGCAAAAAGAGAGCGCCCTTCTCTGGTGAACGACTGATGCCAAGGACCTGACTACTCGGTTCTTCGAGAAGATAGTCGACGAAGTCACTGCCGGAGAAAGAATTGCTACCCAATACCGCGATACGACGACTCACTAAAATGGCCCTCGAAATGCCGCATTCGGCACATCATGATGCGTCGGCAACTCGATACCTGCCTGCTGTGCATTAATGGATGGTCGTCCATACATAGCCAAAACCTCATTCACAATGCTGAGAGACGTAGGATAGTAGTCTTTCGTTAAAGACGGTGCCGTGGCGACGTAGGCATCCGGCGTGGTCACACGTCGGGGGGCAACCCGCAATGCATCGAAATGCGACTCCGTCATCGAGGCCAAAATTTCACCGGCGACGCCGAATGTTTTCCATCCATGATCAACGACCAGCAAGCGCCCTGTTTTTTCCAAGGATGCAGCAATCGCAGTCCGATCCAAGGGGCGAATCGAACGCAAATCGATCACTTCGACCGAGAGACCTTGGTGCGCCAAAGCCTCCGCCGCCTGTAAAGCATCGATCACGCCGATCGAGGTCGCAACGACGCTCACATCATCGCCGGCTCGTAAAACCTGCGCTGTACCGAGGGGGACCCGATAATGCCCCGACGGGACCTGCCCATACGTTTGGTAGAGCCAACGATGTTCGAGCGAGATTACGGGGTGATCATGCTCAATCGCCGAGATCAAGAGACCTTTGGCATCGTATGGCGTTACCGGCATCATGACATGCAAACCCGGGAAGTGACCGAAAATAGCCTGTAGACTCTGCGCGTGCTGCGGTCCTTGCCCCCACCCACGTCCAATCAGCAAACGAATCACCAACGGCACCGAACGCTTACCAGCGAACATGAAGTGCCATTTTGCTGCCGTATTCATGATTTGATCGAAAGCGAGTAAGGCAAAATCGACTCGTTGATGCACCATCACCGGTCGCATGCCGACCAACGCCGAGCCGATAGCGACACCGGTCATCCCATTTTCAGCGACAGGCATATCGAAGACACGACGTGAGCCGAAACGTTGCTCGAGACCCGTCGTCGTTCCGAAAATGCCCTTTGGATCGGTCACCCCGAGTCCCATGACGTAGACCCGTGGATCCATCGCCATGCTGAGTTCGAGTGCTTCACGAATCGCATCGGCATAGACGAGCGTACGGCTCGTCTCAGTCGGTTGCGCCTCTTGTGGACTCTCTTGCAAAAGATCGATCATGATAGATCAAAGTCAGCGGCGCGATCGTTCCAAGAGGCGAGTTGCGAGGCACGAGCATAGGCAAAAGCCTCGTTTACTTCGTGATGAATACGTGCCGTCATCATCTCAACATCCTCAGGACGCAATGCACCGTCCCGTAGTAAGTGTTCATAGGCTCGTACGACGGGGTCGGCGGTCTGCCACTGAGCCAATTCGCCGACGGGGCGATAGCCAAGATCGTCGTCGTAATTCGGGCCACAATGCTCGCGCCAGCGATACGTACTCAACACCAGACAGCTCGGCCCTTCGCCGGCACGGGCACGGGCCACCGCATGGCGCGCCAGCGCCGTGACCTCTTCAAGCGCGTTCCCATCACCGGTCGCCGCCGCAACCCCATGTGCTCGAGCGATACCGGCGATATCACGACTCTCGGCCTGTCGAACACCCAGCGGCGAATAGACCGAGTAGAGATTGTTCTCACAGATAAAAAGAACCGGCAAACGATACAAGGCCGCGAAATTGAGTGATTCGGCGAAGACACCTTCTTCAGTGGTACCGTCACCGAAAAACACGACGGTAACCCGTGACTCATCGCGTAACCACGTTCCGAAAGCGGCTCCGACAGCAACAGGTAGGGTCGAACCAACGATGGGCGTCGTTCCAAGAATATTGGCATCGAGATCGATCAAATGCATCGATCCGCCGTGACCTTGAGCACAGCCGGTTTGACGACCGTATATTTCGGCGAGCATAGCTCGCAAATCGCCGCCTTTGGCGAGATAGTGGGCGTGAGCCCGATGCGTACTAAAGAGATAGTCGTCACGATCGAGTGCGGAACAGACACCGACGGCAATCGCTTCTTGGCCGATGCTGAGATGAACCGGGCATCGCATCTCTTGTTCGGAGTAACGATCGGCGATCGCCTCTTCTACCAAACGAATCCGCAACAGTTGGGCAAAGCGTTCGCACGCGGTGCTCGTCGATACAACGCCGCTGCTCATTGCAAAGCGACTCGTTGCATCAGACGAATATTATAGTACTGTGGATCCGTCATCGCGTCCGCCACCTGACCAGTAGAGAAAGCTTCCTGCAGACTGCGAACAGCATCTTCAATCGAATAGCGTGGTACAAAGCCTAATTCGCGTTGTATTTTCTCAGAAGAAATATGATATGAACGATTATCATCGGTCGCCTCAGAGAGAATCTTTACATCGCTCCCAATAATCGTTTGAACGATTTCGGCCAATTCATCGACGCGATAGTTCTCCCCACCCGCATTGAAGATTTTTCCGTCGATCAGTTCGCGAGGCGCATCGAGCAACTGCACATACAAATCGGCCATATCCTGAATATGAATATTGGGACGCATTTGTCTACCACCGAGAACCCGGATAGTACGATTATGATACGCATGATTCGTGAGAATGTTCACGATAACATCAAGTCGTAGACGTCGCGCGTATCCGCAGACGGTCGCGGGGCGAATGGTGACGGTCGTCATGCGCGGATTGTGCATCTGCTCGAGGACTTCTTCGCAGAGAGCTTTGTACTTGGAGTAATCGGTCAAGGGACAAAGACTCAGGTCTTCAGTAACATTGGCGTCGGTCTTAATGCCGTACACGCTTGACGAAGATGCATACACAAAACGTTCGACACCTGCTTCATTGGCAGCATCGACCAAACCGGCAAAAGCGTCGTAGTTAATCGATCGTCCAAGATCGGGATCGAGTTCAAAACTGGGATCGTTCGATATACAGGCGAGATGGATAACGGCCTGACAGTCCTTCATTGCACGCTGCACGAGATTCACATTGCGAATATCACCGACGATCTCCGTCAGATGGACATTATCACTCCAAGGGGCAAAGACATCACGACGATACAAATACAGATCGAGTACTCGTACATCCCACCCCTGGGCCAGCAATTTTGGGACCAAGGCGCTCCCAACGTAGCCGGCACCGCCTGTAACGAGAACCGTGCCGCGTTCACGTCTCTCCATCTCCGCAACTCCTTCTCTCACTTCAGCAACGATTCGATACATTTGATCGTCGCAACCCGATCAACCGAAGACCGATTTCCAATAATTTGGACTTTTTGCGCTCCGATAACATTTGCAAGAAAGGCAATAATCGCAGGCGGAGCCCCTGCAGCAGCGGCAACCGAAGTAATCGCCAAAACGGCGTCTCCCGAACCGATACGATCGACGACCTGTGAGGCAAACGCAGGACTAGAATAGATACTGCCGGCGTCGCAATAACTGACACCCGACCGGCCTCGCGTCACCATCACACGTTGCGCTGCTAATCGACCAGCTAAGTGATGGATCAAGTGGGCGAGATCGCCGTGGCGGCTTCTCGCATCGAGACGTAACTCTTGTTCATTGATGCAGACATAGTCGGCACGACGATACGAAGATATCGCATGATATCGAATATTCGCCGCATTAATTTGGGTATTCACCGCAAGGAAGCGACTCTTCTCCCCGAGGTACTCTATCGCGGTCTGCGTGAGAAGACCATGGCCAAAATCCGCAGCGACGACAACATCCGATTGCGGTACCCGGGCAGCAAGCAGCGAGCAAAGTTGCTGTTCTTCTTCACGACGTAGGGGCTCATCGTTCATGAAATAGACTTCGAAGAGCTTGGTCCCTAGATGACTTTCGACATAGCGACGTTTAACGATTGTCGGAGAATCTTTTTTATAGAGAAAGTTCGCTCGCACATTCGGCTTGAGGTGCATACGAATGAAGTTTTCTTCTGACTCTTTTTCACCGAGGTACGTTATCAACTCGACAGAGTCGACGAAATTCGCGAGATGATTGGCAACTGCGAGTGATCCTCCGGCATAGACCTCACCGCTTTGGTAACGCATCGCCAAAACAGGATCTTTCGCCGATTTCCCCATCTGTTCACATGACAGGTACTCATCGAGAATAGCCTCCCCGACGACGGTGACGTGCATCCCGCGCAGGCGGTCGATCCAACCGATCACTTCACGACTGGTATGAGTACTTCGAAACTCGTTGAGATACTGCTGCACTTCGGGGGCAAACGTCGATAGATGACGATTGAGCAGTTGTGATGAGCTAAAGACAATATCATCGGTGTAGGCTAAGCGTCCTCCTACTCGTTTGATCGCCTCTTCTTCGCGTACGATGCCGCCGGTGACATCATCGGCGGCGATCCGATACTCTTGCCCTTTTACGTAAACATCGGGACGGATCGCCTCAATCGCCTCAATCGCGGTTGGATACGGCGATATCGTCACGAAATCGACGCAACTCAATGCCGCAAGGGCTTCGGCGCGCAATGTATCGGTGAACGCCGGGCGATGCGGCCCTTTATTGACATAGGCATCGGCTGTCAGCGAAACAACGACGTAGTCGCCGAAAGCTCGGGCTGCCCGTAAATGGCGCAGATGGCCGACGTGCAAGAGATCAAAGACGCCATGGCATTGCACGATACGCGCACCGTCACGGCGCAGACTTTCGAGCAATGGACTCAGCGTTACGAGGTCGTATACTTTTTCACGATCGGAGAGCGGACTCCGTGCGACGGGCTGATCGCCGAGAACGGTATCGATTTTTGTCGTCTCGGTCATCGAGATGCACGTCCCAAATGATGGAACCATCCCTCGGTCGCATGCGCGATCGATTCAGCGTCCCAAACGGGTGCGTCAGCGAAATCATCGATATGCGCGAGTATCTTTGCGACGCCTTCTTCAAACGAAACGACTGCCCGCCAATCCAAGAGGCGTTCGGCTTTACGAACGTCGGCGAAGGTACAATCCGGCTCACCCGGCCTCTTCGGCACATGCACGACCTCACCGCCGAGTAACTCCACTAACCGGCGAATCGAGTAGGTACCGCCGGAGCCGATGTTGATACTTTCGCCATCGATCCCTTGGGCATCGGCGGCGGCGATCAAGGCGGCCACGACGTCACTCACATAGGTAAAATCACGCCGCTGAGTGCCGTCACCGACCACGGTGAGCGGCTTACCGGCCCGGCGCTGAGCGAGGAAGACACCGAAAACGGCGCCATACGTGCCGCTCGTTCGTGCCCGCGGACCGAAAACGTTAAAAAAACGCAACGACGTTGCCGAAATACCGTAGACATTGCCCCAGTGCAAGAAAATCTCTTCACCGAGTCTTTTCGTCAATGCATAGGGGTATTGCGGTTGTATCGGCGCCTCTTCAGGCGTTGGGAAGATCGTCGCCAAGCCGTAGCATGACGATGATGCGGCGTAGATCATGCGACGAATACCGGCTTCGCGCGCGGCCTGAACAACGCGAAACGTCCCTTCCACATTTGCCTGCATATACGCTTCGGGACGTTCAATCGAGGGGACGATATCGGCGAGAGCACCGAGGTGATAGAGATGCGTCACGCCCTCGCAGGCATGTCGCAAAACGACAGGATCGCATTGATCGCCGATGATCAAGCGAAAGCGTTCGGAGCCCTCGGCAGTACGCAAGTTACTACGACGTCCAACGGCGAGATTATCGAGCCCGACGACATGCTCACCGCGAGCCAACAATGCATCGACTAGGTGACTACCGATGAAACCGGCGGCACCCGTCACGAGGCTTTTCATGCGCTGCCAACGATGACTTCAAGCATCCGTGGATCTTCGGGGGTGCCGTTCGACGTGCTGCGTTCGATCCGCTCTCGCAAAGCCAGCGCGAGCATGTGACCGATCATGAGATGCAGATCCTCTTGCTGACCGATCCGTTCAGCCGGCACACAGACGCGATGCGTCGCGATTTCAGCGAGGCGTCCACCGGGGCTGCCACAGAGTCCCACAACGATACCGCCACGGCTCTGGACATACTCGCAGGCGCGCAGGATATTCGGCGAATTTCCAGATCCGGAGATAGCGATAACGACGTCTTGAGGAGTAAAGAACACCTTGAGCTGTGCGGCAAAGATCTCATCGTACGCTACGTCGTTGGCGAACGCCGTGATCAACGGCACGTTATCACTAAGTGCGACGGCACGGACTGGAGCCTTGCCCTCACAATAGGTGAACTTCGCCAAGTCATTCATCATATGCGAGGCGGTCGATGCACTGCCGCCGTTGCCGATCAAATAAATGGTTGACCGACGCTTCCACGCTTCAAAGACGACGTCGACAACCTGACGAATGGCAGAGCGCGAAAGCTGATGTAACGCGTGCTCCATCTCTTCGACGTACTGATCGATAATTGGCATCGGCTCCCCCAGTCGGATGCGCGCGCGAGGTACCCCGTCTTCTCATGCATGCATCAAGCTTCATTCCATTCAAGTGACAGCATGCTCTCTTGGAGGAAAGCCAACTCTATCTCTTATGCAAGCCGGAAGGCTACGCGACGGCATGCTCCACGGTATCCCTCTCGATAGGTATAGGTTGATCGAGAGGGATCCACGGCACGAAGAAGCTGGCGCGCTGTTGGCCTTCGTGCACGCACTGTAACGTCATGCGTTGCCGCTGCAAGATAAGTTCACGCTCGGGGGGAGTATGTGTGATGAGCATGTCGCGAATCTCCCAGACTAAAGCCTCACCGGCACGCCCCGATTGATTCGAGCGATCATCGCGATACTCCATTTCGCCCGTCACCGCATCGGCATGCGCGAAATCGTAATGGTCTGAGAGACGGAGCGTACAATCGAAGTCAGAGGTACAAATCAAACGCTCATCGAGAAATCCAATCGCTTCGAAAGCTTTGCGCCGCATCAGATACCCTTGGCAGTGAATTTTCATCACCCAATACGCCTCGGTACGATCATGATCGCCGTCGTGATCGAGACGGTGGCCGTAGGTTGCCGAACGCCCGTCGGCGAGGGTCGTATTAAGTCGCATAACGATGTTACCATGCGCAACGTCGAGACCGGAGTGGGTTAATGCCTGCACAAGATACGCGAGCTGCGTCGGATAATCGGCGTCGTCATCGGCGAGCAAACCCACAAATTCACCACGAGCGGAACGCATACCGGCGTTGACCGCCTTCACCGATTTACTATTCTCCGGCATCGTGATCACGCGTGCAAAAGGATACTCGGCGACGATATGATCGACTGAGTCGCCGGCATCGTTAACGACAATGACTTCGAGATTGGGATACTGCTGACGTCGAAAATCTTCGAGCCTCGTTCGGAGATACTGCGGACGATTGTACGTCGGGATCACGATCGAGACAGACGGTGCATTATCGGGAATCACGGGCTGCGAGGCGTCGAGAATCTGCTGCAACTGCTCCGCTGTCGGCTGAGGCACGGCGAGGGCAAAGGCACGTCGGTCGCCGCGGGCACGCGCGACCGAACCAGCGATCGAACGAAAGTCGCCCGGCCGATAGAGCGTTGCACCTTGGATATACTCGTGGGCACCACTGGTCACGGCGGTAGCCAAACCGAATCCACGACCGGCGAAGGCAAGTGCGGTACCAGGGTCGGCGAGCTGTGTATCGACGATCACGGCGGCCTGACGCAAGGCCTCGATACCGCGCTCGGGTGGCAGAAATTCGTGTCGGGTCCCAGCGAACGTTCCCTGACAGACGAAGATCGCCGGCCGATGGAGATCACCCAAAGCATACCCATAGATCGTTAAGGCTTCGGCGGATTCATGAGGAGCCCAGACGACAACGCGGTCAGCGTATGGATCGGCCGAGATATCCGGCACGGTCGGATCAAGATACGGCGCGATAGCAACGTAACGACGCTGGCGTTGGAACAATTGCTCGAGACGATGCCGTTCATGTTGCGATCGAACCAAAAGTCCGTCGCCCATCTGCATGAGCTCTCGCATCGTACTGAGTACTTCGATGGTATAGCACGAAAGCTGCGCGATCGGATGCTCACCTAATACTAAATTCCCGGTACTCAACGCCTCGAAACCGACGCGACGTTGATCTTCATCGGCATGCTGACCCAGAATCAGACCGGCGGTCGACCGAGCAAGCAGCGCCTGCGAATCGATCAGCAAAGGGGCGACGTAAAATGGTCGACCATGACGGCGACGCGTCACCCCATCGGCGAGCGCTCGGGCAGCATCGCTACCGTCGCACAGCAAAACATCCAGATCAGGGGGTAAGCGACGTGCGTATGCCGCGACCGAGGAGCCATAGACGGTAATCATGCTTCGGGACATCGGCACAAAAGATCACCTTCTCCATCTCCAGGCCCATGCACCGGCAAAATCACTGCCGTACGTCGCCGGCCGAACATTGGTGATCGGCACGGCGAACGCGATCGTTTCGTTCTGCCATGCAGCGATCAGACTCGGTGCCAAAGCATGGAGACGCTCCTCCTCACGCTGATAGAGTCGACGCCGTAGACCGCGATCCGACGTAGCACGAGCAGTAGCAGCGAGATGATCGATCGAGGCATCACGCAAAAAGACCGTATTCGCCCCATGCGGCGGAATGGCGCGACTCGTCCACAAGGCGCTATTATCGGGATCGGCGGCACGCGTATCCGACATCCAGGCGACATCGTATCGACCACGATAGAGCGGGCCATCTTCGGCGAACAGTTGACTCGCCGGCATATTCTTGATACTCGCATTGACCCCGACTCTCTGCCAAGCGGCAATCATCAGCACTTCGGCCCGCTGACTCGCCGGTCGCGCCGTTCCACTCATGATCGTCAACGATAGCGGTCGAACGAGACGAGCGAGGCGACGAGCGGCGGCACGCGGATCGTATGGGTAGGCGGTAATCTGCGGCGCAGCCCATGAGTTCGGGAAGATATCGCTGCGCGCCGTTCTACCGGTTTCGTGGTAGACACGCTGCAGCAACTTTGGCCAATCGATCGCCTCGATAAGCGCCAGGCGTACACTGGGGTCGGCGAGCTGCGGGTTCGCACAGTTGAAATCAAGATGCCGATACGTGGCGACGGCATGGGTTATGAGCGTCATACGCGGCAATACAGCGATCTCGGCACGATGCTCTTCCGGGAGATTCATCACCCCGTCGATCACGTGCGAGCGCAATGCGACGACAAGACTCTCGGCGTTTGGTATCGCCACGAGCCGTACGTCGTGAATGCCGGGAGGCCCGCGCCAATAACGTGGATTCGCTACAAAGCGCAGTTCACTGCCGTGCACCCAACGTTGCAACTGCCAGGGGCCGCTCGCCAGCGGCAGCGCATTAAACGCAACGTGGTTGAGATCAGGCTCTGCGGCGAGCAGATGCGCGGGGAGCGGCGGATACGCCGCATCGCCGCCGCTCACGAACAAGGAAAGCACCGTCGCATCGGCGTGCGCCAGATCGATCACGGCGGTATATCGGTTCGGCAGATCGATCGCGGTGATCTCACGCCATGCGCCTTGAAGCGTCGTCTGGTTGCGCGGATTCATCACCGCACGCCAGGTAAACCGAAGGTCACGCGCATCGAGAGGCGCACCGTCGGCCCAACGCACACCGGTACGCATATGCAACGTTATGCGCCGTCCATCGCTTGAGATATCGCCATTTGCAACGCTCGGAACACGTATCGCAAGCTCCGGCACCAACTCGCCACGTGCGTCGTACCGAAATAGCGGTGCGAAGATGAGATCGGCGATATCGGCGGCTACCGTTGTGTGCGAGAGCAAGGGATTGAGCGTATCCGGCTCATCAAGAACACCGAGACGTAACGCTTGCGGCGTCCCAGCAGGGTCATCGATACGACTACATGCAGCGACCGGAAGCAGCGCGAGCACGAGAAGCAGACACCGAAACAAAGAACGATTTTTCATAGCGAGGGCGCTTCGCATCCCGCTCCGAACTGCCCTCGACATGTCCATCGATCGTGCCCTCGTTTGGCTGCGGCGCGACCTGCGCCTCGACGATAACACCGCGCTCGCCCAGGCGTGCACCGCGAGCAAAGAAGTCGTCATCGCTTTCGTCCTTGATCCCAACGAACTACGTGCTACGACGACCGGCGCACCGATCGTTCAGCTCTTCTTCGATGCACTCAGTGGGCTACGCTCTCGCTTGCGAGAGCTGGGCAGTGATCTTATCCTGCTCGAAGGCGCTCATGAGACCGAACTCTTGAGCCTGGCGACGCGTCTTTCGTGTCACACGCTCTTCTTCAATCGCGATACCGATCCGCGTGCCCAAGAGCGCGATCAACGTGTTAGCAAAGCTTTTATTGCCCGGGGGTATCGCGTCGTTTCCTCTCATGATCTCACCGTCTTCGCCGCAGATGAGATACGTCAGAATGACGGCAAAGCGTACGCGGTTTTCACCCCGTATAAACGCCGTTGGCTCGCTCGTTTCGAAGAGGATGCACGCCTACCCGTTGCCTCAAGACACCTGCTCCCCAGACGCCTTCTGCCCCGTGCACATCTCGGCGAGACCTTGCCGCTGCCGCCGATGGAACAGTATGGGCATCTCCGTTCGACGAGATACGAAAGCGGAGACGAGTCCGTTGCGACATCGCTGCTGACACAGTTTGTCGACGAGACCATAGCAAGCTACAGCGAACAGCGGAATTATCCGGCCATCGCAGGTACATCGCGCCTTTCGCCTCACTTACGCGCCGGGACGATCGGCATTCGGACGTGTGTCGAAGCCGCGCGACAAGCACAGGACGGTGCACGCAGCGATGAGGCACGAAAAGGATGCGAGACCTGGATCAGTGAGTTGATATGGCGCGAATTCTACCATGCGATTCTTATCGAAGAACCGCGCATCGTTCACGAAGCCTTCGATCGCCGTGCCGCCGCATTGCCGTGGCGTGAGAGCGAGACTGACTTCACGGCATGGTGCCAAGGGAGGACGGGCTACCCGCTCGTCGACGCCGCGATGCGCGAGCTTACCTCCACGGGATGGATGCACAATCGACTTCGTATGGTCGTCGCTGCATTTCTCACGAAGGATCTGCTCATTGACTACCGTCGCGGTGAAGCGTTCTTTCTCCACTGGCTCATCGACGGCGACCTTGCGGCGAATAACGGGGGCTGGCAATGGAGCGCCTCGACCGGGACCGATGCAGCGCCCTACTTTCGCATCTTCAATCCCGTCACCCAAAGTCGCACGTTCGATCCGCAAGGCACCTATATTCGACGCTACGTACCCGAGCTCGCGGCGTTGCCCGATACCGCCATTCACGCACCCCGGGATCACCCCGATGCGCTCGCAGCCGTCGGAATTACCCTTGGCCGCGAGTATCCGTTGCCGATCGTCGATCACGCAGCGGCGAGAGCCCGCGCCCTCGCCGCCTACGCTCCGGTCCTCAAAAAATCGCCTTCACGCGACTTGACGGATGTGGCATAATCCAAGGGATCCAACTGCGTTGTACGCGCACATGCACGGCTCTGAACCACGCAAATATTTCGGGAGCATCAGCTCCGATCACGACGGTTGCGTTCACGCCACCGGCGCTCGGGCCGCACCCACCTGCGAGAGCAGGTTCATTCCACGCATGAAGATGGCAGGGCGGTCGGATCACTTTCTCGTCGTAGCGCGGCGATAAGCCCCTGGAGATCGTAACGCGTGCCTTCGTGCTCGATGACGAGAAAGCCACGACGCTCTCGATCGAAGGCAAGGCTCGACGGCTCACGAGCGGTCAACAAGACGGTCCGCGTTCTCAAGGTCACCACATCTTCGGCGGGCAGCCGACTGACATCCGGGGCGAATCGAATCCAGGCGCTGTCGATATCTTTGGTCAGGCGTTTCAATTCGGCGGCCGTCGGGCAGAGCGTGCCGGGCGCGTTGCGTAGAGCCAGAGTAATGTTCAGACGCTTCGCGATGCGCGCGGCGATCTTACCGGCCTGAACCGTCTCACGCCATGCGTACGCCGGAATCGCGGCGAGCAAGGGAATCGGCGCATCGGTAACGACAAGTGGAGCGCCGATCGCAAGCGCAACCGCGAAGATCGCTTCGACCGTCTCAGTCTCACAACTGAGGAGATCGCGCGCCGTGACGCCGACGATCGTGAGCGAACGATCGACGCAGAGCTTGCGGACCTCGGCAAGATACTCCGGATCGGTCCTGGGAAAGTGCTCAATCGGGAAGACAAGCCCCTCAATCGGCAATGATCGGGCGGCGAGGTCGATCCATTCAAGTTGCGTCAGACTCCCGTCGGCGACGAGGTAATCGAAGACGAGACTCGAGCAAGCTAGCTGCATAGTACTCCGTTCTCTACTCTCTATTGGCTGGAAGGAAGAGTGCCCGCCGTAGGCAGGACTCGACAGTCATGGACTCGCTACTTCTCGCTCATGAAGATCGTCCTTGCCAGCGATCACGCTGGGTATCCCACCAAAGCCCTCCTACAGAGTTGGCTCGACGAGCGCGGCCATACGGTCCTCGACCTGGGCACGTGTTCGGAAGACCCAGTCGATTACCCGGCCTATGGCTTTGCCGCCGGTGAGGCCGTCGCCAGTGGCCTCGTTGAACGCGGCATCATCGTCTGTGGATCGAGCGTCGGCATCTCGATCGCAGCGAATAAGGTACCGGGCATTCGGTGTGCTTCGGGCTTTGAGCCGTATTCAACCGAACTGGCCCGCCGACACAACGACATTAACGTCATCGCTCTCAGTGCCCGTCTCACCGGTTGGGAGATGATCGAACGTCTGGTCGAAATCTACCTCAAGACCCCCTTCGACGGTGGTCGTCATGCTCGCCGCGTCGCCCAACTCGCTACCTACGATGCGACGGCACAGCAGCAGGCTCGACTGGCGCTGGCTCGCGGGAGCGTCGATGAGGGCGTTCCGACCGCTCGTAACGAAAGCAATGCTCCATGAGCCTACCGCATCAAGCGACATCTTTTGTCGAACACGAAGATCCCGAGGTCTTTGCCGCGATACAAGCCGAAGATCGGCGGCAGTACGAGAATCTTGAACTGATCGCATCGGAGAACTACGCTAGTCGAGCGGTGCGCGAAGCGATGAGTTGCTCCATGACGAACAAGTACGCCGAGGGATACCCCGGTGCACGGTACTACGGTGGCTGTGAGGCCGTCGATATCGTTGAGCGACTCGCGATCGATCGCCTCAAGCGCCTCTTCAAGGCCGAGCATGCCAATGTTCAAGTACACGCGGGCGCACAGGCGAATATGGCCGTCTTCATGACAGCGCTCAAACCCGGCGAAGCGGTTCTCGGCATGTCGCTAGCCCACGGGGGGCATCTCACTCATGGGACCAAGGTGAGCTTTAGCGGACAATTCTACCGTTCATTCGCCTATGGGGTACGCCGCGATACCGAACTGATCGACTTCGATGAAGTACGCAGCCTCGCTCAGACGCACCGCCCTCGGATGATCATCGCCGGTGCAAGTGCATATCCGCGTACTATCGACTACGCACCATTCCGCGAGATAGCCGATGAAGTCGGTGCAGTTCTGCTCGTCGATATGGCGCACATCGCCGGACTCGTCGCGACCGGCTTACACCCCTCGCCGGTCCCATACGCCGAGTACGTCACCTCGACGACCCACAAAACGTTGCGTGGGCCACGTGGCGGCATCGTTCTTACTCGTGCTGCGTATGCGGCGGCACTCGATAAAAGCGTCTTCCCAGGCATTCAGGGCGGCCCGTTCATGCATACGATCGCGGCGAAGGCGATCGCGTTCGGTGAGGCATTGCGGCCATCGTTCACCGAGTACCAGCGCGCGGTCGTCGCCAATGCCCAACGCCTCGCCGAGACGCTGACACAAGGCGGGCTCCGCCTTGTCGCTGGCGGGACCGATACCCATCTTATCCTCGTCGATCTCTCGCAACGTGGTCTTACCGGCAAGGCGGCGACGGCATACCTTGATGAGATCCATATTACGGTTAACAAAAATGCCGTACCGTTTGACACGCAACCACCGAGCATCACGAGCGGCTTCCGCATTGGAACCCCGGCGATTACGACCCGCGGCTTGACCATAGACGACGTTGAGGAGATCGGCAAAATCATCGTCGCCGCCGTCGACGATCTCGGCGAGCGGACGCGCATCCCCGAGCTGCGTGGACGGGTCGATGAGATCACCGCGAAGCACGGCGTGCCGTAAGTATGCATACGCGTCTCGATCATCCCGTGATCGCCGATCGCCTCGGCCTTCTCCGTGACGGTCGGACGCCACCGGCCCGCTTTCGCGCACTCGTCGAGGAGCTCAGTCTCTATCTGGCCTACGAGGTGAGCCGCTACCTCCCCACCGCACGCGGCATGACGATAACACCGCTCGGCACCGCGAAGGTGCGACGCCTCACGGTGACTCCGATTCTTGCCCCGATCCTCCGAGCCGGTCTCGCTTTGGTGCCCGGCTTCCAACACGTCTTCCCTGAAGCGGCGACGGCTCACCTAGGCTTTTACCGTGATCCCGATACCCTCAATCCGGTAGCGTACTACACGCATGTGCCGAACGACGCGGCTCAGACGCCCGTTTTTATTCTCGATCCGATGCTCGCAACGGGCGGCACCGCCTGTGCGGCGATCGCGACCCTCAAGCGACACCTGATCGAGCATATGACCTTGGTGACAATCGTCGCCGCACCCGAAGGGATCGCGACAGTCGAACGCCACTTCCCGACAGTCCGCATCGTCACCGCCGCGATCGACGACGGGCTCAACGATCACGGCTACATCCTGCCGGGACTCGGCGATGCGGGCGATCGCCTCTACGCGACGACTCACCATCGACCGTCGAGTCTCTGATGTCGATCCAGCAACAACGTCCCGATTGGGATCGATACTTCTTCGCGATTGCCCGTACGGTGGCGACGCGAGCTACCTGTCCGCGGGCGCAGGTCGGCGCCGTCGTCGTGCTCGATCGTCGCATTCTCACTACCGGCTATAATGGTGCGCCGAGCGGCGTCGCACACTGCAGCGATGCCGGATGTCTGATGGTCGACGGGCATTGCCTACGGGCGACGCACGCCGAGGCGAACGCCCTGATACAAGGAGCACGGCACGGTGTCGCCTTGCACGGTGGCACGCTCTACACGACGCACCGCCCCTGTGCCGGTTGCGCGAAACTCGTGATCAGCACCGGCATCGTCCGGGTTGTCTACGAAGAATCCTACCTTGATCCAAGTGCCGAACGACTTTTCAGTGAGGCGCACGTGCTTGTCGAACCACTTACGCCCTTACGAGAAGAGGCATCGTTCTCCAACGCGAACGACGCGATATGACGCTTTTGCTCGACGGTGTTGCGCTTGCGATAGCGGCGCTGGTTACCTTTATCGCGACACCACTCGTACGGCGCATCGCTCTCCATGTCGGTATGCTCGATGTCGTCGACGATCGCCGCATGCACGAGACACCAAAGCCACGGATCGGCGGCATCGCCGTCTACCTCGGCATCGCGACGGCGCTCTTCGCCACTGTGGGTCTAGCGCTCCGGTTTTCGCGCCTCTTCCACGATCCCGACGAACTTCACACGATTCTCGGCCTGCTCTTCGGCGGAACGTTGATTCTCTGCATCGGGATCTGGGACGACACGATCGGCATGCGTCCGAAACGGAAGTTCTTGGCACAGATCGTCGTTGCTAGTATCTCCATGGCCTATGGCTTCGTCATTCCCGGTTTCGCCGATCCGTTGCATCATAATCAATGGGTCGCGCTGCCGCTGTTCATCGGCATTCCGTTCACCGTCTTGTGGTATACCGGCATGATGAACGCGATGAACTTTATCGATGGCCTCGATGGGCTTCTGGCAGGCGTCACCGCGATCACCGGGCTCTCGCTCGTTGCGATCGCCGCAGCCCACCATCACGCCGTTGAAGCGTTGCTGCTCAGTGCGCTCGTCGGTGGGGTCCTCGGTTTTCTACCGTATAACTTCAACCCGGCGACGATCTTTCTCGGCGACTCCGGTGCGCTCTTTATCGGCTATGTCTTCGCCACCGTCTCGATCGTCACGACGAGTAAGGTCGCGGTCGCGATCAGTCTGGCTATCCCGCTCATCGCCTTAGGTCTACCCATCTTGGATACTGCGGCGGCGATTCTCCGACGCGCTTGGGCAGGGCGCAGCATCACCGAGGCAGACCGAGGACACTTTCATCATATCCTCGTCTTACGGATGGGCCTGACCGTACGACACGCCGTCTTGCTCATCTATGCCGTCTCGCTCGCGCTTGGAACGGCCGCCTTTTTCTTGGCCGGCGGCGTCGCGGCAAAAGGATGAGCGAGGCTCCGCTACGCGTGATGGTCGTCTTCGGCACACGACCGGATACGATCAAAATGGCTCCGGTCGTCGAGGCGCTCAAAGCGACGCCCGGTATCGTATCGATCATCTGCGCGACAGCTCAACATCGTGAGATGCTCGACGACCTGCTCACGCTCTTTGCCATCGTGCCGGATATCGATTTGAACGTCATGCGTCCAGGCCAGAGCTTGACGGCGATTACCACGCGCGTCCTCGAAGGTATGGAGCCGCTCTTCGCGCAGTGGCGGCCCGACGTAGTCCTGGTTCACGGTGATACCGGCACGAGTACGGCGGCGGCTCTGGCCGCGTTCTATGCGCGCGTACCCGTGGCACACGTCGAAGCCGGGCTCCGCACCGACGATCCCTGGGAGCCGTACCCCGAGGAGATGAACCGCCGCATCACTACTCGTATCGCAACGCAGCATTTTGCGCCGACGCCGCGCGCGCGCCGGCATCTGCTCGCAGAGAATGTCCCCGATAGGCAGATTCTCGTCACCGGCAACACGGTCATCGACGCCTTTCTCCGGACGGCGGAACGGAATGCGACCTACCAACCCGCCTGCTGGAATGCGCTCGATCGTGAACGTCCGTGGATCTTCGTCACGGCGCATCGACGCGAGAATCATGAAGCGATGGAGAGCATCTGCGAAGCGATTGAGGCGATTGCCGATCTGCCCGAGCAACCTGAGATCATCTGGCCCGTACACCCCTCGCCGCAGGTTGCACCGGTCGTGCACCGACGCCTCGACCATGTAGCGCATGTGCATCTCCTTCCACCGCTCGGCTACGCCGAGACGGTTCGCTCGGTCGCGGCTGCTCGCTTCGTCCTGACCGACAGCGGCGGTTTACAGGAGGAGGCACCGTGTCTCGGACGACCCGTCCTCGTTATGCGCCGACAGACCGAACGTCCCGAGGGTATTGAAGCCGGGACGCTCGAGTTGGTCGGCTCCGATCCGCGACGCATCGTAGAACGGGCGACGGCGTTGCTCCGTGATGCCGCTCTCTATCGATCGATGTCGCAGGCCAGCAATCCCTATGGGGATGGGCAGGCCGCCGAACGCATCGTCGCCGACCTCCTTGCCACCTATCGAGACGGTCGCCGACCGACGGCCTTCTCACCAAGCGTGAAGCTGAGTTGCAGCGGATGACGCTTACGATGCACAAGGATTCCCTCTCTTGCAATGCTAATACCGGGCTCGCGCAGGCTCGCGCCACAACGCCGCCCGGCATGTGGCATCGGGTACGCCTGGGCACGGTGCTCTGCGGCACCATTGGGGTCGTGATCATCGCGCCGCTCTCTCACTCAATCGCGCTCGATTGGGGTTACGGCTTGCTCATCGGAGTGGTCAATGCAGCGGCGATCGCCCGCAGCAGTGAACATCTTCTCTTGGGACGCTTGACACGCTCTCGCCGTACCATCTTCCACACCATACGACTCTTTTCGCTGGGGATGCTCGTCTTTCTCAGTAGCCTCTGGGGCCCGTGGTGGTCGATGGGAGTCGTCCTTGCCGGGATAGCCCTACCGTTTCTTCTGGTGACCAATCAACTCGCTCGATACGATACGAGGATACCGTGAACGAACAGATCGGTGACCATCCGATCTGGACTTGGCCGATCGTTGGTCACGTCCACGCAGATACGCTGATTACCACGTGGATCGTGATGGGATTATCCCTTCTCTTTTTTGCGACCATCGGTTTTTCGTACGGCAAGCCGAATCGTCGCATCAGCAAACGCCAGGCAACCTTTGAGGGGATTATTGAGTACCTGGCCGATCTTGCTCTCAGCACGCTCGGAAGAAACGGCGAGCCGCTCGTTCCGTTCTTTGTGGCACTTTTTTTCTTCATCTTCTTGCTGAACCAAGTCGGTTTTTTGCCCTTTAAGCATTTAGGGCTCCCCTTCGGCGGCTCTCCCACTGCAGATCTCAATACGACGGTCGCGTACGCACTGATCGTTTTCAGTCTCATCCAGATCGTCGGCATCAGCAAACACGGCATCAAACAGTACGCGCATCTGTTCAAGCCGTTCTTCTTTCTCTTTCCGATCAACCTCATTGAAGAGATCGCCCGACCGGTCACGCTCGCGTTGCGACTCTTTTTCAACATCTTCGTCGGTGAGATTCTCATCTTTGTGATCGCATCGATCATCGCTTCACACATCACCGTGGGCTCTTTCAATCTCTCGCTTGCCGCGAGTGTAGCCCCCATCCTCGTCCAATTTTTCAACTTCTTCGTCGGTACGTTGCAGGCGTTTGTCTTCACCTTACTGACCATTGTCTACATGTCAGCCGCAGTCGCCGACGAGCATTAGCTCGTCGGTCATCTCGCTCGAGAAAGGTACCGCATCGTGAATTCCGAGACCCTGATCGTCGTTGCCATCATTTTAGGCTTCTCTCTCATCGTCGCAGCCGTCGCATTTGCCTCGGCGATCGGCGACGGTATGGTCGCCTCACGCGCGGTCGAAGCGATTGCGCGGCAACCAGAGGCACGACCCAATATCTTTACCTTCCTCTTCCTCGGCGTCGGCGTAATCGAGGCGTTTCCGATCATCGCTCTCGGTCTTGCACTCTATCTCTTCTTCGCAGCCGCCAACGTCCCCGAACTGATCAAAGCCCTGACCTCAGGCGTTCACTAACCCCTCTTCACCAATCGCGACGGAGACACGATGTTCCTCAACCTCGACGGAACCTGCATCGTGCAGATCTTCAACTTTCTCATCTTCTTTATCTTACTCGAAGGGGTCTTTCTACGACCCGTCGGGCGAGCTATCACGGCACGTCGAGCTCATATCGACGGGATCGCTCTCGAGCACGATCAAGCCGTTGAAGAAGCGGAGCAGTTGCGCATCGAGCTACGTGAACACCGCCTCTCGGCGCGACGCGAGGCGGAGGCACTACTCGCCGAATCGCGTGCAGCGAGTCTCGCCGAAGCGGAGAGCATCATCAAGAGCAGTGCCGCCGTCGCGAACGAACGCATTCAACGAACCCATGCAACCATCGCAGCCGAAGTAGCGACGGCTCATCATCGCGAGGCGCAGCTAGCCGAAGAGTTAGCCGACGTGCTCTTGCAACGTGCACTCGGAGTATCCTCATGAATTACGCTACCCTGGCGGTAGGCAGCATCGTTGTCTCCAGCATCATCTTCGCCGTCGGTCTCTTAGCGATCTACAGTAACTGGCTCGCGCCACTGGTGAAGCGTAATCAGCAAGAGCGTAATGAATTGCTCGCGGCCGCGATGCGACGCCGCGATGCGGCCGTCATCGCGCGCGATCAGGCTCGGCGCGAACTCAACGAACTCGACACGATCCTTACTCAGAGTCGGCACTGGGCCGAGCATGAAGCGCAGCATGAGCATAAGCGCATCATCGCCGAAGCTCATCGCGACGCGGATCGACTGATCCGACACGCCGATGAGGAAGCGGTACGCGCCCGACACGCCGCCACCCTAGGCATCCGTGAACGTCTAATCACCCAGAGTCTGAGCCGTGCGCGCGAGCGAGCCCAGCGCGAAGTCGGCCACGAACAGGAGACTCGCTTGATCGCGCAACTCCTCGACTCACTCGCTCATCAAGCGCCATCGCATGCACCGCACCAGGAGCTCCAACATGGTCGATGAACGCCTGGCGCGCCGCTATGCCACGGCGATTCTCGCGTTGGCCGACGAAGCCAAAAGGGTCGATCCCATCGCCGAGAGTCTCACCGGCATACGAGACCTCATCAACGGCGATCCGCAGGTGGCCGACTTTCTCTACACTCCGACGATCCATCACACAACGAAAGAGCGGATTCTCTCGACGGCCCTCGATGGTCGTGTCGAACCGATAGCCTTGCAGGCACTGCTGCTGATCATCCGCAAACGTCGTGAACGACTCTTCTCCGCCATCGTCGATGCGTATCATCAGCTCGTTCTGCACCAGCGTGGGCAAGCGATACTCCGCCTCACCAGTGCACGCGAACTCTCACGTGAGGTGGTCGTCACGATCGGGCAGCGCCTCGGAGCGGCGTACGATACACGCTTCAAAGTGGAGACGAGTGTCGATCCGCGTCTACTCGGCGGTATTCGTGCGCAGATCGACGACCGTCGCCTCGATGCCTCGCTCGCAGCCCGTCTCAACCGTCTCGCCGTAACGCTGCTCTCGCATTCTTAAACCCACCCTTCTCCACCGAAGAACGGAACCACGATGATCAACGCTGACGAAATCGCCGGCATCCTTCGCTCTCAAATTGCGACCGTCCGCACCGATGTTCAAGAAGACGAGACCGGTACCATCATGACGATCGGTGACGGAATCGTTCGCGTCTACGGATTACGGTCGGCACGGCAATCGGAGCTCGTCGAGTTCAGTAACGGACTCCGTGGCATCGTGCTCAATCTCGAAGAAGACAACGTCGGTGTCGTCGTTCTCGGCCCGGAGTACGATCTCAAAGAGGGCGACATTGTGCGGCGAACGGGTCGGATCGTCTCGGTCCCGGTCGGTGAGGCGCTTCTCGGTCGCGTCGTCAACGCACTCGGGCAGCCGGTCGACGGCAAAGATCCGATCCACACCACCGTCTACCGCACCGTTGAGAATACGGCTCCAACCGTCGCCGAACGGCAATCGGTCTCGCAGCCGCTGCAGACCGGTATCCGCGCGATCGATGCCCTCATCCCGATCGGCAAGGGTCAACGCGAGCTGATCATCGGCGATCGCGGCACCGGCAAAACGGCGATCGCGATCGATACGATTCTCAATCAAAAGGGTCGCAACGTCTACTGCATCTACGTCGCGATCGGACAGAAAGCATCGACGGTCGCCGCTCTCGCGCAACGCCTTGAACACGAAGGCGCGATGGCTTATACCACGATCGTACTCGCCAACGCGAATGAGCCTCCGGCACTCCAATACCTTGCTCCCTATGCCGGCTGTGCCATGGCCGAAGAGCTCATGTATGCCGGCAAAGATGTCTTAGTCGTCTACGATGACCTCTCCAAACACGCTCGTGCCTATCGTGAAGTCTCGCTCAATCTGCGACGCCCCCCGGGCCGTGAGGCATTTCCCGGCGATGTCTTCTATCTCCACTCACGCCTGCTCGAACGTGCGGCCAAACTCTCCGACGCGAAGGGCGGCGGCTCGATGACGGCGCTGCCGATCATTGAGACCCAGGCCGGTGATATCTCGGCGTACATTCCCACAAACGTGATCTCGATCACCGACGGGCAGATCTATCTGCAGACGGGGCTCTTCTTCCGTGGCGTCCGACCCGCAGTCGACATCGGTCTCTCGGTAAGTCGGGTTGGTAGTGCGGCGCAGATCAAGGCGATGAAGCAAGTTGCAGGCTCCGTCAAGCTCGATCTGGCGCAGGGCCGTGCTCTTGAGGCATTCGCGAAGATGGCCGGCGATCTCGATAAAGCGACGCAGATGCAGTTGACGCGCTTTGAGAAGATCACGGAGATGCTCAAACAGCCGCAGTATCATCCTCAGTCGGTGGAAGAGCAAGTCGTGCTCTTCTTTGCAGCGACGAAAGGCTTCTTACTTGAGATCCCGACCGACCGGCTCCAGAGCTGGATCCATCGCTTTCTCGATCATCTGCACGAGGTCGCACCGGGTATCACTGAGAGCATCGCGACCACCAAGGCACTCTCCGATGAGACGCGCGAGCAGTTGGAGCATGTGTTAACCGAGTTCAACCGCGGCTTCTAAGACCAAGGAGAACGAAGCACCGTATGCCATCGGTACGCGATCTTCGCGATCGAATTCGATCGATGAAGAGCACACAACAGATCACCAAGGCCATGAAGCAGGTTGCCGGAGCAAAGATCCGGCGAGCCGAGCAGATGCGCCTGCAGTCGCGACCGTATGCAGAGGCACTCGAGACGACACTGCATGACCTGATGGTCGTCGCCGGTCGGATCGACCACCCTTTTGTACGTATTACGCATCCCGACGCGCCGCGGGCGGTCGTCTTGCTCACCGCAGACAAGGGGCTAGCCGGCGCGTTCAACGCAAACCTCATCCGTCAAGCCGAACATCTGCATCGGACGGAGCAACGCCTCGTCTGGTACCCCATTGGTCTCAAGGGACGCCACGCGGTACGCCGCTTCGGCGGCGACACGATTGAGACGTGGGCCCTCTCGCAGAATGACCGTCTTGCGACGGCGCGCAGTTGTGCACAGCGGCTCGGCGACGACCTCTCACATGGTCGCATCAGCGGTGTGACGATCGTCGGCCCCAAGCTGATCTCAACAATTGTGCAGCGTCCGCAGGTACGCGAACTGCTGCCGTTGCAGACCGAACCGCAGTCACCGGGCAAGCCGCACGGTGCCTTTACCTTCGAACCATCGCCCGAAGTCGTGCTCGAACATTTACTGCCCCGCTACCTTGAGTTCTCGCTCTACGCCGCGATTCTCGAAACCGATGCGGCGTTTTACGCCGCCCAACTCGTCGCCATGAGCAACGCCACCGATAATGCCGGCAAGCTCATCGACCACCTCACCATCGTCATGAACAATGCGCGCCAAGCCGCGATCACGAAAGAGATTCTCGAGATCGTCGGCGGTGCCGAAGCGCTCACTCAGTAAGGAGTCAGGATGTCAGCCTCAGGGACCGGCAAGGTCGTTCAAGTGCTCGGTAACGTCGTCGACGTGGAGTTCATGCCGGAGCAACTCCCAGCGATCAACAACGCGCTCCATGTCGCCATCGAAGCGGCTACCGGGGGCACCGAAGACGGCTCGGTACTACGCGGCACGGCGATGCGCGGACGCGATCTCGTCCTTGAGGTACAGACCGAGCTCGGCAACAATCAAGTGCGTTGTTTAGCGATGGGTTCGACCGATGGACTCGTCCGCGGAGCGACCGTTACCGATACCGGCGGCCCAATTATGGTTCCGGTCGGCGAAGGCACGTTGGGGCGTATCTTCAACGTCCTCGGCAAGACGATCGACTCCGATGAGCCGGTACAGGCTGCAGCACATTGGCCGATTCACCGCGAGCCCCCGACATTCGAGCAACAAGATCCGACGACGCGCATCTTCGAGACCGGCATTAAGGTCATCGATCTCATGGCTCCCTACTCACGCGGCGGCAAGGTCGGCCTCTTCGGCGGCGCCGGTGTAGGCAAGACCGTGTTGATCCAAGAGCTGATTCGGAATATCGCCTCGGTACATAAAGGCTTCTCGGTCTTCACCGGTGTCGGTGAACGTACGCGTGAGGGCAATGACCTTTGGATGGAGATGCGCGAGTCCGGCGTTCTGGCGCAGACGACGCTCGTCTTTGGGCAGATGGATGAACCGCCAGGCGTTCGCTTCCGCATCGCTCAGACGGGCGTCACGATGGCCGAGTACTTCCGCGATCAACTCAACGCCGACGTTTTGCTCTTCGTTGACAACATCTTCCGCTACATGCAGGCCGGCTCCGAAGTCTCGGCGCTCTTGGGTCGTATGCCGTCGGCCGTCGGGTATCAACCAACGCTGGCGACCGAGATGGGGCGCCTCGAAGAGCGGATCACCTCGACGCGCAAAGGCTCCATCACCTCGGTACAGGCCGTTTACGTCCCCGCCGACGACTACACCGATCCGGCAGTCGCAACGACGTTCGGCCATCTCGATGCGACGACGGCGCTCTCACGCGCGATCTCCGAGATGGGTATCTATCCGGCAGTCGATCCACTCGCTTCAAACTCACGGATCCTCGACGCGACGATCGTCGGTGAGGAGCATTATCGGGTCGCGCGCGGTGTCCAAGAGACCTTGCAACGCTACAACGATCTGCAGGATATCATCGCGATTCTCGGCGTTGAGGAGCTCTCCGATGATGATCGTATCGTCGTCGCACGGGCTCGCCGTATGCAGCGCCTGTTCTCGCAGCCCTTCTTCGTCGCCGAACAATTTACGGGACGTCCCGGAAAATACGTGAAATTAGCCGATACGATCGCGAGCTTCGCCGAACTGCTCGACGGCAAACTCGACGATCTGCCCGAACAGGCATTCTATATGGTCGGCGGCGTCGATGAGGTCCGTGCGAACGCGGAGCGACTCGCAGCAGCAGCGGCGTAAGCAGCGATGGCGAAGACAGTCGCGCTGCATGTCATTACCCCAACCTCACTTTTCTTCTCGGGAGAAGTACACTTGGTGATCGCCCGCGGCAGTTCGGGCGATCTCGGGGTGCTTCCGGGTCATGCGCCGCTGCTCACGACATTGCGCCCCGGGATCTTAACGCTGCATCTCCCTCAACCGCAGGGCGAACCCGAGGTACGACATTTTGCCACCAGCGGCGGCGCACTGCGAGCGATGCCTAACGACGTTACCGTCTTCGTCGATGATGCATTTTCGGTTGAACACCTCGATCGTCACGCCGTACAAGTCGAACTCGATGCCGCTATCGAGCGCCAGCGTCGCTGCGACGAGCACGACCTCGATGCGCAACGCCGCGAACGCGATGCCGTCAGCCTAGCGAACGCGAAGATGCAGCTGTTCACCGAAACAGCCTAACGCAGTTGCGACGCTGAAGAGAGACCGCCACAAGCAACGGTTGAGAACCGGGCGAGATAGCTTGGTTCAGAAGATACGCGAAAGATTTTTCTTCCCTAAATATTCATGAGAACATGGAGGTTTATTGTGCACGTGGAGCCGTTGCTTACATTCCGAGAAGAAAGTACATCAGCACTCAAAACCCTCTACCGCTCTTTTCATCAACAGACGACGAAGAGCGCTCAGAGCGTTAAAGCAGCTCTCCCAGTGGAGCAGCAGCAGACTGCCCATACATATAATACGCGAAAACGTCTCAGAGAGAGAGACGAAACGCCAGAAGGCTCGGGCACAAAACGGCAGCGTATATCCCTACCGACATCTTCGGCGACAGCCCTCGATAGAAGAGACTCTTTCGGGCAGCATACTGCAGAGCCGCTCCGTGTCACCTTTCCGCCGACAGACAGTGACCCAACGATTAGAACCATGTATACGGTTATCGGAAGACTCTCACAAGAAGAGGCCAGAAAGATGACCGAGCACCTCGGTCATGCGCAATTGCTTCATCGCACGATAGGCGATCTTCTCGCGGCAAAACAGAGTCCTCAAGAGCTCTCAAACGCGCTATCGACGCTACCAAAGGATGAATTTTTCACCCGCCTCAAAGGCAGCAAACTCATCTTTGTCTTTACTGCGCATCCGAGCAACCTTGTCAGTCCTGCGACTGAAAACACGGTACGTAAACTGCTCAAACCGGTTGCAGATCCCAAACGGACTCACAGTAAAGCGACTATCGCATCGAACGTCACGACATTCCTGGATAAACCCCTTATACGCAGTGAAGCTCCGACCGTCGATCAAGAAGTCGACTACCTCGTTCATATGTTCAACAAATCGCTCTTCAAAGCGGTCGGCGATCATTTCCATGACTTGCACGTGGCAAGCGATCAGCATTTCGGAGAGTCGCCACGCTTGCCGTATGAGATAGCATTTCATACGTGGACAGCCGGTGATCGTGATGGGAACCCTTCAGTAACGGCAGAATTCACGAAATTGGCCGCTGACACCATGCAACGAGCCGTTCTCCGCAAATACAGCAAGACGCTAAAAAGTATACGCAAAAGCTTGCCAGCCGACGCGACAAACCTCGCAAAAGACATCCAGGAGCTCGAAGATACTCTTCACAAGATACATAATAGGGCATCAACCGACGAACGCCCGCAACAGATCCGCACACCAGAGCAGCTCCGCCTCGAGCTACACAACTTATCGGTCCAAGCCGCCGCTCTCCCAGAAACGCAACAGGCTCTCCATCGACTCAGTGGGCAAGTCCAGGTTTTCGGCTTTCATCTTGCGAGCATCGAATGGCGCAACGATGCGAAGCTCGCTTATCATACCTTTGAATACATCCGCAAACAAGCAGATCCTCATTGCGCTCCATGGGAGCAGCTCGATGCCCAAGAAAAGCTCACCGTACTCAGAAAAGTACGCAAAGGCGACATTAGTCCGCGAGCATCATCAGCATCCGATTCATCACTTGATAAGAAGACAGCACATCCCGCTCCCGAGGTTCAGGAGTTTCTTGCATCGCTGCGTGCCCTTGGGGAGATTCGCAGAGAGCATGGAGCGGCTGCGATGCAAGAGATGATTCTTGCAAATACAACACGAGCCGATGAACTGCTTATGCTTGACGCGCTCGCAGAACAATGCGAAGTCTATAAGCACACGGGCAAAGTACAGATCGTTCCCCTTTTTGAAAGCATTGAAACGCTCCAAGGTGCCGACGACATCGTTAAGGATCTCTTTAGCAACGAACATTTCAAAAACAACATTGTGAGTATGGGCAATACATTTGAAGCCATGATCGGCTACTCCGACTCGGCGAAAGATGGAGGTCGCTGGTCTGCCGATACAGAGATCGCTAAGACGCAACAGCGCATCGCAGCAATCTGTCAGGCGGAAGGCATCACGTTCCTGCCCTTCCACGGCAGTGGCGGCACGATCGGACGAGGCTCGAAACAACCGGAGCAAGCGCTGCGCGCCATTCAGGGCATTGACCCAAAACACGTCAAGCGAACGATACAAGGAGAGACGTTCTTTCAACAATTTGCCAATCCGCTGATTGCGAAAGCAACGTTAAACCGATGGCTCGCCGCCATTATGTCGCTACCTTTGAAACAAGACCAGCCTCTCTCTCACATGAGCGATACCGGTAGGGGGCACGAACTTCTCCAAGAAGCCTCTCGCCGATCAGAAGAGATCTATCGTCAATTGGTACACCAGAACCCACACTTTGGTGAGTTGCTGGCAGAGTTCTCAGAGCTCTCGGGAGTCAAGCAGCTCCGAGTATCCTCACGCCCCCCCTCACGAAAATCGCAAACAGCAGGGATCGCGGCGCTCCGGGCGGTGCCCTTCCAGCAAGCGGGGAATCTTAGCCTCAACCCATTTACCGTTTGGTATGGCCCAGGAACCGCTCTCAAAGAAGCACTATCACGCTCAGACAATCTTGCCATTTTCAGAGAAACCTATCAACACAATGCTCACTTTAAAGATGCGATCGACTTACACCGTATCGCGCTACAGAAGACCTCATTTCAAACCTTTGATCGCAATCTCGATAGGGCTATTCAACATGGAATATCAGAATATGACGCAAGAGGGTTCCTCAACCGGCTACATCAAGAAGCCGATGACCTTGCTGATGCCATTCATCGGATTACTGATGAGCGGATCGTACCGTTGAATCCCTTCGACTCAATAATAAAACGCAACGAAGCGGTCCTTGCAGCACTCGCACAGCGTTTTCACGACGAAGAGAATGTGCAAGGGCTACACACCGCGTACGCCGGTATCGCCGCAACCGGCGATACGAGCAGAGAGACCACAAAAAATCACGTTCGCGGCAGCGGCTAGCGGCACTACCGCGAGCGGCTCGCTCCGCTACCGACGAGCGGTGACGCCTCTTCTTCATGCAGTTGAGGCACCGACTCACCACGCAGATATGTCGGCAGCTCAGGGATCGAAAATTGCAGACCGGTATAGAACGACCCGAACTCCGCATACCGCGCACTGACTTCATCGAAGCGCATCTCATAGACGAGACGCTTGAAGATGCTCGGCTCGTCGGCGTAGAGATCGACACCCCACTCCCAATCATCGAGCCCAATCGAACCCGAAATAACCTGAGTGACGAGATCGCGATAGGCACGACCGACCTTGCCGTGATCGCGCATCAGACGAAGTCGTTCTTCGTAAGGCAAAGTATACCAGTTGATCTGCTCGCCGCGCCGGCGACTCATCGGATAGAACGTCACATAACGTCGGCGGGGGATCTTCGCCCACAAGCGTACACCGTTACGCGGCTCACGAGACTCGGCGAGAACCAATTCATCGAATGCCGCCTTACCCGCTTCACTGTGAAGATCTAAACCTTGTGCATGCACTTGTTCGTGAAAGCCGGGGGTCGCTTCATAGAGGCCGAGTTCAAGGATCGAGAGATACGATGCAATCGGGCGAAAAAACGTGCAGAGATCGAGCCCTTCGAAACGGAGCTGCATCGCGGCGAGCGCCTCAAATGAACGGGCATAATACGTGACCATGAGATCGGCTTTTTGACCGAGGATTTGAGCGAAGGCGAAATCACCGTCGTATGCGTGGTGCATCTGATTACAGGCACTCACCGCTTTGCGAACGAGTTCATCACGTTGCATACCCGAGACTTGTTGCCACCGACGGCGATCGAAACGCAGCATCTGATGCAGAATCGACCAACCCTCGAGTGCCTCGGGGACATTAGGATCTCTCACACAACCTCACTAGACATCAGACATCGAAGAGTATCTTGATTCGTAAAACAACGTTATCGCGAGATTTCTGCGAAGAGCCTCTCGGGCGCCTGCCGATACGTCGCCCACAACGTCGGCTCGGCAGCGATTGCCGCAAGCAATCGCGCTAGCGACGCATTGACCGGTGCCGCGACGCCGAGGCGCGCCGCCTCGCTAGCGACGGCACCGTTCAGTACCGTGACCTCACTCTCACGCCGACCCTGACGGAGATCAAGCAGCAGCGAGGGGATTTTCCCCGCCCGTGCCTTTGCGATACGCGAGGCAAGCAGCAGTCGAGCGATCGGCATCGGGAGATGAACAACCCGCAATAAAGCGCGTACGGGATACTGCGGCAAATCCAGGGGCTCTAGATCGGCGGCGCGCATAACGGCGGCGAATTCGCGTAAGACGCGCATCTCGAGCGCGAAGAGACGCGGATCGGCGACCAGCACCTCGGGCGGCATATCGAGAATGGCGCAGCTCGCATTCGCGATAAGATTGAGCGCCAATTTCGACCACTTCAACGCTGCGGCATCGGCGACCACCCGAATCGGCACACCGGTCGAAGCGAGCATTGCGACCAACCAGTTGTGCGCCGTCGCACCCAATGGAGCCAAGGCCAAGCCGCCGCGCTGCGCGGCCACGATGCGCCCATCGGCTTCACGGCGCACCGGCACCGTAACGGCTCCGGCGACGATCGCATCGCGGCCGAAGGCCTCGGCGAGCAACACCTCGTTGCCGATGCCATTCTGCAGCGTCAGGATCGTCGCGCCGCCTCCGCTCGGCAATGCTCGCTGCAGCGCAGCGATCGCGCCGGGCGTATCGTAAGATTTCACCGCGACGATGGCGAGCTCGGCCGCGACGGGTTCGACGGCCTCGAGTAAACGAGGCGTGTAGACGACCTCGACGCCGATGCCCCGCAGACGGTCACCGATCCATGTACCGATCGCGCCGGCACCGACGACAACGACCTTCATATCATGCGTCGCGATACGTTCATACCGCGCCGGAGATCGGCAGATTGCCCAAGCCGGTGCTGCCAAAACCGCCGTTGCCGCGCGCCGTCGTATCGAGCACATCGACGGGGTGTAGCTGCGCCCGTACCACCGGAGCGACGACGAGCTGCGCGATACGATCGCCACGCGTAATCGTGACGGGCTCGGTGCCAAGATTGATAAGAATGACGGCTAGCGGCCCACGGTAGTCGGCATCGATGGTACCCGGACTATTGAGAACCGTCACTCCTTGACGTAACGCCAATCCGCTACGCGGTCGAATCTGGGCCTCGTAACCCCGCGGGAGCGCGATCGCAAAGCCCAACGGCACAAGTGCCCGTTCACCGGGTGCAAGCGAGAGAGGTTCGACCAAAGCGGCGGCGCAATCGGCACCGGCGGCATCGAGCGTCGCGTAGGTCGGCAACGGCAGGTCGTCGGCATCGGGCAGACGCTCGATCGAGACGCACACGGGTGCGGCAGGGCGTTCCTGATCAATCACTTGGCGAGCAGTTCGGCAAGCTCGGCCTGAAAACTCTCCACGTCACGGAACGAACGATAGACGCTCGCAAAACGAATGTAGGCGATCTTATCGAGCGTCTTGAGCAGATCCATCAAGCGCTCACCGATCGCAGAGCTGGCGACCTCGCCTTCACCCCGTGCAAAAAGCCCCCGCTCGAGTTCGGCGATTGCCTCATGCAATTGACTCTCTGAGATGGGTCGCTTCTCGCAGGCGCGACGGAGCCCGCTGAAAATTTTCTCACGACTGAATAACTCGCGACGCCCGTCTTTCTTTACGACGAAGAGACGAGGCACCTCGACACGCTCGAAGGTCGTAAAACGGAAACGACAGCCAAGACACTCGCGACGACGACGCACCGATGCATCATCGTCGCGGGAATCGACGACGCGTGTCTCACTCTGACGGCAGCTCGGACAGACCAGCGGAATCTACGCCGCCGCGCCGATCTTGAAGACCTTCGTGCCGCACTCGGGGCACTTGCCTTCGGTTGCGGGGCGACCGTTTTTCATCGTAATTTGCTTCGCTTCGCTGATTGCACGCTTCGTCTTACACTTAACACAATAGGCTTCGGCGGCCATGGATCCTCCATCACGTCGGTATGCGGCCTCTGGGGCTCCGCGCGACCTGCTCTTCCGAGGCAGAGCACGAAATCCTCGCGCACACGTGACTGGTCACTTGCGGCACGACCCGCCGTCGTGAAAATCAGGCGATGGATTGTATGCCTTATACGGTCACTCCCACCGACCTACATCGCCTCCGCCCTGAACGAGTACACAGCGCCCTGCCCGACCCACTCTACGTCTGTGGTCGCCTCGACGGCCTCGCCGCACCGAGTGTCGCGATCGTCGGCACGCGAGCGCCATCGGAGCGCGGGCGACACCTTGCACGCCGCTTAGCTCGTGAGTTAGCCGAAGCCGGGGTCTGCATCGTCTCCGGACTTGCGCTCGGCATCGACACCGCAGCACATGAGGGGGCTCTTGCAGCGGGGGCACCGACGATCGGCGTCTTGGCCGGTGGGCACCATCGCTTCTTTCCGAGGAGTAATCTTCGTCTCGCGAAGGCGATGCTCGCAGGCGGTGCGGTCGTATCGCCTCTGCCGCCCCACGAGCCGCCCTATGCGGCTCGCTTTCTCGCTCGCAACGGCCTGATCGTAGCCCTAGCCGATGCGGTCGTGATCCTCGAGGCACCGCAACGCAGCGGCGCACTCAACACCGCCTCGTGGGCAGCCGATGCAGGGATCCCATTGTTGGTGACACCCGGCGACGTCGATCGACCGAAAGTCGCCGGCTCACTCGCCTTACTTCGCGACGGTGCCACCCTGGTACGCGATACCGACGACATCCTCGAAGCCCTCGGTCTCCTCAGGCACCGACGCTCGGCACCCACGCTCACGCTACCCGATCCCTCGCTCGGTGATGGGCCGTGTGCTGCGGCGATCGTCGAAGCCCTCCGTACAGAGCCGGCTACCGCCGAGGAGCTGGCAGCGACACTCAGGCAACCCTTACCGCAGGTTCTCGCCGCACTGACGATGCTCGAGCTCAGCCAGTACCTCTGCCGCGACGACGACGGCCGAATCGCCTTGACGCCCGCTCTTGCACGAGAGCAGCGGAGCAACGCCGAATCGACTGCATCGTATGCGCCTACGTCTTCTGTGCATCGGTCGCTTGAAGAGCGCGCCGATCCGGAGTCTCGTCGATGAGTACCTCCGTCGCCTCACTCCTTACTACTCCATCGACGAGGTCGAATTACGCGCCGCCTCCGGTCGCACACCGGAGCGAGCGATCGCCGATGATACGACCAACGTCCTCGCCGCGATACGCGACGACGAGAGTCTCTGGCTGCTCGATCGTGAGGGTACGGCGTGGTCGAGTCAACAACTCGCCGCCCAGCTCATCGACGAGGGTTTCACCGGCACCAGTCGCCTCACGCTTGCGATCGGTGGTGCCTACGGCTTCGACGCCCGTCTCCAACGCCGTGCCAATCGGCGTTGGTCACTCTCACCGCTCACGTTCCTGCACGAATGGGCACGAGCGATCGTCACCGAGCAGCTCTACCGTGCCGCGAAAATTCACCACGGCGAGCCGTATCACCATTGATGCTACCCGGATCTCGTAGCTTGCTGGCGAAGAGGGCAACGAATGCAGGCTCAGACGTCTCCCGCCCTTCTCTCCCCCGAACCCAAGGCACTGCTCATCGTCGCCGAGCGACTGGCGATCCATGCGCAGGCGATCGTGCCCGATGCCTCCGAGATTCGCATTGCCTTCGAGGCACCACGCCATCGCGAATTCGGCGACTTTGCCACGAACATTGCCTTCGGCTTGGCGCGGACGGCACGCGAGGCACCGCAGCGACTAGCCGAACGTATCGTTGAGCGGGCTCAACACGATGCCACGCTCACGGGATACCTCTCCGAGCTAACCGCACTCGCCGGCTTCATCAACCTGCGTCTCGCGGCCGACTGCTGGCATGGGATGCTGATCGAGATGCTCCGTAAAGGCGCGGCCTTCGGCCGTGATCGCCTCGCGGGCAGCGAACGCATCTCGCTCGAATTCGGCAGTGCCAATCCCACTGGGCCACTTGTCGTGGTACAGGGACGTAGCCTCAGCATCGGCGATACGCTCGCTCGCACTCTACGCTTCTGCGGTGTGCCGGTCACGACCGAGTGGATCGTCAACGACGCGGGTAATCAGCTTGAGACGTTCGCTCGCTCAATCTACGCACGCTACCGTCAGATGAGCGATCCGACCTACCCCTTCCCTGAAGAGGGATACCCGGGCGAGTATGTCGCACCGATCGCGGCGGCACTACGCGAACGCGACGGCGATCGGTGGGAGCGGGCCGAGGAGAGCGCCTGGCTATCGATCTTCGCCGATTTTGGTCGCGATCGGATCGTTACAGAGCAGCGGGCCGTCTGTGAACGCTTCCGTGTCATGACAGACCATTGGCAAAGCGAGCGCGACCTCCACGAGCAAGGTGCCGTTGAACGCGGCATCGAGCATTTGCGCGGGCAAGGACACATCTACGACAAAGAAGGTGCGACGTGGTTCGCCGCGACGCATTTCGGCGACGATAAGGACCGTGTCGTTCGCCGCTCCGACGGTCGACCGACGTACTATGCCGGCGACGTCGCCTATCACCATGACAAGTATCTGCGCGGGGCGCAACGCATCATCGACATCCTGGGCCCCGATCACCACGGCTACATCGGTCGATTGACGGCTCTTGCCGCAGCCTTAGAGCACCCCGGCACGCTCGAAGTCCTGATCGCCCAGCAGATGACGCTCATGCGGGGCGCAGAAGAGGTCAGCCTCAGCAAACGATCGGGCACGATTCTCACGCTAGCCGAAGTCATCGACGAAGTCGGCGTCGACGCAGCGCGCTTCTTCTTCATCCAAATCAGCAGTGACTCGCCACTCACGTTCGATCTTGAATTGGCCAAGCGTACCAACGACGAAAACCCTGTCTACGCCGTGCAGTATGGCCATGCGCGGATCGCATCGCTCCTCCGTCGCGCGACGCCGGAGGATATCGCGGCGGCACAAGGCGGTGAAGGCGTAGCTCACTTGACCGAGCGGAGCGAACTCAGCTTGATCGCACGCCTCTCGGAGCTACCCCAGGTCGTTGTGGCAAGCGCGACCTTACGCGCAACCCATCGCCTCGCACGATATGCTCGCGATGTAGCGAGTGATTTTCACCACTTTTACGCCGCACACCGCATTCTCGGCGACGATCAAGAGCTGCGTCGTGGCCGCCTGGCGTTGGCACTGGCGACACAACGTACCTTAGCCGTCTTACTCGATCTTATGGGCGTCTCGGCACCCGACGAGATGGCATCGACGGTCGCGGTAGAGTTCAACTCGTCGGCAGAATAACGCTCGATGATGAGGTTTTGGGCGTAAGGCAGTCGTCAGGCAACGAGCTACTCGTCGAGTCGGGTACGATCAATGCCCGATCGGCACTCGCCTGACGGACAATGCGCCAAATTGCCTTCGCAAGAGCCGCCGCCGGGATGCCGAGCACCACGCCGACGGGGCCGCATAATTCACCACCGGCGAAGACGGCGAACATCACCATAATCGGCGAGACACCGACCGAGTCGGAGAAGACCTTCGGCGCGACCAGCGTATCGATCACCCGCGCGATCACGAAGATCGCGATACTGACCTGCAACACCACGCTCCAGCCGAGCGGCAGGGCCAAGAGCGCTACGCCGACTTGTACGACCAAGAGCCCCACGAAGGGAACCGCGTAGCCAAAACCGGATGCGACGCCGGCGAGCACCGCAAACGGCACATGCAACAACATCAAGGCCGCCCACACCAAAATACCAGTCAAAGCACAGAGCACCGTCTGACCTAAGACGAACCCACCGAACGCCTGGGCAATCTCCTGTGAGAACGACTCGGCGAGATGGCGCTGGCGTAAGGGGAAGAGATCGCGAAAATGCTCGCTCATCGTCTGCCCCTGTGCAACGAAGAATGCCGAGAGCACCAACGCCGAGACGAGGATCACCAGAACCGTCACGGTACCGAGAATCACACCGGCGAGTCCGGTCAGAGCCGCCGTCGTCGCCCCTTCGACTCGAGTGCCGAGCATCGTCTGAAGCTGGCCGATGCCTCCGGTATACGATTGGCCGAAGCGTTGCGCCAACGAACGCTGCATCTGCTCAAAAATGCCATGCAAGTCACCGGCATGAGCGGAGAGTGCAGTGACGCTCGCCTGAGCCTGGGCGATCGCAGCGGGAACGACGATCAAGACGAGGATGACCAACGCCGCGAGCAAGGCCGTATAGACCAAGAGCAGCGCGACGGGCAACGGCATCCAGCGCGTCAAGCGATAGGTCGGCGGAGCGATACCACACGCGATGAGCGAGGCGACGACGAAGATCGCCAGCGTGTGCGGAATCGCAACGGCGACGCCCCACGCAGCGAGCAAGCCGGCGATCAGCCAAAGCCACGGCGCGACCCGTTGCATCAAAGTTGTTTGCATAGTAGCCGCCGTTCCGTCACGAAGCCGAGACGTTCGTAAAGTCGACGCGCCGGCGCATTCTCCTCTGTGACCATCAAGGCAAGGTGCGAGATACCGCGAGCCCGCGTCTCTTCTTCGGCATAGTGCAAGAGTCGCTCGCCGATACCACGTCGACGATACGTCTCCGCAACGGCCATATACGCAACGAAGCCTTGCGGCGAACCGGTCACTTCGTCGGGCAGTTGGTCGAGCAACAACAGGAAACCGGCACGTTGACCATCGACCTCGGCGATCGCCAAGACGTGCGAAGCCGAGTATGCATACCGCAACAAGCGATCGTAGGAGACATACAACGCGAGCTCCGAGGCGGTACGCAACGAAGAACGGCTCGCCGGCGTCACCGTACGACCTAGATCGCGAACGAAGACCCAATCCTCCGGCTCGGCGATCCGTATGGTAATCGGACTCTCCTCTGCGCTCATGCCCCTCCCCCTGTAACGACGTCTTCGGTGAGAAAGGCGGCCAACGCGAGCAGGAGCGAGGTATTCTCTTCGGGCGTGCCGACCGTGATGCGCAACGCACCGGGCATTCTCAACCCATCGCCGGAGCGCACGATCACACCGCGCCGCAACAAGCCTTCGTAAGCCTCGGTCGCGCTCGTCGGGACATGGACGGCGATGAAATTCGCCTCGCTCGGATAGACCGCCAATCCGAGTCGTACCATATCGGCGACGATGCGCTCGCGTTGCGCGGCGTTCTGGATGATGCTGTGCTCAATAAAGGCGACATCGTCGAGTGCGGCGTCGACCGCGACGAGTGCCGGCAACCCGACATTGAACGGCAACCGAATACGCTCAAGCCATCGCGCCATATCGGGCGAGGTTACCGCGTAGCCGAACCGCAGCGCGGCGAGACCGTAGATCTTCGAGGCGGTACGCAACGTCACGGTACGTGGGCGCTCGCAGGCGACCGCGACACCGTCGACGCCGCCGTCGGCATACTCACGGTAGGCTTGATCGAGCACGAGCAAGAGACGCTCCGGTAAGGCTGCGACAAACGCGGCGAAGGCCTCGGGCTTCACTTGGGTACCGGTTGGATTGTTCGGGTCGCAGAGAATCACGCAACGCGTTCGCGGCGTCACGGCGGCTGCCATCGCTGCGAGATCGTGAACGCCGTCACGCAGCGGGACCTCGATCGGATGCGCGCCGGCGACCAACGCGTTGCTGCGATAGAGCGCGAAGCTCGGTACGGCCATGATCACTTCGTCGCCGGGCGAGACGAAGGCGGCCATCACCTGCGCTAAGATCTCGTTGCTCCCATGGCCGAAAAGCAACGCCTCCGGTACGACACCGAGTCGCTGCGCAATCTTCTCGCGCAACAACGGGTAGTAATCGTCGACGTAGCGGTGCAGTGACGAGATCTCACGCAGCGCGGCGACGGCACGCGGTGAACTCCCCCACGGGTTTTCATTCGATGAGAGTTTGACGATGCGCTCGAGGCCGTACCGCCGCCGTGCCTGCTCCACGGTCGTACCAGGTCGGTACGGCGTCAACAGACGGAGTTGGGGGCGGATCAGATCGGTGAGGGGCTCGGCGTCACTCATCGCGGCGCTCACGAACTCTGCAGACGGCGTGAGCCGGGATCGTCGAGTGGGACACCGAGTCGGCAGAGCGGGCAGAGATCGGGCTCGTACGCGGCGAGCGGCTCATCGAGCAAGACCTCGGTCGGTACGGGGAAGATCACCTCGCTGCGCCGGAGAACGGCGCCGACGGCCTCGATCTGCGCTCCGGTCGTCGCGACGAGATCGAGCACCTCTCGCACCGATCCGCCGGTCGTGACGACATCTTCAACGACGAGCACCCGCTCCTCGGGAGCGATCGCAAAACCGCGCCGAAAGAGCGCGCGTCCCGCCTCTTTTTCGACGAAGATCGCGCGTGCACCGATCTGACGGGCGACTTCGTAGCCGAGCACGATACCACCGACAGCGGCGCTCACCACGACCGTCGGCGCGATACGTCGATCAAAGCGCGTCAGCAGCGCCTCGGCGGCGAGGGTGACCAGCGCAGGATCTTCGAGGAGACGAAATTTCTGAATAAACCGTGGGCTATGCAGCCCCGACGAAAGGCGAAAATGCCCATTCAGGAAGGCACCGCGACGCTGCAACGCGCCGCGCAAGCGTTCTTCGGTCGCCGAATCAATCATACGCGCTCCGTGTCACGCATCTCAGTCAGGATCGCGACGGCGGCGGCGTACGGATCGGCCGCCTCGAGAATCGGTCGCCCCACCACGAGGTAGTCGGCACCGGCGGCGACGGCGGCGGCGGGCGTCGTTACCCGACGTTGATCCCCGACGGCATCGCCGAGCGGTCGAATACCGGGGCAGAGCGTCGCGAAATCACTGCCGAAAAAGGCCTTGAGATCACCGGCCTCTTCGGGCGAGCAGACCACACCGATACAGCCTGCGTTGCGCGCCAATGCGGCCAGACGGACGACGCTCTCGCCGATCCCACCCTCGAGACCGATCTCGGGCAGCTCGATCTCGGCGAGACTGGTGAGAATCGTTACACCAAAAAACTGCGGCGGAGCGACGCCGATCTCGGCGGCACGTTCGGCGGCGGCGGTCACGGCGGCACGCATCATCGCCTCACCGCCAAGCGCATGGATCGTCAAGAAGCGCACGCCGGGTCGTGTCAATGCCCGCACGGCAGCAGCGATCGTCCGCGGGATATCATGCAACTTGAGATCGAGCAAGACATCACAATCGGATGCGGCGAGCGCTTCGAGCAGCGGCTCACCGAAACCGTAGTAGGCTTCATACCCAACTTTGAACATGGGACGAAGCGGGGCGAGACGATGAATTAACTGCTCTGCACGGGCATAATCGGGCGTATCAAGCGCAACGACGAGAGATGTCATGAGGCGGATTCTTCGCGTTCAGCGCGACTGAAGCCTTATGCCGTGCATCCTCTTGGCCACGCACTTCCAACGAGAAGTTCATCTTCTTTGCAAGGCGTCGGTGCTCGTTGGGCACGAAGTCACAACCTGTGGTTGATAATGCTCCTTTGATTCTCATCATCGAAGATGACGAACAGATTTCGCGGGTCGTCCGTCTCGAACTCGAGCACGAAGGCTATCGGGTCGAAACGGCGAGCGATGGGCTCATCGGCCTTGAGCGCGCGTTGCATGCACCCGATCTCGTCATTCTCGATTTGATGCTGCCGAAGATCGACGGGCTCGAACTCTGTCGGCGCTTACGCGTTAAAAGCGAGGTCCCGATCATTATGCTGACGGCACGAGACGGCGTCGCCGATCGCATTCAAGGTCTCGACCTCGGAGCCGACGATTATCTCGTCAAACCGTTTGCCATCGAAGAGCTGCTAGCGCGCGTTCGTGTACGCCTGCGTGGTCATTCTCCGCAAGATCAGATCCTTCGCGCCGCCGATATTCAGCTCAATCGCGATACGCATGAGGTCACCCGTGCGAATCAACGCATTCCCTTAACCGGCAAAGAGTATCGCTTGCTCGAGTTTCTCATGCTTCATCAGAACAAAGTCCACACGCGCGATGAACTCTTTCAAGGGGTATGGGGGAGTGATTTTCTCGGTGGCTCCAATCTCATCGACGTCTACATTCGTTATTTGCGCGGCAAGATCGATGAGCGTTTTGAGCCGAAACTGATCGTCACGGTACGCGGCGTCGGCTATATGCTCCGTACCGATGAGGCGACGGCGACCGCTGAGTAACCCATGAAGTCGCTGCGCAATCGCATCTCGATCGCGTACGCACTTTTGGTGATGTGGATCATCGCCGCCCTCGCAGCGATTTTTGTCACGGCTCTCTCGAAGGCGCTCTTCGACCAAGCACGAGTCGAAGTTCTCACGACGCTTGCGCGCCTTGCCTACTTTGCGCGCACCAATCCCAGCCGCGTGCTTCACGGGCACATTGTCGAGCATCTCAGCTCGCAGCGTATCTGGATCGAAATCGACGACGCCGAGCACAACGACTACCGCCCGCTGATCCGCAGCGAGGAGCTCGGCAAACGACGCATCCCGCGTTTCTTGATACCCGCAAACGATGGCGCGGTGCTCCTTCACGAAGGACGTTACGACACGATCGGGCACGTTCTCATCGCACGTAAGGTCGCCCAGCTGCCGCATCATCTGGTCATCCTCCGTGTCGCTCAACCGCTCAAATGGTACGACTCGGCGCTCGATGAGGCGCACCTCTTCTTAGGAGTCGTCGTCTTGATCGCGCTCCCACTGGGCACGATCGCAGCGTTCTGGATCTCGACCGAGCTGCTCGAGCCGATTGCACGGTTGGTAACCACCATGCGCAGCATCGGCACGGCGAAACTCGGCACGCGGGTCCGCTCGACCCGACTCGACGAGTTCGGCGAATTGGCGCGTACGCTCGACGCCATGCTCGATCGACTCGAAGAGAGTTTCGAGCGAGAGCGCCGTTTTATCGCCGATGCATCACACGAACTGAAGACGCCGTTGACCGTCATTCAGGCGAACGCCGAGATGCTCCGGCGGTGGGCTCAAAGCGACGAAGCGATTCGTACCGAAAGCATCGCGATCATCATCAAAGAGAGCGAGAATCTCACCCGTCTCATTGACGCGCTGCTCACCCTCGCCCAGTGTGAAAGCAACGCGGGATTGGGCGGCGAGATCTTCGACCTGCGTACGGTCATCGTCGAATCGATCGATCTCGTCCGTAGTACGGCGGAGTCCAAGGGACTGAGCCTGCGGTTCATCGACGCCGAGCCCGATGCTTCGGCGACGCTCTTCGGCAATGCGATGCTCTTGCGGCGCGTCTTCGACAACGTGCTCGACAACGCGGTCAAATTCACCTCGGTCGGAGGTGTCACGGTAGAGCTACAGCGGCGCGGTCGCGAGCTGATTGTGACCACGACCGATACCGGCATCGGCTTGCCCGCCGGCGAGACGCAGCACATCTTCGAGCGACTCTATCGAGGCGATGCCTCTCGGTCGCGCCGAATCGCCGGCTTCGGTTTAGGCTTATCGCTGGCACGCTCGTTCATCGAATTACACCACGGGCGCATCGATGCTCGACCGGCCCTGCTCGGAGGCACAACGATCGAGGTACGTCTGCCCCGCGAGCCACGAAGGGTGGTCGATCGCCTCGAGCCGATCATCCTGTGACCAATGATCGACCCGAGCCGACGTCATTCCCTATCGACAGATCGAGTAAGAAACTGAAGAGCGACGGAGCACGAACGATCTAGGCTATGTCTCGCCCGAGAGCATGAAAAAGGCTTCGAGCGTCGCCCGATAGTGTAGCAGCGCCTGATGCCATTGACTGAGGTACTGCAGCCCGGTCTCCGTCAACGTATAGACCCGACGTTGCGCTGCATGCTCCGGCGTGAGCCAGTGCGAGCGAATGCAGCCCTCGCCCTCGAGCTGACGAAGCATGCGATAGACGGCACCGGGCTCACACTCGAAGGCAAAACGGTCGCGCAGCAGTTTGATAATCTCGTAACCGTGGAGATCGCGGCCTTTGAGAATGACGAGCAGCCACGCGGTCAGGTAGTTCTTCGGCGTACCGCGCGGCGGGAGACCGAGAGTACCGTGGGGGCCGCCGCGCGGCGCTTCACGGCGATCGCCGTCGCTGCCGTCAGCGCCGTTCACGCATCGTCGGTGGGCGCAGGTATCCCGGCATAGGGAAGGGCGCGACCTCGTAGGTAACCGTCAGGCTGCTCGCCACGTTGCTGTTCGGCGGCGGAAGGGCCGCAGCGCGGATGCCGATGCTGAAGAACGGGCGAAAACCGCCGGCATCGCTTGCATCGACCGAGCGGATACGCACGATCTTGACGCGTGCGGCGGTGGCGATCGTCTCGGCTTGGTGACGAGCATCGTCGAGCGCCTCGCGGTAGAGATCGCGGTAGATGGCATCGCGGTCGGCGAGATCGGTCCGTACGTCGTCGATCGAGGCGACACCGGCGCGCATCAGCGCAGAGGTCGTCTCATCGATCTGACTCGGTGTGATGCGTACTTCGATCGAGCGAGTCACGACGTAGCCGTACGCCTCATGCGGATCGGGCGATGTCGGCGGGGCGATATAGGTGCTGCGATAGCTCAGCGTATGGCCGGCGGTGCCGGGCAGGTGGAGCTTGGCGAGTTCGTTGGCGATGCGATCCTCGATCACGTCGTTGGCCGCGGCGGCGTGAGCGGCGCTGCTCGCATCGCTCGTCACGATCTGCGCGTCGACGAAAGCGACGTCGGGCGGCCGCGAGGCCAACGCATGGCCGATCACCGTGATCGTACCAGGCGGCGGAGGCGGTGGCCCGTTACCCCAATCGGCGGCGGCGACCTCGGCGCACGGTGCGGCGACGAGCAAGAGGCTGAGGGAGGCAACGAAAGCGGCGAAACGCATGACTCGCGCTTCGCCGCCTCGATCGAGCACCCCCGTTCGCGGGGGAGAGATGGTCGCAGTATCTACGAACCGGGATATTGACCAGGAGGGCCCCCAGCGGCGATAGGCGGTGGCCCACCACCAGGGCCGCCCGGACCGTTCATCCCGTATCCGCCGGAGCCGCCAGACTGAAGTTGAGCGAGCGCGGTGGCAAACTGCTCGGCCTGTTTTTTCTGCTGGTTTCTCTCGTAGAGGTACATGAAGAGAGGACCACCTAGTGTCGATAAGGTAACCGCTGCGAGCGCGAAAGCGGTGTAGTTAGGATTCCTCGCGATCCAGCTATCCTTTGGAGGAGTTACTGTAGTTGTGGTTCCGGCACCGGCAGTACCACCGCCGTTACCGGATGCACCGCTGCCGGAACCGTTGACTTGGTTATCATCTTCCTGTTCTTCTAAGACGTCTTTCTCTTCTGTTGCCGGTGTCCCAGGAGGGGTAATAGGAGCAGGCGTAAGCTGAGCAGTTTTCTTAGCTTCGGCAAGGTTTTCGACTTTGCTCGCCATAGTCAAATTATTATCGCGAACAACTTCTTGAAATCTTCCGAGAAGTCCATCAAGAGTCTGAAGGTCATAAGAGCCGGTACCAATTTTTCGTCCGAGGTCTCCTAATTTCGCTTGACTTAAAAGGCGCATATCAACGATGAATTGTTTGACTTCATCTTTCGACTTATCATCAGGCATTGAATGAAGCAATGCGTCTTTCTTAGCTTCGTATTCCTTGTCAGTGGCATGAATCACATCATGTACAGCACGACGCTTTGGACCGCCAGGGTAGAAATCCAGATCAAGAGGATCAGCAGGAGCAGGACCGCCAGCGACACCAGGCCTGTCAATTTTGTGATTGAGAGCCGAATCTGCCTCGCTTCCGGGTACAGTAGGTTTGTCACTGTAATAAGCGTTTTTAGGTATTACGCTTGTTAGATTCTCATGCTGTTGTCTGAGGTTCGTTAGGGATTGCAATATATCTTGCATTGGTTGATGACGCTTCTTGAGCTCTTCTATCTCTTTTTCAATCCCAATAATATCGAGCGATGCTTTCGCTTGCGACTCCAAATATTGACGATTTTTTATAATTCTTTCGTCCAATGTGAGGCGTTTATCTCCATCGTCTCTTGGATCATCTCCAGCTCGAGCCCTATGACCAAAAGCTCTTGCTCCATTCTCTGAGTGTAGCTTGTCAAAGTAATGCATCAAGTAGTCGTTAAATTTCTTATGCACAAGCTCTGTTGAAACATCACTATTATGCCCAAAAAATTTTGTCGTTTTTTGAGCAGCCAAAATTACAACTTTATCTTCATTCTTCATGTCTTTATGAGAATTTGGGTCGGCAAATTCTCGAACTTTTTGTTGTAATTTTTTATAAACGTCCTCTTTTGTTGCATTTTGATCAGTAAAACCAAAATTATCTTTTGGAAAACTCAACATTGGCCTATTCCTCCCTCGTATCCCATTGCGCACCTGACGTCGAGAGACGGTCGGTGCGCAGACCTTCTCTCCCTGAACTCTACACCCGAGATATGTCGCAGAGCATGCTGGGCGGCAACCGCAGGGTGCAGAGTCTTCTGTCCCATCCCCGGGCCTCAACGGAGGATCCGGAGGGCACGAGGCGCGCCAAGGCAAGCGAGCAGGCGAAGGGCAAGACCTGCATATGCGGCTCTCAGGCCTCTTACCGGCGAGGCTCGAATTCGTTCGGAGACACTTCGTTTCACCGTTGCCATGTAGGGCGCGGGGCACAACAGATTATGACGAGAGCAACTTGCCAGTGTGAAGCAAAGGGAGAAACGTTGGCCGACGTCACCCCTGTCGTGCGGTTCTTCATCGAGGGCGCGCCGATTAGACCCACGCATCCCCCTGGAGCGAACCCAATATCGCATTGGCTCGCTGATGCGGTAGGTGCGCATCCTCACGCCGACGGCGCCCCGCTCATCCCTGAATCCCGTCAGTCCGATGAATACTCCTACCTCAAAACAGACGAAGAAGTCCTGGCTGATTCTCACAGAATCCGGCGTCTTCGCCTCAACGGGCATTTGAAGTGCTTACAGGCTATACAATTGTCTCGACCTTCTCAACTCGACAAGATCACTTCGACTCTGCAAAGATGGGGTAGATGGGACAGTGAGCACGCAGCTCAAATCCTCCTAGAACTCAACAGCGACGATCTGCCTACTCGTATTGGTGCCCTCAAAGACCATCTTAACGCAAGCAACGAAAAGTATCCTTTTCCCTTCTACGACCTTTTTCCAAAGAAAGTGTCGAATCGCAACAGACTATCGACTCAAGAGCACCTTGAGGCGATGAATCAAGCGGAGCAAAAATATGAAGAAGCCGTCGCTTGGCTTGATTGTTTGAATGGTCTTCCCAGAGGCACCAACGCGGAAAATCTCCAGCGACACATAGACCAACTAGAGCGCCTTAAATATATTTTTCAGACCTCTCCTCGTGCGGCGACCTTACCCGAAGACCTACAGCGGCATTACGATCTTTTGAAGAAACCAGAGATCTCGACAGAAGCGGATGACAACATCCATGCGGCACGCATGCTTCGCATTCAGGGCAGTAAAGCAGCTTTAGAGCTTCTTAACGACGCACACAACCTATCCGAAGAAGAGATTCAACACCGTTTGACGTCATGGAAAACCAAAGGGTTATATAGACATCCGACGGAGAGAAATCGTGAAAATTTTTGCAAAAACTTGTTACAGGCACTGTATTGGCGCGACGAAGAACTAGGTGAGCCAAGCGGAATTTTGCTTGATAATGAAGAGGACGATGAAGAAAACCCAGACCTGTATGAAAAATCCTTTGGCTTCATTCATACACTCAATCAATTAAAGAAAAATTCATCAAGTGAAGACGTTCATATTGATCACACGCATTCTCAACTAAGTTTCATTGAACTGTATTTGAATGAGGATCTCTTTGAAAGAGAGAGTCTCGAAGAGAAACGTCAAGAGCTGAATAAACGCATTGATAGACTCAAAGATTCTTATCTATATCGCGCTGCGGGAGATCTCGATATAAAAGGATTTCAGAGACTTACTCTTTTTAAAGAAGCGGCTCCGAAATTTTTTCAAAGAGAGTGGAACGACGAGGCTACGTTGGCCTCAAAATTCGAAGACATGCAACAGCATCTTAAGGCATATGTCGAGGCGTATCAACAATCAATTCGAGAATCCCTGAATACATCTGAATTCGAAACACAGCTCGAAGAGCTTTTGACAAAAACCAGAGAAGATCACCCGTTTCCGACTGATCTCGAAGAATTGCTTTCCAATATTCTGCAAGAGGTTTTTACAGCAGTTTTGGAATCGCATGGCAATCCTAATAGAGCGATGGTTGAATCTGCAAACATCAAACTCGTAGATTCTTTTGATGCAATCACTACAATGATTAACAACGAGATACCTAATACAGCAGTACGACTTAACGCCCTCCAAGCTGCGATCATCGTGAATCGTTGCAAAACTGGTTTAGATATTGTCGAGAAAGCCCATGATGAAGCGTGGAAAAATCATCGAGCAAAAAGACGACTCGACAAAGAATATGCTATTCGTCATGATCATGAAAACGATTCTTCTGAAGCGAATGAAATATGGGAAACGCTGTTTTTTCCGCATTTTCCGCCCCCGCAGCAAGAAGCATCCAATCCCACTCGTAGAGATCAGTCTACGCACAGTGCTCGAACTCAAGAAACCGCAGAGAGTTCTCATCCTGCAACACCACAACGCCAACAGTTGCCACCAACGGCACGGGGCGAGGCCCAAGTACCAGCACTCCTTCGTCCACATCAACACCAAAACGGAGAGCATAGCGGGAGCATCGGAGTTCCAATATCGACAGCTCTTGTGCAGCCTCCGAGTAGCTCGCAGAAACCCTCGGCAAAGAAGTCATCCCTGCCCAATTCTCGGCCCAGTCATCAGCGAACGATCAACCAACATGTTATGCCACAAGCGGTAGAGACAACGACTCGGGCAGAATCATCGAAAATCTGGTTGTGGATGCTCGGGACCGTCACAGTCGGCGGCATGGGCGTCGCGGCAGCCTATTTTCTGCTACAAACACAGAACCCACTGATACCAACCGTGGGATCATCGCTTGCAACAAACTCCAGCCTATCGCCGGACGCCGTGCTCACAGGGAATCAAGCGATGACATCGCCGTTGCCCCCGGCAATGGCGAACAACAGCTACGGCATGTCCGGGAACGGGGCTCTCACCGGGCCCAATGGGATAGTCGGCAACGGCGGCTCATCGGGGATCATGGGCTCTCCGCCATAGCCACGTTTGGTCAGAGACACCGAAAAGGCCGTCGCGCCAACGAAGAGCCCCACGATAAGAACGACGCCCAAGAGCATCTGAGCCTCGTAGCTCAGGCAACGGCTCGTACGGGGTGCACGCTCCGTCGGTTGAGCATCACGCTGTGCAGTGACGCCGAAACGGAACGGGAGCCACGTACCTGCAGTGCCAGGCGATCGGCGCAACTCTTCGGGCGTGATCGCCACAAGCGGACGCCGATCAGTCCGAGAGAGCTGCAGCGTCAGCGTATCTCTTGGACCGGCAGCATGCGTGCCGGTGGTGCCGTGCTCCCTGGAGGGACTACCTTGCTTGGATAATTGCCCTGGCACACCGTGCAGCGGCTGAGCATCGAAGCCCGATATCGTAAGGCGATGTTCACCGGCCATACGCAATCCTTTTCACCGAGGCTCCCTCGCGGCAAGATCAGTCAATGCTCTGATCGCATGTTCGGTCTCTGCCGATGTGCCAATCGCAAAGCGTAAATATCCCGGCATGCGATACTCCGTTGCATCGCGTGCCAATACACCACGCTCTTGTAGTGCTGCGAGAAACGGTTCAACTCGCCCGTCGGGTACCTTCATGACGATGCAACTCGAGTCGGAGTGAGGGGTCTCAAAACCGAGATCTCGCATCGCATGTTGCAAGCATCGTCGATTACGGCGGTTCCAGTCAACGATCGCTCGTATATGATATACCTCTTTTAATGAGGCACAGAGCGCTTTCACGGCGTATGTCGTCACTGAATACGCCGCAACATGCGGCTTGACGATATCGATCGTCTCTTTTGCGCCGAGCAACCATCCGATACGAAACCCGGCGCAACTCAAACCTTTCGAGCCCGTTCGTAAGACGATGACCGTATCGGGCGCCCTACGCCACTCGGCGGTACCGTCGAGGCACGACTCCTGAGGATAGCGCGCAGCCGCCTCGTGCAAGCGAAGCTCTTGCGGTGAGGCATGCTGCAATGCATACTCATCGGACATCACGTCGTGCGAACCGGCATACTCGTAAAATGCTTGATCGATCAGCACCTTCGCACCGACGCACTTCGCTGCGGCATATACGTCCGGCAGATACCGACGTTGGTCGTTGGGTATCGTCGCACCGACAGGATTATGCGGATCGCAGAGAACGACCAATCTCGTGCGCGGGGTTATCGCCGCGATCATCGCTCGTATATCGGTGCAATAATTCCCTGAAAGATCCATCGATAAAGGGACCGCAACGACACGGGCTTGAGCAAGATCCGCTTCGTTGTAATACGGAGTATAGTTGGGCTGCTCCATAACGACATCATCGCCGGGACGCACCAGACTGCGAAAGATCGATCCAATACCAGCGGTACCTCCCGCCGTCACCAGAATGTGTTCGTCAGCGACGCCGAGCATCGTGGCGATATCGGCTCGTGCATCGGTATCGTACTTTTCCGGATAGGCCGTCGGATCGAGGTGCGTCGATGCTCGATGCACCGATTGAGGTGCATCGTATGGCGAAATCGTGACATACCCATTGCCGAAGAAACGACGCGAAACATCGCCAAGAGCCATGCGGCGAACCGCCTCACCATCATCCGACGGAATCGACGGTGGTTCAGGGAAAAGCGGCAAGGAGTCGGGGTACGCAGTCGCCCGAGAGGCGACGTTCGCTCGCCTGGAGATATGATCTCTCCCGTTGCTCAGCCCAGTCGGCGACAAGACGACGCGTCGAGAACCGGGTAGCGGACAGAGCGTGCCGACCATCGACCCACCAGAGAAAGCGCACGCAATTGTGGTCGACGACATTCGCTCTGTACTCCTGCATGTAGACGGCTGCAAAGGCTCGCTTGAACGTGCGACCTCACCGATGCAGGTAAGGCACTGCCGAGGGTACTGGTGGATACATCGACGATGTCGATTGCCGACTTCTATACCAGAGATAGAGCATTCCCGTGAGTGATGCCAACACAGACGCAACGGCTAGACCGACAAGAATGCCACCCCGACTTGAGCCAACGGCACCGACCGGCACCGGAGCCTGCTGCCAAGCGAGACCTTTAGTCGCAGACTTCGTGACTGCTTTGCGGGTCGGCGACGAGACGGGAGCCGAAGACGAGGTTGGCGGCGCAGACGACCCACGTAGAGGGTCGGCAAAAGTAACGAGCTTTTTGGGCTCCGGCACTGATGACGGTGATAACGCAGCAGCGGTTGCTTTTGCCTTAAGCACGTAAAGCACTTCCTGTGCGCTTTGGAGATACTTTCCCATCGCGAGAAAGGCGATATCGGATAGCGTCTTCTTCTTGGCATTACATGCCGTAATGGATTCCGTTATTAGCCGACGTGCCTTAAGCTGTGCCTTTTCGTCAGAGCCTTCAGATAAACCGATCGCCTTTGCCAAAAGATCAAACGCGACAGATCGACCAAAAACATCGGTGTTAACCGGCACGCTTTTAGACATCGCCCCACGCCATGCATCAATCTTGGCACAAGCTTCCGCGTTCTCTTTGGGAATTTCCGGAAAGAGAGTATCTTTATCAGTCTCTGAGAAGAACCGTTTTAGGCCACCAGTTGTCTCGTACTCCTGCAAACGACACGTATCTTGTCGGGTAGCCACCGTTGGAATAGCACTCGGATCGATAACGGCGTGCTTCGTTACCGGATCCGCCAAAATCCATGCCTTGAGATCGGCCGATCCACCAGCGGCATCGAGCGGCGTTCCGACGGAGGCGAACGGCCACATCAGCGCCACCTCCGTTCACTCGACATCAGGCACACGGCTTGCAAGATCACGGAATTATCGCGGTGCCGCTGGCCGTTCTTGCGGGGAGCGGGGTGAGACCATCGCGCGGAGTCGCTCAGCGAAGCGTCTCCAACGACCACCGGCCTGAGATCTCACCATCGACGCAGAGCCGCTCGCCGTGGATGCGACATCTTCACGATGCTCTCGTTCGCGCGGCGAGCAAAGCGTTACCCGTTGCAGTGATGCGGTCAGGATACGTCTCCAATTACGCCGTGCGTGTGCCGATTGCTGTGGACGCTGTGCCCGACGCACCTCAGGTCTCCCGCGCGAGACAAGTGAAAGTAGTTCCTTAAACGGGTTGCATCGATTGGGATTTGTTCCTAGTGCCTTGACCCTACGGTGAGCATGCTCTTCAGCGGCCTTTCCTGCAGCTTGCATTTCTGCGAAAGATGCTCCACGCTGACGCGCACGCACTGCTTCGTCATGATGTTCTTGATGACCATACAAAAGGCCAGCACGGAAGGTCTTTGAGATCAATGGTTGAGGAATATGTAATGCTTGCTCGGAAGCCTTTTCTTGAGCAGCAAGATCTCTTATGTATGCACTACGCTCTGTCAGAGGGCCCGTTCTTTCTGGCGTGGTTGGTGTAGCGACTGATGATGCCGTAGATTGAATTGCATCGGGCGTATCTTCCGAGATCTCAATAGTCAGACTAGGCACACGTCGCACAGTATCACTAGCCATTGGTACGGTAGCCGGAGTTATAATCGTATGGGATGACGATGGACGATTCGATACGGGAGACTGTGGAGGCGATGCTGGCGACAACGTCCCTGTCGGTGACATCCCTGTTGGTGTAGTACCAGCCATGCTTCTTACCTCTCGTGATCAACGCACATCGTGTATTCGGCACAGACCGAACTCTCGGATGTCACTATGCGTTATGTCACCGGCGGCAAACGCGGCAAGAAGATATCAGGTAAATTCAGAGCATCTCGAAAAATAGGGAATGATGGATTTCATTTCGATTTTTGTCGGATCAAGGAGCTTAAAGCCGCAGAAATGCAGAGCACTTTTAGGGCATGATGCCCTTAAGCGGCCATTGCAGCTCCGCCATATCCTGGCATTTCTCCCATAGGCATCATACCTGGATATCCCGGCATCTCAGGGTTCATATACGCAGGCGCCTGATTATCGCCAGAGGGAGCCAACTTCTTTTTCGCGTCTTCTCCCAAGTTAACGGCAAGATATGCTGCGCCGCCCATGCAGCCTAAGGCAAGGAATGTGCCGAGTCCGCCACCGCCACTCTTCGATTCTGTGGGTTCTAACCCGACATCTTTAGCGGTAGGTATGCGGTTGCGGTTTTTGGCATACGCTTTCACTTGTTGATATGCTTTTTTATCGCTCTTTTTTATGATTCTTTTCAGATCATTCGCAGAAAAATTTTTTATATCTTCGGTTGGGAAGAAATTCGTCAAAACGTTATACGTTTCAGTACTCAACGATTCTGCGCCACGGTTACTTTTAACTTTTTCAACAACATCTGCTACTGCATCTTTTTTTTGCTGACCTGTTATATGAAGCGGCGGGGCCAATGGAGGTTGAGCGCTATTACCACGGCTATGCGTTATGATAGTAGAATTGTGAAAGTCAAAAAGAGTATGATTTACTTGAACGGTCATATTCGCACCAGATTCCAAAGATATTTTTAAAGAATAACATTACCACACGCACCCACCCTAAAATTCAGTAGAGGCGTTCACTCTTCTCAATGTCACGCGAGCCGTTTACGGGAAAGGCGTCACTACAGGGCCTTGTGACCCGAGTCATTTGGCCGATCCGTCCAGGTGAGTAAGGGTCGCGCTCGGTCGGCGCGCGTGAGCGCCTCTTCGATCGTCGGCGCAAGGATCGTTAGGTGCCCCATCTTGCGCCTCGGGGTCGCGCGCTGTTTGCCGTAGAGATGGAGCGTCGCCTCGGGTAGAGCAAGCAACGCGTCGATCTGCGCGAGCTCGTCGCCCTCGCCGCTCCCCAGCACGTTGAGCATCACCGCTGGGGTGAGCAGCCGTGGCTGTACCAGCGGCAAACCGGCGATGGCACGTAGATGCGCTTCGTACTGAGAGCAACTCGCCGCCTCGAGCGTCGCATGGCCGCTATTATGCACACGAGGCGCGATCTCGTTGATCACGACCCGTTCATCGGCGAGAAAACACTCGACCGTGAAGACACCGACCACACCCAATCCAGCCCCGACTCGAGCGGCGACCTCGTGCATCCCCTCTTCAACCGCAGGCGAGACGCGGGCGGGCAGGATGCTTCGGGCTAGGATGCCGTCGACGTGCTCGTTCTCGGCGACAGCGACCGTCACCACCCGTCCATCGTGCCCGCGAGCGGCGATCACCGAGAGCTCGCGCTCGAACACAATCCGCCCCTCCAACAACAATGCCCACCCCTCGGGCGGCATCTCACCGAGCCGGGCAGCGACCTCGTCGCAGGCGGCCTCCAACGCGGCGGCGGTAGCGATCGCCCACTGTCCCTTGCCGTCGTAGCCGCCGCGCCGAGTCTTGAGCACCGCCGGGAGACCGGTCAGGGCAATCGCCGCCGCGAGATCGCTCCGTCGGTCGATCGGGGCGAACGGCGCGGTCGCGAGACCGACGGAGCGAACGAAGCGCTTCTCCAGCAGTCGATCTTGGGTAACCGTGAGCACATGCGCACTCGGGCGGACGGAGCAGCCACGCTCCTCAAGCAGCTGCACCGTTGCCGGCGGGATACTCTCGAACTCATAGGTCTGCAGCGTCGTCTGTGCACCGAGGGCCTCGACCGCCGCGCGATCATCGTACGGCGCGACGATCTGCACGTCGGCGATCTGCCCCGCCGGTGCGTCGGCCTGCGGGTCAAGCGTGACGATGCGGTAGCCCATGCGGCGGGCGACCAACGCGAGCATACGGCCGAGTTGACCGCCGCCGAGGATACCGAGGGCCGGGGTCATGGCGCGACGGGTGGAGCGGTTGCGACCTCGTCGAGGGTGAGGCGCACCGCCTCGACCTCGCGCGCCGTCTGCGCGACGTAGTCGGCGAGACGCCCCATCAGCGCCGGATCGGCGACCGCGAGCATGCGCGCCGCCAGCCACGCAGCGTTCGCGGCACCGCCGATCGCGACCGTCGCGACCGGGACACCGGCCGGCATCTGAACGATCGAGAGCAGCGAATCCATCCCATGGAGCGCCTTCGACTCCACCGGCACGCCGATCACCGGCAACAACGTCTTCGCCGCCAGCATCCCCGGCAAGTGCGCCGCGCCGCCGGCCCCGGCGATAACGACGTGCAGACCGCGCTCGCTCGCCGTCTCGGCGTAGCGATAGAGCAGATCGGGAGTACGATGCGCCGAAACGACCCGCATCTCGTACACGACGGCTAACCCGTCCAGCACCTCAGCAGCCTTACGCATCGTCGGCAGATCGGAGGTGCTGCCCATGACGATTCCTACACGTGGTCTATCCATCGGCATGAGAGATTCGCTATCGTCGGCAGACTTCGCTGCAAGCCGTCGAGATGCCGTGCTTCGCTGCCGTACAGTGCGAGACGTGACGGCCCCCAATGAGCATGAGAGGCATCGTATCAGCTTGGAGATCAGCACCTCATGAAAGACGAAGCTACCGGTGAAGCCTCGAAGCTTCAAGCAGCTACTGATTGAAATCGCTTAAGGCAATTGAGCGATGCAGAAATTCAAGCGACTATGTCATCGAACCCGGATACCAAACCAACCGACGAAAGTTTTTGGCAAACGGCACAGGTTGTTTTGTCTCAACGCAAGGCGGTTGTTACAATGCGTCTTGATGCTGATGTATCGGCATGGTTCCACCAACAACGGAGTTACCAAGCACATATTAACGCGATTTTTCGTGCATACATGAAGACACATCAATCACAACGAGGTCCCCCTATAGTATGACTGTTGGGAGGAAACGGAGAGTAATCTCAAGAGTTACGTAGCTTCTTTGGGCCATATCGAGCGGTGTCGGATCAAGGAGCCAAAAGTCGCAAAAATGGAGAGTATTTTTAGGTTTGGGAGACGCAAATTCACCGGAAAAGCCAAAGCGAATCAAACACCTCCAACGTTTTGAGATGTTTTTACGTTACCGTTGCCTTGCCCCAAAACAATAGTATGCAATAGCCATTGAGACCACTACTGGTAGCGCCACGATAAAAACAGCCATAGGCAGGGATAGTACATGAAAAAACTTTCGTGAACGCTGTTCATGTGAGACTGGGTTCACGTCTTCTCTCATATACGTTTTGTGTCTTGGAGAGGGACCTTTAAAGCCGACGTTATCTGAATTTAAAGCCTTAGAACGTGGCGTACGAGGAGTCGTTGACTTTGCGCTAGCGGCCTGATCCCTTGGGCGATCAATACCCGGAGAACGCTCTAGCATTCAAAACTCCAAAAACTTACTATGACGAAGAAAGCTTCGTCGAAAGTTGCTCCGTAAATGACTCTTTCAGCACATGTCATATGCCTTATGTCGCAGACGTGGTTTTTGTCAAACCGAACCCTTTGAACATCTGAAGCAACACGGATTTCGGCTTCTGAACGGCTACCCGATGCTGCAAACGGCCTCTGGACGGCCAGGGGGTCTCTCGATTGGAACGCCCGAAAGAAGCGGGAGGATCACCCCACTTCTTTAACTACTTCATTCCAAAATCTGATATCGCATGAGAGCGTCTACCGAGCGACACCGAAGATCTTCGAACATCTCGGCCACCATTTTTTCCGCGTACGCTTCGATCGCCTCACCGCAGAAGCGTGTATAACTGGGAGAGCGCCCGGCGAGCAAAAACGATCGCTAGACGGTAAAAAGGTGGTAAATCCACTTTATTGTGGTGGATTTACCACCTTTTTACCGGAAAAAACTCCATGACGTTCAAGAACCCCGCCGACTATCCACGGCACATTCGGATACCGCACCTCTCGCGGAGCGGAGGTGGACTGAGTCTTGGAGCGCCGTGACGGCATGGTGATCTGCGGCGAAGTCAAGGCAACCGCGCGGGTGAGTACAGCCGACTTTCGCGGTCTTCGCGACCTAGTCGAAGCCGCCAAGGAGCGCTTCACCGCCGGCATCGTCTTCTATACCGGCGATCGCGTCATCTACTTCGGCAACAACCTCGCAGCCGTACCGATCGCGCTGCTCTAAAATACCGTAAATACCATCTTGCATATTTACGAAGAAATGCTAGAAGGTCTGCTCGCTACGGGTATGCACCGAGAAAGAGCTTGTGAATGTCGTCGGGCCCGAGTGGTTTGCCCTGCTTCCAAAGATTAACAACCTCAGAATCGATCGTCGGGGTATCACCCTGAAGACCAAAAGCTCCGGCTAGGACCTTATGGACGTCATCAGCTGTGAGGTTACCGCCCTCACCAGCAGCAACGCCATCGATCTGTTGAACAACGGCGCCCCAGTCTGGACCACCAGCCCCGGTTACCCCCCATGTTCCACCCATGCCCGTAATGCCTCTCCCGGTTCGTCATCCGTGTCGCTGCACGTCTGTATTGTAACAAAGATGCGGGGTAGGCAATGGGGCCCAGAAGAAGTCTTCCGACCTATATCACACCCAAGGCCCCCTAACTTGCTCTCTCAGAAAGAGGCGGCCTGATCCCTTTGCCACCCGGAACTCGGCACCTCTCTGTTCTTTAGCCTATCGGCGTACGAGCGACGAAGATATACCCACCTCTCTGCCAGGAACTCGGCACCTCTCTGCCCGAGTCTACGCAGCGTATGAACGAGCAACGAGTCCTGGTCGTCACGGGAGCCTCCGCCGGTATCGGTGCCGCTCTCGCCCTACGCGCAAGTCGAGCCGGTTACGCCGTGCTCGCCGTTGCCCGCCGCGAAGAGCAGCTCAATGCGCTCGCCGAACGCATCCGCGGTGAAGGCGGCACGATCGTCACCCTCGTCGGCGATGTCCGCCATACGGCCACCTCCAAACGCATCGCTGCGGCGGCCTTGGAGCATTTCGGACGGATCGACGTCCTTGTCGCGAATGCCGGGGTACCTGGGCGAGGTCCGCTCGCGCTGCAAAGCGACGAAGAGCTTCTCGAACAACTCGAGACCCATGTACTCGCACCGCTGACCCTCATCCGCCAGAGCCTACCCTTGCTCGTCGCCGCACGCGCTGCGGCCTTTGTCGTCGGCTCCGGCGTGGCGCGCATCCCCATCGGCGGCATGGGGCTCTATCCCCCGTCGAAGGCGACGCTCCGCAGCGCAGCACGCATCCTCCGGCGCGAGCTACGCCCGCTCGGTGTCGGGCTCACCTACGTCGACCCGGGCCTCGTCGATACCGAGTTTATGCACCGCAAATCGATGCCGGGCGCTCCTCGCTCGCTGATGATCTCGCCGCACACCGTCGCACGCTGCATCCTCACCGCAGTCGATCGACGCCCGGCCGAGATCAATGCGGCTCCATGGCAGACCGCCATCGTCGCACTCGGTGAACGCCTGCCCAGACTCACCGACTTTATCCTCGAGCGAGCCTCGAGCCTCACCGGGATCGGCGAGCAACGGATCGCTCTTACCGCTGTCCCCGACCTCGTCATGACGCCGATAACGCCAACCGTTTCGATCCCGATCGATCCTCCGCCGACCCAATCAACGGAGCCGGTCGTTACGCCGGAGCCGGAGCCTCCGATAGCGACGCCTCCTCCGACCCCCGAGGCATCTCCCACACCGCCGCCAGTACCACCACCCGAGCAACCGAGCAGCCCGGCACCCCGCGCGACTCGATCTCGCACGAAGACGGAGCCGGTGACACCGCCGCTCGAGTCGACCGCCCCTTTCGACCAATTGGTCGACAGCTTCGCAAGCCGTATGCGCCGACTCAATCTCGCGCCCGAGATGCTGCGCGCCCGTTGGACCGCCGGCTCAACCTTCGCCGAAGAAGAGTTCGCACTCGATTGGGTCGGCATGCCGAACAAAAACGAACGGCGACTCATCGGCGATATCTGCGCGGCAGCGGCCGAACTTGGTCTGCTTACCCCGATCGGCGAGGGGCTCTGGAGCGTCGTCGATGCTTGATGTGCTCTTCAGCTTCTTACTGCTACCCATCCCCGAGTACGGGACCTCGCTCGACTACTCCGGGTACCCGCGCACACCGGCACAAGCACCGATTCGGATCGACGCCTGTGAAGCATCCGACCAGCAAGAGCGTGGCCTGGTCGCTCGTACTCGACTGAAATACGGTGCCGCGTTTACGATCGTAGGGAGCAAACCGGCGCGGCGCGTTCGCCTGCGGTTTACCTTTGTCGACAAAGCCTGGCACCCGCTCAGTACCAGCGATGTTGAGGTTACCGGAGTCTTCTCGCCGGGGAGCACGATCTCACGAACTCACCGTAACGGCGGCAACTTTACGGAGAAACGGACAATCAAGGGTACCGCCGCCGTCGTTTGCAGCCCCGATGAGATCGAGTTTACCGACGGCACGATCTGGCATGGGCCGACGACGCCCGAAACCGATCCGGAATAATCGTACGCTCATTGCTCCGTCCGTTAGTCATCGCGCTCCACGGTGCGGTCGTGAACGCAGCAAGCTGGATCCCGGTAGAGCAGGCTCTAGGGGATAGCGTCGAATTCATCGCGCCCGACCTTCCGGGCCACGGCACACAACGTGATCGTCCCTTTACGATCGATGCAGCACGAACACTCGTCGATGATATTCTGACGAATCAGCCGACGCATCGGCGCATTGTCATGATCGGTGACTCACTCGGCGGATACTTGGCCGTTCTCATCGCCGCTCAGGCATCGACCAGGGTGCATGCCGTGGTCGCCGGGGGCACGACCTTCGATGTTCGTGGATTCGGCGGAGTTCTGCTCACCTGCACCGATCTTCTCAGTCGCGGGCTCGAACGGTGCATCGGACCGGAGGCGAGTGCCGCAGCATTCGAACGCATGCTGCACTACATGACCGATACCGTCACCGCCGAAGCGATTCAAGCGTGCGGGCTGCGATTTGCAGCCCGCACGGAGTCGATCGCGGAGCTACGGCAGGTCGATATTCAGCGCGCCGTCAGAGCCTACACCGGATATCTCTATCTGGTGAACGGGTCGCTCGATATACCGATCGTCTGGCATACCAAGACCTTCGCCCGGATGGCGCCACGAGGTTCGGCATTTATCATCCCCGGAGCATGGCACGGCTGTGCCGTAAGTCGCCCGAGAGAATTTGCCGATATCGTCCGTACCGCAATCGCGACTACCTAGACCTTAGTACCCGCGCCGATGAGCGTAACGTTCGGCGACGGTCAGATCACGACGCGCACGTTGTAACGCAGCGATCGCAGCGGCTTTATGACCACCGTAGTCGGAGGCATCTCGCTCTAACTGCAACGACTGACGCTCGATATCACGGCGAACCATCCAAAGGTTACGATCACTCTGCCACTGATCGCGCATACCACCCGACGTGTCGTCATCGCCGCCGAAACCACCCATCCGACGACCGTGCTCAAACTCTTCGGCTTGAAGAAGCTGCTCTCTGGCAGCCTGCACATTGGCGATCGCCCGTACGCGGTATCCGCCGTAGTCGCGCTGATCGCGCTGCAGTTGATCGATATCAAACTCGAGATGATGGCGAACGTGCCAGAGATTCTGGTTGCTCGCACGCTGAAAACTCTCGGCACTCGCCGGTAACGTCACACTGAGACCAAGCGTCAAGGCAGTAACGGCCATCACGCTACGACGGAGCAACAATGATAATGAAGACATGTACCCTCCATATGGAAGACAAGAACAACGACCCAGCGCTGACGGCGCCGGTCCCCGAAAAAACGGAACGAACATCCAGAAAGTTCCGTGCTACAGGCTGGACGGTTACGTCGATGACTCGAGTTCGCTGAATGCATCCTCGATTTCATCGCGGATGGTACCGGTGGCGAGGCGTGTCTCAAGAATCAACACCGTCGTACCCCACAGCAAGCCACCGGTACCGATAACGACGATAACCGGAGCGATCCAGAGCAACGAGATATCGGCGAGATTCGCCGCCGCGATCGCCAAGGTCGAGACGACGAAGAGCGCGATCGCCGTGTAGAAGATCTGAAGCGCCTTCTCGATGAGCAGCGTGCGGTGTGTATATGCGGCAAGCCACTGCAAATAGCGGCGACCTTGATCGCTCGCTCCCTGCTCCCGCAGATGGGCCAAACGGTCGATGAGCTGACGCGATCGGTCGACGACGCGAGCTAGGCGGGTCAGCGTCGAACTGATTAACGAACCAGCGGCGAGAATCAAGATCCCGGGGGTAATCATCGCCGAAACGATGCTCAGCGGCGAATGTTGTAATGGCTGAGGCGGCAGAGCAGGCGTAAAAGGGAGCAGCATCCGCCCCCTTACGGCGTCTCGTCAAGCGCGGTCGAGAGGATCCGTTCTTGCTCCTCGGCGTGAGCACCGGGATACCCTTCGCTGGGGCTGGCCCGATGCGGACGACCAACGTAACCGAAGCGGACTCCATCGGGTAAGCTCTCGCGCAGACGGCGGACGACTTGCGTGTACGCCCCCATGTTGCTCGGCTCTTCTTGCACCCAGAGCACCGACGTGAGATTCGGGTAGGTCGCAAGCAACTCCACGATCTCACCGACCGGGAAAGGAGCGAGTAACTCGACTCGGACGATCGCCGTCCGAGTCGTTGCCGCGTAACGCGGGTGAGCAAGCAGATCGTAACCGATCTTGCCGGTGCAAAGAATCAAACGAGTGATATCGCCGCGACGCTGCGCGCAAGCGACATCGTCGATTACGTGATGGAAGCGTCCATTGACCAACTCGTCGGTATGAGCGAAGGCGGGACGTGCGCGGAGCAGACTCTTCGGCGTTGCAATGATCAGCGGCAGTGCGTGCGGATCGCGTGCCTGGGCACGCAACAGGTGGAAGTATTGCGCGGCGGTCGAGCAGTTCGCGATACGCAAATTACCCTCGGCCGAGAGCTGCAAGAAACGCTCGATCCGACAACTCGAATGCTCGGGGCCTTGCCCCTCATATCCGTGCGGCAAGAGCAAGGTCAGTCGCGAACTCTCGCCCCACTTCGCACGACCGGCGGCGATGAATTGATCGATGATGATCTGCGCGCCGTTGTTGAAGTCACCGAACTGCGCCTCCCACAACACCAAGGCATCGGGCAGTGCGCCGGCATAGCCGTACTCAAAGCCAAGGCAGGCGTATTCGGAGAGCGGGCTATTATAGACTTCGAAAGAGGCTTTCGAGGTCGAGAGGGCACGAATCGGGGCGTACTTGCGCTCAGTCTTGGGATCGTGCAAGACAAGGTGACGATGACTGAACGTACCGCGCTCACTATCTTGCCCGGTTAGACGGACCGGCGTACCTTCGGCGAGGAGTGAGGCGAAGGCGAAGGCCTCGGCGAGTCCCCAATCGATCTCGCCCTCTTGCTCGAAGGCGGCCTTACGACGCTCAAACTGACGCTGCAGCTTGGGATTGATCGTAAAGCCAGGCTCGACGCGGATCAGCTCGTCGCTCCAGGTTTTCAACGCCTGCGCGGCGACCCGTGTATCGATCGGCGTATCGAGCGCACCGCCCTTCGGGGTAGCGGCGGTAATGAGCTTCTTCGTTGCCTTGCCGCTCTTCACCGCAGCGTGTGCCTCGGTGATCCGCTTGGTCGCGGCGGCGAGCAACTCGCTCACCGTATCGGCGGTCACCATCCCCTGGGCGACCAGGCGCTGAGCGAAGAGTTCTCGGACCGTCGGGTGCGCCTTGATACGATCGTACATGCCGGGTTGAGTGTACGCGGGTTCGTCGGTCTCATTGTGACCGAGGCGACGGTAACCGATCAAGTCGATCACGACGTCGTGGCCGAATTGCTTGCGGAACGCAACGGCAAGATGAACCGCCGACATACAGGCGTCGACGTCGTCGGCATTGACGTGGATGATCGGGACGTCGAAGCCTTTGGCGAGGTCGCTGGCATAACGCGTCGACCGATCCTCGGCGGGATCGGTCGTGAAACCGATCTGGTTATTCGCGATCAGATGGAGCGTACCGCCGACGGTGTAACCGGCGAGGCCACGCATGTTGAACACCTCGGCGACAACGCCTTGACCCGAGAACGCGGCATCACCGTGGATGAGAATAGCAGCGGCTTTACCATGATCGACCGCCGCGATACGTTCATGGTGACTCGTCTGCAGAGCGCGTGTCCGCCCCTCAACGACGCCGTTGACCGCTTCAAGATGACTCGGATTGCTCTCGAGAATCACCGTGATCGTCTTGCCTTCGAAGGTTTCGTACGTACCGACGGCACCGTGATGGTACTTGACGTCGCCGGTGACGTTACTATCGGCGACTTCGCCGCGCGTCTCGGCGACTTCGAACTCGGCGAGGATCTCTTCGTACGGGCGATTGACGACATGAGCGATCGTCCCTAAGCGACCGCGATGCGCCATACCGATCACCGCCGTTCGAATACCCTCGTCGGCGAAACCGGTGATCGCCTCTTCGAGGAGAGGGATCATCGCATCGAGCCCCTCGACCGAGAAGGTCTTGAAGCCGATAAAGGTTTTGCGGAGGTATCGCTCCATCGTCTCGGCTTTTGTCAGGCGGCCGAGGAGCTGGGCTGCTCGTTCGGGTGCAAGCGGACGACGGTAACGACCCGACTCGATCGCTTCGCGGAGCCAACGACGTTGATCGGGATCGGAGATATGCTCGACCTCGTACGCAATCGTCGAGCTGTAGGTCTCGCGGAGATGCGGCAGCGACTCGGCGAGCGTCGCACCCGGAACCTGAACGCCGAGGACGCGTGTCGGGATCGCACCGAGCAGCGAGGGCGTCAAGCCGTACGTCGCGGGGTCGAGCAACGGATCGCCGACGGGCGGCACTCCCAGCGGATCGAGGTGCGCGGCGAGATGGCCATGCGACCGATAGGCGGCGACGAGCGCCGAGCCGGCGGCGACGGCGCGCAGCAACTCCTCGGAAGGCGCGACGGCAGCGACGCTCGACGACGACGGGGCGGAGAGACGGGCCGAGGCAACCATATCCGGTGAGGAGAGCACGACGCCGAGTTGCGTCGCAATCTCGTCATAGAAGCCGTCGGCACCAGCGAGCAATTGATCGATCCGGCGGAGGAACTCGCCGGACTGGGCTCCCTGAATAACGCGATGGTCGTAGGTACTGGTCAGGCTCATCACCTTTTCGATGCCGAGCTCTTTCAACGTCGCCGCCGATACATTGGCGAAACCGGGCGGATAGGCGATCGCACCAGCGGCGAGGATCACACTCTGACCGGCGAGCAGACGCGGCACCGAAGCGACTGTTCCGAGGCCGCCCGGGTTGGTCAACGTCACGTTGGCACCGACCAACTCGTCGGCACTGAGGCGACTCTCGCGCGCCTTCAGCACGAGTTCCTCATACTTCGCATGAAATTCGGTGAAATTGAGGCGATCGGCGTGCTTGATCACCGGCACGACCAAGAAACGCGAGCCGTCTTTGCGTTGTGCATCGACGGCGAGGCCGAGATGCGCCCCACTCTCAACACGCTGCGGAACACCACCCTCGCGACGGAAGGAGGCGGCCAGCTCAGGCATCTCACGTACAGCACGAGCGATGGCGTACGCGATCAGATGGGTAAACGAGATCTTGAGCGAGCGACCCGCTCCACTGAGTGCGGCGTTGAGCGCGGCACGGCGACGCTCGAGCATCCCGACGCCGAGCGTACGGAAACTCGTCGCCGTCGGGATCGAGAGACTCTGCTCCATATACCCAACGAGCGCGGCCTGCGGCCCCTTGATCGTCGTGATGCGCGCCTCGGCGGGCGGCGGCGGAAGCGCCGGACCCGAAGCAGCCGCAGAGACCGGCTTCGCCTGACCGTTGGCGGCGGCACGTATGACGTCGATACGTGCAATCAGACCGTCGGGGCGCGTGGCGGGAACAGAGGCGAGATCGAGGTGATGACTCTGGGCATACGCGGTCGCCCGAGGCGTCGCTCGGTCGGTCGAACCCGATCGCGGCGCCGGTTTGACCGCAGCGGCGGGTGCCGAGGCGACGACAGCCGGCGCGACAACGGGGGTCGCGCCGGCGGCCGGGCGCGGTGCCGTAGGATCGATCTCGGCGAGCGGTGCGCCGACCGGCACCGTCTCACCGTCGGCGGCAAGCTGCGCCCGCAGCACACCGGAGACCGTCGCCGGAACCTCGACATCGACCTTATCAGTCGTCACTTCGACGAGCGTCTCGCCCTCGTCGACCCACTCACCGACTCGCTTCCGCCATTCGACGATCGAGCCCTCAGTCACCGACTCGCCCATCTCTGGGAGTGTGACCTTGACCGCCGTTTCAACCACCCTGTTTCTCCACTCGTCGTTGACGAATTGTCTTGCCCTGGAAGGGACTTGAACCCCTACCGCCTTGCGGCGACTGATACCTGAAACCAGCGCGTCTACCAATTCCGCCACCAGGGCATGGCTTGTCGCGCTTCCTGGCAGGCAGTGTACGATCCTTTCGATAGTCTACGAAAAACGAGGCTTTTTCTCAGAGAAGTGGGCATGGTCGACCGCAGTTTATCCGAAAAGGTCGAGGTACGTATCCGGTCTGGAGGGATTCCCTGCGATGATGCTCGCCCTACATGTTCTTGCCGACCCCGACGCAACGGCAGCGATCGTCGCCGGTCACCATACCGATCCATGCGCATTTCTCGGGTTGCATGCACTACCCGAGGAGGGGCATCTCGTCGTTCGCACCTTCCAACCCGGTGCAGAGCGCGTCGATATCGTCTTGGATGACGAGCGGCGTATCGAGATGACGCGCATCGCCGCCGCCGGCGTCTTTGCGGCGGCGCTACCGCCCGATCTCCAGCACCGTCCGGCGTATCGCTTCCATATCTCTTGGGCGACAGGACTACAGATCGTCGACGATCCGTATCGTTTCGGCACCCAGATCGCCGATGAGGATCTCTGGCACTTCGTCCGCGGCGAGCACGACCATCTCTACGATATCCTCGGCGCGAATCACCGTCAGGTCGACGGCGTCGGCGGTACACTCTTCGCCGTCTGGGCGCCGAACGCGCGTCGGGTCAGCGTCATCGGCGACTTCAACGGCTGGGATGGGCGACGGCACCCCATGCGCCTGCGCCATACGGGCGGCGTCTGGGAGCTCTTCGTTCCGCAGATCCCCGAAGGGACGCGGTATAAATTCGAGCTGATCAACGCCGATGGGCATCTGCTCCCCTTGAAGGCCGATCCCTTCGGCCGCAGCGCCGAGCTGCGCCCACAGAATGCCTCGGTCGTCGTTGCTCCCTCGCGTTACACCTGGCACGATGCCGCGTGGCTAGAGGAACGCGATCATGCGACGAGCCGTGAGCGGCCGATCAGTATCTACGAAGTTCACCTCGGCTCATGGCGGCGCAACGAGAATGGCAGCCTACCCACCTACAAGGAGCTCACGGAGACACTGCTACCGTATGTGGTAGAGCAAGGCTTCACGCACATCGAGTTGCTACCGATTACCGAGTATCCGTTCGATGGATCCTGGGGATACCAGCCTATTGGTCTCTTCGCACCGACGCGGCGCTTCGGTACGCCCGACGATCTTCGCTTCTTCATTGATCGAGCGCATCAAGCCGGTATCGGCGTGCTCCTCGACTGGGTGCCGGGGCACTTCCCACTCGACGAGCATGGGCTCTCCGCCTTCGACGGCACAAGCCTCTATGAACATGCCGACCCTCGACAAGGCTTCCATCCCGATTGGGGGACCGGCGTCTTCAACTACGGTCGCCCCGAAGTCGTCAACTATCTCGTCGCAAGCGCACTGTTTTGGTTACGTGAGTTTCATTTCGACGGACTGCGCGTCGACGCAGTCGCCTCGATGCTCTATCTCGACTACAGTCGCAAGGAGGGTGAGTGGGTCCCCAACGCCTACGGCGGTCGCGAGAATCTCGAGGCGATCGCGTTTTTACGCCGCCTCAATGAGCGTGCCCATAGCGTCGCGCCAGGCGTCTTGATGATCGCCGAAGAGTCGACCGCCTTCCCCGGGGTCTCGGCCCCGACGTGGTGCAATGGGTTGGGCTTCGGCTATAAGTGGAATATGGGCTGGATGCACGACTCACTCGTCTACTTCGGCCGCGAGAGCGTCTATCGCACCTACCACCAAGACGAGATCACGTTCTCGATGGTCTACAGCTTCAGCGAGAACTACGTGCTGCCGCTCTCACATGACGAAGTCGTTCATGGTAAGGGCTCACTGCTCGCACGGATGCCCGGCGACGCGTGGCAGCAATTCGCCAATCTTCGCACCCTGTACGCATACCAGTTCGCCCACCCCGGCAAGAAGCTGCTCTTTATGGGTTCGGAGTTTGCACAGGGCATGGAGTGGAGCTGCGAGCGAGACCTAGACTGGTTTCTTCTCGATTATCCGCAGCACGAAGGCGTCGCGGCCCTTGTGCGCGATCTCAACCATCTCTATCGCTCGGTACCGGCTCTCCACGAATACGATGTCGATCCACGGGGCTTCTCCTGGATCGACATCGCCGACGCGCAAGCGAGCGTCATTTCCTTCATACGATTCGGGAAAGAGTCGGGCTCCTACGTCGTCGTCGTCTGCAATTTTACGCCGGTGGTCCGCGAAGAGTATCGCATCGGCGTACCGGAGGCATGCCAATTCCGCACGTTGCTCAACAGCGATGAGCGGCGCTACGGCGGTAGCGGCACCGACCCCGGCAGACTCCACGCCGATGCGATCGAGTCACACGGAAGGCCGGCCTCACTCGCCTTGCGCCTACCACCGCTCGGCGTCCTGATTCTCGAACCCGTCCTGCGTTAAATACGAGGATATATGAAATCACATACCACGGTCTGGCCCGGCCGACCCTACCCACTCGGTGCGACCTGGGATGGGAAAGGCGTCAATTTTGCACTCTTCTCGGCACACGCAGAGAAAGTCGAACTCTGTCTCTTCGATGAACGCGGCCAGAAAGAACTGACGCGAATCGTTTTGCCCGAATACACCGACGAAGTATGGCACGGCTATCTGCCGGAGGCCCGGCCCGGCCTCGTCTATGGGTATCGCGTCTACGGCCCCTACGATCCCGCGAACGGGCATCGCTTCAACGGCAATAAGTTGTTGCTCGATCCGTATACGCGTTTGCAGACGGGGCGTATCCGCTGGAGTGATGCCCACTTCGGCTACCGTGTCGGATCGTCACGCGCCGATCTTACCTTCGACCGTCGCGACAATGCCTCGGTCATGGTCAAGTCGGTCGTCGTCGATCCCGCCTTTACGTGGGGCAACGATCGCCATCCCCACCGACGTTGGCATGAAAGCGTTCTCTACGAAGCACACGTCCGCAACATGACGATGCATCATCCCGATGTGCCGAGTCGACTACGTGGTACCTATCTCGGTCTCTCGCATCCGCGTCTCATCGAGCATCTCCATCGTATCGGGGTGACGGCGATCGAACTCCTACCGATACACGCCTTCGTCGATGATCGATATCTTGGCGAACGCGGCTTGCGCAACTCATGGGGATACAGTACGCTGAATTTCTTCGCACCCGAGAGTCGGTATTTTCACGAAAATACGTTGAGCGAATGTAAAACGATGGTCCGTCGCTTCCATGAAGCGGGCATCGAAGTGTTGCTCGATGTGGTCTACAATCATACGTGCGAAGGCAACCATCTCGGACCGAGCCTCTCTTTTCGCGGCATCGATAATAAATCATACTACCGCCTCGTCGGCGGCGATGAACGCTACTATCATGATGTCACCGGTACCGGCAACACCTTAAATCTTCAGCATCCACGCGTGCTCCAACTCGTCATGGATTCGTTACGCTATTGGGTTGAAGAGATGCATGTCGACGGTTTCCGCTTCGACCTCGCATCGACGCTCGGGCGGATGCACGACAATTTCAGCTGGGAGAGTGGCTTCCTCATGAGCATCGCACAAGATCCCGTGCTCTCACGCACCAAGCTGATCGCCGAGCCGTGGGATGTCGGAGACGGCGGCTACCAAGTCGGGCATTTCCCTCCGGGCTGGTCGGAGTGGAACGATCGCTACCGTGATGCGATACGTCGCTTTTGGCAAGGCATGGACGGGACGGTACCCGAGCTTGCTTCGCGACTCTGCGGCTCAAGCGAGATCTTCAATTATCAGGGACGTCGGCCGCGGGCATCGGTTAATTTTGTCACCGCCCACGACGGCTTCACCTTGACCGATCTGGTCAGCTACAATAATAAGCATAACGAATCGAACGGTGAAGATAATCGCGACGGACACAACGATAACCACAGTTGGAACTGCGGCGTCGAAGGGCCGAGCGACGACCCTCATATCCGCGCACTTCGTGCGAAGCAGCGACGAAATCTCATAGCAACGCTGCTTCTCTCGCAAGGGCTCCCGATGCTTCGTGGCGGCGACGAGATCAATCAGAGTCAAGCCGGCAACAACAACAGCTACTGTCAAGATAACGAGATCGGCTATCTCCATTGGGAGGCTCGCGATCGCAATGAAGGCGAGTTGACCGCATTTATCGAGCAGCTAACGACTATTCGCCGCGAGCACCCCGCCTTTCGCCGCCCCCGCTTTCTCCACGGCACACCGATCGGCACGGGCGATCTCAAAGACGTGACATGGGTCACTCCGCAAGGGCGAGAGATGGGTGAAGCAGACTGGCTCGACAACGGTCGTCGCTGTCTGGGTCTTCACCTCGGCGGCGATCCGGGAGATTCGTTTATCAGCCTATTGGGCTACCGTGAACATGACGATAACTTTCTCATGTTGCTTAACGCGCATGATGAAGCGATCGAATGGATTCTTCCGCGTGCGAGTACGTTGCAACGATGGGAATTACTCCTCGATACAAACTGGCCGACGCCCAAGGCAGCCGGCCTACAGGTCAACGTTGGAAGTCCGTATCGACTCGAACCACGCTCAATGACACTCTTCATAGGTCGTGCAACATGAATCCAGGCGAAGCATTAGATCAACTGGCGTTAGCGATGGGCATCGAGCCGGAGTACCGCGACTTCTACCATCGGATACAAGCGACAACCCCTGAAGTCAAACGGATGCTCCTGACGGCGATGGGCTTCTCCGTCGACACCGATGAGGCGGCGGAGGCGACGCTCGAAACCTATGAGGCGGCGCAGTGGCAGCGGCAAATTGAACCCGTCATCGTTGTGCGCGACAGCGAAGAACCGATCACCGTCATCTTGACGCTATCGAGTGACTTTGCGTATCCCGACTGCGCCTGGCGCTTGGTCGAGGAACAGGGCGCGATTCACGAGGGTATCTGGCACCTTGATGATGCTCCACGCATCGCCGAGCGAACGATCGGTGATCGCACTTATATTCGTCGTCAGGTCGCCATTCATCGGAATCTCCCATGGGGCTACCATACGCTCCATGTCGTCCTACCCGATCTCTACGACGAGACAGCCTCATCGATGCGTCTGATCGTCGTACCGCAACGCTGCTACCTGCCGGATCACTTCAAGACCGGCGGCCGTACGGTCGGCGTCGCCATCCAACTCTACGCTCTGCGCTCTCCGCAAGACGGCGGGATCGGCGATTTCGGCAATCTCCGTCGACTAGCTCCCATACTGCAAGCACACGGCATCGGCGCGATCGGACTCAATCCGCTCCATGCACTCGATCCGGCGCATCCGGCGGCTCGTAGTCCGTACAGCCCCTCGAGTCGACGACTCATCAATCCCATGTATATCGATGTCGCAGCGCTCCCCGAATTTCTGACGAGCACCGCAGTCCAGCAGAAACTCTCCGAACCCGACATCGCAACGACGCTGGCCTTAGCACGCGAAGCCGCGTTCATCGATTACGCCACCGTCGTTGGATTAAAGCTCGATCTCTTGCGCCTCTGTTACGAAGAGTTTCGTACCGGTCATTTGATTCCGCGCACCCAACGCGGCGAAGAGTTTCGCGCCTATTACTCCCATGAAGCCCCGAACCTCGAGCGTCTCTGGATCTTCAACGCGTTAGCTGTAGCACGGAAAGAAGTCGGCGAAGATGCGTGGCACCAGTGGCCCGACGAGCTGCGCGATCCTCGATCGCAGCAAGTCGCGGCGTTCGCCGAGCAACATCGCGAAGACGTTGAGTTCTTCGCCTATCTTGAATGGGAGGCCGGTCGGCAGCTCGCCGAGGCCGATCGTGCCTGCACCGGGATGAGTCTCGGACTCTACGGCGACCTCGCCGTCGGCATCACCCGAGACAGTGCCGAGAGCTGGACACTCGGTCACCTCTTCGTCGGCGATGTCAGCGTCGGCGCACCACCCGATGCGATGAGTCCGGCCGGACAAGAGTGGGGCATTCTCCCCTTCTCACCGTTAGCGCTGCGAACCGATCGGTACGCCTCATTCGCCGATCTTCTACGACGCAACATGCGTCATCATCGCGCGCTTCGGATCGATCATGTCATGACGCTTCTACGACTCTACTGGATTCCTCGCGGGGCCCCGGCGCATACAGGGGCATATGTCCGATACCCGTTCAACGACCTGATCGGCATTCTCGCGCTCGAGAGTCACCGTGCGCAATGCGTCATCGTCGGCGAGGATCTCGGCGTCGTGCCCGACGGTTTCCGTGAGCACATGGGCGAAGCCGGCGTCCTTTCGTATCGCCTACTCGATTTTGAACGCGAGCAAGACGGTCGCTTCATCTCAGCCGACCGGTATCCACGCCTAGCACTTGCCACGACCGGAACCCACGATCTTGCGCCGCTCGCAGGTCGCTGGAAAGGCAGCGATCTCGATACGTTGGTTCAACTCGGTTGGCTGCCAAACCGTGAAGCAGCCGATGCGGAACGGAATTGGGAGCGCACCTGTCTGCTCAATGCGTTGCTTGAAGGCAACGATCTCTCGCCGGAGGCCGCCGAATATCTACGAAATACGGGCATCGATGCCGATCCGCACGATCTTATTGTTGCCGCATACCACTTCTTAGCACGTACCCCGGCACTGCTCATTATGGTACAAATGGAAGATATTCTCGGTCTCGCGACGGCGGTCAACGTACCCGGCACGATCGATGAACAACCGAATTGGCGAAGACGTCTACCGATCACGATCGAAGCGCTTGAGCAAAACGCGCGCTTTCTTGAATTGACACGGGTGATGCAATCGGTTCATCCACACGTCGTATCCTAACCGAGAGAGCAAGGCACCTCTCAACGATTCGCGAACTGACCATTTCTCGACTCGAGTGTTTAGAAGTGAGGGAGAGTATTCAATGAAGGCTGTCGTCATGGCTGGAGGTGAGGGCTCACGTCTTCGTCCGCTGACCTCACGTCGTCCTAAACCGCTCGCACCGATTGCGAATAAACCGGTTATGCACCATATCATCGACTTGCTCCGGCGTCACGGTTGCACCGAGATCATTGCAACATTGCATTACATGGCCGACGAAATTGAGAGTACATTCGGCGACGGCTCGGCGTTCGGTGTGCGCATGCACTACGTCATTGAAGATACTCCGCTCGGCACTGCAGGAGCCGTCAAACTTGCGCAACCGTATCTCAATGATGATACGTTCGTGGTCATCTCAGGCGACGCACTGACCGATATCGATCTGACAACGTTGCTGGCAACGCATCGCGAGCGCAAGAGCGATGCAACCATTGCGTTGCAACGCGTACCGAATCCGCTCGAATTTGGGGTCATCGTTACCGATGCCGATGGAAAAATCGAACGTTTTCTGGAGAAGCCTTCTTGGGGTGAAGTCTTCTCCGACACGATCAATACCGGTATCTATGTGCTTGAGCCGAGTATCTTCGATCTCATGGAAGCCGGTAAGATCTATGATTTTTCGAAAGATCTCTTCCCGCGCATGCTTCACGAAGGCGCGACACTCCATGGCTTCGTCTCCACGAGCTATTGGACCGATATCGGCAATCTGGAACAATTTGCCCAAGCGAATCACGATGCACTGAACGGACACGTCGTCCTTGAGGCGAGCGGACGCGAGATCCAGCCCGGGGTCTGGGTCGGTGAACATGCACGCATTCATCCCGATGCACAGCTTATCGCACCGATCAACATCGGAGCCAATGTCTCGATCGATGCGGGTGCCGTGATCGGACCGTCGACCGTTATCGGCGATGCAACGATCGTCGCCGCCGATGCTCAAATCCGACGTTCGGTCATCTTTGAGGATTGCTACATCGGTAACGGCACCGTTATTGAGAGCGCGACCATCGCCGATCGAAACATCGTCAAAGATCGCGTTCAAGTAGGCGAAGGCAGCGTCATCGGGCGCGGTTGTTCGATCGGTAGCGGTGCCGTCATCGGCCCGCACTTAAAGATTTGGCCGGAGAAATCGATCGCCTCGGGCGCGCTCGTCTCGATGTCACTGATCTATGGGAGCAAATGGCCGGGTTCACTGTTCGGTAGCGACGGCGTTACCGGATTGGCCAACATCGAAATCACGCCCGAGTTCGCGATCAAGCTCGGCCAAGCGATCGGCTCGGCCTTACGCGCGGGGCAGACCGTCGTCACGAGTCGCGACACGCACAATGCCTCGCGCATCGCGAACCGCTGCATTATCTCCGGCTTACTCAGCGTTGGGATCAACGTGAGCGATCTGCGCGCCTGCCCGACACCGATTTCGCGTCACGAAGCGCGTATCGGCGGCGACGGCGGCGGTGTTCATGTACGCGTTGCGCCGCAAGATCAGAATTCACTGCTCATCGAAATCTACGACGGCAGCGGAGTCAATGTTTCGAAAAGCCTTGAGCGGAAGATCGAGAACCTCTTCTTCCGCGAGGACTTCCGACGGACCGGTATGGACGATGTCGGGACCCTCTCCTTCCCTGCGCGAACGATCGAACGATATACCAACGGCTTCCTTGAGACGCTGAAGCCGCAGGCCTTCGAACGCGTCAAGCTCCGCGTCGTCATCGACTACGCGAATGGAACTGCGGCGGGGATTCTACCGGCCCTTCTCGGACCATGCGGCATTGAGATGATCGCTCTCAACGCCTACCCAGACAGCGGCGGCCCGCAGAGTCATCGCGTCGATCGCGCGAAACATCTCGAACAGTTACGTACGATCGTACTGACGCTCAAAGCCGATCTTGGGATCTTCCTCGATCGCGACGCAGAGACGATCGTTCTCGCCGATAACGCGGGTCGCGTCTTGAGCGGCGACGGCATCATGGCGCTGCTCACGCTCTTGGTTGCTCGCCAACGTCCCGGTGCACGCGTTGCGGTACCGATCACCGCGCCGCAAGCGATCGAAACGATCGCTGAACAGTACGGTGCGACCATCATTCGCACACGTAGCGAACGGCGCGCCACCGTCTCTCTGGCACAAGAAGAGGGAAGAAACCTCGATGTTGCGATCGGTGCCGACGGTGCGGTCGCCTTTCCGGCCTTTCACCCCGCCTTCGACGCCCTCTTCGCTGCGGCGAAGACGATGGAGTTTATCGCCAACGATGAACTCAGCCTCAGCGCACTCGTCGATCACCTGCCGCAGTGGTTTCTCGAGCGCCGCCGTATCGCGTGCCCATGGGAGCGCAAAGGGCGTATCATGCGCACGCTCCATGAAGAGGTCCGAGGCGAGCACATCGATCTCATCGACGGCATCCGCATCCATCGGGAAGGCGGTTGGATTCTCGTTCTCCCCGATGCCTCAGACCCCGTCGTCAACGTGGTCGCCGAGGGTGGCTCACGCGATGACGCCTGTCGTTACGCCGACGAAGCGGCACAACGCATCGAGGCCCTCGTTGGCGTCGGTTAAAGAGGGGCCTCATCGGTTCAAGAGATACCCTAAAAGGAGTGGCCTTCTGCATCGGGTATGCTCTCGGGTATGAAAGCAATTTGGAACGATACCGTCATCGCCGAGAGCGACCAAACGATCGTCATTGAGGGGAATCACTACTTCCCACCCAGTGCGGTCAACAACGAATACCTTCGTCCCAGCACGACTCAGACGACCTGCCCCTGGAAGGGCCTCGCGAGTTACTACACGATCGAGGTCAATGGCGAGCGTAACGAAGATGCCGCCTGGTACTACCCCGAGCCCAAAGAACGTGCAAAATCGATCACGGGGCATGTCGCATTCTGGCGTGGAGTCACCGTTACGCCTTAACGATACGAAAAGGCCTCGGCGACATCGTCGGTGAGAATACGTTCGTGACCGGCGATGTCGCCGATGGTACGCGCAACCCGTAAGAGTCGATCAAATGCCCGAGCCGAGATACGACTCGACTCGCCGATGCGTTGCAATAGCTGCAGTGCATCGGGTTTGATCGAGCTCTCGGAGCGCAACATTGTCGGTGAGGCCGTCGCATTCAACACATCGCCTCGTTGCCCCGCACGCTGTCGTTGACGCTCGCGTGCGGCTTCGACACGTTCACGAATCCGGCACGAGGACTCACTCACGCCTTTCGATGCAAGCTCCTCGCTGGAGAGACGGGCTAACGGGATACGAAGATCGATCCGATCGAGAAGCGGCCCCGAAAGCCGCGAGAGATAACGGGCGACGGAGCTATCATCGCAACGACACTCGCCCTCGCGTTGGCCGCGCAAACCGCACGGACATGGATTCATCGCAACGATCAAGGTGAAGCGTGTCGGATACGTCGTGACGCCGGCTACACGTCCGATCGTCACGACGCCATCCTCGAGCGGCTGACGCAAAACCTCGAGCGTCGCTCGCGCAAACTCGGGTAGCTCATCGAGAAAAAGCACGCCATGGTGCGCGAGACTCGCCTCGCCGGGTGCCGGGTAGCGCCCGCCGCCGATGAGCGCCTGCTGAGTAATCGTGTGATGCGGAGCACGAAAGGGACGCTCGACGCTCCAACCACCGGCGGGGAGCGGGAGCCCGGCGGCACTACGAATCGCCGTCACCGTCAACGCCTCATCCTCACTCATGGCTGGAAGAATCGAGGGAAGTCGCTGTGCCAGCATCGTCTTACCGCAACCGGGTGGACCGATCAGACGCACATGGTGCCCACCCGCTGCGGCGATCTCAAGCGCCCGCTTCGCAACGGCCTGACCACGGACATCGGCGAAATCATAACGCGGTGTCGGCAGAGGGCGAGCGACCGTCGACCGAGTGACCGCGAAACGCTCGCCGCTCCCCAGCAAGACCGCGATCGCCTCGGCAAGGTGCTCGATCGCGTAGAGGGTCACCCGTTCGACCAACGTCGCTTCATCGACGTTGGCACGAGGTACGAGAATCCGCGAGAGACCTGCCCGACGCGCACCGATGACCATCGGGAGAACGCCGCCGACAGGACGGACGGTGCCGTCGAGCGCCAACTCACCGATCGCCACGACGCGACTCAACGCCTCACGTCCGACCTGTTCGTCGATCGCCAACAACGCGAGGGCGACGGGAAGATCGAAGCCGGTGCCGGCCTTACGGAGATCGGCCGGTGCCAGGTTCACGAGCAAGCGCCCTGCCGGGAAGAGAAAGCCACTATGAAAGATCGCGGCTCGTACGCGATCGCGCGCCTCGGCGAGTGCGCGATCGGGCAACCCGATCAACGTAAACGACGGTGTCCCAGGCGAGCTATCCGCCTCGACTCGAACCAAGTGACCTTCGACGCCCAGCGTCGTCGCGGCGTGAGCAAGCGCAAGCATCGTACCCGTTCTCTCCCCCTGATACGATCACGTCGATCGGATACGCGGCGAGTCCGCGCAGGGCTTTGCCGACGATGTCACGGAAGATCGCGCGAAGAAGGGGGATCTTTCTATGGCTTATGCGCGTCTTCGCGCGACGCTCGGCGTTGCGCTTCTTCTCCTAAGCGGCACGCTCGTGGGCTGTGGCGTTCACCACCACCGCCATCACTATCGTCCGATCACCGAGGCGACATCGGGCGATGAACGCGTGATCGGCGTCTCGATCCAAAACCGCGAAGCGCAGTTCTATCAGCAGATGGAGGCCGGCATGCGGCATGCGGCGGCACACTATAACTATCGCCTCGAAGTCGTCGACGCGAGTCGCGACAATGCCAAGCAACAGAGTCAAGTCGAAGACTTCCTCGCGCAACACGTCTCCGCGCTCGTCATTACTCCATACGATTCCCAGGCTATCGGGAGCGCAATCGTCGAGGCGAATACGGCACACGTGCCCGTCTTCACAGCCGATATCGCGAATACGTCGAAGCAAGGCGTCGTTGTCACGCACATCGCTTCGAATAATGTCCAGGGTGGGACGGTTGCGGCGCGACTGCTCTGCAGCGCCGTTCATGGCCACGGCGATGTAGCGATCATCGATGAACCTGAAGTGACGAGCGTTCAGGATCGCGTCCGTGGATTCCGTGACGGAATCTCAACCATCTGTCCGCAGGTACGCATCGTCGCCGATATCAACGGCGGTGGTGAACGGGCTCGCTCGAGTAGCGCCACCGAGGATATTCTTCAGAGTCATCCGCACCTCGCCGGTATTTTCGGCATTAACGACGATGCGGCGCTCGGCGCGGCAAAGGCCGTCGAAGCCGCACAACGTGGTGGCTACATCGCGATCGTCGGTTACGACGCTACCCCTGAAGCGCGTGCAGCGATCGCCCGTGGTCTCATGGTCGGCGATGCGGTCCAACATCCCGAAGCGATTGGCTTCGCCGCAATCAGTGCCGTCCATACGCTGTTGATGGGTGAACAGCCACCGAAGCGCATCAATGTGCCCGTAGGCGCTTATACCCACCAGCAGACACGTACATAAATCACCCGCATCATCGCGATGAACGAACGAGGCACGCCACTGCTTGAAATGCGGGGCATCGTCAAAAGCTTCCCGGGCGTACGAGCTTTAACGGGTGTCGATGTCTGCCTCTATCCGGGCGAAGTCCATGCGCTGGTCGGCGAAAACGGCGCGGGCAAATCGACTCTTATGCGTATTCTCGCCGGCGCGATTCTGCCCGATAGCGGCGAGATTCTGCTCGATTCAGCACCTATTCGTATTACCTCGCCGCGCGAGGCGGAGCGATACGGGATCGGGATGGTAACGCAAGAACTCGGCTTAATCCCGATGCTCTCAGCGACGGCGAATATCGTTTTAGGACGCGAGGCGATGCGCGGTCCGTTCATCGACCATCATGCCAATCATCACGATGCGGCACGGATTCTCGCAGAACTCGATCCGAGCGTCCCCCTCGAGCGCCCGGTCGAGCGACTGAGCCTCGCTCAACAGCAACTCGTCGAGATCGCCAAAGTCATCGGACGTGAGGCACGCATCATCGTCCTCGATGAACCGACCGCAACCCTCAGTGAGCCGGAGATCAACGCACTCTTCGCACGTATCGAGCACCTCAAAGCGCACGGGACAGCCTTCGTCTATATCTCGCACCGCATGGAAGAACTCAGCCGTATCGCCGATCGGGTTACCGTTCTACGCGATGGCCACAGCATACTCACCGAAAAAACGGTCGATATTGCACCAGATGCCCTCGTCACCGCGATGGTCGGCAGAGCGATCGAACAACGATTCCCCGATCTCCCAGCGAGTGTGCATGATACGAGTCCCGTCGCCTTACGCGTAGAGCATCTCCAAACGCCGCGACTCGACGATATTTCTTTCACGCTGCGGCGCGGCGAGATCCTCGGCATCGCCGGACTCGTCGGATCCGGTCGAACCGAAGTACTACGAGCCATCGCCGGAGCGGATCCCTTTCATGGAACGATCCGCGTCGGCGAGAAGCCGCTGCGCTCGGGCAGTCCACGACAAGCGATTGCAAACGGGATCGCCTTCCTCACCGAAGACCGCAAGGGACAGGGTCTCGTCCTCGAGATGAGCGTCGGTGAGAATACCACGCTTGCACATCTGCATCGCTTCTTACATGGCATCTTTGTCGATCGGCGCGCCGAAGAGCGTTCGGCACAACGTTTTGCGACCGATCTCCGGATTCGTATGCACTCTCTCCGGCAGCGCGTGCGCACACTCTCCGGCGGAAATCAACAAAAAGTGCTCTTAGCGCGCTGGCTCCTCGGCAAAGCCGACATCTTTCTCTTCGATGAGCCGACTCGCGGAATCGACGTCGGTGCGAAGGCGGAGATTTACAGCTTGCTCACCGCGTTGGCTCGCGATGGTGCAGCGATTCTTCTCGTCTCGAGCGAACTGCCCGAAGTCCTCGCGCTCTCCCATCGTCTGCTCGTTCTTCGCGAGGGACGCGTCGTCGATGAGATGCTTCGCGACGATTTCTCAGCCGAACGTGTTATCGCCGCCGCCACAGGAATACCATCATGAAGACCCTCATTCCGGCACTACGTCGCTTGCCGTTACGCTCTCTGACTCTACTCTGCTTATTGATCGTTCTCGTGGGTATCGTCAACACACTGACCGACGGTGCATTTCTTGCACCGAGTAATCTGATCAACGTTCTGCGACAGATTACGACAAACGCCATTCTTGCAGTCGGTCAGAGCTTTGTCATTATCACGGCGGGAATCGATCTCTCCATCGGTTCACTCGTCTCGTTGACCGGCGTCGTCATGGCCATGTTTGCGAATGCCATGAGTTTCGATGGCCCTCCACTCCTCGCAGCGACCCTCGGTGTCGGTGCAGCAGTCGGCGCAGTCGCGGGCTGGATCAACGCCATTCCCGTCGTTGTCTTGCGTTTACCGCCGTTTATCACGACCCTCGCCATGATGCTGATGGCACGCGGCCTAGCCTACCGCCTCTCACACGGCGAACCCATTCCTATCAATGCAACGGCTTTCGTGCCGATCGGCACAGGGTCGATCTTTCACGGCATCGGTGGATTGCCGGGCATACCGATCGCCGTCGTCTGGCTCGCCGGCATCGTCGGCGTTTTCGCAGTTCTGCTCGGAGCGACGCGGTTCGGCCGTTACGTCTACGCGATCGGCGGCAATGAAGAAGCGGCACGACTCGCCGGCATCGATGTTGGGCGCGTGAAGACCCTCGTCTATGTGATCTCGGGATGCTGCGCGGCGATTGCGAGTCTCTTGCTGATGGCACGCTTCTCGTCGGGATCGCCGCAGACCGGACTCGGTTACGAGCTACAAGCTATCGCCGCCGTCGTCGTCGGCGGCACGAGTCTGAGCGGCGGTCGCGGAACGATCCGCGGAACGTTTATCGGCGCATTGCTTATCGGCGTTCTCAACAATGCGATGAATCTGCTCAGCATCGAATCGTATACACAAGATATCGTGCTCGGTGCCGTCATTCTGCTCGCCGTCGCTCTCGACGAAGTACGTAAGCGTTGGCTCGATCCAACGGCACGGTAGCACATCGATTTGCGCCATTTTGCCCCAGGATGCCCTGAGAGTCTTCCCGTACGACGAGACTCACTTTCGTGCCAGGGGGATTACAGTAATGACTTCAATGCCCACACCACCGTCGGTAAAGACCACCGTCCCGACGTTGACCGCGACGACCACGGCTGCAGTACGCCCGATCATCCCGCAGCTCATTTCGCCACCACCGCCGACGACGCTGGCGACGGGTCTCCACGGTGCGATCGGTTGCGATTTCATCCCGACAACGAACCAACTGGCCTTCGTCGAATATGGAGCGGGGAACGTCTCACTGCTCAATCTGATACGCCCTCAACAAGCGATCGTCTCGCAAGGGACGACGTTGCTCAAGGGAACGTTTATCCTCGATCTTGAGACCGGCAATCAGAGCGGATCGACCGCTCCCGGAGATATTTGGTGGGAGCAGCAGACCGCCGTTCAACGGCAAATGGCACCCGTCGGTGGAGCGAAGATCGTCAATCTAGGAGCGATCAATTTTGCAACATTGAATTCAGCGGGACTGCAGAATCTGACGTACACGACGACGGGGATTCCGGGAAATAATGATTCGACGAATCAACTCACCAACGGCGATGTCTTCGCCGTTCTGACCAACGCCGGCAACTACGCCAAGGTACAGGTCCTTACATATGGATACGACATCCAAATCCAATGGGTTACGTACCAACTCGGCCAGGCCTATCATGTCATCGGCACCGGGTACACGAACCCTGAGAGCATCGTCGTTGCGAATGATGCCGTTCATGCCTATGTCTCTGAGCGTAGCGGTGACATCGTACGTATAAGCCTGCAATCTGCGGCGCGGTCGGCGGCAACGGTGATTGCGAGCGGCCTCAATACACCGCAGCAACTTGCGCTAAACGCGGCAGAAAACGTTCTCTATACGGTCGAGTATGCGACGAATGGTCGCCTTCTTGCAATCGATGTCACCTCAAATACGGTCACGACCGTTACGTCGGCACTGGAGAACGCCGTTGGAATCGCCCTGGCAGCGGACGGCAGTAGTGCGTATGTCAGCGAGCAAGCGAGCACGGGAGGGCGTATTCGTAAAGTCAATTTGAGTACGGGTACGATCACCGATGTCGCAACAGGCTTTACGGCACCGTTTATGCTCGCATTTCTCGATCCATCGAAGGAGCGACTCGCCGTCGTCGAGCGCGACCCTGCGAATCGTCTTGCGATCATCGACTTTTCGAACGGCAATACGGTTACGCGTCCATCGCTATCGCTTGGTTTCAGGCCGTCGGCCTTGGCACCGCTCCCCGGCGGTGAGGCGCTCGTCACCTGTGATACCGAGATCGATGAGGTCGCCCTCGGTATCACTCCGATCACCGGCCCGCTCTTGAAGGGTATCGGTTTTGTCCCCTTCGACCGTGTTACGAGTGCCGGTCTCGCCGATACAAGTGTCGATCCGACCTACTTCTTTCAAGTGAAGAATGCACCGTTCGGCGGCACGCTACCGATTATGCTCAATCATCTCGGCGCATGGACGGATGGTGCTCGATACTACAGTGTGCTCGTCGACGGTGTTGCACGAAACGACTCTTGGTCGGATTACGAGTGGGACACAACCAGCAATGCTTACGTGTTGCGTACGATCAGTCCGACGACCGTCGCCGGACAGACCGTCTATCCTGTACGCAACCCCGCAGAGTTTGAATTATGGTACAACGCCGATCTCGGCTCACTTGTACCAACCACCAGTTACGCCGATGGCACTCATACTATTCAGGTGGTCTTCTACAATGCGGTGGGTGGCACAATCGTATCGAGTCCGGTCTTGTCGCTACATTTTGAGAACTCTCCCTGCAGCGCCTCGCTAACATTACCTCATATCAATGGTACCGTTGCGAGTCCAGGCTGCGGCGTTCTGAACTACACCGCAACGTCAAATGTGGTCACCTTGGCCTTTACGGCGAGCCAGCCACACAACTTTGCCGACTACTCCCTCACCGTCGAGCGCGGCGTCAATCCCTTAACTCCGCCTTCGCAGAGCGGACAGGTTACTGGTAGCAGTATCACCGTATCGCCGACGGTCGCACAACTCCTCGGCAGTTGCACACTCGCCGGGTTTGCTGAGTATCTCTACGTCGCAACGAGAACGATCAACGGTGAAGGCCGACAATCGCAGTACGATGCATCGGCCTCACTCGCGTTCGTTCTCGCGGCTAGCTAACGAGAAGGGACGGCAGAACGAGGAACCGCCTCAAGACGAGAAGCGCCTTGCATCGCTAACATCCATCCAGGATACTCCGGCGGCAAGGCGCTCGCTTCATCAAGCGCCTTGCGCTCGTCGGCATTGAGCTCTACCGTCATCGCCTCGATATTATCGTGCAATTGATCGATACGCTTCGCCCCGATAATCACCGACGTTACAACGGGTTGCGCCAAGAGCCACGCAAGCGCAATACGCGCCGGACTACAGCCACGCGCCTGTGCGATGGGAATCATCACATCGAGAATACGCCATGCACGCTCTTTATCGACGATCGGGAAGTCAAAGACCGTACGGCGACTATCTTCAGGGTGTTGCTGCTCACGAGTGAACTTGCCCGAGAGCAAGCCGCCGGCGAGTGGACTCCAGACGAGTAATCCGGTCTTCTCTGCCTCGAGCAAAGGTCGAATCTCACGCTCAAGATCACGCCCAACGAGTGAGTAATATGCCTGCAAGGTATCGAAACGCGCCAATCCTTTTGCCTCGGAGATGCCGAGAGCTTTAGCAATTTTCCATGCCTGCCAATTAGAGCACCCAATATACCGCACTTTGCCCGATTGAACGAGCGTATCCAATGCACGGAGTGTCTCTTCAACCGGTGTTATTGCATCGTTCCCATGAATTTGGTAGAGATCGATATAGTCGGTCTGTAAACGCCGCAAACTCGCATCGACGGCATCGAGAATATGCCCGCGAGATGCACCGACATCGTTCTTCCCTGGACCGACGCGACCGTAGACTTTTGTTGCGAGAACAACGTCTTTTCGAGGAATGCCTAAGTTCTTTAATGCTTGCCCAAGGGCTTGCTCGCTACGACCCTCGGCATAAACATCGGCGGTATCGAAGAAATTGATACCGGCATCAACGCAACACTTGACCAACTCATCGGAACCTGCCTGATCGACCGAACCGATAGCACGCCAAAAGCCATCACCACCATGGAAAGTCATCGTACCGAAACAGAGCTTCGAGACGAGCAAACCGGTATTACCGAGCGTTGTATACTGCATTACCACTCCTTAATGAGAGCAAGAAAAGAATGTCCTACCTCTCTTCTCCGACCCTACGTTCATGCATATAACCGGAGCGCAGACGTCGAGGCAGAGGAGTCAACGTGACAGCATCTTGATAGCCAGACGGACGTTCATCAGTTTTTTTTATAAACACTACGTTAGTAGCTTGAGGTGAATCGTTCGCATCCCGCAGAGAACTCTTATCAGCGGCTTCATCAAGATCTGTGGAAAAAGAAAGAGATATTCCCGAACCATTTGTCGGAAATAAAACAGACGACATACTCATGGTATTTCTTATTCCGTAGACGTCGAAGTACACCTAGTACCTCATGCATGACTCATAAATAAGAGGCGTCATTGATACCACAGAGAGCGAGAGCTTCACTCACCCCGCCGCCACTTTGGGCCGTTACCTTGACCGTCATGCTCGGGCTCTCGATGGCGATTATCGATACCTCGATCGTGAACGTGGCTTTACCCACGATCGGGGGCTCGTTAGGTTCAACGACCGATGAAATCGCCTGGGTTGCGACAGGCTACATTCTGGCGAACGTTCTCGTCATGCCGTTGAACGGTTGGCTCACCGCACAACTGGGACGCAAGCGATACTATACGATTTGTCTCGCGCTCTTCACGATCGCCTCACTGCTCTGCGGAACCGCTCGCACGACGGTTCAACTCGTCATCTGGCGTGTTATACAGGGACTCGGTGGCGGCGCGCTACAGCCGACGGCGCAGTCGATTCTCTTCGAATCGTATCCCGCCGAACGCCGCAATGCCGGGATGGCAATCTTCGGCATCGGTGCAATGGTCGGCCCGGCGATCGGCCCAACGCTCGGCGGCCTTATCGTCGACAACGGCAGCTGGCCGCTCATTTTTTTGATCAATATTCCTATCGGGATCGTGGCACTCTTTATGACGAATGCCTATATTCGGGACCCGGCGTATCTTGCGAAGCCCGAACGCGGCATCGATACCATCGGTCTTACGATGATGGTCGTCGGCCTCGCCTCAATGCAATACGTGCTGGAGCGGGGCCAGCGCGAAGATTGGTTCTCTTCGCAGCATATTCTTTTTTTCGCCATCGTTGCACTTTTTGCATTAATCGGCTTCGTCATCCGTGAATGGCGCGATCCCCATGCTTTCGTTCACCTTCGTATCTTTCGACAACGTGCGTTTGCGGCGGGTAACTGCATTGGGATTATCAGCGGTTTCGGTCTCTATGGGCTCAACCTGGTTGTACCGCAATTTATGCAAGTGAGTCTTGGTTTTACGCCAACATTAACGGGACTCGCTCTTATGCCGGGAGCGATCGCGACCGCTTGCTCGATGTTCTTCGCACCGATTGCCGCACGACGCCTCAGTTCGCGCGGCTCGATCGTACTGGGTCTACTCTTGTTCGCTATCGGTGCATGGTGGATGGGAGGGCTCAATCAATTTGCAGGCTACGATCAACTGCTTTGGCCACGCGTCGTCCAAGGATTTGCGCTAGGATTTCTCTTCGTACCGCTCACCACGCTCACCTTAGCCGGTGTCGATCGGGCCGAGTTGCCCGGAGCAACCGGTCTCTATACACTCGTTCGACAACTAGGCGGCAGCATCGGCATTGCTCTGCTCGAGTTACTCGAGACACGGCGACAGCAGTACGATCAATCGATTCTTGCAAGTACCATTACGCTTGCCCATCCAGCCGTTGCCGGTACCGTTGACCATCATGGCGTGATCTCACAGGGAGTACTGCTGCATATCTATCGACTCGTCCAGCAGAATGCACAGGTGCTCTCGTACGACTATATCTTCCGCCTTTCGGCGATGATTTTTTTACTCTCCATCCCCTGCGTCTTTCTCTTACGCGGAGCGACGACGAATACCGAGGCAGCGCTCAGTACCCTTGCGGATTGAAGTCCAGATCGAAACGATTATGACTTCAGACCAAATAACATTCTTTTGAAGAAGTCGCTTGGAGCACAAAACGATCAGGAGTCATCGCGGGGAAATCGCTCCCAGCTACGATCAAGCGTTCGCTAAGAACCGCTGGAACGATGAGGTTTTCAGGGTCAGTTCCTATAAAACACTATGACAAGATTGACCCAAAACTCTCTTCTCCGAAAAACGAAGAATTATTAAGAAACTTTTATGGAATCCCTGTCATTGATGGAGCCTGGCAAGAGATCTCAGCTGCATCGCTTCGCAGAGCCGAAGTGTAGTCTAAAAGGTTCTACTATAGCATCGAGACCTATCTCGCAACTTGATCGGAAAAGATCGGCACATGGAGCATCTTTTTCAAAAAGCGACTACCAAAAAGCTGCCCGATAGAGACGGAGACGACCCATCTGGATTGTCAGCACATCGAAACGTACCGAGTTCATCTCGCTTGGTGCAAATTGCAACAAATCGGCGGCGGCGGCACGGAGACGTCGACGCTTTGGTGCATCGACTGCGGCGATAGCCGAACCATAACGACTGTTCGTACGCGCTTTGACCTCAACGACAACCAACGTCGTACCATCACGTGCAAGAATATCGATCTCACCATACGGCGTATAGACATTGCGCCGTAAAACATACATGCCGCATTCGCTCAGATAGGCGACGGCGAGCGTCTCAGCCTGACGGCCGAGGGCACGCAGGCTCATCGTGTATGAACGCGCACCGGGGCGAAGCTTCGCCGATGCAACGGTGTCGCACCGCAACGGGCCAGTGCGGCAAGGTGCGCCGCCGTACCGTACCCCTTATGTTGAGCGAAACCATACTCGGGATGCAGACGGTCGTATTCTTCCAAAAGCGCATCACGATGCACTTTTGCGAGAATCGATGCAGCCGCAATACTCGCACAGAGTCCGTCGCCGCCGATAATCGTACGCTGCACTCCGGTGAAAGCGATCGATTGCGTCCCATCGACAAGCAGCGTATCGGGTCGATATTGTAAAGCGGCGAGGGCACGCTCCATAGCGACACGCACCGCGATACCGATACCACAGCGATCGATCTCTTCGTTGCCGATTTCGGCTATCGCCCAGTCGACTACCGTCTCACGGATTTGGGCAGCGAGGAGCGTGCGACGTGAAGCGGTGAGACGCTTACTGTCATTGAGGTACGGAAGCAGTAACGGTCGATCGAGCACGACAGCGGCCGCAACGACCGGGCCGGCGAGTGGGCCACGACCGACTTCGTCGACTCCAGCGACGAATGAGAAACCTTGCGCCCAAGCCTCACGCTCGTACTGATGCAGCGCCTCGAGGCGCGTTCTCTCTGCAATGGGATCATGATGTCGCGTCATCTCGCGATGCTTTCACGACGACTCGTTCAACGACAAGGATACGGGCGAGGCAAGACCCGCGACATCGAACGTATACCGTCCGAAGAGTCCCTCGTTGAACGCCTTGAGATAGGCCAAAGCAGCGTTCGTAAGATCGAGCGTGTCACCGTGACGACGGAATCCTCGCTGTGCGGCGAAGGTAGCGAGCGGCGGCGGTACCGTACGCGGCAAAGTCGGATGACCGGCATGCGCCGTACAGAAAGCGACAAAGGCGGCGATCACTTCTTCTACGTCGTAGCGCTCACGCGGCAAGGCACCGGTCAGAGCCAACATCCATTGCGCTTGCCGATCGGCGATACGCGGCATGAGCACGCCCGGCGAGTCAAGAATCTCGAGATGCGGCGCGATACGAAACCATTGGAGATTCCGCGTCACACCTGCTCGATTCTCAACCCGTGCCACACTGCGACCGACCAAGCCGTTGATCAAAGTCGACTTCCCACTATTCGGGATCCCTACAACGAGCAGGCGGCCTGAACGACGCGGCGCCAACATCGTCTCAACGACACGTTTCAGACGAGTGAGATCGGCCCGGCGTTTCGTATCGATGGCGATCGCGACGTGTTCGCGCCCCTCGGCAAGCCATGCCTTTGTCGCTTCGATCGAAGCAAGATCGCTCCGCGTCGCAACACGAAGCCAGAGACGACGTTTGGCAAGCCGCATCAAACCGGGATTGGCGCTGAGACGCGGCAGTCGAGCATCGACCACCTCGAGCACCAAATCGACGACACGTAGCCGCTCTTCCAGACGGGCCAACGTCTGTGCCATATGCCCAGGGAACCACTGAATCGGCTCACTCATACCGATCTGCTCCCTGCCGTACGAGCGGCCACGTTATTTGAGTTGATGGATACGGTTCGGAGGCCAAAACAAGAAGAACGCATGACCGGTAAATTCGGCGGCGGTGCCACGGAGCGGCCCCGTTGCGAAGAGACCCTTCGTCTGAGCGAATCCCCAGATATGCGAGTCTTCAGAGTCGTTCCGATTATCACCGAAGAGCAGATAACAACCCGGCGGGATACGATCGGGCGCTACCCATCTCTGCTTCGGCGGAATGTTCGCTGCGGTTGGACTGAGTCGTACACCGTCGACGAAGATACCATAGTCACGGACTTCGAGATCGTAAGCGGGACGCTGCGCGATATACGGCTCGTTCAATGCGGCACCGTTGCGGTAGATCACCCCATCTTGAATACGAAGACGATCACCGGGTAGGCCGATCACACGCTTAATGAAATCACTCGATGCCGGGATAGGCGGTCGGAAGACGACGATATCACTCTCATGAGGCTCGCCGAAACGATACTCAAACTCATTGACGAGCAAGACATCATGAATCTGCAACGTGGGCTCCATCGAACCCGACGGGATAAAAAACGTCCGAACAACGAACGTTATCAAGAAGAGCGCGACAAGCCCGGCGACGATAAAGGCATCGAGGTACTCTCGGATGACGATCGTCGCCGGCTCGCCACCGATGTGCGCTTTCTCCCGAGCGACGATGCCCCGCAAAACGGGCAGATCGAAGAGAACCCGCGCAATCACAAAGCAGACGACAAGCGCGAGAAGTTGTAGAGGCGTCACGCGAAGTGTATCGCCGACAAGTTACGCTGCGGTGGCGACGCGAACAACTTTACGTTCTTTGATGCGTGCAGCCTTACCGATACGGCTCGCCAAGTAGTAGAGTCGGCTACGACGGACAATACCACGCTTGACGACCTCGATACGGTCGAGACGTGGGCTGTGGACGAGAAAGGTGCGCTCGACGCCGACACCGTGTGAGATACGTCGTACCGTCACCGACTCACCGAGTCCGCCGCCCTCGCGCTTGATAACGACGCCTTCGAACATCTGAATGCGCTCTTTGCCGCCCTCGATGATCTTTACGAAGAGACGAACCGTATCACCTGAGCGAAACTCAGGGATCGACTCCTTCATCTGCTCGCGCTCAATCACATCGATGAGATTCATGGTACGTCGTACTCCAACAGAAAAGGACAGGGACGGGTGACCTTCGGTACCGTCCTGAGAAGTTACTGCTCTTCTGCGAGCAGATCGGGACGTAACCGCCGTGTCCGCTCTCGCGACTGCTCACGCCGCCAGGCCGCGATCGCGGCGTGATCGCCGGAGAGCAGCACTTCGGGCACGGCATGGCCACGATACAGCGCTGGACGTGTGTAGGTTGGATACTCGAGGAGATCATTGGTAAACGACTCCTCGTCTAAGGATGCCGGACGTAACGTCCCTTCACGCAGACGAGCCGTTGCGTCGAGAATCGCCATCGCGACGATCTCCCCGCCGGTCAAAACAAAATCGCCGAGACTGACCGCCTCGCACGGATAGAGCTGCTGCACACGTTCGTCGATACCCTCATAACGTCCACAGAGCAACACGAGTCGATCGTGGTCGGCAAAACGCCGAGCCATCGTTTGATCGAAGCGTGCGCCGACCGGCGAAGTTACGATGAGCAGGCGACGTTCATCCGGGGGTGCGGCGGCGATGAGACGATCGAGAATTCTCGCCAACGGCGGTACACGTACCACCATACCCGGCCCACCGCCGAAAGGCGGGGCGTCGGCACGTTCGCCGGGCTCCAGCTCATCGAGCGGATTATGGGTTGCAATACGTACGAGACCGGCTTCGACGGCGCGACCGAGTACGGAGAGTCCGATCTGCGGCGCGAAAAATTCCGGAAACAGCGTCACGAGATCGACCTGGAGCGAGGCACTTCTCACGTTATCACCGGCGATAGACGCGGCAAGGAATCGATCGACGAACAGGAAGTAAGCGGTATTGTGCTCTCTCTCCCAGACCTCTTACTGATCGGCGGATCGGCGCTTCTCATCTTCGGTCCCGAGCGACTGCCCAGCATCGCACGCGAGGCAGGTCGCATCATCGGAGAGTTTCGCGCCGCATCCCAGAGTCTTTTGCTCGAGCCGCCGCCACGCGTAGAGCCTCCGCCGGCAGTGAAGCGCTCAGAGTCAGAAGTTGAGCAAACCCCGTAGATCACCGAGACGGCTCTCAACGAGTCCGCGCACTTGATCGTGCAGTCGCTCACGCTGATCGTTCGGCAATCGCTGATAGACGACGTACCCTGCCGCAGTGACAACGCCGCCCAGCAGAGCGGCAAGTGCGACCCGACCGGCATCGTGGCCGCTATGTGACTCATCACGGTGCGGCCCGCTATGGTGATGCGACGAAGGACCGGGGACCGGGGGAATCGTCTCATCATGGGAACGGTGGGTCGTATCCGCCATACTGCTCCTCGGCTTCGTATATTCATCAGAGTAGAGAAGATGTGAGCTGCCGCCTTCGCGACCAAGCATGACGGAACCCTTCGAGCCTCTTTATGCGAACGATACCGGCTTCTCGTCGAGACGAAGATGCTTCGGATATTGGCGCGCCAAGACCGCCAATGAGCGTTCAATCGTCGCCACCACCGCGCTGAGATCGACGCGTTGCGCCTCTTCGAGCGACCAACGAAGTCGGAGATACCCGGATCGCTGCTCGCTCTCGAGCGGTACATGCAACACTTCTTCACAGGCGAGCAGCAACGACTGCAACAAGACGGAGACAGCGGCGCACAACAGATCACGACCAAGCGCATCCCACTCGGCATGCCCATACGCCTCAATACCGAGACAAAGAGCAGAATCGCCTGAGGCAGTCGGAGCGAGCTGCCTCAGAAAGACGACACGGAGCATCGGCCGAAGCCGCGCCTTTTGAACGACGACTACGCTGCGGCCGGAACGAGGATCTGGTCGATCCGTACCTCGGCACGATTCTGCCGATGACCGAAGAGCTTGCGGACGCGTTTCTTCGGCTTGTACTTGAACACGAGAATCTTCTTCTCGCGGATTTGACGAAGAACCGTGGCGGTGACGGTTGCACCGGCGACAAGCGGTGCGCCGACCTCGAGACGACCGGCGTCGTTCACCAGAACGACTCGCTCGAATGTGATCGTGCTGTCGATAGCGGCATCGACCTCATCACACCGAAGAACATCGCCTTCGGCTACAATGTACTGCCTGCCATCGGCCTCAATGATCGCGTACTTGGCCACCGGATCTCTCCACCCTCAAAGCTACAGCCTCATGGCCTGTAGCATCACGTATATAGCCGTGGAATCTTACCATAGGCTTTAGGTAAGCGTCAAGGCTTCGGCAGGTCGGGAGCCGGAGCCCATCGACTCACCGAGAGAATCGGAAGAAAAGACCGAAAAATCAGGCAAGAATCCTCTCCACAGATGTGTATAATTTTGTGGAGAACATGCCAGAGCAAGAAAAAAAGCCCGGCATATCAAGAAAATTTGGACTCTTCTTGCAGCATTCATCCGAGCGAAATATCGTGGAAATACCCGTTCTACCAGCAGCGTACCGGCATCGTGAAACCTGTGGATATTGTGGATAATATCCTTGTGGAAAACTCAGAGGAGAAGCCTCTTGGGGCGGAAAGTACCCCGCTCCACCTCCCTTCGTGATGCCCCGAGGCCGCTTATCGCCATGCAGGTTCCCAACGCTGAGGCAGAGATCGCTCAAGAGATTTGGCAAGCGACGCTCGCCGAACTTGAGACGACGTATTCGAAGCCCATTTTCCAAATGTGGCTCCGTCCGATGCGTCCGCTTGCCTTCACAACTGAGCGACTCGAACTCGGCGTGCCGAGTAAATTCGCTCGTGATTGGGCGGAGAATCGCCTCAAACAGGAGATCATTGCGACGCTCACCGCTATTCTTGGAGCACCGATCGACGTGACGTTCACGGTCATGACCGATACGACGACACGCCCAGCGATGCCGGTAGCGACGATTCGTGAAGAGATGCCCGAGCGTTCTCTACAACCTGAGGTAAAGGACGAACGCCCCAGAGGCAGCACGCTCAATCCACGAAACACCTTCGAAGAATTCATCATCGGTAACTCCAATCGCTTCGCTCACGCCGCAGCGTTGGCCGTCGCCGAGTCGCCGGCACGGGCGTACAACCCGCTCTTTCTCTATGGTGGAGTCGGACTCGGCAAGACGCATCTCATGCACGCAATCGGTCACCGCGTCTTGCGCGATAAACCGCATGCGAACATTGTCTACGTCTCGAGCGAAAAGTTTACCAATGAGTTCATCATCGCCATCAAAAACAATCAAACCGTTGAATTCCGCAACAAGTATCGCGGAGTTGACGTGCTCTTGATCGACGATATTCAATTTCTCGAAGGCAAGGAACAGACGCTCGAGGAGTTCTTCCATACCTTCAACACGTTGCACGAATCGAGTCGACAGCTCGTCATCTCGAGTGATCGGCCGCCGAGAGAGATTCATACGCTCGAACATCGTCTCCGTTCACGCTTCGAGATGGGACTGCTCACCGATATTCAGCCTCCCGATCTCGAGACACGTGAGGCGATTCTGCGACGGAAGGCCGAATCGGAACGGATCGCAGTACCCGATGACGTTCTTGCCTTTGTCGCCAAGTCGATTCCCTCGAATATCCGTGAGCTCGAGGGCGCCCTGATTCGCGTCATTGCCTATGCGTCGTTGACGAAGGCGACGATCGATATTGCTCTTGCCGCAGAGGTCCTCAAAAATGTCTTACCCGACAAGCCTCGTCTCAGTGTCAGTATACCGACGATCAAAGAACGTGTGGCAACGGCGTACGGTTTGACGGTCAAAGAGATGGATCATCAACGACGCGAGGCTCGACTGGCGGTACCGCGACAGATCGCGATGTACCTTGCCTGTGAACTCACCGAAAGCTCTCTGCCGCAGATCGCTCGCGCATTCGGCAAAAAAGACCACACGACCGTCATGTATGCTCGCGATCGCGTGAAGAGTCGGATGGCCGACGACAACGAGTATCAAGCGAAGGTGCAATCACTCATCGTTCTCTGTCAAAGTGAGTAACCGCGCATGGACCCTCGCTCCTCTCCTTGTTCTCCCCGCTCTTCGCATCTGCAGACTCTCCACAGGACGTCGCGAAAGGCTCCGAGGACTCTTCCACAGGACGGAAGTGGAGAACGAGCAGAACGATGATGAACTCTCCACAAGCAAGAACGATGAAAAAAACCCGTCAACCTTGAGTCCGTGATCTTTTCCACACTCTCCACTCGCTTACTACGATGACTACGACACTCTTTAACTCTATATAAGGATACGGCATGAAGTTCACTTGCAGCGCGAAAGATCTCGCCAACGCCGTAACGGCGGCCAGCAAAATTATCAACGCGCATACAACGGTGCCGATCCTTTCCAATGTTCTGCTCCTTGCCGAAGACGGTCACGTTCGGGTACGCGCAACGAATCTCGAGTTGACCCTCGAACAACGTCTCACCGCTACGATCATTGAGCCGGGTCAAGTGACCGTTCCGGCTCGTCTCTTCAGCGGATATCTGAGCAACTTACCGCAGGGGCAGGTTGAGATCGAAGGCGGAGCGACGAGAGTCGGCGTCGCCTGTGGTCGGTCACGGTATGATTTCCACGCATTGCCTGCCGACGAGTATCCGCCGCTTCCCCCCCTGCAGGAACAACATCGCCTACGCATCGTTGGCAAGCATCTCCGCGAAGCGATCGGAGCGGTCGCTTTTGCCGCCTCGAGTGACGAGGCGCGCGGAGCGTTGCTGATGAGCGTGCTCTTTGAACTCGAGAGTACCGAGTTGACGATGGTTGCGACCGATGGCTATCGCCTCGCACGTATGCAATTGAGTCTGCTCGAGGCGGCCGCCGCTCCGATGAAGGTGATTCTTCCGGCGCGTGCGTTGCTCGAAGTCGCTCGCATGATCGCCGGGAGCACTGAGGTCGAGTTGCTTTTGCTCGGGCAGGCACAGAATCAACTGATGCTGCGTACGGAAAACGCCTCGATGACGATACGCCTCGTCGACGGCGTCTATCCGAACTATCGGCAAGTGATTCCTCAGACGTTCGACCGCCGTGTCGTCGTCGATACCTCGGCGCTTGCCGCTGCGCTCAAGCGTGCCGAGATGCTCGCCGGCGATGCGGCGAGTCTCGTTCGCTTGGCCTTCAGTGATCAACGCCTGGTGCTTACCGCAGCCTCCGATTCGACCGGAAGCGCCTATGAAGAACTCGATATTGAGCAAGAGGGCGACGAGGTAACGCTTGCGCTCAATGCACGCTACGTCGTAGAAATCCTCAGCCGTATCGATGCCAGTCATACCGTTCTTGAGCTAGGCGGCCCACTCTCACCCGTCGCCTTTCGACCACGCGAACGCTCCGAGATCGGCGATCAGCTCGCGATTCTTATGCCTCTTCGTCGTTAACGAAGGTGCGTCTCGTCGAGGTTGGACTGACCAATGTCCGCAACTACGCGAGTCTCGCTTTTCTCCCCGCCGCTGGACTCAATCTCTTCGTAGGCGAGAATGCGCAGGGCAAGAGTAATCTGCTTGAGGCGATAGCGCTTCTCGCTATGGGCAAATCGTTTCGTACGCCGCGCGAGGTCGAGGTGATCCGCGATGGAGAGTCTCTTGCAACGCTTCATGCGACTGCGGAGGCCGCCGCCGGTATGGTCGATTTACGCTGTACCATGACAATGCAAGCGCGCCAGAGCCGTAAGGTTTACTCGGTCAACGGTCATGCCGTACGGTATGCTTCGTACCTCGGCCGTATTCGTATCGTCGCGTTTACGCCGGAGGATCTTCGTCTCGTGAACGGTCCTCCCCAGGGGCGCCGTGCTTTGCTCAATGCCGCACTCGCTCAGGAGAGTCCGGCGTATTATCGTGCGCTTGCGCTCTATACTCGTGTCTTACAGCAGAAGGCGGCGCTCTTACGGGGCGACCGGATCGATACGACGTTACTCGATATTTATAATGAACGACTGATCGCGACCGGCGTACAGTTAATCCTTGCACGCCGAACCTTTATTCAACGTCTTGCCGAGCATGCAGAGTCGCTCTATCATACGCTCGCCGAAGCGGCTCACGAAGAGTTGCGGATTCTCTACGCACCACATATCGCTAGCGAGGGAGCCGGCGAGGCCGAGGTCGGTGCAGCTTTCGTTGAACGCCTTCGCCTTTTGCAACCCAGCGAGATCGCTCGGCGAAGTTGTCTCGTCGGGCCGCATCGTGACGATCTGCAGTTGAGCATCGATGGGCATCCGCTTCACGCCTATGGCTCGCAGGGGCAGCGTCGTTCGGCGATCCTTGCGCTTAAGCTGGCCGAGTATCGCGTCTTACGTGATCGTAGTGGGGAGGCACCGATTCTCTTGCTCGATGATGTGCTCTCCGAGCTCGATGATCGTCGTCAGCAACGTCTCTTGAGGATATTGAGCGAGGTCGATCAGAGTTTTCTCACCACCACATCGCTGCCGTCCTCTCTTCCAGCGTCGGCCTCTCTCGTTCGCATTCATGCCGCGCGGCTCGAGGCGATGGCGACATGACATTACGCACGATGAAAGACGTGCTCCACACCTGGCGACCGCGACGCGGTGTCGAGACGCCGTTTGAGGCGATCCGTCGGGCATGGCCGCTGATTGTCGGTGCCCATCTCGCCGCGAGTACCGCTCCGCGTGCGATCGAGGCGACGACACTCGTGGTCACGACGACCTCCGGTACTTGGAGTCAAGAGTTGGGACTCTTCGAGCGAGCGATTCTCACGGCAATCGGCGAGCTGGTACCGGGCAGTGAGATTACCGCCTTACGGTTTCGTATCGGTCGCCTCGCCTCTACCGCGATCCGTCGTCCGGCGCGGAAAACCGAGCAGGCTCGTCTCGCATTACGTACCGATCCGCCGCCTGTAACGAGTTTGGAGGAACTGAAAGTCCGAATCGGTCAGGCGATAGCCGCGCGTGCTCGCCGCCGTCGACCCAGTTGCACGGCCTGCGGTATCTCGCTCGATCGTAGCGGTCTCTGTGCACCTTGTGCCGGTATATTGGTCGAGCAACGGATCGTCGCCGCCTCGCGCCTGCTCGCCGATGCACCGTGGTTGAGCTACGATGTCATCGCCGAGTATCTTCCGCGACTCTCGCGTGAGGAATACGCTCGGTCACGACGGAGTCTGCTCTCTCGTTGGGAGCGCCACGTCACGTTTCTACGACTCCGGACGCGCCACGTCCCGACGGCGACCGATCGAGCGATCGTGCTGGCATACGCCTTGTTGGTGACCGGTTTTCTCCCGACCGATCTGACGCGACCCGTGTTGCGCAACCTCATCGGCCCCGGACTCGAAGAACGACTCTACGGCACCGATGAGGAGCCTTTGCACGGGTGGAGAACCAAAGACCTCTACCCAAAGGGGAAGCATGGAAACGTATACCGGCGAACAGATTGAAGTTCTTAAAGGCCTTGAAGCGGTGCGCAAGCGCCCGGGCATGTACATCGGCACGACGAGCGAGCGTGGTCTCCATCAGCTTGTCTATGAAGCCGTCGATAACGCCGTCGACGAGGCGCTCGCCGGGTACGCAAATGCCGTTGAGGTGATCCTCGGTGCCGACGGATCTTGTTCGGTTCAAGATAACGGACGAGGCATTCCGGTCGATATCCATGCCGGTGAAGGACTGCCGGCGGTCGAGGTCGTGATGACGATTCTCCACGCCGGCGGCAAGTTCGGGAAGGGCGGCTATAAGGTCTCCGGTGGCCTTCATGGTGTCGGTATCTCGGTCGTCAATGCGCTCTCGACCCAGATGATCACCCGCGTCAAACGCGATGGTGCGCTGTGGGAGATTCGTTTCGAGCGCGGTATCACGACCCAATCGTTGCAACGTCTCGGCAAAGCGCAGGGCACAGGTACTGCGCAATGGTTTCTGCCCGATTCGACCATTTTCGATACGACTGAATTTTCTTGGAATACGCTAGAGAAACGCTTGCGCGAGTTGGCCTTTCTCAATCGCGGTCTGTCGATTACGCTACGTGACGAGCGTGTTCAGCCTGCTCGCGAGATGGTGTACGTCTATGAAGGCGGTATCGTTTCGTTCGTAGACTATCTCAACGAAAATAAAGAGACATTTTCGCCAGTTGTCTCGACGAACGGTGAACGAGACGGCGTTATCGTCGAATGCGCGATGCAGTGGAACGATTCATATAATGAGGTCATCTTCGCCTTCGCGAACAACATCAATACCGTCGAAGGCGGTATGCATCTCACCGGTTTTCGTACCGCCGTTGCAAATTCGGTCAACGTCTATGCCAAGAAAAAGGGTATGCTCAAAGAGGCCGACGGCAATCTATCGACCGATGATTGTCTCGAAGGCTTGACCGCCGTTGTCTCGGTAAAATTACCCGATCCGCAGTTTGAAGGTCAGACGAAGACGAAGCTCGGCAACGCTCGTGTTCGTGGTATCGTGTACGCGCTCGTCAACGAGCGACTCGAGTTTTTCCTTGAAGAGAATCCGAAACTCGCCCGATCGATCGTCGAGAAGTGCATGCAGGCTGCGCGCGCACGTGAAGCCGCGAAGAAAGCTCGCGATCTCTCTCGACGGAAGACCGCTCTTGAAGGCAGTGGCCTTCCCGGCAAACTCGTCGATTGTAAGAATCAGGATCCGCGTCTCTCCGAACTCTTTCTCGTCGAGGGCGACTCGGCGGGCGGTACCGCTAAAGGCGGCCGTGACCCGAATACACAGGCGATTCTGCCGCTACGCGGCAAAATTCTCAATGTGGAGAAGGCGCGACTCGATAAAGTCCTCTCGAATGAAGAGATTCGCACGATGATTACGGCATTTGGTACCGGCTTCGGCGATGAGTTTACGATTGAGAAATTACGATATCACAAGATCATCATTATGACCGACGCCGACGTCGACGGATCGCACATTCGTACGCTGCTCTTGACCTTCTTTTATCGTCAGATGCGCCGTCTCATCGAAGATGGTTTTGTCTATATCGCCCAGCCGCCGCTCTACGGCGTGAAGCTCGGTAAAACGATGAAGTACGCCTTCAGCGATGCCGACTTGCGCGGATTGATCGGCGATCGTAATCCCGACGATTGCGCCGTTCAACAGTACAAAGGTCTCGGTGAGATGGATGCCGAGCAGCTCGCGGTAACGACGATGGAAGTCGGCACGCGCCGTCTCAAACGCGTTACACTCGATGAAGCGGGTGAAGACGCGGAGCGGATGTTCACCACGCTCATGGGCGACAACGTCGCGCCTCGCAAAGATTTCATCCAACGTTACGCCCGTACCGCGAAGCTCGATTTGTAGCAGCCGATTTCTCATACCGCGAACAAAGGGCTATGGCGGTCGTGGCCGTAGAGCTTACAGCCCATGACGCTCTCCTCGGTGCCGCCTCCGCAGCGTCCTTCCCTCCGGTGGCGACGGGGAATGGGGAGCACACTGCTCTGCCTTCTCCTCGTTGTCGTGTTTGCAGGCGCTTGGGCGATGCGCGGTGCGCTCGTGGGGCGTTCGTTGACGATCGCCGCTCGCTTCGCAGGGTATCGGGTCGGGTATGCGAGGTTCGAACTCGGTCGGAGCGCGATACAGGTCGCTGGACTGCGAATTACCGACACCGCGCGGCGGCCGATTCTCGGCGCACGGCTCGTGCGACTCGATTGGTCGAACCGTGCATTACCGTTACAGATCGTCGTGGAGGCTCCTCAGCTCACGCTCGGTACCTCTCCGACTCCGGGGGGCTCTTCTCACGGCGCTTCGCCACTCTCTCACGTGCGCGCCGATGTTCTCATTCGCGATGGGCGGCTCTCGATCGAAACGGCGCATCTTGTCGTGAGCCGAATCGACGGTCATCTGATGCTCCGACCGACGGCGCTGACGACCGATGATCTCACCGCTCAGCTCCTTGGTCGACCGCTGCGTCTCGGCGGCGGCGTTATCTGGGGTGGCGACTCCACCTTGGCTCTTCGACTCGAGGGAGGATTCGATCTCGCCGAGTTGTCGCAGATTCCACCCTCGGTCGGCCCGATCTTCGGCAACGTTCAAGCGCATGCGCTTGTCGTAGGGGCGCTCGCCGATCCATTCGTCACGATCTCGCTGCACGCCGGGCGTCTGCGAAGTCACCTCGGCGCGTTGACGGCGACCGATGTCGAGCTCCTCGTACATCAGAGTCGTCTCACGTTGAGTCGTGCGACGGGACGATTTGAGGATCTCCCCTTTTATCTCACCGGTGATATCGCCTTAGGGGGGACGCATGATGCCCATCTGGTCGCCGACGCCGATCTCTCCGCCGGTCGGCTTCCCGATGTCGTCGGTCTGCTGCCACGCTCACCTTCAGTGCTGCATCTTACTTTATCGAGTCGGAAGGGGCGCGTAAACGGTCTGCTCCATCTGCGCAGTCTTGATGGGAAGCGTACGCTCCTGACGATTGCGAGCAGCGATGCTCAAGGAGAGCAGCTGATCGGCCCACTCGAAATCTACGCCGGCGATCGTCTCGCCTGCGTTACCGCGCTGCTTCTTGGCGCGCAAGCCCGCGAAGGGTGGGGCGTCGCCTCGTTGCACGATCTGCCCGTTGTCGTGCAACGGCGTGGCTCTGGTCGCGTCGACGGGCCGGTCGCGATTGGGTGGCAGGCGCTGCATCGTTTTCTCGTCGCAGACCTTGCGGCGAGCGATGTCGATCTCATGACGCCGCTGAATCCTCTGCCTCTGCATCTCGATCGCATCGCGTTGACCGGTTCGGGCGATACGCAGGCCCTCGCTTTGACACGAGCCACGGCGCTCAGCTCGGCGCTGAGACTCGATGCACAGGGTGTCGCAGGCACGGCGGCGAGTGCGCTCGGCGGCACCATCGATCTTCAGCCTACGGCATTGCCGGGTGCAGCCTCCTGGTGGCCGCAACGTGTTCGTGGCCGCTTTACTGCGACGCATATCGGTGATCGTTCCCAGGTTGCCTTTCTCTCCTCAGCGCCGATCGCCGCCGCCTCGCTCGCTTTTACCCAGGTTCAAGCACGTCTCACCCTCGATGCCCGGCGCATGAATCTCGCCGCGATCCTCGACGGCGGCGGCGCGCGCGCATTGCTTGTCGGCGACTCTAAGCGCGGCTACGCTCTCTCCGGGACGCGTTTGCCGATCGGCGTCATACCTCACCTCCCGCTCCACGCCGATGTCGGCGTGCTCATGGGTGCGGGCGGTGATCGTGCCCAAGCGAGTCTCGCTTTCGGCAGCGCGCCGCACGCCGTACTCCCTGCGCAAGGACAGGGAGTCGTCGCTTGGCATGCCGATCGGGTGCAAGTGCCGATGGGGACGCTCCGTCTCGGCGATGCGGCGCTCTTGACCGGTCATGGCGAACTCGACGGTCTGCGGAGCAGCGGCTTACTCCGTGGCAACGTGCGTATTCGCGAAGCCTCGCTCGCCCAGTTCGGTGCCCTCTTGCCGAGTAGCTCCGCGATGCTCTCGCCCGATGGTACGCTCGACGCCGACCTTGCGCTCGCCGGCTCCATCACGCAGCCTCGACTCTCCGGCGGCGTTTCGTTGCCGCTCGCCGACGTCGCCGGTCTCTCGCTCGGTGCGGCGACTGCGGAGATCGCTGCCGATCCCACCTCGCTGCGGGTGCGTTCCGGTCGTGTCGGCATCGGTGCACAGACGCAGCTTCGTTTTGATGCTGGGATCACGCCCGATCGCATCGTCCTGGCTCTTCTCGCCGACCCCCTCGATCTGAGCGATATGAACACCGCGTTCGATCCGCCCGATGCGCTCGCCGGTACGGGTATCTTGCAGAGTCGACTCGCCTTCGTCGATCGTCGCCTCAGTGGTTCAGGCTCGCTCACCCTCTCCGGTATGCGGGCGCAGAATCTCCACCTTGGCCATCTCACTGCGGTATGGCGGCAACGGGATGCGCAGCATCTCGCCGTCGACGTCACCGCGCGCGGAGCGAGCGGCCACGCCGGTGTCGCCGGTGATCTCCTGCTCGCGCCGTGGAGCGGATCGAACGCCTTCTTGACCAGGAGTCGACTCAATCTGACGCTCTTCGGTGACGGCATCGAGGTCGCTCCGCAACTGGCCCGACTCGACCTCAATTGGCCGATCGATGGTGCCCTTTCAGGGCGGGTGCATGCCGCCGGTACCTTCGCCGACCCTCAACTCGCTGGGGCGCTCGCAATGACCGACGGTGCCGTCGCCGGTCTCTCGCTCGACCGAGTAGGGGTGCAGGGGCGTCTCTCGCGGCGGCGCATCTCGGTCGATCGTGCCGATCTCGCCCTCTTTGGACTGACTGCTCGTATCGCCGGCACCATCGATCTGCCTCCCGGCGGGAGCGTCGCCCTTGAGGGTCTCGTTGCGACGCAACGTCTCGCTGCATTGCGTGATGCGCTCGACTTGCCCGGCCCCCGTATCGATGGAGCGGTACAGGCCCGACTCCAACTCAGCGGCACCTTGATGCAGCCTCAGCTGCAAGCCCATGTTGCCTTGCAGCATGGCGCCGTTGCCGGCGTCGCCATCTCTTCGGGTGCAGCCGATCTCCGTGTCGAGCCGACCCAAGTGCGAGTCGGCGATGCTCACATCGCCTTCGCCGACGGCTCCCTCCAAATGCATGGCCAACTGCCGCTACGTCTCTCTCCCTTCGCAATCGGTCCGGCCGATGCACCGTTGGCGACGACGGTCGATATTACCGATCTCAATCTGGCCTCGTTCAATCCCTTGTTGCCGACGAAGACCACCATTGGTGGTCGCTTCGGTGGTCACTTGGTGATGAGCGGCACCGTCGCGCATCCGGCGTTGCAGGGTGCTTTACAGCTTGCCCAGGGTCGCTTTCAGGCCCCGCAGGCGACGCTGCCGCTCGAAGGGGTGAGCGGTGCGCTGACGATTGCACAGAATCGGCTCCGTTTTACCACGACGGGCGCGGTACAAAGCGGACGTCTGAGTATTGAGGGAGTCGGCTCATTGCCCTCGCTGAGCGATCTCGGTACAGAGGATTCGCTTACCGCCTATCGTATCGTCGCCGATCTCGTCGACGCGCCGTTCGCGCTGATCGCTCCCGGCCCCGGTCGGGTCGATCTTCACGTTGTCGCAGCGCGTCAACCCGGTCGTCCCCCTCAGCTTTCCGGGAAGATTTCGCTCGATGATGCGACGGTTCCGTTGAACCTCATTGAGGCGGCCGCGGCGCACAGCGCCTCCGGGCCCCCTAATCCTCTGTTCAGCGAGACCCAGGTACGGATCGGCTTACACCTAGGATCGCACGTACGAGTGCGCGGGAGTGGTCTCGATGTCGGCGTCTTAGGCGGTGCTAAGGTCGGCGGCACGCTCGGTGCACCGGCGATCGCCGGTCGATTCACGGCAAATGGCGGAAGCGTGAGCTATGGGAATCGCCACTTTCAGGTCGATACCGGGAGCATGACCTTTGATCCAAGCGACGGTAGTCGACCGAATCTCGTGGCTCAAGCGACGACCACGATCGCCGATCCCGATCCCGATACGAGTCGTAACACGACGGGTCAGGCGACGGTGACCCTGAATGTACATGGGATCGTGCCCGATCATCTGGTCGTCGATCTAAGCTCCGATCCGTCGTATACCCGGCAACAGATTCTCGGCCTCTTGCTCAATGTCTCCGCGCTCGGCGGCGTCGATTTTGCGAACGGAACGCCTCGCGGAGCTACGACCGGCAACGATGCCGCCTTGCCGACCCTCTCACAGACTGCGTATAGTCTCTTCGGTTCTCAGGTGAGCAATGTGGTGTTGAATCCGTTAGCCTCTGCACTCGGCAACGCGGTCGGTCTCAGCGACCTTGCCGTACAGGTCGATCCGCAAGGAGCCTTTGGATTACGTGCGCGTCGCCGGATCGAACGGAACCTCTCGGTCGTCGTTGAAGACCAGCTTGGTCTGCTCTCACGTCAGAGCGTCGGGATCGATTATGAACCGAACGATACGACCTCAATCGGTCTCAGTTTCTTTCAACAGTACTTTGGACAGGAGTCTCTCGGCGCGACGAGCCTCGACCGAACCGCCGTTTCCCGTCAGGGTATCGCGCAGGGAGTGGCCGTCAATCTCGGGGCCCGTCTTCCATGAAGACACGGCAACAAGAGGAGCCGCCTCTCGTAGCTCGAACGCGCGAACCCGCCTCCTGGCACGCCTTCGGTAAGGATCGACGATTGGCTACTCCTCTGCAATGCCTCGCCCGTCTCTCACGTACGCTGCTGCGTTTTCCGCGTCGTCAGGCGCCGCTGCTCTTCGCAGGGGCATTGGTGCTCTCGTCGTCGATTGCGCCGGCGGTCGCACAGGCTCCGGGGGCGCGTATCCTCGCGATTACGGTTGTCGGCAACGCTCATGTCTCAACCGAAGAGATTCTCTCACAGATGAGTCTCCATCCGGGGATGAGCTTCGACCCACAGCGATTACGGCAAGATTTGCGCCGTGTCTTCGCTCTCGGTCTCTTCGCCGATCAGGTACCGCCGACGATTCGTCATCGTCCCGGCGGCGTAACGATCACGTTGAACGTGATCGAGAATCCCGTGATCAAACATCTACGGTTCGTCGGTGCCCACGAGGTCATGCCCGAGACTCTCGCTGCCTTGATGGATACCGAGACCGGCCAGGTGCTCAATACCAATACCTTCCATGACGACGTGCTCAAGATCAACGTGTACTACGATAAGATCGGCTATGGCGGCCAGGTGCCGACGCACGTGCCCGATCTGTCGATCGATCCGCAGACGGGTACGTTGACGCTTCGTATCATCGAAGGTTTGACGATTCGTCATGTGATTTTTGCACAACGCCCCGAGGCCGATCCCGTGATGACGGCAGCGCAACTCTCAGCGACCGTGAGCGTTCATGCCGGCGACGTCTTCTCTGAGGCGACGCGTGATAAAGACGAGGAGCGTGTTAAAGATCTCTACCAGCGCAATGATCTGCAGCTCGGTGACTTCGCCGCCGGTATCGTTCCCGGTAGCGTCGATACGAAGACCGAGACTGCCGATCTCGAGTATCGTATCTCGGCGGCGCGCGTTGCTGCAGTTCAGATAACGGGTAATGCCAAGACGCGTGATGCCGTGATTCGGCGCCAGTTGCACTTACACGCCGGCGATCTGATCACGCAATCGGGTCTGCGCCGTGATTACGAACGGGTCAATAACCTCGGCTTCTTCGACCGAGTCGATTTGGTCCCGAAACCGGGCCCCGATCCGAGCCGGCCCGCCGACGTGACTCTCGATTGGAATGTCAAAGAGGGGCGTACCGGTACCGCGACGATCGGTGCAGGTTACTCGGGGGGTCTGACGGGTCAGGGATTGACCGGCAACATCGGTTACTCCGAGAACAATGTCAACGGTACCGGCAACGGTGCCTCGGTTCGTTTCCAACGGGGCTCTTTGGTCAGCGATCTCGATCTCTCGGCGACCATTCCCTATCTGGGGAACACGCCGCGCTCTGAACGGTATAGCCTCTCTGGGACGCTCTATCTCGACTCGCAACAGAATTACTACCCGATCTACCCGTACTCACCGACCGGTGTCGCCAGCTCGTATCAACCGCAGCCGAGTGGTATCACCGGCCCTGCGGGCAGCATCAACTCGATCGTTCCGTCTTCGGTACAGTCGGTTCAGTTGATCCCGAACGGCGTCGCTCTCCCCGGTGTCGTCGCCACCTACGCGTCTCGGAACAACGGTGTCTCGGCGACGTTGGGTCGTCGTCTCTCCGACTATGTGACCGCCTCGGCGGGCATCAATCTCAGCCGTATCGCGACCGATGTCACGGTACCCGCTGGGTATAGCTTCGCTCAAACCAACGGCGGTATCGCGACGAGCGCTTCGGGAGCAGAGGCTCTGGGGATCACGGCGCCTTCGATCGCCGACTTTGGAAACGGCGGCGCGAATTTGCGTAGCGTCAGTCTCGGCCTCGGCGATGATACGCGCGACGACTACTTTAACCCGCGTCGCGGCTACCGTGCGCAGCTTGGTAACGAGATCAGCATGCCGGGACTCGGCTCCGATTTCCACTTCAACATCCTGACCTTCGACGGCGCACATTTCTCGCCGATTGGTCGTACCGCTACCCTTGGGCTCCATGTCTTCTACGGGACGGCTCGCGGTGCGATTCCGGCGAGCAAACTGTTCACGTTCTCCGATCAGCAGTTACGTGGATACAACGATGTCTTCTACGGTACCGATGCGATCTTGCTACAGAGCGAACTCCGTGTACCATTGACCGCCGATAAACATTTCGGTCTCGCGGTCTTCGGCGAGACCGGCGGGACGCGTATTCGCGGTGCCTCAAGTGCGCTCGACCCCTCGGGATACTATGTGAACTACGGTTCGTATACGTTCCATGGCGATGTCGGTGCCGGACTCCGTTTCGATATTCCGCAGCTCGGGTTTCGGAGTATTCGCCTCGACGTCGCGAAGGGCAGTCGCGGGCATCACGTGAGCTTCGGGATTGGTCAGAGTTTTTAAGCGAGCTCTCCTCGGCGCATGGCTACTGCTCCCTCTGCTCGTCGGTTGCGTCGCTCGAGCCGTCCCGGGGGAGCATCCTCTGACTCGCGACTCTGCCGCTCCCATCGGCTACGTTCGCCTCGCCGACGTGCTGCGGATTCCACGCTTCGAAGCGGTTCGGGCCGATGAGGAGCGTCAGCTCGCAGCATTGCAGGCGACCGTCGCCGATCCGAGCTTATCGACTGCGCAGCGTACACTCGACGGAGAGCGTCGTCGCCTCGATGCCGCGCTCCGACGCGATGTCGCGACTACCCAACGTCTCCTAGAGGTGCATGCGCAACGGCTTTTACATGAGGAGCGCCTGGCGATCACGACGCTGCTTCGCACCAGTGCCCCGACCGTCGAAGATCTGCCCCTTCTCGATGCTTCGGCGTTACACCGTGAGGCCGCCCAGCAAGAGTATGCGACGTTGACGACGACGGATCGCGAGACGCAGGCCGAGCGCCGTACTATCGCGATCGGTATCGCCGACGATCGTCGACTACACGCCGAGCGTCGCCGCACTTCTCTCGACGATCGCGCACAACGTCTCGCCGTTTCGCTTGCACGGGCCGATGCAGACGAACGGGTCAGTCTACGACTACACCAGGCGTTGTTGTCGCCGCAAGATCCTCATCGAGCAGTGATCGATCGCCGCCTCGCCGACCTCGCGCAGAGCGAACAACAGCGCCTCGCCGCCCAACGGCTCGCCGATGCCGAGCGCGCTCGGATCGAAGGCGCGCGTACCGATCTCGCGTTGCGGCATGAAGAGGCTCAGACACTCGCACGACTGAGGCAGACCGCTGAGGCGGTGATGCAGCAACGCCATGCCGTGACGGAGCAGCAGCTCCTCGCCGTCGCACCACCGTTCGCCCAGGCGACCGTTGCGCCGCTGACGCCGCAACTGCGACGGCGTCTTCTTGCGCTGCATCGACGGTACCAGCTTCGCCTCGACCAAGAGGCCGCGACACGCGTCGCCTCGCTCGAGCACGAGCGCCTGGCGATGCAACGTCGTCTCACCGACCTCGCTCGCCGTCTCTTCGAGGCCCATACGCATCTCGACGCCGAAATGCATCGCGTTGTGAATCTCCACCATGAGCACATGCTCGCCATGATCGCCGAAGTGCGCAGTATCGCCGTCGAAGTAGCGGGGGTCCATCGATGTCGTGTGGTACGTTTTACCCCTTCAGCGCATTCCTCAGAGATCGATCTCACCGATGAGGTGCGCCGTCGACTTCTCGCGGCATCGTGACGGAGAGTACCATGGAAGAGACCGCTGAGAGGCTCGGCCTTCTCGCCGACCTCGCTGAGCGTATCGGTGCGCGTCTGCTCGGTGATGGAACGATACCGATTACCCGCATCGCCGCGATCTCCGAGGCCGACGCCGGTACGCTGACTTTCGCTACCGATACGCGCTATATCCGAGCCGCGCTGGAGAGTCGCGCCGCTGCGGTGCTCATCGATGCCGACTTGCTCGAAGGCGATCGTCTCCTCGAAGAGCCGCTCGCCAAACCGATTCTGCTGGTGCCCTCTGCGCGTGTCGCCTTAGCGCAGCTACTCGGCTCATTTCTCCCGCCACGACCTCCGGCGATGCGTCATCCCAGCGCGGTGATCGATCCAACCGCCGAGATCGGTGAGGATGTGGTGATCGGCCCCGGTGTCATCATCGGCCCGCGTGCACGCATCGGCCCGCGCGCCGTCCTCGAGGCTGGCTCTGTGGTCGGCGCCGATGCCGTCGTCGGTGCCGAGACACGCCTTGCGCCTCGTGCCGTCTTGCTCGATCGTTGCATTACCGGAGCACGAGTGGTCTTGCAGGCCGGTGCCGTGGTCGGTAGCGACGGCTTTGGGTATGTCCCGCTCGACGGACGGTTGCTGAAAATTCCGCAGGTAGGGATCGTTGAACTCGGCGATGAGGTCGAAATCGGTGCCAATACGTGTGTCGATCGTGCCCAGACCGGCGTCACGCGCATCGGCGCCGGGACAAAACTCGATAATTTGATCCAGATCGGCCACAACGTCAATATCGGCCGTGGCTCGGTGATCGCCGGTCAGACCGGTATCGCCGGCTCTGCGTCGATCGGTGACGGGGTGCAGATCGGCGGTCAGGCCGCGGTACGTGGACACATACGGATCGGTCACGGTGTTCGTATCGCCGGAGCATCCCGCGTCTGGGATGCGGTCCCCGACGGCGCGATCGTGAGCGGTGATCCCGCGCAGCACCATCCGGCCGAATTGCGAAAGAAGGTTCACTTGCAGAATATCTCCAAGCTGTTCGCGCGGGTCGCACAACTTGAGCGTCGGAGATCGGAGGAAGGGTGAGCGAGCAGCAGACCCTAGCCGCTCCGGTGACCGTGCGCGGTGTCGGACTTCATACCGGGAACGATTGCGTCGCCGTGATCTCACCCGCCGATGTCGATACCGGTCTCCGTTTTGTGCTCAATAAACGGGTTGCGTTTCAGGCGACCTCCGAGCATGTGATCGATACGTCGCGAGCGACGGTCCTCGGAGCACGCAACGAGTCCGTCTCGACCGTCGAGCATCTGCTCTCCGCGCTCTTCTCGCTCGGTATCGATAATGCGGAGATCGCCGTCGAGGGCGGTGAGATCCCGGTGCTCGACGGCAGCGCCCTACTCTTTGTGGAGGCGATCGATGAGGTCGGTATCGTCGGGCAGGGGAGCCCGCGACGGCGTGTCCTCGTCGCGCCCGTGAAGCTTCACAACCCTCGTGGCGGTGCTATTCTCGTCGAGCCGCACGAAGCGGGACTCCATATCGAGATCGAGGTCGCCTTTCGTCCACCGATCGGCACGCAAGCGTTGCGTTTTGTGCTCGATCCCCAAGCGTATCGACGTGAGATCGCACCGGCGCGGACGTTCGGCTATCTCGATGAAGTCGAGGCGTTACGTGCCCGCGGATTGGCGTTGGGCGGCAGCCTCGAGAATGCCGTCGTCTTCGGCCCCGACGGCCCGTTGGTGCCGCTACGCTTCCCCGATGAACCGGTACGCCATAAAGTTCTCGATCTGCTCGGCGACTTCGCCTTACTCGGCTTTCGCCTCGATGCGTTCGTACGTGCGGAGCGGAGCGGACATGCCTTGCATGCCCAAGCGGTGAAGACGTTACGCGAAGGAGCGTGGGTCTCACTATGACCGAAACGTGTATCGCATCCGCTGAGGCACCGGAGCAAAGTGCCGATATCCGGCGCATCATGGAGGTACTGCCGCATCGTTTCCCGCTGTTACTTGTCGATCGTGTCACCGCGTTCGAACCGATGCGTCGGGTACGCGGGTATAAAAATGTCTCGGCGAATGAGCCCTTCGTGACCGGACACTTCCCTGGCAATCCCGTTTTGCCGGGAGTTTACATGGTCGAGGCGATGGCACAGCTCTCTGGTATCGCCGTTTTGGAGCCGGGTGAATTTTTACGGAAGGTGCCGTATCTCGTTGGGATCGATAAAGCAAAGTTTCGTCGTCCGGTGATCCCCGGAGATCGTTTTGAGATGGAGGCTACCTTGAGTCGTACCCGAGGGACGCTCATCTGGGTATCGTCGACCGGTAGCGTCGATGGTGACTTAGTCTGTTCGGCTGAATTGATGTTTTCGATCACCAGCGATCAGCGGGGGTTCTCCCTCGATGCACGGATTCTTCACGAGTAGATGCGATGATTCACTCGACCGCAATCGTGCATCCTAACGCTCAGATCGGGCGTGACGTGGAGATTGGGCCATACTGTATCGTCGGGGCAAACGTCGCCATCGGCGCCCGCAGCGTCCTGCTCGCTCATGTCGTCGTTAACGGACATACGACGATCGGCGAGGATGTCCATATCCATCCGTTCGCGACGGTTGGCACGCCTTCGCAAGATCGTAAAGCGATCTCCGGTGAAGTCGCCTATACCGAGATCGGCGATCGTACCGTTCTGCGCGAGTACGTCAGTATTCAGCGCGGGACCGGTGAAGGCTCCGTCACGCGTATCGGCAGCGATTCGCTGCTGCTCGCTTACGTGCACATCGCTCATAACTGTGTCGTGGGCAGTCATGTCACGATGTCGAATTTGGCCCAACTCGCCGGTCATGTGACCGTCGAAGATTATGCGACAATCGGCGGTGAAGCCGGGGTCCATCAATTCGTCCGCGTCGGACGCTATGCGTTCGTCGGCGGCATGACGCGTTTGGTGCGTGACGCACCACCGTATTTCTTAGTTGAGGGGAATCCGGCGAAAGTGTATGGCCTCAACACCGTCGGTCTGCGTCGTGCCAACTTCGATGAAGAGACGCTCGCCGATCTCAAAGCATGTTACAAAGTACTCTATCGCTCGGGTCGTAATGTCTCGCAGGCGGTCGAGGTATTGCGCGAGCAGGTTGCATCCGACGCCGGCCGAGAGCTGCTCGCTTTTATCGAGACGGCCTCGGAGCGCGGCATTCAGCGGTAAGCGGCGCGTGGCCGAGTCGCACACTGCCCCGCGCATCTTCTTTGCGACCGGCGAAGCTTCGGGTGAGCAAATCGCGGTCTTACTCGCCGAGCGACTTCGTGCTCATCGTGCCGATCTGCGTTTCGAAGGCTTTGGCGGCGACCGTATGGCCGCCGCCGGTTTTCGTTGTTGGGCCTCGACGGCCGGATGGGCGAGTCTCGGCCCGTTCTCCGCTCTGAGTCGTATCCCGCCGCTGCTGGCGATCGGTTTGTCGACGGCGCTCGCTCTTCGTACCAAGCCGCCGACGGCGATCGTTCTTGTCGATTTCGGTGCCTTCAATCTGCGTTTTGCTCAGTTGCTCCGTCGACTGGGGGTACGCATCCCCATCTTCTACGCTTTCCCACCCGGTGCATGGTTCGATCGACCGGCGCAGGCGCGCTCGGTAGCGGCGGTGAGCGAGCCGCTGTTGCCCTTTGCCCACCAGGCGAAGTTCTACCGCGAGCTTGGTCTCGCGGCGACGTACGTCGGGCATCCCCTGCTCTCCGTCATCCCGTCGCGAGCCGCTCGCCCGCCGGCACCCGTCGACGGTGGTCGCCTGCTGCTTTTGCCTGGGAGTCGTGACGGCGAGATCGAGCGGCATCTCGTGCCGATGCTCGGCGCTGTCGAGCGGCTACGTGTGCGGCGGCCACATCTGCAGGTCGAACTTGTCGCCGCCGATGCTCGCCTCGCCGCTCGTCTAGGCCGTGCGATCGACGGTATGCCCGGGATCGTCGTTGTCGAGCATGCCCGTCAACGACTACCGCAGGCCGATGCCGCTCTCATCGCATCGGGGACGGCGGTCTTAGAGGCTGCACTTATCGGGGTGCCCTGTGTCGCGTTGTATCGGGTATCCTCAGCGCAGGCGAAGATCGCTCGTCGCATTTGGCGACGTCCCTACGTGACGTTGCCGAATATTTTGCTCGATCGTGAAGTCGTGCCGGAGTATCTGCAAGAAGCCGTTGCATCGGAGCCCCTCGCCGATGCACTGGAGCGTGTGCTCAGCGCGCCGGAGCCCCAGTGCGCGGCTTTTCTTGAACTGCGAGCAGTGCTCGGTGATCCCGAAACACTCGAACGATGGGCGATGGTTATTCTGCAACGAATCGAAGCAACGGATACAAGGGATATGGCATGCTGATTTACCACACCGGCGATCTCCATAATCATGGCGGTATCGCCGAACGTTTACGCACGTTGCGGGCGCAGCATCCGGGACTCTTGATCGACGCCGGTGACGCCTTACGCGGAAGTCAAACCATGTACTATCGTCGCGAACCGATTCTCGCCGAGATGGGTGCCGCCGGTTACGATCTGCAAGGTATGGGGAACCGCGAGTTTCACTACTTCTATCCGTTGGTGCGCGCTCGTGTTCGGCAGATGCAGCATACGCTGCTCTGCTCCAATCTCGTCGACGTCCAATGTCGTTCGCTCCCCTTCCAGCGTGAGCGAGTGTTGCGCTTTGAGGGATCCTGGCGTCTCCGTATCTTCTCTTTGCTCGTCCCGCAATATCCGATGGGTAGTCCGTGGGAGCGTCTCTTCGGTTGGCGTTTTCTCGATCCGATCCAGGTGGCTCAGGAGATCGCTGAGAGCGTCTCCGACGATGAGGTGTTGCTCTGTATCTCGCATTTGGGTAAGGAGATGGATCAACGTCTCGCCGCCGCCGTACCGCGACTCGATCTCGTTCTTGGTGGCCATAGCCACGATACGTTGACGGAGCCGCTCTATGTCGGGAAGGTGCCGATCGTGCATGCCGGTCCCTACGGACGATACGTCTCGCGGACCGATCTGCAGATCGATCCCGAGACTGAGCGTGTACGGATTGCGCAATTCGCCTTGCTGCCGTTACGCGAACCTGTTGCCTTGGGCAAGCAGATCCCTGTACCGCCGAGGATCTCGGCGTGAGGCAATTATTCGTCAGTAACGGTCACGGTGAAGCGGCGATCGCCGCGCGCCTTGCTCGTGAGTTGCGTTCGCAACGCCCCGGTGTCCGGACCGACCATCTCGCGCTCGTCGGGCAATCGGTCTCGCCGCCCGATTTTCTCGATGTCGGCCCCCGTCGCGCGATGCCGAGCGGCGGTCTCGTCGCTATGGGGAATATGCCGGCTATCACGAGTGATATTCAAGCGGGATTGCTGCAACTCTCACTCGCGCAGTATCGTTTTCTGCAAGCGCGCGGCCATGTCTACGATCGTGTCGTCGCGGTCGGCGATGTCTATGCGCTCCTCGCCGCGCTTTTCGCCGGGCGACCCACCACGTTCGTCGGGACGGCGAAGAGTCTCTACGTCGCTCCGTATGGCCCGATGGAGCGTCTTGCGCTGCGTCGTGCCGAGGCGGTCTTCGTGCGCGATGAACCGACGGCCGCGTGGCTCCGTGAACGTGGGGTCGATGCCCGCGCGCCGGGGAACGTGATCGTCGATCTCCTCGATGAGGGCGCTCCCCTCCCCGCACCTGCGCCGCCGATGATCGCGCTCTTCCCCGGGAGCCGTCGCTCGGCGTATCCCGATGCGATCAATTTGGCCGCCGTCGCTCGTTGGGTGCTGCATGTACGTCGCGACTATACGGCGATGCTCTCCGTCGCGCCGACGCTCTCGGTGCCTCGTATCACTCAGCTTCTCGCCGAGAATGGATGGCAGCTGGAGGATGATCCGCTCTTCGCCTTCCGTGCTCGGAGCGGTGCTGCGGTGTTGCATGGCTGCACCGGCGAAATCGCGCCGTTGCTGCGCCTCGCGAGTCTCGTCGTCGGTCAGGCGGGCACGGGCAACGAAGCCGCCGCCGCCGCCGGTGTCCCGGTGATCGCCTTGACCAGCGGGCGTCGTATCGGTTGGTACCGCATGCGACAGGGACGTCTGCTCGGTGATGCCCTGCGTATCGTCGATCGTGAGCCGATCCTAGCGGCTCGAGCCGTGCTCGAGGTGCTCGACTCCCCGTTGGTGCGGAATCGGATGTCCGTTGTCGGTCGCGAACGGATGGGGCCGCCGGGTGGCGCTGCGGCGATCGCGCGCTTTTTGGCGCAGGATCTGCCGCATGATAGCCGATAGCGCCGGTCGCGAACGGAGCGCGATGTGGCTTCTTGCCGGATTGTGGGCCGCCGCTCCGCTCTATCCGAGCTTCATTGCGCTGATGCCGATTGCCCCGCCCGGCGTGGTGCTGTTGCCTGCGCATGTGGCCTTCGCTCTTTTGCTCGCAGTCTGTGCCGCGACGCTTCTGCTTGGCCTGCTGTTGCTCGCCGAGGTCGGTTTCGTCGGATTTCGCGCGCGTCTTCCCTGGGTCGGCGTCACCTATCTCGGCGTGATGCTGCTTGCGTCGCTCTGTGGTCGTGTCCCGTTGGTTGGGCTCTTCTCGGTGCTCTGTATCGGTTGCGGCGGGATCGGTGCCTTGGCGATCAATCACTGGGGGGCTCGCCCTCGCGTCGCCGCAGCGATGCGCCGTGCGCTGGTCATCAGCGCCCTGCTCGCCTCCCTGCTCGCTTTATCGCTCTGGATCTTGCACCGCCCGATCGCACTCTACGTCGTCGGCAACGGTCGTGCCATCGGCGGCTTCGTTGTGCCGGGTGAACTAGCCGGTTACCTCGGTATGCTCTTGCCGTATAGTATTGGGGTCGCTTTGACGACGACGCGCTACGAGCGATGGTTTACCTGGGGAGCCTGTCTCGTCGAGGCTGCAACCTTGGCCGCCAGCGGCTCGCGTGCGGGGTTGCTCGGCGTCGCCTTCGCACTCGTGCTCTACGCTGCGAGTTATGGACGTCGAGCCTTACTGCTCGTCTCGGTCGTGCTCGTAGGTGGGTTGGCCTCGCTCGCCGCGTTTATCGCCGCCCATCACAATCCCGCCGAGGATACGGTACGGCTCGCGATTTGGCAGGCGGCGCTACGGGTCGCGGCGTTGTTCCCGTTGCTGGGCGTCGGTCCCGGCGGCTTCGCCGTGCTCTACCCGTTGGTTCGGTTGCCGCAGAGTGCCGCCGCTGCCTACCATCCTCACAACGTGCTGCTCTTGGCGCTTACCGAGACCGGTCTGCTCGGCCTCGCGGCCCTGCTCTTGCTCTGGGGGCGCTTCGTCCAACTCTTCCTGCGCGGTTATCGCCGTGCCTCGCCGTTCGGGCGTCGCCTTGGCCTCGCGATCATGGTCGGTTTTATCGCGACGTGGATTGAGAGCAGCGTCGACGTGGTGCAGACCTTGCTGCTCGGCCTTTGGACGCCGTTTATGGCCCTTGCCTTGCTCTCCCTCACGTTGGTCGCTTGTACGAATTCGGCGATGACGCAGCGTACCGTGATCTCGCCGACACCGATCGTTACGCCACGGTCGACACCGAGTCCGACGTTCCCGCCGGTAGTCGTACGGGCGCAGCGTCAGGGGCATGAGCCGGTCCGTATTCTCGTCGTGGAACACGGTCGACCGCGGTATCGTGTTCTCGCCAACGCCGATATCAGCGAGCGACGTGCCGACGGCTCCTACCGTTCGCGATTGATCGCGCCGCAGGTCTCTTTCTACAATCGCGACGGTTCGCAGATGCATATTCGGTCTGAGTATGCCTCGCTCGATGGAGCGACAAAGTCCGTGACCATGGAGGGACACGTCGTCGCGACGGCTCAGGATGGTACCGTGTTACTTGCCGACCGACTCCATTACAACGATCGTACCGAGATGCTCGAGGGTTGGGGTGGGATTCTCATTACGACTCCTCAGGGCGACCGTCTGCACGGCGAACACGTTCTCGGCGATATCCGCTTAGGTCATCTCCGGATCGACGAAGGTGCCGGTTTATGAAGCCCTCGCCGTCGCGCGCGCGGGTCGGTTCATCGGTCGTGGTCGAGGGCCTACGCAAGCAGTATGGACGACGAATCGTCGTCGACGATGTCGCCTTGACGTTCCGTACGGGTGAAGTCGTCGGTCTGTTGGGACCGAACGGTGCAGGCAAAACGACGACCTTCTATATGATCGTCGGTCTTGTTCGTCCCGACGAGGGGCACATTACGTTGCGGACATCCCCGACTGAGGTCGCCGATATTACCGCGTTGCCGATCGAGTTGCGCGCGCGATTGGGGATCGGCTATCTCGCCCAAGAAAACTCGGTCTTCCGTAAACTGACCGTTGCCGATAACCTCCGACTCGTCTGGGAGATGTATGGGCTCTCACAGGCCGAGCAGGAGCGGCGTCTGCCGGCGATGCTCGCCGATTTCGGTCTCACCGAGCGTAGCAATGCGCTCGCCGAAACGCTCTCGGGCGGCGAACGGCGGCGCGTCGAGATCGCGCGATCGTTGGCTACCGATCCGGCGTTTTTGCTGCTCGACGAGCCGTTTACCGGCATCGATCCGATCGCGGTCGCTGATATTCAGCAGATGATTCGTCGTCTGCGCGATCGCGGTATCGGGATTTTGATCACCGATCATCAAGTACGTGAGACCTTGGCGATCGTCGATCGGGCCTATCTCTTAACCGACGGCCGTATCGGCGTCGCTGGAACACCCGAGGAGATTCTCGCCGATACCCTCGCCCGCCAACGCTATCTCGGCGAACATTTCCGACTTTGATGAAGCGACTCGATCGTTATCTCATCACCGAGCTCGCCGGTCCATCGCTCTTTGGACTCGCGGCTTTCGCGTTGATTTTCGCCGCAACGTATATTCTGAGTATCAGTCGTCTCATCGCCGATGAGCACGCGCCTCTGTGGGCCGCTGTCGCGTATTTTTTCTGGCAGTTACCGCAGATTGTGCTTGTGGTCATCCCGATGGCCTTATTGTTGGGGACGTTGCTGACGCTGCAGCGACTCTCCGGTGATAGCGAGATCGTCGCCATGAAAGCGGGCGGCATATCCATGGAGCGGATCGTGACGCCGATCTTGGTTGTCGGCTTCGTGATCTCGTTGTTGACGCTACTCTTGCAAGAGTTGCTCGTGCCGTATGCTCAGGAGCGTGCGAGTATGCTCCTCAACGATCAGATTCGACACGTCGGCATCGCCGTCCGTGATCTCAGCGTGACGATCGGTCTGCCCGGCGGAGGCCGGCAGGTGACTGCAGCGACCGGCTACGATGCTGCGACAGGGATTCTCGAGAATGTGACCGTGATCGACTACGATCATCTCGACGTCCCCCAAGAGATTATCGTCAGTCGTCGTGCCCGTTTTCTCACCAGCCACTGGACGTTCGCAGATGCACGATCGTATCATCTCTCGCCCGACGGCTCGACGGTGGTGAGCTTTGAACCCTCTCTTATCGTCGATATCGGTGAAGACCCGAATCAGTTGCTCCAGCGTGCCTCACGCAACAACCCCGATGAACTGAGTCGTTCGCAACTCTCTGGGATTTTGCGTTCGCCCGGTTTGACCGAGGCGCAGATCCGTACGTATCGTAGCGCCTACGATGCGAAATTGGCGCAACCGTTCGCCTGTTTCGTCTTCACCGTGATCGCTATCCCATTCGGCCTCCGCCGTCTGCGGGGCGGCGGTACGAGTGTCGGTTTCGGTCTCGCCGTCGCCATCGTCTTCGTCTATTATGTGATCATGACCATCTGTCGCGGTGTTGCAACGACGTGGCCTGAATCCTCGATCCTCGTCGCTTGGTTGCCGAACGTGCTTTTTACCTCTGTCGGACTGCTCTTGCTCCGTCGGGTACGGCACATCTAATGGGTGGGCTCGGCGGGACGCTGGTGGTGCTCTTCATCGCGTTGCTCGCCGGTGGGATTGCCTATCTCGGCGATCGCGTCGGACACCTGATCGGACGGCGCCGACTCTCGCTTTTCGGGCTTCGTCCGCGCCATACGTCGACGATTTTTGCGATCGGTACCGGGATGTTGATCGCGTTGATCGTAACCGGATTCGCTTTGACCGTCTCGACGTATGTTCAGACGGCCTTTTTCCGTCTTGGAGCACTCAACGACGAGATCAATCGGCTCGAGGCCGAGGCCGCGGCGCTCGATCGGCATACGCACGAAGAGCATGTGGTCGTGAATCGAGGCGATCTGCTCTCCGGCGCTGTGTTAATTCTCCGGCCCGATCAACCGGCCGCAGATCGCCTCCGTGCGTTGGGCGCCTTCTTCGATGATACGCTTCAAGAAGCGAATCGTATCTACGGGCCGACGACACTCGGCACGAGGTCGTTGCGTCCCAATACGGCGCATGCGCGGGATGCGGCGGTGCGAAGCAAGTTGCGCGAGGTGTTGAGCCGTATCGAGCCGACGCTGTTGACGACGCCGGTACTGGTCTTAGCGATCGCCGATCGGAATCTCTTCGTTCACGATCCGATCCATTTTCGACTCCAGGGTCTCGCCGATCGCCGCATCTTCCCGGCGCATCAAACGATCGCGACGTTGCCGGTGAGTGGTAGCAATATCAATCCCCGCCTAGCCATGAATCAACTCGCGGTGATTACCGCCGACCGTGCGACGAGTGCCGGACTGCCGCCGGTCTTCGCGACACCGTTGCTCGTGATGGATCGCCTGCAATTGCAGGCCTTAGAGCGAGCGATGCAGGTACAGACGCATGGGATTCTGGTCGCTCGTGCCGCGACCGATATCTACCCTCATCTCGGCGGGTTGCCGATTGAATTCGTCTTCGAGAGCAGTACCGCCGTCGGGCACAGTGAATGACCGGATCGCCGCCGCCGATCGGGCCGATCGTCTTAGGGATCGATCCCGGGAGCGCCAAATGTGGGCTTGCAGTCGTTGCACAGGGGCATGCGGACCCGTTGGCGCGGATGATCGTCGATCGTCGTGACGTTGAGGCACGGATCGCTGCGTTGATCGTCGCCCACCGCGTGACGGTGCTCGCGCTCGGTAACGGGACGAGTTCGACCGAACTGCGCCGCAAAATCGGCGGCGGAGCCGTGCCGCTTGTCGATGTCGATGAACGGAATACGACGCTTGCAGCGCGTGCACGGTACTTTCGCGCGCATCCGCCGCGCGGTTGGCGTCGCTTCATTCCCCGTTCTCTTCTGACGCCCCCGGAGCCGATCGACGACTGGGCCGCAGCGATCATCGCCGAGCGGTATCTCGCGTTGTCCGGTTGTTGAGGCGAGACCTTACGTTCCGAAGCGACGGGAGCGTGTCGCGTATTCGGCGAGGGCCCGACGGAAATCATCAACGGTGAAATCCGGCCAACAGATCGGGGTCGACCAGAGTTCGGTATAAGCGGCTTGGAAGAGCAAAAAGTTTGAGAGTCGTAGCTCGCCGCCTGTACGGATGAGGAGCTCTGGATCCGGCATACCGCCGGTCGTGAGGTGCTCTGCAACGAGTGCTTCGTCGATCGCCGTCGGCGCGAGGCGCCCAGCGGCGATCTCGGTTGCAAGATGCCGCACCGCATCGCAGATCTCGGCGCGAGCGCTGTAGTTAATCGCGAGGTTCAAGGTGAGTGCGCGCCCTGAGGCCGTACCGGCGACCAGCTCTTCGAGGGCTCGGCGTGTCGGCCCCGGTAGGGCCGATACCTGGCCGAGAACACGGACGCGAACACCTTCATCACGGAGCGCAGCGAGTTCGCCGCGAGCGAAGTAGCGACAGAGATCGAGCAAGAGATTGACCTCGCTGTGCTCGCGCATCCAGTTTTCACGGGAGAACGCATACGCGGTCAAAAACTCGATCCCGAGGTCGCGCGCCGCTCGACAGATGGTGCGTAGCGTCTTCGCGCCGCGACGGTGTCCCTCGATTTTCGGGAGATGGCGCTGTTGAGCCCAACGACGGTTGCCGTCCATGATGATCGCAACATGCCGAGGCAGACGCGACGTGATGGTTGCTCCCCCTGCGGCGGAGTCATTGGGCTGCATGTCCGTTAGGTTAGCCGCGCCTACCCTTCGCCCCTCATCTTTGTGTGAACAGGCCTAGAACTTGACAGAGAAGAGGATATCGCCGCGCGTTTGCAACGGTGCCGGTGCGATACTCGTGTTGCCGAGGTCGCGACTGGCCCGACCGATGAGTGTGATGCTGCTTTTGCCGCCGTGCGGCGCATAGGTGAGTGAGCCGGTATAGAGGTCGGTGCGGTCGCTGCCGGAGGCTACCGTCGGACCGGTCTCCGAGGCAAGCGGTGCGGTGAGGTTCTCGCGGGCGTAGCCGATGCCGAGCGCGAGATGATGCGGGAGACGGATCGCTGCGCCGGCACCGTAACTGTAGCGTGCGCTGGTCGTACTCTTCCCGATGAGCGTCGTTGGTGTGCTCTCCTGAAGCGTCGAGCCGATGTTGACTCCCGCCGCCGCCGCTGAGGCGTCATGGTATGGATAGTAGGGGAGCGTCGTCGTCGCGCTCTCCGTACGATCGTAACTGCTTCCTAGCGATAGGCGTACGTCGTGGTGAAAGATCGGCACCGTGACGGTGCTGCGTAGCAGAAGGGCATCGTAACGTAGATGCGTCGAGGAGAGCACTGCGGTGCTCGAGGAGCCTGAGGCCAAGCTCTCTACGTGTTCGATCTCTGTGCCGGTTGTGAGTGCGTGACCGTGAGCGCCTGTGCTCGATACGGCGAACGCGCTGCTCGACAGAGGGAGAGGCAACGCACCCATAGCGATATTCGCGCTCTCTTGTTCGGAAGAGGGCGCATGACGCGGCAATTGTAGCGGCGTGGTTGTCGCAAGCGGAAAGGTCGCCGGTTCGGCCTCGGATGTATCCGACAGCGGTGAGGGCGTCGCCGTCTGCTCGAGCGCCTCAAGTTGTGCCGCGAACGCGCGATTGGTCGTCGGCAGGATCGATGCGGTGACTCGCTGGGGTGGATGCGTCGAGCGACCCAATCCCGCGTCGAGCGATACGACTGAGGGAGGCGTCATCGGTTCGGCGAGGACCAAGCGCGGGGCCGAGCCGAGGGAGAGGGCGGAGAGTCTCTCGCTCGTTGGCGTGATGGGGATATCGCGGCGCATGGACGGCCGATTACTCCGAGGCGACTGCCCGATCGGTATGAGCGGTATGTGGCGAGAGTCTGGTGCATGAGCCTCGCTCACGGTGACTCGTGAAGTCGCCGCCGGGTGTGCCGGCGTGCAGAGCAGCGCCTTCCCGAGCGCGAGCACGACGATACCTGTCGCTGTTCCGGCGACGAGAAGCAAATGGCTTCGTTGGGCGATCATGCGCGTTAAGCGTCGTCGGAGATGAGCTCGGTCACGCGGATGCCGAAGACATCGTTGACGACGACAATCTCGCCCCGTGCGATGAGCTTTTCATTGGCAAAGACATCGATCGGCATCCCAGCGGGATGATCGAGTTCGATGATGGAGTTCGGCGTCAACGCGAGAATCTCGCGGACGCTCATGCGGCGCTGTCCGAGTTTCGCCACAAGCGTCAGAGGAACGCCGAACAAGACGGAGAGGTTATCGCCTGCCTCACCGTATTCACCCGATAGCTCTGCATCCTGATGCATCGTTCCCCCTCTGTATTGTGAGGTCGCTCCAACTGTGCAATCTCTCACGAAGGTCGCATGAAATCCTGCGACCTTCCTTAGAGAATAACGGCCCTTTGATGAAAAAACGTGGTGGGTCGTAGCCTTCGGCAGGCCTCATCGACCCAACGAGGTACCTCCTTTTTATGGTTACTACGACAACGCAAACCGTCCCTAAGGCGCTCGCGACCCCGAATGACCTCGGTTCAGAGGCGGCGCGCCGCATCGCCGAGGCGCTGAATCCTCTCGTCGCCGATGCCTTGGCGCTCTACCTCAAAACCAAAAATTTTCATTGGCACCTCTCCGGGCCGAATTTCCGCGACTATCATTTGCTGCTCGACGAACAAGCCGAGCAGATCTTCCCCATGATCGATGTGCTCGCCGAGCGCGTACGGAAGCTTGGGGCCTTAACTCTTCACTCGATCGGTGAGGTGGGGCGTCTCTCACGTGTCGCCGACGACGATCGGTCGAGCGTCGCACCCGAGGCGATGCTGCAGGCGCTCTTCGACGACAATAAGGCTTTCGCGGCGGCGCAGCGCGCGGCTCACGAAGTCTGCGATACCCATGGCGACATCGCGACGGCGAGTCTGCTTGAGAACTTCGTCGATGAGACCGAACGGCGTGTGTGGTTTTTGTACGAGCACTTGAATACCGCGACCTCAAGCTCTCCTAAGTAGGCAAAGCTTCAGCCTCAAAAGGGCCTCGTTTAAACGAGGCCCTTTTCTTTTCTGCCTATGAGTAGCCGCGAATGCCAAAGAGGGTAAGGGTATCGCTTGCTTGATGTCGTATCTCTTACGGTTGTGAAGACACGAGCAGATATCCGGAACGTGGCCATTATCGCCCACGTCGATCACGGGAAGACGACCCTTGTCGATGCGATGCTCAAACAGAGTGGCATCTTTCGTGAAGGGCAGCACATCGACACCCGCGTGATGGACTCAAACCCGCTCGAACGTGAGCGCGGCATCACGATTTTGGCGAAGAATACGGCCGTTCAGTACCAAGACTACAAACTGAATATCGTCGATACGCCCGGTCACGCCGATTTCGGCGGTGAAGTCGAGCGGGTCTTGCAGATGGTTCAAGGGGTCGTCCTCTTAGTCGACGCCGCTGAAGGGGTCATGCCTCAGACGCGGTTTGTTCTACGCAAGGCGCTTGAACTCGATTTGCACGCGATCGTTGTCGTCAACAAGATCGATCGCAAAGACGCGCGACCGAAGGAAGTCGTCGATGAAGTCTTTGCGCTCTTCATCGACCTCGGCGCCAGTGACGAACAGGCCGATTTTACCGTCATCTTTGCCAACGGCAAGGCCGGTATTGCGAAGACGGAGCTGGACGATAGCAGCACGACGTTGACCCCGCTCTTCGAGGCGATTGTGCAACGTATCCCCGAGCCTCCCGCCGAAGAGGGCGGCTTCCAAATGCTCATCAGTGCCATCGATCACAACGCCTATGTCGGTCGTATCGGTATCGGTCGTGTCTTCCGCGGCAGCTCGCGCGTGAATGCGCCTATCGCGAAAGTCGCACACGATGGACGTGTATCGACGGGGCATCGTCTTACGAAATTATTGAGTTTTGCCGGTCTGCAGCGCGTCGAAATCGAGCGTGTTTCGGCGGGCGATATCGTCTGTGTCTCCGGTATCGAAGGTCTCAACATCGGCGATACCTTAGCCGATGCGGCATACCCTGAGGGGATTCGTGCCGTTGCGATCGACGAACCGACCGTCGCGATGTTCTTCTCCGTCAATGCGTCGCCGTTCGCCGGTCGCGACGGCAAATTTCTGACCTCGCGTCAGATTCGTGAACGTCTGATGCGTGAGTTGGACTCGAACGTCGCCCTACGCGTCAGTGATACGGCGACGGCCGATACCTTCGAAGTGCGTGGCCGTGGCGAGCTGCATCTCTCTATTCTGATCGAGACGATGCGTCGTGAAGGCTATGAACTCGCCGTCTCCAAGCCGCAGGTGATCGTCTCCGAGCGCGATGGCGTCAAGTTTGAACCGGTTGAGTACGTGGTCATCGATGTCGCCGAAGAGTATGCGGGCGCGGTCATCGAGGCCCTCGGTCGTCGTCGTGCCTCGATGTTGAATATGCTCGGTCTTGGTGACATGCAACGGTTAGAGTATACGATGCCGACTCGGGCAATTTTTGGATTGCGCGGTGAATTGCTGACGTTGACGCGCGGCACCGCCGTGATGTCGCATACGTATTATGACCACCAGCCCCTCGCCGGCGAATTGCCCGGTCGGAGCGTCGGTGCGTTAATCGCGAGCGAGACCGGGACAGTAACCGGATATGCGTTGATGGGCCTTGAGCAGCGGGGTCGTTTCTTCGTCGATCCGGGTACCGAAGTCTACGGCGGTATGGTCGTCGGTCGTGCTAACGATGATAAAGATGTGACAATCAATGTCGTCAAAGCAAAAAAATTGACGAATATGCGTGCTTCGGGCACCGACGAGAATGTCAAACTACCGCCTGCCGAAGAGATCTCTCTTGAGCGAGCGATCGAGTTTATCGAGGATGATGAACTTGTTGAAGCGACGCCAAAAGCGATACGTCTACGGAAGCGGTTGCTCGATGAAAACGAGCGTCTTCGCGCCCGCAAGCGTAGCTAGGGCAACGCCTAGAGCGATTCGTACCGCAGCAATTCCTCGGGTGCTTCGCGACGGACGACGAGTCGATGCTGTCCGTCGCCGACGAAGACTACCGCCGGGCGACTGAATCGGTTGTAGTTGCTTGACATGCTCTGGGTATATGCACCGGTAACGTGAAAGGCTAACAGATCGCCGACGGCAAGGTCGTCCGGGAGATCGGCCTCGACGAGGCGGTCATTCTCACAGGTTCGTCCACAGACCGTGATCCGACGTAAGGCTGCCGTCGAAGAGCGTGAGGCGAGTTCAGGGTGATGGTAGCTTTGGTAGAGTGCCGGACGCGGGTTGTCGTTCATGCCGCCGTCGACGATCGCGTACCGTTGCTGACCATGCTCTTTCATCGCGACGATGCGATAGAGTGTCGTGCCGGCCTCGGCGATGATCGCTCGACCTGGTTCGATCCCGAGCTGGAGCTTCGGCAGGTCGAGCGCCTTCGCGCGCTCCTGGGCGTATGTGCCGATACGGGCGATGATGTCGAGCAGATCGATGCTCTTCTCGGCCTCCTTGGGCGACATCGCTACGCCGAAGCCTCCTCCGAGAATCAGATGAGTCAACTCGTTCATGCCGTGGGCACGGGCATCGAGAGCGATATCGAGCAGTGCGTCGAGATTCGCGAGGAACGGCTCACTCTCGAGAATCTGTGAGCCGATATGACTATGCAGGCCGATGCAGCGTAGAGCGGGCTCGGCGGCAATAATGGCATACGCCTCGGCGGCCTCGCGTGCCGCGAAGCCAAACTTCGTTTCGTCGCCTCCGGTGCGAACGAAAGCATGCGTATGCGCTTCGATCCCGGTGTTGAAGCGGAGGAGAATATCGACGCGCTGCTGGTTGTGCGCAAGGGCGGCGAGACGCCGGAGTTCGTCGAGCCCGTCGACAACGACGCGGCCGACACGCCCCGTCGTTGCCGCCGTTAGCTCTGCGGTGGTTTTGCCGCAGCCATGGAGCGTGATACGTTCGGCTGGAAAGTCGGCTGCTTCGGCGACGACGACTTCGCCGAGCGAGCAACAGTCGAGGCCAAGGCGCGTCGTGCTCAGTCGCTTGACGAGGGCTACGGGTAAGAACGCCTTGCCTGCGTAGGCGATTTCGAGTTTTGGGTCGAGGCTCGCTGCGGCTTGCTCAAAGAGTGCGATGCGGCGATCGAGCCGCTCCGTATCGATGATGATGAGTGGTGTGCCGTACGATGCCGCCAGCTCCGTTGCAGGAATGTCGCCGAAGAGCAGTCGCCCGGCATCATCGTGCGGGTATCCAAAGTTCGCCATACTCATGTCGGCTCGGTGGCGCGGTAGAGTCCATGCTGTTCGATGTAACTGCGTACCGTCTCTGGCACGAGGTAGCGAATCGTCTCTCCACGTCGTTGGCGTTCACGGATCTCGCTCGCCGAAATAGTCACTCTGGGGAGATCGAGGATGGTCATGCGCTCACGCGTTACCTGAGGCATCGCGTGCAGAACCTCGCTGAGAGGAGTCGGTGACTCCTCGGTGGGTGAGGCGAGTTCGTTACGGGGCGCGATGACGAGGTGATCGAGTTGCGCGACAAAGTCGTCGAAGCGGTGCCAGCGTGAGCGCGTGAGGCTATCTTCACCGACGAGAAAGCTGAGACGTTCGGTAGGATACGTTGTACGAAGGAGTCCGACCGTATCGACCGAGTAGCCTGTCGCTTCGGCGTGAAGCTCAGTCGTATCGATTGAGGCATGCGGCATTGTCTCGAGCGCGAGGTGGAGCATACCGAGTCGATGTTCGATCGAGGCTGCAAGCGGTGAGCGATGGTGCGGTCGCCCCGTCGGAACGAAGAGCACACGATCTGCGCCGAGGCGTTCGGCGGTTGCCGTTGCGATAAAGAGATGTCCGTGATGAATGGGATCGAAGGAGCCGCCGAAGAGGAGCAGATGGTTCATGAGAAAGTAAACTCAAACCCACCGATCCGGACGGTGTCGCCTTCTTGAATGCCAAGGTCACGTAGTGCTCGATCGACGCCAAGTTTATCGAGTATACGCTCAAAGCGCCCCAGTGCCTCATTGTTAGCGAAGTCGGTCATCGAGGCGAGTCGCTCGACCCGCTCTCCTTGGATGAGAAAAACCTCGCCTTCACGGGTAATGTGGAATGGCTCTCTCGGTCTCAATTGGATCGTGCGCGCATCTGGAAGAAGAGGGGCCGGCGGCGGTAGGGCATCGATCTGTTGCCATGCAGCGAAGAGCAGCTCCCGTAGCCCTTCGTGCGTCGCCGATGAGAGGCGATGTAACGTGGGAAAGGTCTTGCGTAGAGCCTCGTAGTGCTCTTGGGCATTGGGGAGATCGCACTTCGAGAGAGCGAGGAGCGTCGGTTTTGCCGCAAGACTTGGACTCCAAGCGGCTAATTCGTGGTCGATGCTCGCTTTATTCGCGAGAATCTCCTCGATCGAGAGGGCTCCGTCCAGGAGATGAATCAGCGTTCTTGCGCGCTCGGCATGGCGTAGAAAACGATCGCCGAGTCCGACTCCCTCACTCGCGCCGGCGATCAAACCGGGAAGGTCGACCATGACGAACGCGGTCTCGGGATCGAGGCGCACGACGCCAAGTTGCGGTTCGAGCGTCGTAAACGGATAATCGGCGATGCGTGGCCGAGCCGCCGATGAGGCAGCTAGCAGGCTCGATTTTCCAGCGTTCGGTAGACCAATAAGACCGCAGTCGGCGAGCAGCTTCAGCTCTAGTCTCAGGTGACGGCGTTGACCCGGCTCGCCTTGTTCGGCGAAGTGCGGTGCCTGCCGTCGACTCGTCGCGAAATGCTGGTTGCCGAGGCCGCCACGGCCGCCCTTCGCGACGACAAGACGTTGACCTTCGTCGGCAAGATCTGCTAGGAGGCGTTCATCTCCATCGTCCTCGATGACATAGACCAGAGTCCCCGCAGGGACATGGACGATGAGATCGGTGCCGCTGCGTCCGGTGCAATTCGAAGTACCGCCATTTTCGCCCGACGTTGCAATGAAGTTTTGCGTGTAGCGAAATTCAACGAGGGTTGTAAGGCGGGTGTCGGCGACAAAGACGACATCACCGCCTCGCCCACCGTCTCCGCCTGCCGGTCCACCCTTTGGGACGTACTTCTCCCGCCGCCACGCAACAATGCCATTGCCCCCATTGCCGCCACCGACGGTAATCGTAGTCTCATCGATGAATTGCACGTGTGGGGCAGTGACGAAATGAGGAGTCTACGCCGGAATGACGTGGACGTGTTTGCGTGTACGGATCGTCGAAAACGTGACGCGACCTGGAGACAAGGCAAAGAGCGTGTGGTCTTTACCGATCCCGACGTTTTCACCGGGATAGCAACGCGTACCACGCTGGCGAATGATGATATTGCCGGCGGCGACTAGCTCGCCACCGAAACGCTTTACGCCGAGGCGCTGGGCATTCGAGTCGCGGCCGTTCCGCGTCGAGCCGCCACCCTTTTTCGACGCAAAAAGTTGAAGATCAAACGTGAACATCGCCGCTTAGTGTATCAGAGTCTCCGGGTTCATACAAGTATGCCGCGTCGTCGAGTTTGAGCGTAAGACACTTCGCCGATCCACCGGCTCGTAGAAAGGCCGAAAGAGGGGTCTCGACGACCCGGTAGCCGAGCATCGTTAAGCGTTCGCGTAACTGTGGCGAGGCGGCATGCATAATCAATGTGCCCTCGATCTCGACCGTATTGCAGGCGAAGCTCCGGGCGTCGATTTCGTCGACGGCGATGAGTCTCTCGCCGAGTCGCTCACGGAGCATTGCCTGTGCCGGTGCGGCGAAGGCGGCAAGGTGTGCCATGACATGACCGGTGCCGAGAGGGCAGAGCGCGACATCGAGATGGTAGAATGCGGGGTTGCTCAGCTCCAGCGGGAGCACCGGCACGGCGAGGCGTTCGCCTAACTCTTCGATCGCCCGAAGATCGGAGCGATGGCCGTAGCCGCCGTAGATCAGGGGCTCTTGTCGATCGAAGAGTGCATCACCGGCGCCTTCGAAGAATCCATCCAGCTGCTCGACCGTATATCCATGCTGCTCGAACCAGGCACCGTAGATCGCTGCCTCCGGGGCGCGCTCGCGATGGCGGAAGCGGCTCAGGATTGCCCGACGGCCATGGATGACTGCGGCATTGGCAGTAAAGACGAGATCGGGCAGGTCAGGCACCGGGTCGATGGTGGCGATCTCGGTTGCGCCCGCCGCTCGGATATGCGCGACGAGTCGCTCCCATTGATGGCTCGCTTCGGGTGTCGGCTTGCCGACGTTCCCTTCCATCCATGGGTTGATGACGTATTGTACGCCGAAGAAGCGCGGGGGGCACATGAAAATACGACTCGTCATATGTGTTCTATCGTCACGTAGCCTCAAACGCCCTATAAGACCGTCCCCCAAAGAGGGCGGTCTTATAGGATGTCTGCCTCAGTTGTGCGGTGTTCGGAAGGGAGTCCTTCCGAACGGCTCCTCGTGGTAAGCCTCGTGGGTTCTCGGGCTTAATTTGAGGTGGAGGCGTTTTCCTCACTGGTCTCGACTGAAGCGGTCGTCTCTCCGCTCCGTGTGCTCTCGGCGAGGGGGTGGCTTTCGACGGCCTGGGTTGAGGCGTCGTCTGCTACGTGCGTGCCGTGGGTCTCCGTCGCGCTCGTCTCGTGGGGGAGCGGTGCGATACTCCCGAGGACGGGGGCGTGCTGGGTTGCATCGCCTTCCGGTTCGGGAATGCTCGGCAGTTCGGTGGCGATGGCGCGGGCTTGCGCCTCGGCCTGCTCTTGAATGATCGCTCGTGCCTTTGTGAACTCGAGTCCGACGAGGTGGGCCAAGGCACGCTCAATCGGGGTATGCTCGGGTGTGCGGTAGGTGGCTGAGGCAATCTCCGGTGCGCTGCTGATATTGGTTGGGCGGTTCATGTTGATCTCGACGACTTGCGCCGGATCGATTTTCTCGAAGTCGCGAATGAGGGTCTCTACGGCGGAGCCGAGGACGGTCGCATTCGGATGATCGATGGTGACCGAGCGCCAGCGACCTTCACGGAGAGGGAGATCGGTTGTCAGTAGCTTGCGCAGATAGGTCGGTCGGTAGTTAGCGAACGGCTTGGCCAGTTTGGTCGCCGGTGCAAAAACGACGCAAGCCGCTTTGCCGCCGCCGATAGATTTGACGACCGCGACGACTCCGTATTCGGCATCGACGGGAATGACCACGAGTTGGGCTTCGGTGTTAATCGCTTTGAGTTTAAGATCGCTCAGATTGAAATCGAGGTGATTGCTCATCGTTTTTTGCTCCTCTATCTTTTTGGGAGGGCACCGCGCCGAGCGCCGAACCCTGACGCCCACGTTATGTCCCCGATCCAAACCGACGGAAAGCGAAGTTGACGGCACTTTCCTGAAATAGGGCCTTCTTACCTACATTGACCGCATACAGGCGAGAAGCCCTTTAGCCGACAGCGCCTTCCATTTCAAGTTTAATGAGTCGATTGAGCTCAACCGCGTACTCCATCGGTAGCTCCTTGACAAAGCGATCAAAAAAACCGTTCACGATCATTGCGGTCGCATCGCTTTCATTGAGTCCGCGACTCATAACGTAGAACAGTTGTTCGTCGCCGATTTTGGAGACGCTTGCTTCGTGCTCCACCACCGAGTGGTGCTCGTGTATCCGCATCGTCGGCTTGGTGTCGCTGACGCTCTGCTCATCCATCAGGAGCGCATCGCAGGTAACGTGGGTTTTGGCGCCGTGCGATCCGGGAAAGATCTCGACAAGCCCACGATACGTCGTTTTGCCGCCGTGTGCGCAGACCGATTTATTGGTGATCACGGAGGTGGTATTCGGAGCTGCATGGATGACCTTTGCGCCGGCATCTTGGTGTTGACCGTGACCCGCGAAGGCGGCCGAGATGATCTCGCCGCGTGCGCCTTCGCCTACCAAATGGATGGCGGGGTACTTCATCGTTAAGCGTGAGCCGATGTTGCCGTCGATCCACTCGACGGTTGCATGCTTGTGCGCAACGGCGCGTTTGGTCACGAGGTTGAAGATATTGCGGTACCAGTTTTGAATCGTGGTGTAACGGATGCTCGCATGATCAAAGGCGATGAGTTCGACGACGGCCGAGTGGAGAGAGTTTGTCGAAAATTGCGGCGCGGTGCAGCCCTCGATATAATGCACTTTTGCGCCGACGTCGGCGATGATAAGCGTGCGTTCGAACTGGCCCATCTGTTCGGTGTTGATGCGGAAGTAGGCTTGCAGCGGTGTCGCGACTTCGACGCCTGGAGGTACGTAGACGAACGAGCCCCCCGACCATACCGCGGAGTTCAGGGCCGAAAACTTGTTGTCGCCGATCGGAATAACCGTTGAGATGTACCGCTGGACGATCTCCGGATGCTCACGTAATGCGGTGTCCATATCGCAGAAGATCACCCCGTCTTTGGCGAGGTCTTCGCGCATGGAGTGGTAGACGACTTCGGATTCGTATTGTGCCGATACGCCGGAGAGAAACTTTCGCTCTGCTTCGGGGATGCCCAGGCGATCGAATGTTCGCTTGATCTCTTCCGGAACGTCGTCCCAGCTCTGCTGCTGCTTCTCGGTCGATCGCACGAAGTAGCGAATTTTGGCGAAGTCAATCTCATTGAGGAGTGCCGTATCGCCCCACGTCGGCATCGGCTTGCGGAGAAACGTCTCATAGGCGCGCAGGCGGAATTCGCGCATCCACGCCGGCTCTTGCTTCATATCACTGATCTGTTCGACGGTCTCTCGCGTCAGGCCGTGGTCGGCCTTGAAGACGTAATGGTCTTCCGACTCGTGAAAACCGTGGCGGTACTCTTCGATCAGACCGTTGTCGGTGGGCGTAGTCGCGGTCTCGTTCGCCATGTTGCATCTCCGATAAAGGGCTCGTTGCTCGTGGTTCGGTGGCGGGCTATGAAGATACTGCACGTTTGTGTTGACTATCTTTGGAGGTAGCGTGCTCCTCCGGAACGGTTGCGCCTGAAGTAAAGTAGAGGCGAAACTCTTTACAGCAAGGGAGGGAGGGGATATGATGGGCGACGGACTGCGGGGCGCTGTCCGAGGGGGTAGGTGCGACCTGCGCGCCACAGCGACGGAACGTATTCCGTCGGGAGCTGGAGGTGGGATTTCCCAGCCGAGGTCGAGGAGACAACGCAGCAAATTGGATACCTATGGTCGTCATATCATCTGTGAGCTCTCAGGGTGCGAAGCGAGTGCTCTTGTGGATGTTCAAGCAATCCGCACCGTCATGGTCGAAGCCGCGCGCGTCGCAAAAGCCGAAGTGCGTGAGGCCGTTTTTCATCAATTCATTCCCGAAGGCGTCGCTGGCGTCTCGGGTGTCGTCGTGCTTTCAGAGTCGCATATTTCTATCCATACGTGGCCTGAACGCGGCTACGCGGCGATCGATGTCTATACATGCGGTCATCAGACAAGCCCTCGGCTTGCTTGCGAGTATCTCTCTCGGGTATTGGGCGCCGGGAGAATGTTTATTACCGAGATGACGCGCGGGATCCCAAGCCTCGACGGACAATACACCCACGTCGCCGCGCCCGAAGCCGTGCCCTGCGCTGCGTAGTAGCGACATCCCCGCGATAGCAGTCAAAGAGACGAGAGAGGACCCGATGCGCGAGCACCCTCTGCACTTTCGTGCCCTGACAACCCTTGGGTTTCTCGGCTTTCTTGTCGCCGTCGCTGCCGCTGGTTGCGGCGGAGGTGGGTCGACCGTAGCGAGTATCCCCTCGGGGGCGACCGCGGCACCAGGGTCGAGCTGCGCTCCTACGACGGGTGGCGTAGCCTACCTGAGTGACGGAGGAGCGGGCACCGCGGGCTTGACCTTGGTGCCGTTTGAGTCGACCGCAGGTGCGCTCGCAACGACTTGTGCGACGCGTCACTTGACCGCTTCGGCCTCTCTCAGTGACTTTGCGGTGAGTGCCGCAGGTGATGCTCTCGCTCTGCAAACGAGCGGGTCGACGGTCTCGGTCGTCGGTATCGGCGGATTGAGTAATGGATCCTCGCCGTATCTGACCGGTTTCTCTCAAGACTTGAGCCATGCGTTCGGCGGCAGTCATCCGCCGACGTCGGTCGCACTGCATCCCTTAGGTACTTTCGGTTTCGCCGTCGGCTACGATACCACGAGTACCGCTGGTTTCTTGGGCATCAACAATATTCTCAATCAAGCGCCGACGCCGGCGCCGAGCCCAACGGCGACGCCGACCGCTCGGCCGGGTGCGACGCCGACCGCCGTCGTTACGCCGATTCCGAATGCCTCTGCCGTCCCGTATACCTCGATCGGTGCGAGTACGCCCGGTACGAGTACGGCGCTCGCCGTTACCCCCTCTTCGCCGATCGGTCGCACCACGGTTGCGCTTGCACCCGACGGTTCGACGATTCTCGTGCGTGGCTACGACTTAATCGCCTTCGAAGTGCAGGCGACGACCGCCGGTTTCTTCTTCTCGTATCCGCAGGCAGGCACGACGAGCCCGATTACGATGCTCGGCGCCGGTGAGAATCCCGCGCTCGGGTATCCCAGCGGCATCGGCGCCGGTGCGCTCGGGCACGGTTTGGTCGCCTTCTATCCGCAGGCAACCTCGCAAGCATTGATCGGTGGTACAACAACAAACCCGGGTACGATTACCTTGGTCACCGGTCTGCCCGTCTCGATTACCTCAGCGGCATCGCTCACGATGCCTGCGACGGTGACGAGCGTTGCCGTCAGTGCCAACGATACATACGGCGTCGTCGGTACGCAAAGCGGACTCTATGTCGTACGTCTCGTCGGTACACTGAGTCAAGTGACCCCGACGGCCTCGGCTCGTCCGACCTATACGAAGGCCTCGGGCGGTACCGCGACGTTGACGAACGTCATCTCGGTCGGTTTCTCTCCCGATGCGAAGTATGTGGTTGCACTCGCCGACGACGGCGGAGGCACCGCCTCATTGTTGGTCTTCCCCATCGATGGCAACGGCAACCTCAGTGCGCCGGTGACCGTTGGGCCCTCGTTCCCCACACCACACGGTGACTATCTCATCGTTCGCTAAACAAGGGTAGAGAGCGCAGTAGCATGCCGAAAACCGAGCACGCCCAATGGTACGTCGAGTCGTTCTCGCCTACCGAGGCCCACCACCACGCTATCGAAGAGACCTATTTTTCGGGACGGACGCCGTTCCAGCACGTCGCAGTGGTGCGCAGTGCAACGTTCGGCAAAATGCTGATTCTCGACGGCGATACGCAGAGTTCGCAGGGCGATGAGCGGATCTATCACGAGGCGCTCGTCCATCCGGCGCTTGCGGCGATTCGTGATCGTAGCGAGGTCTTGATCCTCGGCGGTGGTGAGGGTGCAACGTTACGAGAGGCCCTGCGCTGTCCCGATGTCCGTCGTGTGACGATGGTTGACATTGATGGTGACGTTATCGCGCTCTCGCGACGTTTTCTTCCGGAGTGGTCGGACGGTGCCTTTGAGAGCGCTCGCGCTCGCGTCATCGTCGGTGATGCACTGGCCTTTCTCGCCGAAGATACGGGGATCTATGGAGCTATCGTCTCGGATTTGACCGAGCCATTACCTGACTCGCCTTCGCATCCTCTCTTTACCGGCGAAGTCTTTCGCTCGATCAAAGCCCGACTGGCGCCGAGCGGCGTCTATGTTTTGCAGGCGAGTACCGCTGGCTTCCATACGATGGGTCTCCACGCCAAAATGGCCCGGACTCTCCGCGGCTACTATCGTCATGTCGTTTCATATGCAGCGTATGTGCCGGCTTTCGATAATGAATGGGCATTTCTCGCCTGTAGCGATGTCCATGATCTTGCCGCGCTCTCCGCCGAGCGGATCGAGTCGTATCTCGGTACCTTGCAGGGTGAGCTCTACTCCTACGATGTCGAAACTCACCGTCGCCTTTTCAGCCTGCCGCTCTATCTCCGCCGTGAATTATTGCTCCCCGGCGAAGTCTTTCCATAGATGTTGTCGGCGTGAGCGAGTCACTGTACGAGATTCCGCTCGATCGTGAGCATCGCAGACTCGGGGCGCAGATGGTTCCATTTGCGGGTTTTTCGATGCCGATTCGCTATACGAGCATTCTGCAAGAGCATCGTGCAGTGCGTGAGCGCGTCGGCCTCTTCGATCTCTCTCATATGGCACCGTTTGAGTTGTCGGGGCACGATGTTGCAACCTGGTTTGAGCGATTGAGTTGCAATCGTGTCTCAACGATGGGTATCGGCGTCGCTCGATACCATTTGTTGATGAATGAGCGTGGCGGCGTTCACGATGACGTGATTCTCTATCGCCTCGCCGATCGGTATATCTTGATCGCAAACGCTGCGAATGCCGACAAGGTCGACGAGCATCTCCGCAGTCATGCGCATGGTGTCGATGTTCGTATCGATGCGCTCCATCGACGTCGGGTGCTTTTGGCGTTGCAAGGGCCGTCTGCCGCCGCTCTTCTGAGCGATCTCACGCCGCACGATCTCACGACCATGAAGTCGTATACCGCCGTTGATACCGAAATTGACAACGTCCCGGTCTTCCTCGCCCGTACCGGCTATACCGGGGAGGATGGCTTTGAGCTGCTTCTCGCACCTGAGCATGCCGTCTCGGTTTTCCGGAGATTGCTGGAGCATGGCGCCGCCTGGGGGCTCGAGATGGCGGGTCTCGGTGCGCGTGATATCCTCCGGCTCGAGGCCGGGATGCCACTCTACGGGCATGAGCTGGATGAAGAGCATACGCCCTTCCAATCGGGACTTGCGTGGGCCGTCAAAGCCGATAAGGGACCTTTCCTCGGTTCGCAAGCACTGCATGCTCGTCGTGAGGAGGCCGGTGAGCGTCTCGTCGGTCTCATCTTGCGGCAACGGATCCCGGCGCGCCATGGCTACGCGGTCTTCGCCGAGGATCGACGTGTTGGAGCGATCGCGAGTGCAACGATCGCTCCATCGGTCGGTGACCGGAGTATCGCCACCGCATTTGTCGAGGCGGGATACGACGAGAGAGGTCGTACCCTCTCCATCGAGATTCGCGGTAGGATGTACGAGGCCGAGGTCGTCGCGTTGCCGTTTTACCGTCGTCACTCATAATTTTTCGACAAGACGCTAAAGGAGTTCCGATGTCGGAGTCGTCTGCGCTGCTCTATAGTAAAGATCATGAATGGGTCCGTTTTGAGGGCGAGACCGCCGTCATCGGTATCACCGACTACGCCCAACATGCGCTCGGTGATATCGTCTACGTTGAGTTGCCGCGTGTCGGTCAACGCTTCGCACAGTTTGCGAGTATCGGGGTCGTTGAGTCCGTGAAGTCCGTCTCCGAACTCTATACGCCGGTCGTCGGCGAGGTCATCGAAGTGAATACTGCGCTTGAGAGCGACGCGGGGGTCATCAATCGTTCGCCGCAAGAAGAGGGTTGGATCATCAAACTTCGTCTGGAGGGTGATGGCGGACGTGACCAACTGCTCGATGCCGAAGCGTACCAACGGATAACCAGCGACACGTAGCCTCTCACGGAGTTCGAGCATGTATACACCGCATACGCCGGGTGATATCGCTGAAATGCTGGCGGTCATCGGCGTCTCTTCACTCGAAGAGTTACTTCGTGTGCCCTCTGAGTTGTTGCCACATGGCGACTTTTCTTTGCCTCAGGCGCTGCCGGAGCAAGAACTCATCGGCCATTTTACCGAGCTTGCCGCGATGAATGCCGGCGCGCAGATGCGCTCCTTTCTTGGAGCAGGTGCGTATCGGCATTACGTCCCGCCGGTCGTCGGAGCGTTGGCGATGCGAGGCGAGTTCCTGACATCGTATACCCCGTATCAGGCCGAGGTATCGCAGGGATACCTGCAAGCGATTTATGAGTGGCAGACGTACATCGCTTTGCTTACCGGTCTCGATATCGCGAATGCCTCGGTCTACGACGGTGCGAGTGCTCTCGTCGAGGGCGTGATTATGGCCATTCATGCGACTCATCGCCGCAGTATCGTCATCTCGCGTGCAGTTCATCCGCAGTATCGTGCGGTGTTGCAGACCTATGCTCGCGGCGTTGGGTACCGAGTTATTGAAGTGGCTATCGGCGATGATGGTCGTACCGATACTGCGGATGTGTTGGCGCACCTCGGCGACGATGTCGCTGCCGTCGTGATGCAGTCGCCGAATATCTTCGGCAGCATCGATACACCCGGCGATTCGTGTGTCGAGCAGATTCGTGCCTCAGGAGCCGTTCTTATCGGTGTCGTCGCCGAGGCGCTCTCGCTCGCCGTTTTGCAAGAACCGGCCCTCTGGGGCGCCGAGATCGCTGTCGGCGAGGCGCAGTCGTTCGGTGTCCCGGTGAGTTACGGAGGGCCGTATCTCGGTTTTGTCGCAGCGACCCAGGCGCATCTCCGTCGCATGCCCGGTCGTTTAGTCGGTCGTTCCGTCGACCGTAACGGGAGACTTGCCTATACCTTGACGCTGCAGGCCCGCGAGCAGCATATTCGCCGCGAACGTGCGAGTTCAAATATCTGTACGAATCAGGCGCATTGTGCTCTACTCGCTACGATCTATCTTGCCGCTGTCGGCGAGAGCGGTCTTCGCGATATCGCAGTTACGAATCTCCGTCGTCGCCGTGAACTCATGGAGGCTTTAACGGCGATATCCGGTGTCTCGCTGTACTTCACGAGCTCGACGTTCAATGAGGTGGCTCTCCGTTTGCCTCATGATCCGCAGCGTGTTCTCGCCGCGCTTGCCGAGCGTGGCATTCTGGGCGGTGTCGCTTTGAATCAGTGGTATCCCGAGTATCCGCAAGCTCTCTTGGTCACTGCGACCGAGATGACGAGTGAGTCCGATATCGCTGCATACGCCACGGCATTACGTGAGGTTCTCGCTTCGTTGGGAGAGGCATAAATGGCGCATCATGGACCAATCCCTCTCTTGTTCGAAACGGGCAAGTCGGGTCGCGCGCGGCGTTACGTTGCGCCGATGGGAGATGCGGCAGCGGAGTTACCGTCGGAGGTATTGCGCACGCGTTTGCCGCTACCGGAGCATAGCGAGCTCGATGTCGTGCGACACTTTACTCGGCTATCGCAGCGGACGTTCGGTATCGATACCAATTTCTATCCGCTCGGTTCATGTACGATGAAGTATAATCCGCGTGTCAATGATACGCTTGCGAATCTGCCCGGATTTCGTGAGCTTCATCCGTATACGCCGGATCGTTATGCGCAAGGTGCCTTACTGGTGATGGAGCGTCTTGAACGAGCGCTGAGTTCACTCTTCGGTATGGCCGCTTTTACGCTTAATCCCGCCGCCGGAGCGCATGGTGAGTTGACCGCGCTCCTGATCGCGCGCGCAGCATTCGCGGCACGTGGTGAGGGTGAGCAGCGGACGACGGTCATCGTCCCCGATACGGCGCATGGTACAAATCCTGCTTCGGCGGCTATGCTCGGCTATCGAGTCGTCTCTCTTCCGAGCAATGAACGGGGTCGAGTCAGTCTTGCGGCTTTACGCGAGATCGTTGGGCCGACGACGGCGGTCTGCATGATGACGAATCCGAACACCCTTGGTCTCTTTGAGGATGAGATCCGAGCGATCGCCGATACGGTCCATGCCGCCGGTGGCTTGATGTACTACGATGGTGCGAACGCCAATGCGTTGATGGGGAATGCACGTCCCGGTGAGATGGGCTTCGATTTGATGCATCTCAATCTCCATAAGACGTTCTCTATCCCTCACGGCGGCGGCGGTGCCGGCGCGGGCCCGGTCGGCGTCGCTGCATCTTTAGTGCCGTATCTCCCTACCCCGGTTGTTGAACGTACGACCGATGGACTGCGTCTCGCTTTTGATCGGCCGCAGTCGATTGGACCGATGCGTTCGTTCTGGTCAAACTTTGCCCATATGGTTCGTGCCCTTGCCTACGTTGAGGCGAACGGCATCGAGGGGCTGACCCGTGTGTCGCAGCTTGCGGTATTGAATGCGAATTATCTCCGCGTGCTTCTGCGAGATGTGCTCGAGGTGCCCTACGATGAGCCGTGTCGCCACGAATTCGTCGCGTCGGCGCAGCGTTTGAAGAAAGAGCATGGAGTTCGTGCACTCGATTTGGCCAAGGCGTTACTCGATCGGGGGTATCACGCACCGACGATGTACTTCCCGTTGCTTGTGCCCGAGTGTTTGATGATCGAACCGACGGAGACGGAGTCGAAGGAGACGCTTGATGCGTTCGTCGAGGCCTTCTGCGAAGTCATCGCCTTAGCGCAACGGGATCCTCAGCGACTCTTCGATGCTCCGGAATGCACCGTCGTGGGTCGCGTCGATGAGACGAAGGCTGCTCGCGAACCCGATCTCCGCTGGCGTGAGAGATAGATCTCCGACGCGTTGATGCCGAGCATACAACGCGTTCTCTCCTCGGAGGTGCCTCGAGATACGATCGCGCTGGCACGAGCCTTGCTCGGAATGTGTTTGTTTACCATCGATGATGGGCAACTCTGTGGTGGGCGTATCGTTGAGACGGAGGCGTATCCGCTCGATGATCCGGCTTCACACGCATTTCGCGGCATGACACCGCGATGCGCTGCGATGTTCCTCGACGGTTGGCATCTCTACGTCTACCGGAGCTATGGGATTCATTACTGCGTCAATATTACCAGCGAAGGCATCGATGAGGGGGCGGCGGTCTTGATCCGGGCGATCGAGCCGGAGGAGGGCGTCTCGTTGATGGAGCAGCGCCGCCGTACCGTCGATCGCCGCAAGCTTGCACGAGGCCCCGGTCGCCTCACCGAGGCACTCGGTATCGGATCGACTCACAACGGAGACGACCTGAATACAAGCTCGAAGATCTTGATTGCTCGCACGGAGTTACCACCATCTATCGCGGTGAGTCGACGTATTGGGATTACTGTCGCACGTGAGTCACCGCTCCGCTTCTTCGATCCGACGAGTCGCTACGTCAGCGTACACCGTCGGACGGAAGACCCGGATTGTGGCGATCGCTGACTCGCTCTGTCAAGCGGTGCCCGGAACGGGAGAGCGCGAATGTCGTTGGCCATGTTCGGTACGATAACGATCTCGCGAGCCGCGCTTGAACACAATGCGCGGATGCTCAAAGCCCTCGTTGCACCGTCGTCCGTTGCCTTCGTCGTGAAGGCGAATGCGTACGGTCACGGTCTGGTAGCGACGGCATCGGCCGTCGCTACGCTCGCAGATGCGTTCTGTGTCTATGCATTGGAAGAGGCCGTCGCGCTCTACGAAGCGGGTATTCGCACGCCGATCCATATTCTTGGCCCCGTCGCGAGTTGTGATCTCGCTCTCGCCTATCGCATCGGTGCCGCGATCTCGCTTTGGAGTACGGGCGCATATGTCCGCGACGTCGCACGCGTCGCACGTGGGCAGGCTCTGCCGTATCCGATTCATGCGAAACTGAATACCGGACTCAATCGCTTGGGATTGCCGCCGGAGCATGCCGCCTCGGCGATCGCCGCCTATCTTGACGATCCGAGGCTGGTCGTGCGCGGGATTTTCAGTCATCTCGCCTCGGCCGAAGAGGTGAACTCGTCGTATACTCGACAGCAGACTGAGACATTTACGACCGCGTTAGCGCCGCTACGTCCCTTGTTTCATACGCTGCCTCTTCCTCCACGGCTGCATCTTGCCGCTTCGGCGGCCGGGATGCTTTGGCCGGAGACGCGTTTTGACGTTGTGCGTTTCGGCATCGCCTTGTATGGACTTTGGCCCTCACCGGCGACCCGTGAAGCGATGGAGAATCGAGGGCTTCTGTTACAGCCCGCTCTTACGTTGCGCTGTCCGTTGGTCGCGGTGCGGCAACTCGCGATGGGCGATGCGGTCGGATACGGTATGACGTTCCATGCACCGCGTGCGATGCGTATCGGCATCCTCCCGATGGGGTACGCCGACGGTCTCCCGCGCCTTCTTTCCAATCGAGGCGTCTTTCTGTTGGATGGCCGTCGGTGCCCGATTCTTGGTCGCATCGCGATGAACATGACGGTGATCGATCTTAGCGCCGTTCCAACGGCCCAAGTCGGCGCTGTCGTGACCTTGATCGGTCACGATGCCGAGGAGTACATCGGAGCCGATGATTGGGCAGAGTGGGTGGAGAGTATCAACTATGAAATCGTGACCCGCCTACCGCAACATGTACCCCGCATCTTAGCTGTGTAATGCTTCAACGTGCTCCGGGGAGGAGAAAGGCATCGGGGCCGCCTGGATCGGGGAACATTTTGCCGGGGTTCATGATGCCGAGAGGATCGAGCGCCTCTTTGATGCGGCGCATGACCGCGACGGCATCATGACCGAGGTCGAGTTCCATAAATTGCTTTTTGAGGATCCCTATGCCGTGCTCACCGGAGAGGGTACCGCCGAGTGCGATCGCCGCCTCGAAAATCTCTTGTGCGGCGGCACGGACACGGCGCATCTCTTCTTGGTCGCGGCGATCGCAGAGAATATTGGGATGAAGATTCCCATCACCGGCGTGACCCCAAATCGGGATGAGCAGGTCGTAGGTACGGGCTATCCGTTGTACTGCACGGAGCATCTCGACCATCGCTGAACGCGGTACGGAGACATCTTCGCCGAGTTTGTGCGGTCGCCGACGTGCCACTGCCGGAGAGACCGCGCGCCGGGCATTCCAGAGTCGTTGACTCTCTTCGGGGGTGTGAGCGATATGCAGATCCGTCGCCCCATGCTGTTTGGCGATCTCGATAATCGCCGAGATCTCACCCTCAACGATGTTTTCATGATGACCATCACCGGCAAAGAGCAGCATCGCTGCTGCGTGCACGGGTAGACCACACGGATGATGTTCCTCGACGCATTGCATCGTGATCGTATCGAGTAATTCGATCGAGGTCGGTGAGAGGCCGGCGGCGATAATCGCATTGACTGTTCGTGCTGCATCGTCCAGGAGCGAGAATGCCGCCATCGCGGTCCGTGTATAGCGTGGCTTGGCGAGGAGGCTGAGGGTGATCTCCGTGATCGTCCCGAGTGTCCCTTCCGAGCCGGTGAAGAGTGCACGGAGATCGTAGCCCGTGACGTTTTTGACCATCTTCCCGCCGGTTCGAATGATCGTCCCATCGGGCAGAACGATCTCGAGGGCTGAGACATAGTCGCCGGTGACGCCGTATTTGAGGCAACGTGCTCCTCCCGCGTTCTCCGCGACATTGCCGCCGATCGCCGATTGACGAAGACTCGACGGGTCGGGCGGATAGAAGAGTCCGCGTGCCTCAACGGCTTGTTGGAGATCGGCGTTGATGACGCCGGCCTGCACCACTGCGACACGATTGACTTCATCGATTTCCAGAATCTGATTCATGCGCATCAGTCCGACAACGATCGAACCGGCCAGAGGGACTGCGCCGCCGGCAAGGCCGCTGCCCATGGCGCGCGGGGTGATGCCGATGCGTCGTTCGGTTGCAATCCGATGGATCGCCGCGACTTCGGCGGTCGTACTCGGTAAGACGACCGCGAGCGGGCGTTGCTCAAACCATGTCCCGTCGTAGCCATACGCGATCAACGAGGCTTCATCGGTCAGAAGCGCATGGGGATCGCCGAGAGCGGCTCGTAAAGCTTCGATGGTCGCAGTCGACATGCTGCTATCGTTCTTTGCCGCTTGTTGCCGCTACTCTATATCGCCACGTTTTCGGCATACCCGGTCAACTCAACGTACGCATCACCACGTTCGTGACCCGCGCGATCGGTGACGCTGCTCGCGCCCTCCCAATAGGCCGGTCCGACGCGTGGCGTTAATTCTTGTGCCGCAACTTTCGGCGCAAGCGTGATGTCGATCCGAGCCGTCGGAATACGCAGGTGCCAGCCGCTCGGATAGATTGCGTGTGTCTGTGCACTCTGCCAGTGACCGAGCGTCGTGATCTCGACTTGGTCACGCGTCAGGTGGGTCATGCTGCCGTCGGCGGCGATCAGGGAGCCGCTTGAGGCGCGATCGATCGTGCCGTCTGCATGTCGTAGGCGGTAGATCATGATATCGCGCCCGTCTTTGAGCATAATGCCGAACCAATCCCAGCCTACTTCGCTGGGATCCAGTTCGCTCGAGCCGAATTCATGATCAAACCACGAGAGCCCGTGGACTCGATATGCTCTCCCGTCGAGTGTGAGTCTGCCATCGCTTGCCAGATGCGTGAGCGAGACGTAGTGTGAGGCGCACGAAGCGCAGGCGCCTTTCCGCGAGATGCCATCGACGCCGTGTATCGCGGGCGACTTCTGCGGTCGCAGGGTCAGTCTCAGGCTCGCTCGTGGTGAGCGCGCCGCTAAGAGCAGCGTGCCGTTTGCCGATCGTTTCAGATACCAAGAGGCTGCGTGGACGGCGAGATCGGTCGATGAGGCTGCGGCGATGTCGAGAGCGCCGCGTTCGAGCCGTTCCGTGCTAAGAAATTGTTGCCCTACGGGATCGGTGACGGCGAAGTGGGCGGGGTAGAGCGTATCGGCTCGCCAGTGACTGCGACCAATGCCTGCACCGGTCTCGGTATGTGGGGGGCGAAGTCCGATACGAAAAAACGTGACTTCGAACCCGAAGGGTCTACCTTGGGGAGTGACGAGATGTCCGGTGACGTACCACCATTCGGTACGATACGTCGGGTGAGCCCCGTGATCGCGAGGGAAGTGAAAGACGTACGGCGTCGTCGCTTGTACAAACGGCGTGATCATGCTCAACAGCAGCGTGAAGAGAGCAACTACAGTGGTAAGCAAAGCGATAGGCGCCTTTCTCTGAGTGCGATTCGCGCAGAACGCCCCAAGTGTAGGGCGATGTGTGGAGAGTATCGTTCTCGTAATTGAATTACCTATAGGGGTCGGATGCTGGAAGGGGCCCGGGGCGATAGTCGGTGAGCGCGCCAAGGCTGAAGGCGGGGCGTCGTCTAATGCGCCTCTATGGGCGCTCGCTAGTCTAGTGGATGATAATTGTTCCAGTGGTGCCCGCAGTATGCTGGACATGTCAACCCTAACCAAGTCATAGTAAGATGGCCATGATGAAACCGCGCCCTGACCTCCTATCCAAAAATCTGAAGAACGAAATCAGCGATCACATTTCCTCAATGCTGGTCAATACTACGAACTTTGAAAATGCTCACGGCAGCTGATATAATGCATCTGGCAGCGTTGCTTTAACAGTGGAGGGTTACGTCTTTTTAGAAAAAATCGTCGAACTACTTTCTGGTGTTTCAGAACTTAAAACGTATCCAGATCGCTATCTGAAGAGATTAGTCGTCGATTCAGTGATTGATAACGGAGAAAATATCGCAGAAATCGTGTCCGCCTTACAGCGGTCATTGAACGAGTCCTTCGGACATCACACCGCATTTGTTCCATTTTGGGGATTTCACATAGAAGATGATATCTCGCTTCAATTTGATCGCTATAGGCTTTGTAAACTGGGAGAAGAGGGCTTTCAAAGAGAAATTTTACTGCCATTTCAGCAGTTTCGAGCAGGTGTCGAAAAATCTCAGCTCAATGATGAAATAAAGCATATAATGAAACAATACGAGCATATCCGCAATGTTCCAATATTGGCTATAGGCTACCATGGCGCGTCTGAGGGTGCTAAAGAATTTGTCTCAACAATAGCCCAGCACGTCGCTGAATTTCTACAGTTTGCGATGGCGAGCAGCGCGCGCTTACGCGAAGACGTAAAAATCATCGACCATACAGGGACATATTTCGGAAGATTCACTTCTTGCATGCCCGTTTTGTCGCGCGATCATGAAAATTCAACTCCGAACCGACTTTCTGGTCCGAATCTACGACGAAACCCTTGGGGTCCAAAACTCACAAAAGATGTTCTTGACGATCTGAAGGATTTAGGTGCCATAGACTTGCTTGTTGACGTTCCTAGGGCAACGATGATTTAGTTCGTAAAACGCTGTGGTTGCGCCGTTTAGGCGCTTATGGGTAGGCAATATTTGGTCATTGTACTTGGATCGAGTTTCGATCAAGGCTGATTCTCTGCTTTTGGGCG